>ERZ808242.6-NODE-6-length-185819-cov-13.877032_pt1 | contig 185819 bp, 155 predicted proteins | sample MGYA00521244_ERZ808242 | MGnify/ENA primary metagenome ERZ808242 (study PRJEB31516, sample SAMN03275573) | gut metagenome | biome: mammalia-associated habitat; material: feces | host: Papio cynocephalus | place: Kenya | collected 2012-07-27 ... | reverse complement strand
TTTTTCTCAGTGGAGATAGACTCGTAATCCGACACGATGTCAGAGATAAGCATTTATCTTGAACAGACCGCGTTGAATTGTGTGTTTTAGTCATTGTCACCAAGAATGTCCGCCATACGATAGAGGGCAATCCCAAAAAAGGCCGGCCTTGCGGCCAGCCCCGATATCAAGCGATAAAAAATCGTTTTTAGATGATGCCCTGCTCCAGCATGGCGGTGGCGACTTTCATGAAGCCGGCGATGTTGGCGCCCTTCACGTAGTCCACGCTGCCGTCCGGCTGAGTGCCATACTTGACGCAGGCCTCGTGGATGGACTTCATGATGAAATGCAGTTTGTCATCAACCTCCTTGCCGCTCCAGCTGATGTGTGACGCGTTCTGGGTCATCTCAAGACCAGAAGTGGCAACACCGCCGGCATTGACGGCCTTTCCAGGGGCGAAGAGGATGCCGTGATGCTGGAAGTAGTGGATGGCTCCCGGCTGGCAGCCCATGTTGGAAACCTCGCAGCAGCACCATGTGCCGTTGGCTACAAGTTCCTTGGCATCATCCTCGGAAAGCTCGTTCTGGAAGGCGCAAGGCAAGGCGATGTCACATTTTACACTCCAAGCCTTCTTTCCTGCGGTGAAGTGAGCCCTGTCAGGGAATTTCGTTGCCATGTCCTCGACCATGTTGCGGTTGGAGGCGCGCATCACGAGCATATAGTCGATCATCTCAGGGGTGATGCCCTCAGGAATCTCGCAGACCCCGTCAGGACCTGAGATGGCCACCACCTTGGCACCGAGCTCAAGAGCCTTCTTGCAGGCACCCCAAGCCACGTTGCCGAAGCCCGAAACAGCTATCTTACAACCCTTCAATTCCTTACCGGCTTTCTCGAGAAGATAGTGCGTAAAGTACAGCGCACCATATCCCGTGGCCTCCGGACGGAGTATCGAGCCTCCCCATGTGGCACCCTTGCCGGTAAGCACGCCTGTGTTGTACTGGCGGGCGAGTTTCTTGTACATGCCATAAAGATAGCCGATCTCACGTCCGCCCACTCCCACGTCGCCTGCAGGGATGTCCTGATCCGGGCCGATGCAGTTCCAGAGCTCAAGCATGAAAGCCTGGCAGAAACGCATGATCTCCTCGTTGGATTTGCCGGTAGGATCGAAGTCCGAGCCGCCCTTGGCACCGCCCATAGGCAGGGTCGTCAGGGCGTTCTTGAATGTCTGCTCGAATCCGAGGAACTTCAGCATCGACGGAGAGACGGCCTTGTGGAAACGCAAGCCCCCTTTGTAAGGTCCGATGGCGCTGTTGAACTGGATGCGGTAGCCCGTGTTGGTCTGCACCTCTCCGCGGTCGTCCACCCAGGTGACGCGGAATGTGAAGATACGGTCAGGCTCCACCATCCTCTCGACTATCCTGGCCCTCTCGAATTCAGGATGCTGGTTGTAGACATCCTCGATGGATTCCAAAACCTCCTGTACCGCCTGGAGATACTCGTTCTCCCCCGGGTACTTGGCCTGGAGACGGGCCATAATGTCCTTTGTCTTCATTGTTAGTGTGTAATGTGGTTATTCGACCTCCCATGTTGAACCGCTGTGCAGGAGGTCATCTACACAGTGTATCTGTGATTTCATCATGACTTCTTTGACCTGGTCGCGCACCCCGTCATCGTAAGTGATGTCCTTGACATCGCGGATGACACCGAGAGCCACCGGGTAGTCCGGTCCCTTCATCTCGGCAAGCGCCATGTGTATGCCGATGTTGTCGGTGTGGGCATCGTGTATCAGGATATCCTCTTCAGTGAACCCGCCCTCGCCTATGTGTACGGCGCGGATCTTCTTGCCGTCGTAGATGAGCCCCTTGTCACGGTTCTTGCCGAAAATCATGCGTTCGCCCTGCCTGAGGACTATGGTGTGGTCGGCCTTGACGGCCGGGTCGGAGAGATCCTTGTGGGCTCCATCATTGAAGATCACGCAGTTGGTGAGCATCTCCATCACGGAACAGCCGTCGTGCAGGGCTGCGGCCGTCATGATCTCCTCGTTGAGCTTCAGCTCCACGTCCAGAGAACGCGCGAAGAACGTGCCCTTGGCGCCAAGCACCAGGGCTCCAGGGTTGAACGGATGCTCCACGGTGCCGTAAGGCGAAGTCTTGGTGATCGCACCGAACTTGGAAGTCGGAGAGTACTGCCCCTTGGTGAGACCGTAGATCTGGTTGTTGAAGAGGATGATGTTGATGTCGATGTTGCGGCGGATGGCATGGATGAAATGGTTGCCTCCGATCGCCAGCGCATCACCGTCACCGCAGGCCTGCCACACGGTCAGCCACGGGTTGGCGACCTTGATGCCGGTGGAGATGGCAGTCGCGCGGCCATGGATGCTGTGGAAGCCGTAGGTGTCCATATAGTAAGGAAGCCGCGAAGAGCAGCCGATGCCGGACACCACAACATACCTCTCCTTGTCATAGTTGAGAGCCTGGCTCACCTTCGGGAGAGCTCTCTGCAGGGCTGCGAGCACGGCATGGTCACCGCATCCCGGGCACCAGCGCACCTCCTGGTCACTTTTGAAGTCTTTGAATGTCAATGTTGCCATAGTCTTACAGCTCTTTCTTTATCGCTTCCTCCAGCTCGCTCACGAGGAACGGCTGGCCCTGTATCTTGTTGAACTTGTGAATCTCCAGATGAGGGAACCTGGCCCTCAGATAATCGGCGAACTGCCCGCTGTTGAGCTCGCAGACGAGTATCTTCTCAAACGAGTCCAGAACCTTGCCCGTATTTGACGGGAGCGGGTTGATATAGTCAAAGTGGGCATAAGAGACATTGTCCATCTCATGCACAGCCGACCAGATATGCCCATAAGTTCCACCCCAGCCGACGACGAGAAGTTTGCCCTGCTCCGGCCCGTGAAGGATGCTCAGCTGCGGTATGTCCTTGGCTATGCGGGCGACTTTCTCGGCACGTTCGGCAACCATCGTGGCGTGGTTGAGCGGGTCGGTGGAGAGGACCCCGTCATGGTTCTTCTCAAGCCCACCCACGCGGTGCTCCAGCCCCTTCTGCCCCGGGATTGCCCAGCGGCGCACAAGAGTCTCGGGGTCGCGCTTGAACGGGTGGAATTTCTCCCCTTCCTTGAGTATGCCCTGCACAAACGGCGGGCGGATCTCAGGATAGTCCTTCATGGACGGTATCCGCCATGGTTCAGAGCCGTTGCCAAGGAATCCCTCGGAGAGCAGCAGGACAGGAGTCATGTGCTCAAGGGCTATCTTGGCGGCCTGGAAAGCGGCATCAAAGCAGTGGGCCGGAGAATGGGCGGCGATCACCGCCATCGGGCACTCCCCGTTGCGCCCGTAGAGGGCCTGGTTGAGGTCGGACTGCTCCGTCTTGGTCGGAAGTCCCGTGGACGGACCGCCTCTCTGGACATCGATGACCACAAGAGGAAGCTCGGCCATCACGGCGAGTCCCATGGCTTCCGACTTCAGAGAAAGTCCCGGCCCCGAAGTGGTGGTCACCGCAAGGTTGCCCGCGAAAGAGGCACCGATGGCAGTACAGATTCCGGCAATCTCGTCCTCTGCCTGCAATGTCTTGGCTCCAAGGCTCTTATGGATCGCGAGTTCCTCAAGTATGGCAGTGGCCGGCGTGATAGGATAAGAACCGCAGAAAAGCGGCAGCCCCGACTTCTCGGAAGCGGCCAGAAGCCCCCAGGCGGTGGCCTGGTTGCCGGTGATGTTGCGGTACGTACCCTTGGCGAGGTTCTTCACCGGCTCCACGGTGTAGGTGTTGGCTATTATCTGGAGGTTGGCGGCATAGTTGAACCCGTCCTTAAGAACCTTCTTGTTCGGTTCTATGACCTCCGGATGTTTCTTTGAGAACTTCTTCTCAAGATAGTTGAAGATATATTCAAGCGGACGGTTGTAGATGAAGCAGGCCATGCCGAGGGTGAACATGTTCTTGCACTTGAGGATGGCCTTGTTGTCCATGCCGCTGTCCTTGAGGCTCTCGTGGGTGAGGGTCGTTATGGGTGCCGCGATGATGGTCCTGTCCTCTACCCCGAGTTCTCTGAACGGGTCGTCGGTAGTGAAACCGGCCTTCTCCATGCCCGCCTGATCAAAGGCATCCTGGTCCACCAGAATCATCGCATGGCGCTTGCACCACTTGGCGTTGGTCTTGAGCGCCGCCGGGTTCATGGCCACGAGCAGGTCACAGAAATCCCCCGGCGTGGAGACCTTGGAACAACCTATGTGGATCTGGAAACCGGACACGCCGGAGACGGTGCCATGAGGCGCGCGGATCTCGGCTGGGTAGTCCGGAAAGGTCGATAGTCCATTGCCGTAGATGGCTGACATATCTGCAAAAAGAGATCCGGTGAGTTGCATTCCATCACCCGAATCTCCAGCAAATCTGATCACCACATCCTTGGCGTCAATGATTTTATGTTGCATTACAAAAGTTAATTGGTGTAGTTTCAGTGCAAAAGGCCCCGCCTCCCTTGGGGCAGGGCCAATAAAGTGTGGTCGTGCTAGTTTGCAGCTGGTGTCTGAGCCTGCTGCTGGGCCTGAAGTTCTGCCTGAAGTGACTCAAGAGTGCGGTCATCGGCTATGCCGAGAGCCTTGCGTGCGAGAGGAGTAAGATCCGTGCTCTGCGCGTCATCATAATACATCAGGGAGCCGACATCGAACACGTACACGTATCCGCCCTGCTTGGCGAGATCCTTGACGGTGTCCTGAGCCTTCTTGACGATAGGGGCCATCAGAGTCTGCTGCTGCTGCTGAAGCTCGGCATCAACTGTCTGTCCGAACTCCTGAATGCGCTGCTGGATCTCCTGGATCTCCTTCTCCTTGCTGGCCTTGATAGCGGCAGTCCAAGTATTGGCCTTGGCCTCATATTGACTCCATTTGGTATTGAATTCCTCAACCATAGCCTGATATGTCTCCTGGGCCTCTTTGCTTGAGGCAGCCATGGTGGCGCGGGCCTTGTCGGCCTCCGGGCTGAGCTGTACAAGCTCTGAGAAATTCACATGGGCAAATTTCGGCTGGGCCGCAGCTGAAATCGCGACGAGCGCCGAAGCGGCGATCAAAAGAATCTTTTTCATATAATTCATACTTTAAAATTGTTGTCCGATCACGAAATGGAACTGGCTGCGCTTGCTGGAATCCGTGGTGTCGAATCCGTAGCCCCAGTCCACGCCAAGCAGTCCGACCATCGGAAGGAAGATGCGCACACCCACGCCGGCGCTGCGTTTGATCTGGAAAGGATTGAACTTTCTGATGTCAGACCAGGCGTTACCGCCCTCAAGGAAGCCGAGGACATAGATGGTCGATGTCGGCTGGAGTATGACAGGGTAGCGCAACTCCACGGTAAATTTGTCGTAGACATTACCGGCGTAGGCATAGCCTGTAGAATTGTAGGTGGACGGCTCATACGGGGTGAGAGAATAGTTCTCGTAGCCACGAAGGGAAATCACTTCCGAACCGTAGGTGTTGTAGCCGGACATTCCGTCACCACCGAGGAGGAAGCCCTCAAATGGAGAATATCCCCAGTTTCTGTTGTAGTAGCCGAGATAACCGAACTGCGCCCTGGTCATCAGGACGAGATCCCCAACAAGCTTTGTATAGGTGGCACCGGAAACTTTCCATTTGTGGTACTCGATCCACTTGTAGCGCTGCTTGGAAGACCAGTTGTTGTAGTTGACATCCTTGTAACTGCCCACAGAGAATCTGTTGCCGTCGCTGTCGTAGTCGTATTTACGGAAAAGAGAGAACGGCGGAGTCAACTGCAGCGAGAAGGAGAAGTCCGAGCCTGTACGCGGATATATCTGCTGGTCTGTAGAGTTGCGCACAAGACTCAGGGAGTAGTTAATGTTGTTGGCGATTCCATCATCGAAGATGAAGTAGCCGGAGTACCAGTTGGTCAACTTATATGACTGCCAGTTGAGGCCGTTGTACAGCACGAAATAACTGTCAGGCCACTTGAGGCGCGTACCGAGAGAAGCCGAGAAGCCGAAGACCTCCATCTGACGGTCGTTGCTGAGGAAGTTGAGCGCAAGGTACGAGTTGGTCTGGCGGGTATAATAGGCGCCAAGATTGAGTGACGTCGGCTTCTTGCCGAAAAGCCAAGGTTCTGTGAAGTTGGCAGTGAGTGCCGTGTAATATGTACCGTTGGTCTGGAAGCGGAATGCCAGATTCTGGGCATCGCCAAGCGGTACCGGACGCCAAGCGCTCTTGTCGAAGAAACGCTGGGTCGAGAAATTGTTGAAGCTGACGCCGACCGTGGCCACGAAAGTCCTTCCGCCCCATCCGCCTGAGACCTCAAGCTGAGAAGAAGGTTTCTCCGTCACATTATATATGATATCTACGGTGTTGTCAAGCGGGTTCGTGACCATAGAGTAACCGGTCCCCTGCTGCATTATGGCCTCGGCATCGAACTGGCCAAGAGAAGCGATTTCCCTGATGGAACGCTCGAAGTCGCTCTGGCTGAAAAGGTAGCCCGGACGGGTGAAGAGCTGGCGGCGCACCACCTTCTCGTTGGTGAGGTCGTTGCCGTTGATCACGATGTCGCCGATCGTGGCCTGCTTGCCCTCTGAAATGCGCATCTCCACATCGACGGAGTCGTTCTGGATGTTTGTCTCCACAGGATTGATCTGGAAGAACAGGTATCCGTTGTCACGGTAGAGCTTAGACACGTCGTAGTCGGTCTGCTTGCCTCCGCCGTAGAGCCTTTTCTCCATGGTGACCTTGTCATAGACATCACCCTTGCTGATGGCGAGCACCTGGTTGAGAGCGTCGGAAGAGTAGACGGAGTTGCCGGTCCAACTTATGTCACGGAAATAATATTTGTCCCCCTCATCGAACACCAGATCTATACCCAGACGGTTCGGGGCCACGTAATAGACAGAGTCCCGCACTATCCTGGCATCGCGGTAACCGGCCTCGTTGAACGCGGCGATGGCGCCCTTCTTGTCGTTGAGGTACTCTTTCTCGTTGAATTTCTTGCTGTTGAAGAAGTTGTAGAACTTGTTGGACTTCGTCTTCTTCATAGAACGGGCGAGTTTATAGTCGGAGACGTGCTCGTTGCCGATGAAGTTGATGTCACGCACCTTGATCTTCTGGCCCTTGTTGACGGCGAAGTTGACCCTGATGGCGTTGCGGATAATCGTGTCTTTCGTGACCTCGGCGTTGACCTCGCAGAGCAGGAAACCTTTCTCGGCGAAGTAGCGCTTGATGATGTCGGAGGTGGTCTTCTCCACGTATTCCGAGAACTCCCCTCCACGGCGCAGATTCACCCTCTCCTGGATGTCCTTCCTCTCTCCGGACTTCACCCCGGAGAATGTCCAGCTGGACACCCTCGGACGCTCCTTGACCTTGATGGTAAAGAAAGCGGAGTCACGCCCGGCACTGAGGCTGTCTATGGTGATGGAAACATCTTCAAAATAGCGCTGAAGCCACAGACGCCTGACTATATTGGTCATCGTCTCGCCAGGCACCGTCACCTCCATCCCTTTCTGGAGACCGGTATGGGAGATGATCTGCTGGTCACGGTAGTAGGTGTTGCCTTCAACGCTAATTCCTCCGACCCTGTAGGTGCGAGGGTGATTATAATCCACTTCAACCCCCGGTTCCTGCGCACCGGCTGCGGCGCCCACAAGACCAAGGAGCATAATGGAAAGTATCCGTCCGATCTTCATCTTCAATCAATAATTCACAAATATAGCCCAATTATTTGACTTTTCCGAACCTCCGCTCCCGTGATGCATATTCCTCAAGCGCAGCCAAGTACTCCTCCCGACGGAAGTCGGGCCAAAGAGTGTCCGTAAACACAAATTCAGTATAGGCCGTCTGCCAAAGCAGGTAGTTGCTTATCCTCTCCTCGCCAGAAGTGCGTATCAGCAGATCCGGATCCGGAATGCCGTCAGTCACCAGATACCGGGAGAAATCCTCCGCCCCGAAATGACGACCGGGGTGTTCAATCAAATCGTGTGCCATCCTCTCGGCTGCCTGAAGTATATCCCAACGTCCGCTGTAACTGAGGAACAGTATCATCGTCAGGTCTTTCCCCCCTGAAGTGGCAGCCATTATCCTGTCTATTACGGCATTGAGCGAGTCGGAAAGCCTCGCCCTGTCACCAAGCACCATGAAGCGGACCCCGTGGCCGAGAAAAGTCGGCAGCTCGTTTTCCATGGCCCTGCACATCAGTTCCATGAGAGTGCTGACCTCATCGGCGGGCCGCCCCCAGTTCTCTTCGGAGAAAGCGAAAAAAGACACATATTCAATGCCCAGTTCGACAGAAGTCTCCATCACGGCGCGGACGCTCTCCACTCCCTCGAAATGCCCGTATACTCTTTCTTTTCCCCTCTGCTTGGCCCATCTTCCGTTGCCGTCCATAATCAGCGACACATGCCGCGGCAGTTTCTCTTCTGGTATCATAGTCATGATGTTTCGTTGCTGTTGCGCACATCCTCACCCCACAGAAGCCTGGTACGCAGCGCGTTGATAAAATTAGGTTTTCCTATGCAGAGCCGCTTGAGGCTGCACGGCGAGGCACACACCTCAACTCTGGCGCAGGCCGGGATACGGCAGGTGCGGTTGTCTACCGACAGGGCCACACTCCCCTCCCTTGAGCGGAATCTGATAGCTATATGCGAAGTATGCGGAACCACAAGCGGACGCACATTGAGGTTATGCGGAGAAACAGGAGCCACGATGAACACCCGCGCATCAGGAGTGCAGATCGGGCCGCCGACACTCAGCGAATAAGCTGTGGATCCGGTACTGGTGGCAACCAGAAGCCCGTCAGCCCACCACGTCGGGAGCATCTCCCCGTCAAGTTCCACATCCACTCCGAGCATCGAGGCCCCTATCCTTGAGACGACCGTCTCGTTGAGGGCGAAAGGCCAGAAACCGTCAGGCAAGGGCGCATCTGTGCACACCTGGAGAAGTTCCCTCTGTTCGATACGGAATTCCCCGGCCCTGACTGCTGACGGCAGATCCTCGGGGCGGCACTCCGAAAGGAAGCCGAGCCTGCCCAGATTGACCCCGAGCACCGGAAGAGATGAAGGTACGGCTATGCGCGCGGCTGAGAGGAAAGTTCCGTCTCCCCCGAGGCTCAAGAGGGCATCAGTGCCAGGCTGCACATCGGCAACCGAGGCCACCGGATACAGTTCCGCGCCATCAGCCTCAAGAGCCGAGATCATCCCGCGGACACGCGCGTCCTCCCAAAGCCCATTTTTCTTAATATAGCCGGCAAGTTTCATAACAATCGCCAAATTTAGCACATTTATTACAATAATTGTTACTTTTGTAATTTAGATAAAGTCTTATAAGAGATGACACGACTAAGTGTAAACATCAACAAGATTGCACTGCTGCGCAATGCGCGCGGCGGCAACATGCCGGACGTGCTCAAGGCCGCACTGGACTGCGAACGCTTCGGCGCCGAAGGCATCACGGTACATCCAAGGCCGGACGAAAGGCATATCAGATATTCCGACGTGCGCACACTGCGCCCGGCGCTCAAGACGGAGTTCAACATAGAAGGCAACCCGACCGGGAGTTTCTGCGCCCTCGTCTGCGAAGTGGTGCCGGACCAAGTCACACTCGTCCCTGACGCACCTGACGCCCTGACCTCCAATGCCGGATGGGACACGGTAAAGAACCACGCTTTCCTCAGCCGGGTATGCGCCTCTTTCAAGTCAAGGGGGATCAGGACATCCATCTTCATTGATCCCGACCCGGCCATGGCCGAAGGAGCCATGCGGTGCGGCGCGGACAGGGTGGAACTGTACACGGCAGGATATGCAGCAGACTATGCCGCAGACAGGGAGAAGGCCATAGAACCCTACCTCAAGACAGCGGAGAAGGCAAGAGAACTCGGGCTCGGGCTCAACGCGGGACATGATCTGTCGCTTGAGAACCTCCAATATTTCATCCGCACCATACCATGGACCGATGAGGTAAGCATAGGACACGCGCTGATCTGCGACGCCCTGTACATGGGGCTTGAGACGACCATCCATAAATACCTCGAAGCCACACTCGGTTGAGATATCAGATTTTTTGCTTACTTTTGCAGGCTTACCAATGACCAAAAAAGAAAAATTAACATAAAATGAACAAGATTTCCCTTATCCTCGGCGCAGGATCGCTCGCAGCAGCCCTCGCGCTCACATCCTGTAATTCAGGCAACAGCGCGCCGGCCAGCGGAAACGCGGCCGAATCCACACAGGCGACAGCCCAGTCAGGAGCCATCGTCTATTTCAACATGGACCGCGTAATCAGCGAGTACGACATGGCCAATGACCTCCGCAGCGTCGTGGAGACAAAGGTCAACAGCATCGACCAGGAGGTGACCCGCAGGGGGACAAAACTCGAGAAAGACATCAAGGCATTCCAGGACAAGATCAACAAAGGCCTGCTCACCCAGTCCGTAGCCGAATCCCAGAGCCAGAAACTCCAGCAGCAGCAGAACAGTTTCCAGACCTACGCAGCCCAGAAGCAGCAGGAGATCGCCGAGGAGCAGCAGGTGATGATGAACCAGATCGCCGATGCTATCAACACCTACATCGCAGAGTTCAACGCCGACAAGAAATACGCCCTCATCCTCGCCACCCAGGGGGACATCATCTCCCTCCCGGTAGTGACAGGATCTGCGGAACTCGACATCACAGATGCTCTGCTTGAAGGTCTCAATGCGGCCTACGTCAAGACAAAAGGCAAGAAATCAGAATAAGCACAGGCCTTGAGGATTGCCATACTGTCATGCTTCCACCCCTACAGGGGAGGTATCGCCCAGTTCAATGCGGACATCCTGAAAGAACTTGGGAAGTCGCATGAAGTGCGTGCATTCAACTTCACCAGACAGTATCCCTCAATCCTCTTCCCGGGCAAGACACAGTTCGTCTCTGAAGACGACAAGGAGGCCGTATCCGTAGAGTCTGAAGCTCTGCTGGATACGGTTTCTCCGTTGTCATGGGCCAGGACGGCCAGAGCCATCAACGACTGGGGCCCTGACGTGCTCATCCTGCGGTATTGGATGTCATGGTTCGCCCCGTCTCTGGGCTATGTGGCATCAAAGATGAAGAGCGGATGCCGCGTCATCGCGATACTTGACAACGTGATACCGCACGAGCCGCACTTTTTCGACAAGCCGCTGACCAGATATTTTCTGAGGCATGTGGACGGGTGCGTCACGCTCTGCAAGGAGGTATCAGAGGATCTGCTCAAGCTCAAAGGCGATGCCGTCTACACGGTGATTCCCCACCCGACTTACGACCACTTCGGAGAGAAGACGGACAAAAGGGAAGCTGAGAAAAAGCTGGGAATCCGGGAGTGCGATCATAACATATTGTTCTTCGGCCTGATACGCGACTATAAAGGGTTGGACATTCTCATCGATGCCTTCAGCCGACTGGACGACTCATACCAGCTGATAATAGCGGGTGAACCATACGGCTCATTCGACAAATACCAGAAGCAGATCGACTCTTCCCCCAACGCGAAGCGCATCTGCCTGTTTCCCAACTATATCAGCGACTCCGAGGTGAAATATTTCTTCTCTGCGGCAGATGTGGCCGTCCTCCCGTACAGGAGCGCGACCCAGAGCGGCATCAACGCGATAGCGAACCATTTTGAAGTGCCCATGATCGTCACCGATGTCGGCGGACTGAAAGAAACCATAGGCGCGGGAGGCACCGGGATGGTGTGCCGGGAATGCAGCCCGGAATGCGTGGAAGAAGCGATACGCAAATATTTCGCAGAGCCGCAGCTCAAGAAGAGCTACGTCCAGAACATCAGGCACCTCAACGAGAGCCTTAGTTGGAACAGATTCTGCAAGGATCTGACAGCATTTGCTGAAACAATCAAGAAATGAAGAAGATCATAACGATATTGAGCATGCTATGCGTGCTTCAGCTCACAGCCTGTGCGCAGTGGTATCTCTTCCCCGGAAAGAAGAAACGCACGGAACCGGTTGAAGAGAAGAAGGAAGTGAAAGAAGCAAGGCCCGAGGTGCCGCCAGAGACCACTCAGGCAGCCGACAGCACCGAAATCGTGGATGATACCGATTTTTTCTTCGGCATGCCGTCAACCATAGGAGTAAGTCTGATCCTCCCGGTCAACGCATCTTCAGCGAAGCCGGGAGCCGGATTTCTCGAGATGTACAGCGGTGCTCTGCTTGCCCTGAGGGACATGGGCAACCAAGGCACAAAGGTCAATATGAGATTCATAGACTCAGCAAGTGAAGACATCAGCGATGAATCCATATACTCGGAGAGCGATGTAACAATCGGGCCGGTCGCATACGCGGATATAGAGAAGGCGCTCCAATACTGCTCACGCAAGATGCTCGTTTCACCGCTGGAGCCCAAATCGGCGGCCCTCGCAGAAAGCGGGGGAAATGTCATCCAGGCACCTACACCATGGACATTCCAAGTAGACGAGATCGTGGACTGGCTGCAAAGTGAGATGGAATTCGGAGACGAGGTCATAGTCATCAAAGACAACCCGGCCCCGGGCGAACAGGCAGCCTACCTGCTGGACAGGCTTCAGAGAAAAGGCATCATCTACCGAAGCACCGGAAGTGCCGAGGAACTCAGAAAACCCGAACTCAAGGGGAAATACAGGGTGCTCATCGCTTCTGACAACGATGGCTTCATAAGCAACGCCATCAAGCAGATAGGCATCGCCTCCGCGATAAGCGGAGACATCGTCCTCTACACGACTTCACGCGTGCGCAACTGCGTCAGTCCCGATGTGCTGGATCTGTACAATGCCAACGCAAGGCTCACAGCCTCCTACTACATCGACTACGACTCGGAACAGGTCAAGAGTTTTGTACTCGCCTACCGGGCACTATACGGATGTGAGCCGGGATCGTTCGCGTTCCAGGGGTATGACACGATGACCTATTTCGTGAAGATGTGCTCGGAGTATGGCCGGCGCTGGTGGAAAAGGCTGCCCGAGAATTACTGGCGCGGACTTCAGTCCGATTTCAAGTTCAGCCGCGACGTGGCAGACGGGAAAGTGAACACCGCCGTACGCAGGGTTGTATACGGCAAAGACCTGTCAATGACCCTCGTCAAGTAGAGCCTGCGCATTGGCCACAGCCGCCGCAGTGATGCCTGAGCCGCTGAGAAGACGCGCGATCTCCATCACCCTCTCCTGCCCATCGATTCTGCGTATGGAAGAGAGTGTACGTCCGTCCGGCGTGATGCTTTTCTCCACCAAGTAGTGCGCATCTCCCTTGGCCGCCACCTGAGGAAGGTGGGTTATTGAGAACACCTGCATATTATGCCCCATGGAGCATATCATCTGGCCCATGCGGTCAGCCACGCTGCCGCTCACGCCGGTGTCTATCTCGTCAAATATGAGAGTAGGCATACCCGTAAACTCCGCCATCTTGGCCTTGAGGCAGAGCATGATACGCGAAAGTTCGCCTCCCGAAGCCACTTTGGATATGTCCATAAGGGACTTTCCGGTGGATGAGAAGAGAAAACGTACTTTGTCCGAACCTTCCTCACCCGGTGCACCTTCCTCAACGGAAACTTCGAAGACCGCACGGTCAAGTTCGAGGAAATGCAGGGAGCCGGTGATCGAGGATGAAAGCTGCGGAGCAGCCTTTTTGCGCGCATCCGAAAGCCTTATGCAGACATCCTGGTACTGATCCAGAAAATCTCGCTCCTGTTCCTCAAGCTCCGCTATCCTGTCCTGAAGTGATGCGGTGCCGTCAACCTTCTCGGAGAGGGAATCCCGCAGGGAGATAAGTTCGTCTATACTTGAGCAGGAGTGCTTCTTGAGGAGGGAATACAAAAGAGACATCCTCTCCTCCACAGCAGAAAGCCTGTCAGGAGAAAGATCCACTTTGGACAGAAGGACATCAAGTTCGGAAGCGACGTCCTCAAGCTCCAGTCGCGCGGACTCCATGCGGGAGACAATATCCGGAAGGTCAGGGAGATATTGGGCAATATGCTCCAACTGCTTCTGTGCGTCCTTGAGCAAAACCGTAACCCCATCCGATTCTCCGTCCGACGGAGAAAAAGCTTCGGAGGCAGCGCTGAGCCCCTCCATTATCTGCTCCGCGTTGGCCAGACTCCTGTGCTCCTCTTCAAGGGACTCAAGCTCACCGTTCACAAGGCGCGCAGCTTCAAGTTGGCGGAGCTGGGCTTCGTTGTATTCCTTCTCGCTTTCGGCTTTTGAAAGAGTTTCGCGCAATGAGGCTATATCCGCCCTTATCTGACGGAGCTGTCCCCACAGGCGGCTGCACTCTTTGAGATTGTCCCCGTTGCCGGCAAAAGAATCGAGAACGGAAAGCTGAAAACCCCTGTCCGAAAGTAGAAGGCTCTTGTGCTGGGAGTGTATGTCTACGAGCCGCGTGGAAAGCCTTTGAAGCAGGCCCACCTGTACGGGAATGTCGTTGACAAAACTTCGTGACCTGCCGGAAGCCGAAACCACCCGCCTGATGACAAGGGCGTCTCCGTCCGTCTCTACATCTTCCTCAGAAAGAAGGGAGTTGACTCCGTCGTCAAGACAATCGAATTCAGCCTCGACCACACAAGACGAAGCCCCTTCAAGGAGCATCGCCGCATCGGCCTTGGCACCGAAAAGCAGGGAAAGAGCCCCGAGAAGTATAGATTTGCCGGCTCCGGTCTGCCCCGTAATAATGATTAAACCCTCCGGAAATGTTATATCCAGAGAGTCTATCAGAATATAGTTCTGTATATGCAGGGAACGGAGCATCGCTGCACTGGTCTGAAAGACAGAGGCTTATTTCTCGGCGGCAGCGTCTTCCTTAGCCATCCTGTAGTAAAGGTCTCCGTCCTCAAATTCAGCAATGGCGACAAGATCCGGTTTAGGCTGGCGCTCGTAATACTTTGAGATCTCTATCTGCTCCTTGTTCTCGAACACCTCATCCATGGTGTCGCGTTCTGCGTTGCGGAAATCCTCAAGTTTCTTGGCCAGTTCCTTCTTTTCGGCCACAGCTATCTGGTTGGCCCTCTTCGAAAGGATTACTACCGTCTCGTAGATGTTGCCTGTAGGCTGCGCAAGATACTTGATGTCACGCGTAATGGTGTTTGTAGGTATTTTCTTTTCCATATACTGTTTGTACGGACGCGGCGTCCGAAAAAGTTTCAAATATTTCCTTTCACTTTACCATACAGTGAATCAAGTTCCTTACGGTATGGTGAATCAGGATATTCTCCTATGAAGTTCAGATAGTCATCCGCAAAGACAAGGAACCTCTCTTTCTGCTTGGACTTGACGCTCATGTTGGCATATTTATAAGAGGACATGGCGGCATAGTAGAGAATATCCTCGCGATATATGTTGTCGGAATCGTCCTTGAGGACATTCTTGAAAGCCACCCTTGCGGCCTTGTAATCCTCCATCCTATAGTAAAGCTTCGCGTTCTCGTATGCCTTGCGGTCAAGCCTCTCCCCAAGCTCCTGGAGCATGTGACGGCAGATCTCGGCATTCGCGCCCTGCGGGTGGTCTATAAGGTACTCGCTGATGGCGTTCATCGCCGTATAGGTGGGTGTCTGGTCCAGCTCGTAGCGCAGTGTGGCCTTGTAGAGGCAGTCGATCCTGAGGAACTCGGCGCTTTCGGTGAACGGGCTGTTGGGGCAGGAGGACAGGAACTGCGTAAAATTGGTCTCGGCGGTGTAGTAGTCTTTGTTGGAGTAGTTGCTAAGACCCCAATAATACCTCACTGTGTCGTCTCGCTCAGTGCCGTTGGTAAGCAGGGCGAGCGACTCGAAGAGCGAGGCGGCCCGGGTGTATTTGCCTTTGTTGAAATAGTCAAACGCGGCATTGTACTTCAAATCCACATCACTGCTTTCCAACACGATGTCGTACTGCGACTTGCAGGACGGCAGCAGGGCGAGGGCAGCCAGAAGGGCTGCAAGGATTCTGTTGAATTTCATCGTTGCTTCAAAAATTTTTCAGCCTCCAAGGCGGCGCGGCATCCTGACGCGGCAGCATTGATGGCCTGACGGTAATGCGGGTCCTGGACATCTCCGGCGGCAAACACGCCCTCGACATTGGTGTGTCCATCGACCCCGTCGGTGATGATATAACCGTCATCATCGGTCTTCACCCATTCGGCAAAGAGCTCAGAGACAGGATGGTGGCCTATCGCCAGGAAAAACCCGTCCACCTTGATATCAAAAACCTCGCCATTCTTCCTCAAGAGCCTTGCTCCGGTCACCCCGGACTCGTCTCCGAGAATCTCTTGCGTCGTGCAGTTCCAGAGGATCTCGATGTTCGGGGTGGATTTCACCCTCTCCTGCATGGCCTCGGAAGCACGGAACACGTCACGGCGCACTATCATGTACACCTTGCTGCAAAGTCCTGCGAGGTAGGTCGCCTCCTCGCAGGCTGTGTCCCCTCCCCCGACTACAGCCACATCTTTCTTGCGGTAGAAGAATCCGTCACAGGTGGCGCAGGCGGACACTCCGAGACCGCGGAATTTCTGCTCGGAAGGGATCCCGAGATATTTTGCCACGGCTCCGGTCGCGATGATCACAGCTTCGGCTTCGATCTGATGCGAGTCATCTACGGTGATCGGAAACGGCCTTCTGGAGAAATCGACCTTGGTCACGGACCCCCGTCTGATGTCGGCCCCGAGGCCTGAGGCCTGCTCGCGCATGCCGGACATGAGCTGGTTGGCATCCACTCCCCCGGGAAATCCGGGATAGTTTTCGATGACGGTGGTGGTGGTGAGCTGACCGCCCGGCTCCATGCCCTCATAGAGCACAGGAACCAGACCTGCCCGGGAGGCATAGATCGCCGCCGTGTATCCGGCAGGGCCTCCGCCTATTATGAGGCACTTGACATGTTCGGTATTGTCCATATTTTACAAAATTAGTCAATTTTTTGTTACCTTTGACGGCTCATGCCAAGGATTAAAGATAAAACCGCTCCGGACATCGACAGATTCCGTGCCATACTCAAGGAAAAAGGGCTGAAAGCCACACCGCAGAGGATTGCGGTGCACGAGGCCATGCTCAGTCTCGGGCATGCCAGCGCGGACATGGTGGTGGAGCGGATGGCGGCTCAAGGAGTCGATGTGACGGTCTCTTCCGTCTACAATATCCTCTCCACTCTGGCCGATCTCAAGATCTACGGCAGGCGGACCAGCTCCAACAACAAGATGTACTTCGACGTCAACACGTTCCGGCATTTCCACCTCTACAATTATGTGGACAACGAGTACAAGGACGTGATCGATGACGAGCTCGCCGATCTGATAGAAAGCCACTTCAAAGGCCGCCGCTTCAGGGGACTCAAGGTGGAATGCATCGACGTGCAGATCATCTGCCGCCCCTCCCGCACCGCAAGGAAATAGGGACCCGGCACTGTTGCGGCAGACCCCGTGACAAGTGCCGCCTGCTCACATAAAATCCCGGCAGATGCCACCTGCCTCCGGCGCACAACCCCCAACTCATTGGACAACACCTCGCGTACAGAAATGGCCCCGTTTTCTGTACGGCACGGGGTTGAAATGGCGTGCGGTGCAGAATTAGGCTCTCTGGTGTACGGCACATGGCCGTTTCACGTACGAAAGCATCTGCGAAGGATATTCCGTACGGCAAAACCCACCTTTCCCGAACGAAACCATCCTCGCGGGGCATTTGGTACGGGAAAACAGGTTTTGCCGTACCAAATTTTCTATTGGCACAAAAGAACGGTCGAGGCCACGACTGGATGCTGGTGTCAAAAACAGGATGCTTCATTTTATCGCGGAAAGAGGGAACAAGGCGTCAATTTCATACTGACTCATGTTGAGAGTCCGTCTTATCTGCCCGTTTGAAGAGCGGTAATCGTAGTGGAGCATTCTGGCAAGCTCCATTTTCTGCGCTTTGCTCAGTTCGCGCAGGCTCCCCAGCCCATATTTTTCTCTTATTATCCTGCATATCTGCACAAACAGTTCTGCATCCGGAAGGAACTCACCATCGTCAAGTTCAATAGCCAGTTCTCTATATGCTTCTACATCTTTGCTCAGCATAGCGAAGTATTGATGCGCGTCACGGAACATGGACATGCCGAGAGCCAGCGCACAATAGGAAGACGGAACGACATAGCCGTCGATAATTTTATAGTCCGCCGGCAGTTCCGGATCACGTCCGCGGAACATGCGGCGGCGTTCATCCGTGAAGACGGATCCACAATTCCGATCTGCCGGAAAATCATGAAAATAATACCGTCCAGTCCCCCACGGGTAGCTGAACGGGGTGTACTTTCTGTCAGCCACAAAGCCATTCCTGTGCACATAGACTATATTGTTGCGCAAAGCCTTGAGGCTTTCGACAGGCTTGATATTTTCGAAAAATGATTTGCCGCATATCTGCCCACCCATATACGCACTGCAGCGCATCAGCCGTTTCCGGAAGAAAAAGAACAATTTCAGCGCCGCCGGCTTTTCGCCACATAATATGAGGTGAATGTGGTTTCCCATTATCTCAAATGCGAGCAGGCCTGCCTCGCGGACGGATATTGCCGCCTGACAGATCAGATTCATCGCCAAGGTAAAGTCTTCTTTGTTGACAAACAACATAGGGGTATCTTTACCGGAAGTGTAGAGATGCCAAAACGGACCGTTCTTCTCGAAAGTCATCTGGCAAAGGCTTTCTGTTTCTCTAAAAGTTTTCATCGTTCTGTGTTTTTTGTACGGCAAAACCCACCTTTCCCGAACCGAATGCGCCCCGAAAGTCATTCCGTACGGCAAAAGGCCATTTCCCGTACGAAAGCATCCAAGCGCCGGAGTTCATATTGGCGAAGGGCGGCCTGCCGTACCGTCAGAGTGCTGCCGGGTACATCCGCTCTTCGGAGAATGAGAAAAAGGCATCATCGCATACCACCACGTGATCCATGAGTTCGAGGCCGCAGGCGTTGCAGGCCTTGTGCAGCGAGTCCGTCTGTGTGATGTCAGCGCTGCTGGGGTGAGGGTTGCCGCTCGGATGGTTGTGGACAAGGATCATCCCGGAGGCGCTCCTGTCCAGGGCGAGCCGTACCACCTGTCTGACGTCTATCACGGTAGAACGGCCTCCGCCGCTGGTGACTTTCACCTTGGAGAGAAGATAGCTGCTGTCATTGAGCAACAGCACCCAGCATTCCTCGTGCTTCAGCCCCTTGAGAGAGGGAATCATGATGTCGTACACCATCCTGGATGTCAGTATCGGCTTCTTCTCCACGCTGGCTTCTTCCGCGAGGAAGCGTTTGCCGAGTTCGAACGCGGCGAGCACCGATGCGACCTTCACAGCTCCGATCCCTGGAATCGAGCTCATCCGCGAGGACGGCATGTTGAAAAGTTCGACAAGATGTCCGCCGGACATCGCCAGCAGGCGCTGAGCCAGATCAAGGGCGCTGTCCGTGCGGCTTCCGCTCCGCAGGAGCACGGCTATCAGTTCTCCATCGCTCAGGCTCGCCGGCCCGAAATGCATCATCTTCTCGCGAGGCCTTTCGCTCTCGCATAAGTCTTTAATCTTCATAGTTATAAGTATTGTTATAAAGTTTTTCAAAAAACAGCCTCGCCCTAAAACAGGCCGTGAGCCTGTCAACCCCGTCAACGGACGGCTACACCAAAGAACAGAGCAGCGTGGCCTGGGTGCAGTCGTTCACCACTACATCCACAAAGTCGCCCGCCTTGTGGGCCTGATCCGGCCATACGCACATCTTGTTCTGCTGGTTGCGTCCGCATAGCTCGTCGGGATTCTTCTTGGACGGCCCCTCCACGAGCACGCGGAACTTTTTCCCCACATCCCGTCGGTTGCTTTCAAGCGACAGACGGTTCTGGAGGGCGATGATCTCCTCCAGACGCCGGGTCTTCGTGGCCTGGTCCACATCATCAGGATACTTCTTGGCGGCAAGTGTCCCCGGCCTCTCAGAATAATAGAACATATAGGCCGCATCGAATCCGACCTTCTCGAAGAGGCTCAGCGTATCCTTGTGATCCTCCTCCGTCTCCGAGCAGAATCCGGCTATGACATCAGTGGAGATTGCGCAGTCGGGCAGAATCTCACGGATCCTGTCCACGCGGGACAAGTACCACTCCCGGCTGTAGCGGCGGCGCATCTTCTCGAGTATGCGATCCGAACCGGACTGCACGGGAAGATGGATGTGATGGCAGATGTTGGGACAGGAAGCCATCGTGGTGAGCACTTCATCAGAGATGTCCTGCGGATTGGACGTGGAGAAACGGATACGCATCTGCGGCACAGCCTCGGCGACCATTGCCAATAGCCCGGCAAAATCCACATCCTCAAAGCGGTACGAGTCCACGTTCTGCCCCAAAAGGGTAATTTCCTTGTACCCGGCACGGCAGCACTCGCAGGCCTCGCGGACTATGGTCCGGAAGTCGCGGCTGCGCTCCGCCCCTCTCGTGTATGGCACCACGCAGTATGAGCAGACATTGTTGCAGCCTCTCATTATCGAGATGAAAGCGGACACCCCGTTGCGGTCCATCCTCACCGGAGAGATGTCCCCGTATGTCTCTTCGCGAGAGAGAAGCACATCCATCTGCGGATGCCCGTCCGACACGGCCGCGAGCAGACTAGGAAGGTTGCGGTAAGCGTCCGGACCCGCCACGATATCGACCTTACCCGATTCGAGCAGGGCCTCCTTGAGACGCTCCGCCATGCAGCCGAGGATCCCCACGACAACGCCATGCCTGGAGCGTTTCTGAAGGTTGAAGAAATCAATCCGCCCCCATATCCTCTGCTCCGCATTGTCGCGTATCGAGCATGTGTTGGCCATTATCACATCGGCCTCGCCGATCTCTTCCGTCCTGGTGTACCCGGCCTTCCCGAGGATCGAGAAGACTACTTCCGTGTCGGCCACGTTCATCTGGCAGCCGTATGTCTCAATATATACCTTATTCATATCCCGGGGCAAAGATATAGATTTTTCTTATCTTTGCATTTCGTATGGAGAGGTTCAAAGTCATATTTGTTGCCATTTTCGCACTTCTGCTGACCGCTTGCGGCAGCAAGGTGAAAGACATCAGCGTGACTTCTTTCAATATCGTGTCCATAGCCCCTCAGGGGCTGTCCGGGATCACGGCTCTGGTGGAAATAGGCATACACAACCCCACTGTCGGGTTTGAGGTCACCAACCTCAACGCCACGATCAAGATGAAAGGGCAGGACATGATCTACCTTAGCGCAGACCAGCTTATGGTGGAAGGCCATTCGGAAAAACAGTATGACATCCCCGTAAAGGGAAAACTTGCCGAAGGCTTCAACCCTTTCCAGCTCCTGAGATTATTGAGCAACGAAGCCGATATGCAGGACATGACCCTGTCCGTCAGCGCACGTCCGGCTCTCAGAGGCGGAGTCGGCAAGACGATAGAGATTAATGACATGCCTCTTAAAGAACTTATAGATAAGATTTAAGATGAAACGGACCATACTCATGCTTATACTGGCCCTCATGCCGCTGTTTAAGCTCTCGGGGCAGAATGTCACTCTCGGAGAGGAGGCGGAACAGGCCGGGCAGCAGGCCCAGATAGACTCCACCCTCCACGGCAGGGACATATTTTCGGTACTCCCCGAAGACATCGTGGTCCGGCAGAGCGCGGATGTGCGCAGAGCCTTGCTGGCAGCCACGGAGACCAATGCCGCCAAGACTGTAAGCGGCTACCGCATCAGGCTGTTTCTCGACAGCCGCAGGACCGCCAGAGAGGAATCCCTCTCCGTAATGTCAAGGTTTCATACGATTTATCCCAACATCCCCATATTCAGGTCGTTTTCCGCACCCAACTACAAAGTCTCGGTGGGGAATTTTCGCACGCGCGTGGAGGCGGAGGCCCTGTTGAGAGTGCTCAAGCCGGATTTCCCGGATGCGTTCATTGTGCGGGACAGATTCCGCTTCCCGTCACTCGGCAGGCCGGACATGACCTCCGGCGGTACGGAATTTGACAATACCGACATCATCCGATGATCAAGCAAGGCCTCGAAATAAAACAGACGCAGAAGCTGTCTCCACTGCAGATCCAGACCATCAAGCTCATAGAGCTTCCGATCCAGGATCTGGAGCAGCGTATCCGCACTGAGATAGAGGAGAACCCCGTGCTTGACGACAGCCCGGATCCCGACAAGCCGGAAGATGCCCGTGACATCTCCCTGGACGAACTCAAGGATGACGACTATATCCCCTCCTACCGCACGAAAGTCAACAACTGGGGCAAGGATCCCCGCCCGGAATACAACACTTTCTCGGTCCACAACAGCTTCACCCAGGGGCTGATGGACCAGCTCGGATGCAGGAACCTCACGAAGCACCAATACGACATCGCCGCTTTCATCATAGGCTCCCTCGACGCTGACGGATACCTGCGGCGTGACATAGAGTCCCTCGTGGACGACATGGCGTTCCGCGCCGGTATAGAGACCAATGCCGACGAGGTTCTGGAGATGCTTAAAGTGGTGCAGGACTTCGAGCCGACCGGGGTAGGTGCCCGCGACCTCAGGGAATGTCTGCTGCTGCAGCTGCGTGCGTGCAAGCAGACCCAGGATGTCAAGGACGCCATCAATATTTTGAACGACTGCTTTACAGAGTTCTCCAACAAGCATTTCAAGAAAATTACCGCCAAGCTCGGAATAAGCGAGGATGCCCTCAAAAAGGCCATGGCGAGGATTGTCAGGCTCAACCCGTCACCGGGAGGAGAGGCCGGAGAAACATACGAAGATCAGGCTCAGCAGATAGTTCCTGACTTTGTCCTGGAAGACAATGGCGGAGAACTTTCCTTCACCATGCCGAGGTTCTCTGTACCGGAGTTGAGGGTCAACCGCAAATACGCCGACCTCCTGCTCTCGGCCAAGGGCTCGTCCGAAAGGGCGCAGAAAGAGGCAGCGACTTTTGTACGCCAGAAACTTGACTCGGCCAAGTGGTTCGTGGAGGCGCTGAAGCAGAGGCAGAACACTCTCAGCCACACCATGGAGGCCATCCTCGAATATCAGCACGACTTCTTCGAAACCGGCGACGAGACCAAGCTCAAACCGATGGTGCTCAAAGATATAGCCGAGAAGACAGGCTTCGACATCTCCACCATTTCCAGAGTGGTCAACAGTAAATACATCGAGACCCATTTCGGTATATTCCCTCTGAAATACTTCTTCTCCGAAGGCATGGAAAACAAAGAAGGCGAGGAAGTCTCCACGCGCGAACTCAAGAAAGTCCTTCAGGAGTGTGTGGATGCCGAGGACAAGCGCAAGCCTCTGACCGACGAGCAGCTCGTCGTAGAGATGGGCAAACACGGATACAAGGTCGCCCGCCGTACCATCGCCAAATACCGCGGACAGCTGGGCATTCCCCTCGCCCGCTGGCGCAAGGAACTTTAGCACTTCCATACACATATACCATAAGTGCCCGGACTCCTGCCCGCCCGATTTGGTACGGCAAAACCTGTTTTCCCGTACCAAATGCCCCGCGAGGATGCTTTCGTTCGGGAAAGGTGGGTTTTGCCGTACGGAATATCTTTCGCAGATGCTTTCGTACGGCAAAACCCACTCTCTCGTACGGAATCCGGCCAATGACCTTGGGTCACACTGGGTCATTTAAAGTCCATTTCCGTTCATATTGGTGAATTACGGTGGCAGACGCTTATATTTGCCGAGGTGTTTCCGTGCCGATCGCGCGCCCCGGCCCTTCATGGTGGCTGAGCACAGGCTGAGAGGCAGCGGGAATGAATTAAAAGTAATAACCGTATGCTACGAAAACTATTGATTCTGGCCTGCGTGCCACTGGTGCTGCTGGGATGCAGCAAACTGAACGACCTGTCGACCAAGGTCGATGACATCGATTCCCGTCTGGGCAAACTTGAGACGCTCTGCGCCCAGATGAACAAGGACATCACCGCCCTGCAGAAGGCGGTCAAAGCCTTGGAGGACAAAGACTATGTGACTTCCGTGGAGCCGATCACAGAAGACGGCAAGGAGATCGGCTACCGCATCAACTTCACCAAGAGCGGAAGCATCACCATTTACCACGGCAAAGACGGGGCCGACGGACTGACCCCGGTCATAAGCGTATCTCAGGATACGGACGGGCTGTACTACTGGACAATCGACGGGGAATGGCTCCTTGACTCCGGCGGCAACAAGATCAAAGCCTCGGCCACCGATGGCGAGGACGGCATCACCCCTCAGCTCAAGATAGAAGAGGACTGGTGGTACATCTCCTACGATGCGGGGCAGACCTGGACGAAACTCAGCACCGCCAAAGGCGACAAGGGAGACTCGATGTTCAGTGCCGTCACCTACGACAGCCTTTATCTCTACCTCACCCTTGCCAACGGCACGAAGCTCACCATCCCGATGTCCTCCCCGATAAGTCTGGAGTTTGACATCAAGGACAACGAGGCCGTCATCTCCGCAGGCGAGACCATAGTCATAGGATACACGGTCACCGGCTCCACGCAGACCAGCAGGGTCTCAGCCTCCTCCGATGGCAACTATGTGGTGAAAGTCAAGAGCAGCTCAGCCGACAAGGGCACGATAGAAGTCACGGCTCCGACCCCGTACGCAGACGGCTACATCAACGTCATCGCCGACAACGGCAACGGCTACACCCGCCTGCACGTCATCAGCTTCAGCGAGCGCAAGATCAACTTCCCGTCCGGTCTCGAATACAGCGTCGCCACCGAGGGCGGCACGGTGGAGATCCCGTTTACGGTCAATTTCGACTACACGGCCAAGGTTGCAGCTTCAGATGCCGGATGGCTCAGCATCGCGCAGACCAAAGCCGCGGAAAGGGCCGCCAGCCTCTCAGTAGTCGTGGGCAAGAACGACGGCGATGCCTCTCGCAGCGGCAAGGTGTACATCTATCCGCTCAATGGCAACGGTGAAGCCTGCCAGGAAATCGTGATCAACCAGGCCTCGGCCTACTTCAGCATCAGCAAGACTCTTGTCGTGGCCCCTGCCGAGGGCGGAGAGTTCACTGTGGATGTCAGGTCATCCCGAGGGCTCACCCTCAAACCGGGCGAGGGCGACTGGTTCACTGCCACAGCCGAAGCCGACAGCAAGGAGACAGGCAAATACAGCCTCAAGGTCAAGGTGAACGAGAACAACGGCACCGAGCGCCGCAGCAGCACCGTCGAGCTCTACTCCGAAGGTGCCCCGGCCACGCGGCTCGGCAGCCTCGAAGTCCTGCAGTCCAGCAAGACCGCAGACGAACTCAAAGACATGGTCTTCGTCGGCAAAGCCGCCTTCGCCAACGACTTCACCATCTACCTCCCTCTCGCCGGCGAAATCGACTGCTACATAGACTGGGGCGACGGCACGGTGGAGCATAAGCAAGGCAAGATTTCATGCGAACCAAACAAACCTGGGAAAGGGATTTTTCATAAGTACATCGTGGACAAAGCCACGGAATACGAGATACGGATTTCAGGTAAAGTAACAGCACTTAATTCACATAATACGATACCAGGAGGAAGTTATCGCTCCTCCATCTCCGCTGTGAAGCAATGGGGAAGTACTGGACTTAAGGATATGTCTTTCGCTTTCGATAGTTTCGGAGCTCTTAAGGACATCCCAGCAGATGAGACGGGAGCATTTGCTGAAGTGACTACATTCCTTTACGCTTTCCTTTCATGTGAGACCCTAGAGACTATTCCGGACGGGCTGTTCAAATATTGTGGAAATGTGGAGACATTCTCTGGATGCTTCCGCGGATGCTCTGCTTTGACTTCTATCCCAGCGGATTTGTTTTCTGCCTGCAAGAGCGTCACTAGTTTTGGTGAGTGCTTTGAAAGTTGTTCCTCGTTGACTTCTATCCCAGCGGATTTGTTTTCTGCCTGCAAGAGCGTCACTAGTTTTGGTGGGTGCTTTGAAAGTTGCTCCTCGTTGACTTCTATTCCGGAGGATTTGTTTTCGGAATGCGCGGAGATGGATGGTGCTTACAGATTGTTCAAAGAGTGTAAAAATCTATTGTCTATCCCGGCAAAGTTATTTGCTAGAAACCCGAAGATAGTATGGTTTGAAGAAACATTTTATGGATGTGACAGTTTGACGAGTATACCAGAGGGATTGTTTGATAAATGTCAGGATGCCAATAATTTTGAAAGTACTTTTTATAGTTGTGATAAACTGAGAACAGTACCGGTTTCTATATTTGATCATAACCGGAGGGTTACAGTTTTTCGTTATACTTTCCGCGATTGCGGCATGGTTGTCGGTGAATCACCATACACTGTAATCAATGGAGTGAAGTATCACCTATACGAAAGGGCTGACAATCCCGATGAGTTTGTCGCCCCTGTTTCGTTTTACGGCTGTTTCGTGGAAACATATTTTTCCGACAAAGATCAAATGCCGGAGAGTTGGAAGCAGTGGTAAAACCGGGAACGCCTTCAGATAAAACTATTTTCAACGCTTGACTATGACGCGCTTCATCCCGGTGGCCACGGCGGCTGCCGGGATTTTATGTATAAGGAAAGCTACGCGGAGCTGCATCTGAGGATTTTGGGACGTGGTTTCGTACGGGAAAACCACGTTTTCCCGTACCAAATGCCCCGCGAGGATGGTTTCGTTCGGGAAAGGTTGGTTTTGCCGTACGGAATGTCAGTAGCATATGCTTTCGTTCGGGAAACGGCCCTTTGCCGTACACCACGGGGCCTGATTCTGCACCGTACGCCATTTCAACCCATGCCGTACAGAAAACAGGGGCATTTCTGCACGCGCGGCACAAAAAAAGCCCGGAATGCCTTTCGACATTCCGGGCTTTCGCTTAAAACTCAAGCGTCAAGCAGACGCAACGGCCATATTAGTTGTTCTCGCTGAAGTCAGGCTGAGGACCATCCTGAGGAGCTTCAGGCCCCTGCGGATTCTGAGGACCCTGAGCACCGCCCTGGGCAGCTTTCGCCATATCCTCGGAAGCGGCATGCCAAGCGGCTTCAAGCTCTGAACTGTAGCGGTCGATGTCAGCGATGTTCTTCTCCTCAACGGCCTTCTTCAAGCTTGCGCAGGCAGACTCGATAGCTGACTTCTTCTCAGCAGGAATCTTGTCACCATACTCCTTGAGGTTCTTCTCGGTCTGGAAGACATTGGCATCTGCGCTGTTGATCTTGTCAGCCTTCTCCCTCTCGGCCTTGTCGGCAGCCTCGTTGGCCTTGGCCTCGTCACGCATCCTCTTGATCTCCTCCTCGCTAAGGCCGCTGGAGGCCTCGATACGGATGTGCTGCTCCTTGCCGGTGGACTTGTCCTTAGCGGATACGCTCAGGATACCGTTGGTATCGATATCGAAGGAAACTTCGATCTGAGGAACTCCACGCGGTGCCGGTGCGATGCCGTCGAGATGGAACACACCGATCTGCTTGTTGTCCTTGGCCATAGGGCGCTCGCCCTGAAGTACGCGAACCTCAACTGAAGGCTGGTTGTCTGCCGCTGTGCTGAACACCTGCTCCTTGTGTACAGGGATAGTGGTGTTGGCATCGATAAGTTTGGTCATCACGCCGCCGAGAGTCTCGATACCGAGTGACAGCGGGGTCACATCAAGCAGAAGGACATCCTTCACATCACCTGCGAGCACACCACCCTGGATGGCAGCACCGATGGCTACAACCTCATCAGGGTTGACACTCTTGTTAGGCTCCTTGCCGAAGAAGTTCTTGACAAGCTCCTGAACCTTAGGGATACGGGTTGAACCGCCGACGAGCAGGACTTCGTCAATATCTGAAGCGCTCAGGTGAGCATCTGCAAGGGCCTTGCGGCAAGGCTCTATAGACCTCTGGAAGAGATCGTCGCAGAGAGCCTCGAACTTGGCACGGGTAAGGGTCTTCACAAGATGCTTAGGCATACCGTCTACAGCCGTGATGTAAGGCAGGTTGATCTCTGCGCTCGCAGCACTTGAAAGCTCAATCTTCGCTTTCTCGGCGGCCTCCTTGAGCCTCTGGAGAGCCATAGGGTCTTTCTTGAGGTCCATGCCGGAGTTCTCTTTGGCAAACTCGGAAGCAAGCCAGTCTATGATGGCCTGGTCAAAATCATCACCTCCAAGGTGGGTATCACCGTTGGTTGACTTGACTTCAAATACACCGTCACCGAGTTCCAGGATGGAGATATCGAAAGTACCACCACCGAGGTCATATACGGCGACCTTCATGTTCTTGTTCTTCTTGTCCAGACCGTAGGCAAGGGCAGCGGCAGTAGGCTCGTTGATGATACGTTTCACATCAAGACCGGCGATCTTGCCGGCCTCCTTGGTGGCCTGACGCTGTGAGTCTGAGAAGTATGCCGGTACAGTGATGACAGCCTCTGTAACTTCCTGACGGAGATAATCCTCAGCAGTCTTCTTCATCTTCTGAAGGATGATGGCTGAAATCTCCTGAGGAGAATACAGATGTCCGTTGATGTCAACACGCGGGGTATTGTTCTCACCGCGTACTACCGTATAAGGGACACGGGCGATTTCCTTGGTAACCTGATCGTAGGTCTCACCCATAAACCTCTTGATGGAGAATATGGTGTTCTTAGGGTTGGTGATAGCCTGACGCTTGGCAGGGTTGCCCACCTTGCGCTCACCATTCTCTGTAAACGCGACCACTGACGGAGTGGTGCGGGAACCTTCATCGTTGATGATTACGGTCGGCTGGTTGCCTTCCATAACGGCTACGCAAGAGTTCGTAGTACCGAGGTCAATTCCTATAATCTTTCCCATAATATAATGTTTTTTAAATTTCACTTAAACTCTCCCGCCTCACCCGAGGCAGGACGCAGATAGAAATATCAAAACATTTGCCAAGCACCCCATCGTGACAAAATGTCACAACAAAGCCCAGCCCCAAACCATGGGACCGGGCTATTGAAAATACGGGAAACCCTGTCTCTACTCCACGAAAGCCACGATTTCGCCTTTGACGACATCCTTGCCCTGAGGGGCTGTGACAGCGACAATCCGGCCACCAACAGCAGGCACAATCTCCTCCATGCCATAGTATGTCTGGACATAGCCACAAGGCTCGCCCGCCTTGACCGTCGTACCGGCAACAGGTGCCATGGAATCATCCTCCACGTCAATCTGCCAGAGCATCTTGCCCTTGGCAGGAGCCTGCACAGGCGTGGCCTTAGGGTACTTGGCCACATAGCTGTCTATGTCAAACTCAGGCATCTCGACCACCGCGCGCTTTACAACTATCGGAGCGCCGGCCTTGGCCTTGAGGTCATTGAGTTCCTTGTTGAACCTCTCCTTGGCGACCCCGCTCCTGTAGTCGCGGTACTGGCGCTCGTGCATGGCCAACTCGAAGAGCTCCTCATCGTCCTGACCGCAGTCCCAGCCCTCATCTTTCATCATCTTGCGGAACTTAGGAAGTTCGTCAGGATACTCGTCCTGAGGGTTGCCGGTATAGAACTCCATGCCCTTCTCCTTGGCGAGAGCCACAATCTCCGGAGCGAGTTTGCCCGGAAGTTTGCCCATCTTCCCGAGAATCATCCCCCAGGTGTCCTTGTCGATGGTGCTGAAGCGAGGCTTGTTCTGGCTCAGCGCGAGGAGATTCATCAGCGCGGTGTTCTTGACATACTGGCTGAACGGAGTCACGAGAGGTGGATAGCCAAGGCGCGGCCATACATATTCAACCTCGTTGAACAGCTTGACCATCAGCGTATCGAGGCTGCTCTCCGGCTTGCCGTTGGCCCTCTCCGAGGCGTTGATCGCAGCCTTGAATCCCTTGAGGTCCGCCATCATGGAGCCCATCATGCCGCCAGGCAGGCCGCAACCCACGAGGAGTGAGGTCATCAGGGCGTTGCTCGGGTTGATCCAGTAGCCGAGGAAGTCATCGATGAACTCCTGAGTCAGGCGACGAACTTCCATATAAGCGTCCATGTTGATGTCCTTGACCTGGAAACCGTCGGCACGGAGCATCTGCTGGATGGTGATGACATCCGGGTGGACCTTGCCCCAGGCGAGAGGCTCGACAGCCACATCGATATAGTCGATGCCGGCACGGGCGACCTCAAGCATTGAAGCCGGAGAGAAACCCGGACCGCAGTGCCCGTGGTACTGGAGCTTGATGTGAGGGTATTTCTTCTTGATGTCGGCAGTGAGCTGTGCCAGGAACGTAGGACGTCCGACACCGGCCATGTCCTTGAGGCAGATCTCATCGGTGCCATACTCGACCAGATGGTCAACCACACCCATATAATATTCCACAGTGTGCACAGGTGAATGGGTGATGGACAGGGCTCCCTGTGAAATCATCCCGGCCTTCTTGGCGAACTCAACGGAAAGTTTGAGATTGCGGTGGTCGTTCAGACCGCAGAAAGAGCGGGAGATGTCAGTACCCTGAGCCTTCTTGACCTTGAACATGAGTTCGCGGACATCGGCCGGTACAGGATTCATCCTCAAGGCGTTGAGGCCACGCTCAAGCATGTGGGTCTGGATGCCGGCCTTGTGGAACGGGGCCGTCCACTTGCGGACCGAAACATTAGGGTTCTCCCCGTAGAGGAGGTTCACCTGCTCGAAAGCTCCGCCGTTGGTCTCCACACGGTCGAAGCATCCCATATCGATGATGGCCGGAGCCACCCTGACAAGCTGGTCCACACGGGGCTGGTATTTGCCCGAGGACTGCCACATGTCCCTATATACAAGGGAAAACTTTATCTCTTTAGCCATAATGTGTGTACTATCTGACTTTAATCTTGCAAAGATAATCGTTTTTTCCGGTTTATTTTCCGTATTTATATAATGAGAACTCTTGCACAGTTGAAAAATTATTCTCACCTTTGCAATCCAATTGACACGGTGCGATTAGTTCAGTTGGTAGAGCACCAGATTGTGGTTCTGGGTGTCGTGGGTTCGAGCCCCACATCGCACCCGAAGAGGTCGGCTTCCTGCCGGCCTTTTTCGGTATCAGGCGGTATGCCCGGCAGTAAGCCCGGCACGGTCTGGAAGCGCGAGGCAGAGGGCGGCCTTGGCTCAACAAAAAAAAGCATCGCCAAGCCCCCCGCACCGCAATTGCTGTGCTGCCAAGCCCTGGTGATTGTAAAATTCTTTTACATCGAGTGTAAAGTTTTTTTACATGCTTAGCCGAATCCTCCCACACAACACATTTCCTTACAGCACATTATACACATGGCACAGTTTCAGCATTCCCCAAAAACGGACAAAAAAATACTATGCGTTCGTTTTTCAAATTCCTTTCGCGCAACAAACTCTATACTTTCATAGAGGTGTTCGGGCTCTCTGTGGCCCTCGGCTTCGTCATACTCCTGTCCTCGTACGCCAGGACTGAATTCAACGTCGGCGCAAAACAGCCCCTGTCGAAACAATTGTATGCTGTGGGCGCAGGAGAATTCTTCGGAATGACGCTCGGCACAGCGGACGAGTTCTTCCCGTCAATTCCTGAAATAAGGGAGTGGACCAATCTCGTCCATGTCGGTGACTCCCACATAAAATCAGGGGAAGACTACTTCCCGGCCACGGAAGCCGCGGCGGACACCAACTTCTTCAGGCTCCTGAAATACCGTCTCACAGGCTGCACATCTGACAACGCTCTCAAGAACACGGACGAGGCGATCCTGTCCGAATCATTCGCCAAGAGGATGTTCGGCAGCGAGAATCCGGTGGGCAGGACAATCGATGTCAACGGCTCACCCCTCACGATCATAGGCACCGTCCAGGATTTCGGGCCGGAGGACCCGTTCACACACTACGACATCTTCACCTGCATCAGAAGGCAGGAGAAGACACTTGCCAGAATGGACAATTTCGGCTCGACACTCCCGCTCATCCTGCTCGACGAAGGAGCCGACCCGGAAAAAGTCCGCGAGACCCTGCTGGACAAGTTCGCATCGTATTGGGATTTCTACCAGAAGGATGGCGACAGCAAAAGCTTCCTCTGGGGCGCTACACTCACGCGCTTCGACAAGATCTACTTCTCCGATCTGGAGACCCAGGGGTCACTGAGGAAAGGTGACAGGAAGCAGGTTGAGATCCTGCTTGCCATCGCCTTGGTCCTGCTTTTCTGCGCAATATTCAACTATATCAACCTGACGGTCGCACAGACCGGGAAACGGGCCAAGGAGATGGCCACGAGGCGCCTGCTCGGCGAGAGTGACACCCGCATCATCGGCAGGTACATCATGGAATCGTTCTCATTCACCTTGGGATGCTTCATCGCAGGCTGCATGCTGGCATGGATTTTCCGCCCGTTCTTCGACAAGATACTCTCTTCCGACATACAGTTTTCCGTAAGCGCCGTCACGATACTGTGGGCAGCCCTCGCGCTTATTGCCGTATCGGTCATCTCGGCCATGATCCCGGCTGCAATGATTTCCAGGTTCAAGCCGATCGCAGTCGTCAAGGGAGAGTTCAGATTCAGAAGCAAGATGGTGTTCAGCAAGGTGTTCATAGTGCTCCAGGGAGTATTCAGCACCGTCCTGATAGCCATGGCCATCACAATGACCGCAGAAATCCGGCACCTAGCGGATCTCCCGACAGGATACAAGACCGCAGACATCATACAGATCGAATCCAACCGGCTCGGATACGACAGGGCGGTCCAGATGGAACTCCAGTCCCGCATCAAAGCCCTCCCTCAGGTGACAGACGCAGGACTTGGCATAAGCACGCCTCTTGTTTGCGGAGCCAACGGACTCCATGATGCAGATGGCCAGATGATCGGCTGGATGAGGCTCTGTCAGCTTGACACCACCTCACTGAGGATACTCGGTTTCAGATTGACCGAACAGTACAGCGCCCTCTCTTCAGGGAAGATACTCCTCACCGAGACGGCAAAAAGAGAACTCGGGGTCAGCGAAGAGCATCCGTATGCCGGCGGAAGCGCAGCCAAACCGGAGTATGAAATCTGCGGCATAGTCTCTGACTTCCGCACACGAGACGCCCTGTTCAAGCCCATGGAAGACGAGCACAACTCGATAATGATAATTCCCGATGACTATCCCTACATTTTCACCCAGGTCATCAAAATCAGCGGCGACCGCAAAGAGGCACTCGCCGCGGTCAAGAGGGTCTGCAAAGAATTCGCCGAGGAGAAAATCGGACTCCCGATGGATCTTCCGGTGTACTACCTCGATGAGAATCTGCAGGAAAGCCTCACAGGAACACGCAACACCATGCTGCTTGTGCTTTCATTCATGGTGATAGCCATTCTCATCTCCTCCATGGGACTCTTCGCCATGGCTCTCTACTTCGCGGAGCAGCAGGGCCGCGAGATTGCGGTCCGCAAAGTCTATGGCGCAGACACGGGGACGGCGATGTGGACACTCGTGAAGCCGTTCATGGTCCTTTGCCTTGTCTCAGCCATAATCGCCACCCCGATCTCTTTCAGGATGATCGACAGATACCTGCAGGACTTCTACAACAAGATAGACTTCCCGTGGTGGGCCATGGTGCTGGCGGCGCTTATGACGCTTGCCATCTCTCTGCTCTCCGTCATAAGCCAGAGCTGGAAGGCCGCCACCAGAAATCCTGTCAAGACCTTAATCCAGGAGTGACGTCCAATCCGGGAGATTTGCACTATATTTGCATCTGAAAAAAAACGTCGCACATGAATTTTACAGGTCTTATAATAGGCATTTCCTCCTTCCTGATGATAGGAATGTTCCATCCGATCGTAATCAAGGCCGAATACCATTTCGGCACCAAATGCTGGTGGGCATTCCTAGTTGTCGGACTGTGCGGGGTCGCCGCATCGCTTCTGACGGAGCATTACATATTCTCGACCATTTTGGGAGTATTCGCGTTCTCCTGCTTCTGGAGCATACTCGAAATCTTCCATCAGAAGAAACGGGTGGAAAAGGGGTGGTTCCCGGCCAATCCGAAAAGGAAGAACTGATACAAACTGAAATCGCCAGCCTCGTTATGAGACCGGCGATTTCAGTTTATAGAGGCTGCCTGCTACTAGTAGCGGTCCTCTGAAGAAACTGAGAGTTTCTTGCGTCCATGAGCGCGACGGGAAGCAAGTACCCTGCGTCCGTTCGCTGTGCTCATACGCTCGCGAAAGCCGTGCTTGTTGACTCTCTTGCGGTTTGACGGTTGAAATGTCCTTTTCATTATCTTATTCTATTTTTGATTATTCAAAATCGGGAGGGCAAAGATAGGATTTTCCTATCTCAATTACAAATTTTTCTGCGAAATACTCATCTTTCAGCCAGTCGGATATCCTCCATGTCCTGATATGACGCGGATCCAGTCGGCTTTTCCGGAGCAGGGCGGAGATTTCCTCATTCACATCTCCGCCTTTCAGGTAGAGGATGCTCCGGCGGAACTTCCCCTCGACCCACGGGTAGAATTTTTCCAGAGAGGTGACGGCCCGCGACACCACCCAGTCGAATGTCTCCGGGAGAGATTCGGCCCTGGCGTTGACACAGGTCACATTTTTCAGCCCGAGGCCTTCGGCTACGGCACTGGCTACCGTTATCTTCTTGCCTATCGAGTCGCAGAGGGTAAAGTGCGTCTCCGGGAATTCCATGGCCAGAGGAATGCCCGGAAATCCCCCTCCCGTCCCGACATCCAGCACGCTCGCCCCGTCCCAGACACTTTCTGGATAGAAGCGCCTGAGGTATTCGGCTATCGCAAGGGAGTGCAGGACGTGGTGCTGGTAGATGTTGTCCATATCCTTGCGGGAAATCACATTTATCCTGGAGTTCCACTCCGTGTAAAGTCTTATGAGCTCTTTGTAGTCTGTCATTGTTCTTCTGATGATTTCATCTCGTCTATCATCGCCTTGGCACGCCGTATCCTGGTGCGCACGGTGTTAAGTTCCATCCCGAGTTCCTCGGCTATCTCCTTGTATTGCAGGCCGTCCACAAGGCGGCGTCTGGCTATTTCCCGGTACAGCTCGGGCAAAGCTTCGATGCAGGACTGGAGACTCTCCGCGTCCTCGTCCTTGATGATGCTCTCCAGAGGGGTCGCCTCGGCATCCCCAATGGTCTCCACGGCCGCCCCGGCAGTGGGGTTGTCGTCTATGGAGACCAGTTTGCGCTGGTTGCGGCTTTCCGACTCCAACGTGTCAAGCGCAGTATTGCGCGCTATGACGCGGAGCCAGGTGGAAAAGAGGCTCCGGGATGGGTCGTAACTGCGTATCTGCCTGAAGGCTTTCTCGAAACTTCTGGAACAGATATCATCGATATAAAAGTCATCCAACTGCTTTATGGTGGACGCGAGGTACGCCTTGAGGGAGTCGATATTCGTATCCCACAACTCAGTGAAAGCCGTCCCGTCACCTATGATGGCGCGGCGGACCAGTTCATCAGTGGGCGTCAAGCCAGTTTTTGCCATAGTTGCATTCTACTGTAAGTGGTACTGAAAGGCTTACAACGTTTTCCATCTGGCTTACAAGCATCGCCTTGACGGTCTCGATCTCGGCCGAAGGCACTTCAAGCAGGAGTTCATCGTGGATCTGTAGAACCATCATGGACTTGTATCCGCCCTCTCGCAACTGCCTGTCAACCCCGATCATGGCCAGCTTTATTATATCCGCCGCCGTGCCCTGGACCGGTGCATTGACGGCATTCCGCTCCGCGAAAGCGCGGACAGTGGCATTGCCGGAATTGATGTCCGGAAGATACCTTCTGCGTCCGAAAAGGGTCTCTACATAGCCGTTCTTCCGGGCCGAATCCAAAGTATTGTCAATATATCTGCGTATGGACGGGAATGATGTGAAATAATCATCGATTATCTTCTTGGCCTCCTGTCGGCTGCATCCGAGACGCTGGCTGAGCCCGAAAGCCGAGATTCCGTACATGATTCCGAAGTTCACGGTCTTGGCAACACGTCTCTGGTCCGGGGTGACTTCATCCAGACCAATCCCGAAAATCTTTGAAGCCGTGGCGGCATGGATGTCCTGGCCTGCCCTGAAAGCTTCAACAAGGTGCGAGTCACCGCTGAAATGCGCCATCAGCCTCAATTCTATCTGGGAATAGTCGGCCGACATCATCACGCTGTCCGGAGACCCGGCCACGAATGCCCGGCGTATCTCGCGGCCCAGATCCGTGCGTACAGGGATGTTCTGGAGGTTTGGATTGGAGGATGACAGGCGGCCTGTGGCGGTCATGGTCTGGTTGAAAGTGGTGTGTACCCTGCCGTCCACGGGTGAAATATAGCCGGCAAAAGGCTCGATGTAGGTGGAGAGCAGTTTGCGCATGGCCCTGTAGTCCAGAATCGCCTCTATGATCGGACTGCGGTCCGAGAGGGCCTGGAGGGTCTGTTCGTCAGTGGGCCAGTTTCCGGAACGGGGTTTGCGGGCCTTGGGATCGAGCGCCATCTTCTCGAAGAGCACGACCCCCAACTGCTTGGGTGAACCGACGTTAAGTCCCGGTTCTCCGGCAAGTTCACGCACCTGTGCCTCCCTTTCGGCTATCTTGGAACGCAGCATCGCGGCGAAGCCGGACAGAGACTCAAGGTCAACCTTGACCCCTGCCCTCTCCATCCTTGACAGCACCCCGATCAACGGTTCCTCGATGCGGTCATACAACTCGCGAAGCCCCGGCACGGAGTCAATTTCCCTGTCCAGACGGCCCACGAGTTTCAACGCCGCCATCACCTCCTTGTATCGCCTGTCCGAAGACTCCACGGACGGCTCATCAAAAAGCGAGGCCTCCGCTTCCTCTCCGGCATCAAGGTCCACACCAAGATATGAAAGCGCCAGCGCATCCAATGAGTGATTCCTCTCCGGATTGAGAAGGTAGTGCATCAGCTCGACATCCTCCAGACGGCCCTCAAGCCCTGTCCCGGAAGCGGCGAGAGCGTTCATCGCAGATTTGATGTCGGCACCGGCCTTGACCACGGATCTGTCCCCCAGAACGCCCTTGAACTCCTCCGGAGTACCAGCAGAGCATTTCTCGCCTGCAGCCGCATAGACCGTCCCGCCAGTGGTCATCACAGACATGCGGGAACCGGCTTTGGCAAGAGAAGACAGCACTTCAGGTGAAACAATCTCCACTTCCAGGGTCACGGCAGCCGGTTCAGCCAAGACAGTCTGACCGGAAGCCGCTGCGATACGGGAGATAAGCTTCTTGAGAGAGGGCATCTCGTACTTGTCAAGCAGCTCCGAAAGTCCGGGGGCACAGCACGGACGGAAAGCCATCCGCTCGACATCCACATCCACAGGGACATCCGTGCGTATCGTCACAAGTTCCTCGGAGAGAGCAATATGCGGCTTGGCAGCATTCAACATATCCTGCTGGCGCGCGGTAAGCTCCGAAATATGGGAATATATGCCTTCGGTCGTGCCGTACTTGGAAAGCAGTTTTGCCGCACCCACCGGGCCGATGCCCTGTACCCCAGGGACATTGTCCGAGCTGTCGCCGCACAGGGTCAGAATGTCCCGTACCTGGGAGGTGCTTGAAATTTTCCATCTTTCACACACGGCCGCACTGTCCAGCACCTCGTTTTCAGAGCCTGATTTTCCCGGTTTGTACTGAAATATGTGAGCGGAGACGAGCTGCCCGTAATCTTTGTCCGGAGTGACCATATAGACATCCATCTTGTCCGAGGCGAAGCGCTTCGCGACAGTGCCTATCACGTCATCGGCCTCGAACCCGCTGACCATCAGCACCGGAATGTCCATGGAGCGGACAATCGCGGTGAGCGGTTCCAGAGCATCGATGACAAGCTGCGGAGTCTCGGCGCGGTTGGCCTTGTATTCCGGGTAGAGTTTGTTGCGGAAAGTGCCGCCCGGCGGGTCGAAACTCACCGCCAGATGGGTAGGCTTCTCGCGCTCCACCAGTTCAAGCAGATATTTGGTGAAACCGAAAAGTATGGAGGTGTCCACGCCCTTGGAGTTGACCATGGGACGCCCGAGGAACGCATAGTACATCTTGAAGATGAGCGCATGCCCATCGATAAGAAAAAGTTTCATTGTACAAAGATGAAACTTTTCCCGAAACTTGGCAATAGCCCGTTGACAGCATTTTATCTCCGGATACTTGGATTTACAATGGACATTTCCTATCTTCGCCCTTGCCATATAATTGAAACACAGCATATTGAACTAATTTGAACCAAAAGATTATGAAGAACATCGGACTGGCGCTGATTGCGTTGTCGCTGCTGCATGCTTGCAGCAAGCTGCCTTTGCTGGACAATGATTGCCGGAGTCCTGTCCCCGGCAGTTTCACTGTGGACGCGTCAGGGAAAAAGGTCATTTTCGCAAGCGGCAACCTCCAGGCACACATCATTGGAAGTGGAGATGAGCTCTCCGTCAACTGGGGCTTCGCATCATGGCAGGGTGAGTTCCTCGGATCCTCCTCTTGCAATGTAACACCGGTCGCAGGCGGGACAGCGGATCTTTTCGGATGGGCGGCGGCCGGTTCACCCTCTGCGGAAAAATTCGGCATCGGGTACAACAGCGATCCCTCCCACTATGGCTCATCCGTATCAGACGTGCTTCAAGACTGGGGTCCGCTCATCGGCAGCGGGTGGAGGACGCTGTCAGACAACGAATGGAAGTTTCTGCTCAATAAAAGAGCCGGCCCAAGAATAGGAGGGGTAGAGAATGCGCGACATTCAAGGGCTATCGTAGACGGTGTCCGGGGGTTGATATTGTTTCCGGACAATATCGACTGGCCTTCAGAAGTGCCCCTTCCCAGAGGGATAAACCAATGCGGCAGCTACAACTATGCCGACACTGCCTACGGGGCCGGGCAGTGGCAGATCCTTGAAAACCTCGGCTGCGTGTTTCTCCCGGCAGCCGGCCACAACCCGGCCAAAGGCAACCCGGAATACGGAAAAACCGGTGCATATATTTCGTCAAGTTCCAAGGATAACTGGAGATATTGCAGAAGGATGATATTCAAGGAAGACGGGGTCTACACGAGCGTCGTCAGCCTGCGCTCCGCCCTTTGCGCTGTACGGTTGGTACAGGACATCTGACTGCAGAGCCGCAGCGGCGGCGATGAGGCGGAATGCGGTGGCAAATAAAACAGTGTAAATCAACGAATTACCTATTATGCCTATATCCGGATCGGCACAGGCGAAATCATTAACTATCAGATATTCAGCTATTTATCCGCCACCCAAAATCGGCGCACCGGATGCGATCACGGGAGACTTTGCACCGGCAAAGTCGGGAAGCGGCTTGAGCGATGCAGGTGGCACGGGCGCAGGGGTTCGGGGATATGCCCCGTAAAAAAAGCCGCTTCAGCGGCGCGGCGGAGCGTCAGCGAGTTTGCGAAGCAAATGAGCAGCGGAGACGCCCGGCGAAGACCTGTCGAGCCGGTATGCCCCTGAAAGGGGCTGTCAGCGAAGCTGACTGGGGTTGAGACATTTGCGTTTGCGGCGGCAAACGCAAGGACCTCAACTTTGCTCCGCAAAGTTGAGGTACCAGGATTCGAACCTGGGCAGACAGAACCAAAATCTGTAGTGCTACCATTACACCATACCTCAATTCCAGACTGCAAATATAGCAATTATCTTTTTGCCTTGAAATACGAACTCATCAGTTCAGAGCATTCCCCGGCAAGCACACCTGTCTCAACAGTTGTCTTCGGGTGAAGCAGCGACGGAGTGAAAAGTGAAAACCCGCGCTTGGGATCGGATGCCCCGTACACAAGCGCTCCGAGCTGCGCCCAGCAGAGAGCGGCCGCGCACATCGGACATGGTTCCACCGTGACGTAGAGAGCGCAATCATTCAAATACTTACCCCCTACGGCCTCGGTGGCGGCGGTGAGAGCTATCATCTCGGCATGGGCAGTGGGGTCGTTGAGGCGCTCTGTCATATTGTGTCCCCGGGCTATTATTCTACCCTTGCACACAACCACTGCCCCGACTGGAACCTCGTCATCCTCAAAGGCCATACGTGCCTCGCGCAACGCTTCACGCATATATCTTTCATTCTCTTCCATCACGCGATGCGGGCCAATATGTCATCCCAGACCTGCTGTTTCCCTGTCTCGTTGAGAATCTCATGGCGCATTCCCGGATAAAGTTTGAGATCAGTATCCTTGTACCCGACTTCTTTCATCAGCGCAACAGCCTTCCCTATTGCGTCTTCATTGATGAGGCACGGGTCATCAGCGCCGGAGATGAAATGCACCGGCAGCGCCGGGTTGGAGAGTTTCCACCCCTTACGGGAGTAGCAGTCCTTCATAAGCGCGGTGAGGTTGGAGAAGCCGTTGGCGGTAAACTGGAACATGCAAAGAGGATCACTGTGATATTCTTTCAGCGTCTTCTCATCCGAGCACACCCATGCCACCGGATACCCCTCCTGGGCGAACGGCGCATTGAAAGAGCCGAAAGAAAGTTTCTGGAGCAGTTTCGGCCTGCTGTGAGGCCCGGCGAAAAGCACGAAGCAGTCAGCCAAGAACTTGCCGGCGCTCTTGGCCGGGTTGTCACTCGGGCAGCCGCAGACGAAAAGAGTGTCAATCATATCGTCATGCCGCTTTGTGAATGAGCGGACGACCATCGAGCCCATGCTGTGTCCGAGCAGGACGTGCTTCAATCCCGGATAATGAGCCTTCGCCCAGTCAGCCACAACCTTGACATCCTCCACCATCGCTCTCCAGCCCCCTTTATACATGAACCCCAGGTCGTCCGGGGTCTTCACTGACTCCCCGTGGCCACGATGGTCGTGGATGACACAGACATATCCATGTCCGGAGAGATACTCCATAAAAGCGGCATACCTCTCCTTGTGTTCGCACATTCCGTGCACTATCTGGAAAACGCCTTTGGGAGCGCATTCAGGCTCGCTCACCAGCACGGCAAGATTGAGGTCATCGGCAGAAGCCTTCAGTTTCAGTGATTTCATCAGCATTGGGGTTTTGACCGCAATTTAGACATAAAAATCGGGATTAGCAGTATCTTTGCCCCATGAACAGATATATCTTGGCAGTGGATCAGGGCACCAGCAGTTCCAAAGCCATCGTTTTCGATGACCGAGGGCATCAGGTGTCAATGAGTTCGAAGGAGTTCACCCAGCTCTTCCCGAGGCAGGCATGGGTGGAGCAGAACCCTCTGGAAATCCTGTCCTCAGTGAGGGCGGTGGTCAATGAAGCGGTGGCCGGAGTGCGTGACGGTGAGTTCGTGGCCATGGGCATCACCAACCAACGGGAAACCACCATAGTATGGGACGCCGCATCCGGGAGACCCATCTGCAACGCCATAGTCTGGCAGGACCGCCGGACATCATCATACTGCGATTCACTCAAAGCGCAGGGCCTCACGGAGAAGATACAGGAGAAGACAGGGCTGGTCATAGATGCCTACTTCAGCGCATCCAAGATAAGATGGATACTCCAAAATGTCCCGGGCGCACGCAAAAAGGCAATGGAAGGCAGGCTCCGCTTCGGCACAGTGGACAGCTGGCTCATCTGGAACCTCACCTCGGGCAAGGTCCACGCCACGGACGTGACCAATGCCTCCAGAACCATGCTGTTCAACATCAACAGTTTAAGTTGGGACAGCGAACTCCTCGACCTGTTCGGCATCCCGGAATCCATGATGCCGCAGGTCCGCTCATCCGATGCGTTCTACGGAGAAGCCACGGTGCTCGGGCACAACATCCCGATAACCGGGGTCGCCGGGGACCAGCAGGCCGCACTTTTCGGACAGATGTGCATCGATGAGGGGTCGGTGAAGAACACCTACGGCACGGGGTGCTTCCTGCTGATGAACTGCGGCGACAAGCCGATTCTCTCCGAGAACAGGCTGCTCACCACCGTCGCCTGGAAACTCAAGGACAATGTCAGCTACGCCCTAGAGGGCAGCATCTTCGTGGCCGGGGCGGCGGTGCAATGGCTCCGGGACGGGCTCGGGCTTATCAAAAATTCATCTGAAATAGAAGCACTTGCCTCTTCTGTACCAGACAACGGGGGTGTATACTTCGTGCCGGCGCTCACCGGTATGGGAGCCCCGTACTGGAACCAGGATGCACGGGGCATCATCACCGGACTGACCCGCGGCGCCACAGCCGCCCACATTGCCAGGGCAACCCTGGAGGGTATAGCATTCCAGACGATGGACATCGTCGCAGCAATGGAAAGGGATGCCGGGATACTCATCTCCGAACTCAAGGTGGACGGGGGCGCTTCGCGCAACAACCTGCTGATGCAGTTTCAGGCAGACATCCTCGGCACGGAGGTCATACGGCCGAAAGTCACCGAAATCACTGGTCTAGGAGCAGCCTATATGGCCGGTCTGGGAGCGGGTATCTGGTCTTCTGTCGGCGAACTCAAGGACAACTGGGAAGCGGAGCGCCGCTTCTCCCGCCGGGCATCAGAGTCCCGCATGGCGGAGTGCAAGGCCGCCTGGGCCGCCGCCGTCAGAAAAGCCATGGCGGAATAGCGGCCCACGGGGATTATTCAGACTGTTCAATCTCAAATACGTACAGGCGTCCCGAAACCCGGTGACGTGCACTCACCACCGCTCTGCGTTTCAGACCCGTTTCGTTCTTGTCAATAAGGAAAGAAATCCATGGTCCAGTGGGATTATAGTACGAATAGAGCCATTCCGTATCCATTAGCCAACCGCTATAATGATACTCCGTCCTCTTAACATAATACGATGACGGGCCAAATTCTATTGACAATGTCTCCCCAACAAGATCCGCATCATAACTCGCGCTTCCGCCTTCAGCCCCGACACTGCAAGAAAACCGCACGGGTGCATCCTTTTCGCATGACGACATCACAAATAAAAGCACCAGAAACAAGACTCGAAAATATGGTTTCATACCTGTTATTCAGACTGTTCAATTTCAAATATATACTTTTGTCCCGTGACCCGGTGACGTGCACTCACCACCGCCCTGCGCGCCCGGCCCGTTTCGTTTTCATCGGACACTATTGACAGTCGTTCCAAATCAATACAATAGGCGACATCGACCCAACTTTCATCAAGCCAGTATGCCCCATACTCTGAATAATATGCCCTTTTTATGTCCAACGTAAGGCTGGCCCCGTCAAGATCCAGATTATAATCTTCCCGTCCGCCTTCCGCATCAAAACTGCAAGAAATACACACTGGAGAATCCTCCTGCTCTTTCTCGCAGGATGACAGTCCGGCCACAGACAACGCCAGACAGATCCGAAAAACCATATAAACACCTTTTTTCATTACTTTTCAATATTTCTCACCAATACAAAATCAAGTTCATCGTGTGTCTCAGCCTAGAAATGCAAAGAATAACTCCAACCCACCACAGGGACAGCTCGGCCGTCGTAAAGTATTGATTTAAAAGCAATGCCACAAGACATATATCTCGATATTGTATAGTTTAACTTAACGCCAGCCTGAATTTGCGTCCTAAGGGACACTTCATCCTCTGACACGATTCTGCCATACAATATTCCGGCAGCGACCTCTGGAATCATCGAAAAAGAGCCGATTTTATAAACAGGTACAAACACAGAAACAGTTCCCCCATGGCAAATTCTGTCATCATACCAGCCTACGTTTTCATAATTTACCCTAACCCCCGCTTTAGGGAAAAGACAACCGATACCGATCTCCATAGTGCACGCATCCGTCACAGTAGAATAATACTGAGAAACGGAAAACATGAACTTGCCTGCAGGGGTTTGAACCGATATTTCAAGCTGCTCCGGTTCGTCTTGAGCAGCCTGCGTGAGAGTCAAGGCGCAAAAGACGGCGGCCACGCACAAAATCAATCTTTTCATATACTTTGCCTGTTCCAACAAGACAAAACTACCTCATAAAAGTTTAACCAGCAATAGAATTTCGCCACATAATCACTATTCAGCACATTAAGAATCAAACAATTACCAAGACTGCGTCCATTAGCGGATAATAAAAGTTTAACCATCAGGCATTACCGCGCTCTGCAGAATGGTTTCCTGCGGATCCAGCAATCACCTGCCAGACATAATAGTGCCGAAGCAACTTGCCTGTCACGATGCCAGAACTTTCTCATAGTTCGTCCGGTATAACGGCCTTTTGCCGGATAACGCATGAATAACATCAGTTTGTCAGGTGAGACCGCCTCCGGCCGGACAAAGTCGAATCGGGCCTTCGAAAAATGAAGCGCAGTTCATTTTTATGAAAAATATTCATAGATTTGCACCGTGGCTCATTTTTACACACAGACAGCATGCTGATAGAACGCACGGAATACATGTCACTTCTGGAGAAATGGAGGGACAAGAGAATGATCAAGGTCGTCACAGGCATACGCCGTTGCGGCAAATCATCACTGTTGCGGATGTTCAAGGACAAGATCTTGACGGACGGTGTTTCCAAAGAACAGGTTGTCGAACTTAATTTCGAAGAGCTGGACAATGAACCTCTGCTGGACTACAAGGCTCTGCATACCTACCTGAAACAACAGTTGCAAAGGGACAGGATGAATTATATATTTCTGGATGAAATACAGATGGTTGACGGTTTCCAAAAGGTGATCGACAGCCTGTTCCTTTTGGACAATGTGGACATTTATCTGACAGGCTCGAATGCATATATGCTGTCAGGTGAAATTGCAACCTTGCTTACCGGCAGATATGTGGAAATAAAAATGCTCCCATTCTCATTTAGAGAGTTCACGCATGGACTGCCGGCAGGAACGAGCGCAGAAGATGCCTACCGAAAGTATATTGAGAATGGCTCGTTCCCGTACATAATGCAGATAGAGCATGATCAAGAGATGGTAAATGAATATCTTACCGGCCTATACAATACCATCGTGCTGAAAGATGTAGTCAACCGAAGGAAAATCACCGATGTGATGATGCTGCAAAACTTAGTGAGATTTCTGGCTGACAACATCGGGAACATCTCTGTCATCAAACGTATCAGCGACACGATGACCTCACTTGGCCGCAAAATATCGGTCCACACGGTGGAAAATTATATTTCCGCACTGACAGACAGCTATGTATTCTATTCTGCTCCCAGATACGATGCCAAAGGCAAGCAGCTGCTCAAGACAGGCCAGAAGCTGTATCTCGCCGATGTCGGACTGCGAAACGTCATAAACGGCACTAAGGGCGGGGACTTGGGGCACATTTTGGAAAATGTAGTTTATCTGGAGTTGACCCGAAGAGGCGGTGAGGTTTATGCAGGAAAGACAGGAAACGCGGAGATCGATTTTGTCGTTGTGAAGGGCAACGACAAGGTGTATTATCAGGTGTCTCTCAGCGTAAGGGATGAGGGCACGCTGAAACGGGAGCTTGATCCTCTTGAATCTCTTTCAGACAACTATCCGAAATATCTCCTCACGATGGACAACGACCCTGTAATACAGCATGACGGCATAAAGCAGCTGTATGTATTGGACTGGTTATTGGAAGAATAATCCGCCATGGCAAAAGACTCCTACACAATACGAAAAGCCCTTCCGTCAGATCTGCCGGCAGTAGCTGCGCTTGCCGACTCCGCAAGACAGATAATGCGGGACAGCGGCAACCCTACCCAGTGGAGCGGCGGCTATCCGTCCATCGGGATTCTTGAAGATGACATCACCTCGGGGACATGCCATCTTGTCATGGACGGCAAGGCCCCTGTGGGCTCATTCGTCTTCAGGCACGGCCCGGACCCGTCATACGCCTCAATAGTTGACGGACACTGGACAGAGGACAGCAGCCCATACATGGTCATACACAGGATAACGAGCCACCCGGAAGCGCACGGCGTCTTCGCCGCCATCATGTATTTCTGCAAATCTCGCTGCAGCAATATACGCATAGACACCCACAAAGACAACCTCATAATGCAGAACCTTGTCCTGAAGCACGGCTTCCGCTACTGCGGCATCATCACACTCGCGGACGGCGGAGGCGAACGTCTCGCCTACCAGTGGCTGCGCCAATGATTCACCGGATCATTCAGACTGTTCAATTTCAAATATATACTTTCGTCCCGACACCCGATGACATGCACTCACTACAACCCGGCGAGGCAATTCTGTACAGGATAGGGCCAATTTCTGTACGGGAGCGCCTTTCGAAAGCGTTTGGTACAGCAGGAGGGCGTTTTTTGTACCGTACGGATGTTTGCATGTGACCCAAGAATCTCCGATATTTACAAACGCCCCTCAGTATATATCAGGGCTTCTCTAACCAAGCTCTGACAATAGCTTCCGAATATAGATTCCAAGGTTCGTGTCATGTGACGATATTCCCAACTTCGTCCTGATGCGGCTGCTGATATTGAAGTGTCCTCCTTTTTGGAGATATTTGCCAATATCCTTACCTTTCAAGCCCATGGCATACAGGCAGCAATAACCGACCTCCCACCCGGAAAGCCCCTTCCCCTCAAGATAGCGTACAAAAGACGGATGGCTGGCCTTATAACTCAAACGGTTGAGTTCCATGAACTCCTCCCGGTCAAAAAGCATACGCTCCATGTCCTTGAAAGCCTTGCGGTCAATCTCGCTGTCTTCGGATATGCCGGCAGACAGAAAACGATCAAAGAGAGCAAGTTTAGCATTCAAAGCGGCACGTGCATCCTCATTGAGCACATTTTCACTTTCCACCAACCTGGCCGAAAGAGCGTCCCTCTCGACCGCAATCCTGTCATACAGGACCAGAAGACGGCTCTGCTCAAGCTTACTGTGACGGTACCGGGCCACAAGTGCAAAAATCACAACAGCGGCGGCAAACAGAACCGTCATCCCGACAAACAGCACCCGGTTCTTCCGGGCCTGCTCTTCCAGACGGGCCTCCTCCAACCTGTAACGCTCGGAGACGAACTGGGCATCAGTCCTATATGAAGCGAACCGGGCAGAATCCGCAGCGCGGACATACTTTTCATAATATTCCAGTGCCTTCTCCGAATCCCCGGACAAACGGTAGACCTTTGAACACACAGCCGCATACCTCGTCTTGTTCAAGACGCCAGCAGTGGACACATACTTTTCCAACGCATCCCCAGCTTTGTCAAGATTCCCGACAAAGCAAAAGGCAGTTGCCACAGACAGCCAATCCACAGCACCTGAAGGCACATTGCGAAAATAGTCAGAGAGCAGCATGCCAATCTCATCCCGGGACTTCTTAAACGCCACGGAATATGCAAGGAGCGAAGACCAATAATACTTGTTCTGCCTATATGAGTATGAGGAAGAATCCGACATCTCGATCAAATCAAGATACTCCGCAGCTTTCGAAGCGTCTCCAGACACTGTGTACTCATTGACAATCCGGCTGAGCATATTGATATAACTCTTCTCACGTCCTTCTTCACGGAATAGGGCCGCAGCACGGGTGTTGTACTCTATCGCATTCTCAAAATCATAGAGCCTCTCATATATAAGCGCTTCCGCAGAATACAACCTTGCTGCAGTGAGCCTGTCCTCCGACTCCTCGACTTCGGATTCTGCCCCCGCGAAACAATCCATCGCAAGGCCGAGATTCCCTTTATTCTGATAAATGCGGCCCTGATAATAGGCTGCACGCAGTTTTTCAGTTGCCGACCCCCTTTTTGAATAGTAATCCACAGCCGGCTGAATGACATTAAAATCCGTCTTGTCAATATATGTCTTGTCCAGCGCCATGCTCTTGAGCAATGCATATCTGGCTTTCAACGGCTTCGATCGCAAAGACAAAGTGTCCATAGCCGATAGCCTTCGCAAAGCCTCGGACGGGTTCTCCTCAATAATCGCCTCAACACCGTCAAGACTTTCTCTCTGCACGGTGTTGTCAGCGCAAGCCGAAAACAAGGCAAGTGCCACAATGATAATAACTACCCTACGCATGGCTATTCCCTGACATGATTCGGCATGTCCTCGGGAGTGACTATCGAGATCTCGCATAGGCCGCCTACTGCACCGGAGGCGTCCGTCCAAGCACTTTGGAAGATAAGTTTGCGGACACCACGTTTCTCGATGGTGTAGCAATTGCTCCCACCGCTCTCAAGCAACCCTCTTATAATCTCCCGGGATCGCTCCGAATGGCAATCGAAAAGATTGCGGCCTATGAGGTCGCCATGACGGCTGTATTGACGTACAGCCTTATCGTTCATGTAGATGATTATGCCGTCCTTATCGCAGACGGTGATGGAGCAGTCCAGCCCCCAAGCCCAGTCAGGTATCATGCCAAAAGTCTTTTACCCTAAAGTTACTCAAGTTTTTCTAACTGTATCAGACTTCCTCGAATAATGCGTCAAGCTGAACGCGATAGTGAATATCAGAGGAATAACTGTTAGGCTTTAGGCCAAAAGTGGTGATGAAGGTAAGGTTGACGGCACTGCGTATACCCGTCTCACGCTCGAAATCAGCCACACGATTCTGCAACTTGGCGTTTTCATCAGAATCGATTGCGTATTCGGCACGGCTGTACTTGATCTCGCACAGATTGGTGATTTGATCAGCACGCTCGATGACAAGATCAATCTGAGCGGCTGGTTTGCTTTCCTTGCTTCTCCATGAATAATATTCGGTGTGGATCCTGTCGATTCCGAGAGCCTTTTTAATCTGAGGTATATGAGCCTGACATAGACGCTCAAAAGCGAGGCCATACCAGCTGTTCTGCTTCGGAGTATTCAAGGTATTGCTCCAATAATGATCATCTGTTGTTCCTTTGACACAAAAATCATTATGAAAACGGGTAAAAAAATCAACCAACTGATATATTCCGTTCTTCGAGTTGATTTTCTTCTCTCTGACGCAATACTTGCGGATGAAATCACAATTCTCCAAATTCTCCAACATCTTGCTCAGATGGCCTCCGGTCTCCTTGCCGAGTTTCTCGCTGATTTCGCTACGAGTCAATCCCTTGCGATTGGACGAAAGCAATTGTATTATCTTCATGTAAGGCTGCGGATTTCGGAAAAGGGACTTGAACAACCGGTCATATTCACGGCGCAATTCCCCATCTGCGGAGAAAAACAGCCTGTCAATATTTTCTGTGAGACTCTGCACTTTGTCAAGCAGGCTCAGATAATATGGAATACCTCCCAATATCATGTACGCCTGGGCAAAAGAGAGCCTGTTCCAACGGAAACCGTTGGTTTTCAGATATTCCTCTGTCTCCCCAAGAGTAAAAGGATGCAGATGCAATTCGTGTGTTATCCGGTCATGAAGTCCCCCGTGATTGTCAATGATGTTGTCCACCATCCAAGTCGTGGCAGAACCGCAGACAATCAGTTTAATGTTCTTTTGACGAGTAGCCCAACCGTTCCAGAACAAGTCAAGAGCCTTTACCAAGCCCGACCGAGGCGTATCAAGACAAGGCAATTCATCAATGAATATGATAACCGTACCTTTCGCCAATGCGGGTGTCAACACTACCTTCAATGTCTCGAAGGCCTCTATCCAGTTCTTCGGCTTCACGCCACCATAGCCTGCCTTCTGAAGGGACAAGAAAAAACTGGACATCTGATCCTCCTTGTCACCCTCCAAAACACCTGTCATATCGAACGCAAGCCTATCTTTGAAAGTCTGCGTTATCAAATAAGTTTTTCCGACACGACGACGGCCATAAATCGCAATGAATTCCGATTTAGAACTCCCTATATACTGTTCAAGCAGCCTGCTTTCCGCATTTCTACCTATCAATTCTCTCATATATAACTTCTTAACATGGGCGAAGATACTGTAAACACTCCAAAAAACAAACTATAACGCGCCAAAACCAATAAAAATCATCAGTTTTGGCGCGTTATATACCATGAAAACACGCCAAAACGATAACAAAACGAGAGTTTTGGCGCACAGTCAAAACGCCTACAGCGTCCTCTTGACTTCTACAATCTGGAAGGCCTCGATGATGTCGCCCTCCTTGATGTCATTGTAGCCGGCGATGGTCATACCGCACTCCTTGCCGGCGATGACCTCCTTGACGGCATCCTTGCCTATCTGCAGGGAGCTGAGTTCTCCGGTATAGATCACGATACCGTCGCGGATGAGACGGACCTTGGACTTCTGCACCATCTTGCCGTCGCGGATGATACATCCGGCGATGGTTCCGACCTTGCTGATACGGAAGGTCTGCTTGACCTCGGCGGTCGCGATGACCTCCTCTTTCTTCTCCGGCTCAAGCATGCCCTCGATACCGTCCTTGACATCGTTGATACAGTCGTAGATGACAGAATAGAGACGGATCTCAATGCCTTCACGCTCCGCGGCCCTGCGGGCCTCGACGGTCGGACGTACCTGGAAGCCGACGATCACGGCATCTGAAGCCTCGGCGAGGAGCACATCGGACTCCGATATGCCACCGACAGCCTTGTGAATCACATTGACCTTTACCTCCTCTGTCGAAAGTTTGATGAGGGAGTCTGACAGCGCCTCCACTGAACCGTCCACATCGCCCTTGACGATGATGTTGAGTTCCTTGAAATTGCCTATGGCGATACGGCGGCCGATCTCCTCAAGGGTCATGTGCTTCTGGGTCTTGATGCCCTGGATGCGGAGAAGCTGCTCGCGCTTGTTGGCAATGTTCTTGGCCTCCTTCTCGTCCGCCATCACATTGAACTTCTCTCCTGCCGCCGGAGCCCCGTTGAGTCCGAGCACTGAGACCGGTGTCGAAGGTCCAGCCTCCGTCACTTTCTGTCCACGCTCGTTGAACATCGACTTGATCCTGCCGTAATAGCTGCCGCAGAGCATCACATCGCCCTGACGGAGAGTCCCTTCCTGTACAAGCACCGTAGCCAGATAGCCACGTCCCTTGTCGAGAGAAGACTCAATGACGGCACCCACCGCCAGTTTGTCCGGATTGGCCTTGAGCTCAAGAAGATCCGTCTCAAGAAGCACCTTCTCAAGAAGTTTGTCAACATTGAGGCCCTTCTTGGCGGAAATCTCCTGACATTGGTACTTGCCGCCCCAGTCCTCCACGAGGATATTCATCTCGGCGAGCTGACGGCGAATCTTGTCCGGATCAGCACCAGGCTTGTCTATCTTGTTGATGGCAAACACCATCGGGACATTGGCCGCCTGGGCGTGATTGATGGCTTCGATTGTCTGCGGCATCACCGCATCGTCAGCTGCGACAATGATGATGGCAAGGTCGGTAAGCTGGGCGCCACGGGCACGCATGGCCGTAAACGCCTCATGGCCAGGAGTATCCAGGAACGTTATCCTGCGTCCGTCCGGCAACTCGACGTTGTACGCACCTATATGCTGGGTGATGCCACCGGCCTCACCGGCAATCACATTGGATTTGCGGATATAGTCAAGAAGGGATGTTTTGCCATGGTCCACATGTCCCATCACAGTGATGATAGGCGGACGCGGCTTGAGATCCTCCGGACGGTCAACCTGCTCGGACTGGCTGATCTCTTCGGTGATGTCGGCAGTGACAAACTCGACCTTGTAGCCGAATTCCTCGGCAACGAGCACGAGCGTCTCGGCATCAAGCCTCTGGTTGATGGACACCATGAGACCGAGGCTCATGCAGGCTCCGATGACCTTCACTACAGGGGTGTTGTTCATGAGGGTCGCAAGGTCGTTGACTGTCACGAACTCCGTAACTTTCAACACCTTCTGCTCCGCTGCCGCCTCCGCTATCTCTTCCTGGGTACGCTGCGCGGCAGCCTCCCTTTTCTCCTTGCGGTACTTGGCTCCGAAGTTGTTCTTCTTGCCCTCGTTCATCTTGGCGTAAGTCTCCTTGACCTGCTTCTGGATCTCTTTCTGGAGTTCCTCCTGCTGGCTTTCGGTCAGAGCCGGCTTGAAGCGGTCGCGGTCGCGCTTGCGCCCTTTGCCCTGAGCCTGCTGCCCCTGCTGCGGCTGCTGTCCGCCGGGACGACGATCCTTGTTGTTCTTGTCCTTCTTCGGAGACTTCTCAATGTTCTCGCCAGCCTTGGCCACATCCACCTTGCGCGTGCCCTTGCTTATGCGCTCGCGCTTCTTGGCCGGCTTGCGGTCAAACTGGCTCAAGTCAATCTTGCCGACGACCTTGAGGCCGGAAGCGTCAGTCGTAGAAGGCTTCTGCTCCTCAGGTTGAGACGGCTTGGCCGGAGCGGTCTCCACGCGTACAGGCTTCTGATGCTGCACTGCCGGGGCGGCAGGTTTCACTTCCTTGACCGGAGACGCTTCCGCTTTTTTCTCCTGGACAGGCTTGACTTCCGGCACCGGGACAGGTTTTTCTACAGGCTCGGCGGGAGCTGGCTTCTGTTCCGGAACAGGTGCCGTCACCACAGGCTTGGCTGCTTCAGGAGCCGCCTCCTTGACTTGCGCTTCGGACGGCTTCTCCGGCTGCGGTGTCACAGGTTCAAGCTTCACCGGTTCCTGCGGCTTCTCTTCCACTGGTACCGGAGTCGGCGCAGGTGCAGGCTTTACCGCCGGCTGGTCTTTCTTGGAATTGATGAAGGTGTTGCTCTTGATGATGGTCTCATGCTCCGGCTCCTCTTCATCTTCGTCCTGCTTCTGCTTGCGGTTCGTCTTCTCGATAATCTCTGTTATCTTGATATCCACTTTCTCAGCTGCCTGCTTGAGTTCCAAGTCTTTGCCGAACTGTCGGCGGATGGCCGGCATATACTCGTCAGAGATCTTGCCGTTTGGGTTGGCCTCGACCTCGACACCTATCTTGCGGAGGAATCCCACGAGATCGTCAAGGCCGACATTGAATTGTCTTATTATCTTATTTAATCTGATTTCTGCCATTATCCTAATCCTCGAATTCTGCTTTTAATACTCTGAAGACATCCGCGACGGTCTCATCTTCAAGATCCGCCCGCTTGGCGATATCCTCCGGGGTGAGAGCGAGCACGCTCTTGGCCGTGTCGCAGCCGATGGACTCGAGACGGTCGATCACCCACTGGTCGATCACGTCGGAGAACTCGCTGAGCAGTACATCCTCCTCATCATCAGAATCCTCACCCTTCGGAAGTTCCCTGTAGACCTCTATCTCACGTCCCACAAGCATGCCGGCAAGCTGGATATTGACACCATGACGACCGATACCCTTGCTGACCTGGTCAGGCAGCATGAACACCTTCACCTTGTCCTCCGGGCCGTCCCCCATCTCTATGGCTGAGACCATCGCCGGGCTGAGCGCACGCTGAATCATGAGTTTCGGATTCTGTGACCACTGGATGACATCTATATTCTCGTTGCGGAGCTCGCGCACGATACCCATGATTCTGCTGCCCTTGACACCGATGCAGGCGCCGATAGGGTCTATGCGGTCGTCATAAGACTCGACAGCGACTTTGGCCCTCTCGCCTGGCACACGGACAACTTTCTTGACAGTGATGAGACCATCTGCAATCTCCGGAACCTCCTGCTCGAAGAGCCTTTCGAGGAACTCGTTGGATGTGCGGCTCAATGTTATGTATGGCGTGGTATTGTTCTTCATCTCCACGCTCTTGATGATGGCCTTGACAGAATCGCTCTTCTTGAACCTCTCGCCCGGAATCTGCTCCGACTTCGGAATGTGAAGCTCATTGCCGTCTTCATCAAGAATCAGCACCTCCTTGGACCAGGTCTGATAGATCTCCCCATAGAAGAGTTCCCCGACTTTCTCCGAGTATTTCTTGAACACATTCGCCTTCTCTATGTCCATGATACGGCCCTGAAGGTTCTGCCTGATGTTCAGGATACCGCGGCGTCCGAACGCCGCAAGCGGCAGCCTCTTAGAGTACTGGTCCCCCACCTCGTAGTCATCGGCGTCTCCGCCATCCTCGCGTATCCCCTCAAGGGTGATCTCCGAATTCGGGTTCTCCACTTCCTCCACGACATCGAAGTTCTGGTAAATCTCGCAAGTACCCTTGTCCACATTGACGATGACATCGAAGTTGTCAGCTGAGCCGTATGTCTTGGCAATCTGGGTCAGGAACACATCCTTGAGCACCTGCATCATAACCGGACGGTCAATGTTCTTCTCTTCCTTGAAGTCCTTGAACGCGTCGATCAGGGTGATTACTTTTTCTTTTTCCATTATATGTTTTCGTTTGTTGAATTCAGCATAGCGTCGGCCTCCGCGGCATCAATCCCGGCAGAGCTCACGGTGAGAGCATAATCTTCAATATTCCTGTCGAAAGCAGCCAGGACCGCCCTGTGTACATACTCGCAGTCGGCAAGGTCGACATCAGACGCTTCCTTGTCGATAATCACTTCAAACACATTGTCATCATCATTGAGAGACATGTCGGCCACGATGCAGCCCCGCTCCCTTGCGGCGTTCTCCACCACTTCCTTGAATTTCAGCAGGTCCATATATCAATCCGTTATAAAAAAAGGAAGACCGCCCGGCCTTCCATCCACTCACGAGCACAAAGGTAACAATATTTTCCGAAATGCACAAAAATTTGTACTTTTGCACAAAATCACACATAAAATGAAACACTTTTTCAAAAAGATAGCCTTTGTGCTTTTCGGGACGCTGATGCTCACCGGCTGCGACCTCGACCAGGTGGACAACTATACATTCTCCTATGCTCTCTCCTATACCGTGAAAGAAGAAGAGCAGCAGAAAGCCCTCACAGACTATTTCAAATCCAAACTCGACTTCGACAAGAGCTACTCTTTCCACGGGTCCTACTATGACGCCACGACCTACGGCTGCGACAAGTTCAAGGAGGACATCAAGGTCTTCACCAACGATGAGGTGCTCGCCCTGCTGGGCAAAGACGACCAGGCATATCTCGCTCTCTACATGTATTCAAGCAAAGGCAACATGGGGGCAGTGAGCGCAGTCTACTGGGTCCATGACCCGGATGCCGAAAAAGGCGAAGAGGGCGAAGGCGGCGAAGAATCTAAAGAATGAAGTCCAGACCAGATGGTCCCTCGTTGAAAAGGAGATCCATCACGGAAAGATTCGGGATAAACCCGAACTTATCCGCAAACACCTGATAATAAGGCCTGTCCAATCCAAGTTCAGAAAGGATTGAGTCAGGCCTTTTAGGATGTATATCCACATCCGCCCCCATATACGATGAAGTCTCGACCAACTGTGTCACAAGCCCGAGACGGTCAATGAAAAAGCGGATCAGAGCCATGTCAAGTTCCCATAGCGTCACCGGGTGCGAATCAAGAATGGCAAAAAGAGGGTCGCGGTAATACTCGAAGAACGCGGAAGAACGGTATGCCGTGTCGATGCAGCGTTCGGTCTTGGCGACCCAAGGGGTAGCATAATCCACCTCCACTTCCTTGATCGGGATATTGACAGAGCCGGCCCTGTGCCGCACAGGAAAAGAAAGCGACTGGACTCCGTCTGAGGCATAGAAGAGGCAGCGGTTACGATAAGACTGCTTCTGGTAGTTCTCGCAGGCCTCAATATAAACCGAAGAATACTTTGCGAGGATTGCAAAGTATTCTATCGGAGGGAAATATGCTATCGTGAGAGTCACGCCTAGTCGATGCCGCCTTTAGCGGAGACATCGCCGGCACGGACTATACCTCGCTTGGAGTTCTTTATGAAGTTGAGGATATTGTCACGCTCCACCGACTGAGGAAATCCCGCCTCCACTCTGGCACAGCCGTCGGAGATGTTCATTCCCTGATAGTAGATCGTATCATAGATATCCTTGATATTGCGGATAGTGTCTGACTCGAAACCTCTTCTGCGCAGGCCGACTATATTGATGCCCGCATAGCAGATCGGGGTACGTCCGCATATCGAATATGGAGGTATGTCCTTGTTGACCGCAGAGCAGCCGCCCACCATGGCATGAGTGCCTATGTGGGAGAACTGGTGCACGGCAGTGTTGCCGCCGATGATGGCCCAATCATCCACATCCGTCTCTCCGGCGATACCTACATAGCTCACGAGAATGCAGTGGTTGCCGACACGGCAGTCATGCGCGACATGCACATAAGACATGATCAAGGTGTGGTCTCCTATCTTTGTCACGCCCTTGCCGCTGGCCTTGGTGCCGCGGTTGATGGTGGCGCACTCGCGGATGGTCACATAGTCGCCGATCTCGACATAGGTCACTTCCCCGTCAAACTTGAGATCCTGCGGAACACCGCCTACGACAGCCCCAGGGAACACTTCACAATGGTTGCCGATCTTCACATACGGAAAGATGTTGGCATGAGGGTATATCTTGCAGTTGTCGCCGATCTCGACATTGTCATCTATGAAAGCGTAAGGTCCTACCTCAACATTATCGCCAAGTTTTGCATTTGCGCTGACGGTCGCAAGAGGATGAATTTTTACCATAACTCAGATTTTTTCCATTACCGCCCGAGCGGCGGCGCTGTTGATTCTATGGCCAGGTTTATATGCACTGACATGAGCCTTGAGATAACCTCCCACGAGACGCATGTCTCCGATCAGGTCGAGAAGCTTGTGCCTGCCGCATTCGTTCGGGAAATGAAGTTTGAGATTGCTCAGATAGCCGTTGTCCGTAACGGAGAGACGCGGCTGTCCGAAAAGCACACACATCTTGTCAATCTGCTCCTTGGTGACCGGATGCTCCACTATCACTATCGCGTTGTCCACATCCCCACCCTTGACCAGACCTCTTGAAGCGAGGGCTTCGAGTTCATGGAAGAAGCAGAATGTGCGGCATGGTGCAACTTGAGCGACATAGTCAGCATTCTCGCTCCAATGGGCTTTCTGCACCCCGAGCACGCGGGAGTTGAAATCCACGGTCACATCATAGGACAGGCTTTCCGCCGGGGTGATCCTGACCCATGATCCGGTGCTTTCGTCCCTGACCTCAACCTCTTCCCTGAGGGTGATATAATGTCTCTCGGCCGCCTGCTCGTGAAGTCCGTCCGGAGCAATTGCGCGCACATAGCACTCAGCGCTGCCATCAAGCACAGGCACTTCAACGTTGTCTATCTTAATCAGAGCATTGTCCACACCAAGACCCGTAAGGGCCGAAAGAAGGTGCTCTATAGTGACCACCTGGACATCTCCTTCTGAGATGGTGGTGCTTCTGTCTGTCCTGCTCACCTTGCTGGCAAGCGCCGGAATTTCCACCTCCACATCTGTACGGAGGAAGCGTATTCCGAAGTTCTCCGGGGCGGGGCAGATGGTAAGATGCGCGTAACAGCCTGTGTGAAGCCCTCTTCCCTCGAAGGTGTATTCCTTAATTACTGTCTGTTGATTCATCGGGGCGCAAAGATAGAAAAAAATTTTTATTCCTCACCGGACTGCTTGAACTTGGCATAAGCCCGCAGGTACGTCCCGTGCGGCAGGGCAGGGATGCCGAAGAGCGTCTGGCCCGGTTTGCGCACATTGCCGATAACTCCAGTCTTGGCGCATATTGTAGTCTTGTCGGCTATCGTGATATGCCCGGAAATGCCCACCTGACCGGCAAAAATGCAGCCCTTTCCGATCTTGGAAGAACCGGCTATTCCGGTAAGCGCCGCAATCGCAGTATTCTCCCCCACCACGACATTGTGGGCGATCTGACAAAGATTGTCTATCCTGACACCGTCCTCGATTATGGTGGACTCCATCGGAGCCCTGTCAACAGTCGTATTTGAGCCTATCTCCACGTCATTGCCTATCACCACGTTGCCCACATGCTCTATTTTGCGCCAAGTGCCGTCAGGCTGTGGGGCGTTCCCGAAACCGTCATCTCCGATGATACAGCCGGCATGCAGAATCACACGGTCGCCTATGACCATCCCCGGGAAAATGTGCACCCCGGGATATATTATGCAGTAGGAGCCTATCTTCGTGCCGGCACCGATTGTGACATTGTCATATATTTTTGTGCAGTCGCCCACAGTGCAGCCCTTGCCGATCGTGACATAGTCTCCGACAGAGACCCTTTTCCCTATCTTGGCGCTCCACGCGATATGGCAGCGGCCACGGTGACGCCTGTACTGCTTGTTGTGGTCTGACACATATTTGAGCAGATCTGCAAGTGCGGAATAGGCATTGTCCACTCTCACAAGCGTAGGAGCAACGGGATGCTTAGGCTCAAAGTCCTTGTTTACAAGCAGGACAGAGGCCTTGCTGCTGTAGGCATACTGTTCATACTTCGGATTGGCGAGGAAGCAGAGCTGCCCCGGCTTGCCGTGTTCTATCTTCGCGAATGAGGAGACCTTCTCCCCAGGATTGCCTTCCACTGTCCCATTGAGAACCTCGGCAAGTTGTCTAGCGGTAAATTCCATTGAATTTCAAGAAGTTTCTAGAATCTCCAGCCGAATGTCACGACTGCGTTCCAGAGAGTTGGTTTATTGAGTATGCGCGGAGACTTGGTGTTGGTCAGCAGGCCCGCCGCATTGTAGTTGTCATAATCGTAATACGGAGAGAATGTCGTGTCTGGATACTGCGTGCGCTTCACAGCGAAATCCGCAAAGAATGAGCCGGGAGAGGAGTATCCGAAACCGAATGAGAGCGACGTCGTCCTGTCATCATAGTAACTTGCCGAAACGAGCTTCTTAAGACTGCCGTTGTAGGAATTGAAATCATTGAGATAATCATCAGCCGTGACATCGACTCCTTCGTTATTGGTCCAGTGACGCTCCGGAGAAGTCACTGACGACAGACCCGCACGCAGTGAGAATTCTGGTGTCAGACGAAGCTCGGCGCCGATACGCAGAGCGTGGGAGACACCGGCGAAATACCTGTTGGTCTCATTGAGATCATAATACCTGTCAGCGGCCAAATAGTCAGGATGCTGCTCTGAGAAACGCATGACGCTGTAGTCGGTGAGTTCATAGTCCACGCTCACGAAGCCAAAGCTGCCGAAGGTATACGCCACACCGAGATCAACCACGTATGGAGACTGGAGGCAATATGTATATTCACCGCGCGGAGAGGTCTCGCTGTCGTTGAACTGACCATCGGCGAATGTGGTCGAAGCTCCGTACTGCCACTTCTCCGTGATGGTATAGGCTGTCGGGGTCTGGATCGCCGCTCCTAACCGCAGCCCCTTCACCGGAGTGGCCAGAACGCCGAATTTTGCATATATCCCATCTATATCAGCCGTATAATTATATGCATAAGATGCATTTCTGAATGCTGTGATACGCTCTGTGCCGTCACTTCCGATAAACGAAATCGGAAAAGCATCCATATCTATCGCAGTCTCATAGAAAGCCTCGGAATAACGATACTCCGCAGCCGGGGTGCCGAGATTGAAACCGAAGAAGAACTTGTCCGAGACATTGAAGCCGAAATTGAAGACGAGATCGTTCTTGTGTCCGGTCTTTGTAATGGTTGACGACTGCTGGAGCGCACTCGGCACATAATGGTACACACCGTTCGGAGAGATCGTCTCCGTCACGCCTACATAGCGTCCGTCCGTACCGTAGGAGCCGAACATCCCGGCCTGATAGGCCGTAAGCAAGTCCCAGGAGACATCGCTGTTGTCGAAGGAGTTGTAATTGGCAAGCACATCCTCGCTTATCCCGGCAGCGGCGGCGGCAAACTCGGCCACCTTTGAAGTCCTGGAGTTGGCCCCATAGGCTGACGCACTGTAATTATACTGCGCCGTCTGATTGGATACCACAGCAAAGGTGAAAGACTTCAATCCGCTCCGGCGTCCTGTCTCCATCACCAGCGAAATACCGAGATTAGGCATTGAAAGGCGGGAGCGTGTCGTACGGTTGAAAGCCCCGTACATGCTCTCTCCTTCCGGAGAGTAGGCGGAGCGTACAGAAGACAGGGTAAATCCCGGAGTGACGGTCAACTGGCCATAATTGGCCACAGCGGAACCCGCCGGATTGATCCCCACCGTGCCGAGATCTCCGCCGATTGCCGTCACGGCGTTGCCGAGAGCCATTGTACGGGCAGTCCCCAGATAATCGTTGCGGCTGAAATTTATGGCATCGTACATATTCTGAGCGCCTGCAACTATACTGCCGGCTGCAAGAGCCACAATTGATAATATTATCTTTTTCATTTCCTTTCGTTTTAAGATTTACCTTCTTCTCCCACCGCCATGGCTGCTGCTTCCGCCACCGCCGCTATGCGAAGACGAGCCGCCGCCACCGTAACTTCTTGAAGACGAACCGCCGGAATAGCTTGATCCGGAACTCCTGCTGCTGCTTCCCCAACTGCTCGAATTCCCACTGGAGTTGCTGCGCTCGTAACTGCGGGAACTGCTGCCGCTGTTCGAACCGCTGCCCGAGTTGCGGCCCTGATATCCGCGTGAGTAGTTGTAGCCGTTCTGGCCCGGGGTCACTCTCGAATTGCCGCGCCCGGAGGAAGAGTTCGGTCTGGTGGCAGGAGAACTTCCCGAAGTGGAGCGTGAACTGTTGAACCGGGTTGACCCGGCGGAGCCGTAACTTCCTCCACTCACGCCCGGGCGATAATTGCTCCGACCAGGCCGTCCGCTCTGCGTGCCGCTTGACTGTGTCCCCCGACGCTCTCCATAGTAACGTCCTCCGTCAGGGGAAAGCCCCGGCTTAGGCGGCCAAGGGTCGTGGCGATGCCCATAAGAAGGCCCGTACCACGGATCATACCGCCAAGGATCATGATACCAAGGATCATAGTACCAAGGATCGTATCTCCAAGGACGCCAATACCACGGATCATATCCCCAGCCATAATAACCATAGTACCAAGGATCGCTGAAACGCCACCAGTCCCAACCATAACGCCAGACCCAGTCGTTCCACATCCAGCTGCTGTACCAAGGTGAAGACAGCGCGAAGCCGGTCCCGAGCCCCCAAAGGAAATCAGAAGAAGCATCACGCTCATAGACAGGTACATACACAGTATCGCGCAGCATGTTCCTACGGGCGATGTCCTGCGCAGCCATCTGCTCGAAATCTTCTTTAGAATATATCTGAACCGGTTCCGGGGCCGGTTCAATGCGCTCATATATACCGTCAACATACCTCTGCTGAGCATACTGTGACGCTGTCCCGCAGGAGGCAAGGGCAATAAGAGGCAGTAAATAAGCCAGAATACGTTTCATCTTACAGTCTCCTGTTAATTTATAATTAGTATCTTTGCGTCTGCAAAGAATCCGGGCCCACGCCCGATTCTATATATAGATGCAAATTTCGAAAAAAAACGCAGACTTTCTACAAGAATATGGCAAAAGAGGTCACCAAACGCTCTGAGAACTATTCTCAGTGGTACAACGATCTGGTAATCAAGGCAGATCTGGCGGAGCAGTCCGCAGTAAGGGGTTGTATGGTCATCAAGCCGTACGGGTACGCAATTTGGGAGAAGATGCAGGCCGCGCTCGATGGCAGATTCAAAAAGACGGGGGTACAGAACGCGTATTTCCCGTTGTTCATCCCTAAATCATTCTTCAGCCGCGAGGCGGAACATGTGGCAGGATTCGCCAAGGAGTGCGCAGTTGTGACTCACCACCGCCTGATGAACGACCCCTACGGCAAGGGAGTGGTGGTAGACCCGAGCGCCAAACTTGAGGAAGAGCTGATAGTCCGCCCGACCTCCGAGACCATCATCTGGAGCACCTACAAAAACTGGATCACCTCATGGAGGGACCTTCCGGTGCTCTGCAACCAATGGTGCAATGTCGTGCGCTGGGAGATGCGCACAAGGCTTTTCCTGCGCACAGCCGAATTTCTCTGGCAGGAGGGGCATACAGCCCATGCCACCGCTGAAGAGGCACAGGCGAAAGCCTATGAGATGGTGCATGTCTACGCCGATTTCGCCCGCAATGTCCTGGCCCTGCCGGTAATCGTGGGGCACAAGAGTCCCAACGAAAGGTTCGCCGGTGCTCTCGACACCCTGACCATCGAAGCCATGATGCAGGACGGCAAGGCCCTTCAGGCCGGCACATCCCATTTTCTCGGACAGAACTTCGCCAAATCCTTCGATGTGCAGTTCACCAACAAAGAGGGGAAGCAAGAATACGTATGGGCCACATCGTGGGGCGTCAGCACCCGCCTTATGGGAGCGCTCGTCATGGCTCACGGAGATGACAACGGACTCGTGATCCCGCCGAGGCTCGCCCCGATACAGGTCGTGATGGTACCTATATATAAGACTGACGAGGAGCACTCGCAGGTGCTCGCCAAGATGGACGAGATACGTCTCGCCCTCGACAAGCTCGGCATCAGCTGCAAGATAGACGACAGGGACACGCTGCGTCCGGGATTCAAGTTCGCGGAATGGGAATTGAAAGGCGTGCCTGTACGTCTCGCCATGGGTGCCAGGGATCTTGCCTCAGGCACGGTGGAGGTGGCCCGCAGGGACACACTGACCAAGGAGACAATGGCTCTCGAAGGCATCGCGGAGCACATTGAGGGCCTTCTTGAGGACATCCAAACGAACATATACAACAAGGCTCTCGCGTTCCGCGACTCACATATCGAGAAATGCGACAGCTGGGACGAGTTCAAGGAGAAGATCCTGACCGGAAAGTTCCTCCTCTGCCACTGGGACGGCACCGTAGAGACCGAGCAGGCCATCAAGGACGCCACCAAGGCTACGATCCGTTGCATCCCGGTTGACAGTTGCGTGTGCGAAGAAGAAGGCAAGGACATATTCTCCGGCAAACCGTCACACAGAAGAGTCGTATTCGCAATATCCTACTAGCATGAAGAAGACTCTCACTCTGGCGGCTGCCATGCTCACGGCCTGCATCAGCCTATTCGGCCAAGATGACGCCCTGCAGAAAGCCATGGAGGCTGCTGCCGAGGCTCTGCAGGAGGCTCCAGCCGCAAAAGACGCCCAGGACAGACCGCAATATTGGAACAGCTGGACACAGTTCGATCTGGGGACAAGCAACACGAGCCTCTGGAACTGGGCGGCAGGCGGATACAACACCCTCACGCTCAGTATCGGAGTCGATGCCAACGCCAATTACTCCAAGGATCTGGTAAGCTGGACCAACCGTCTCCAGCTCCAGTACGGCTTCCTCTGGTCGGCGGACAAGGAGAACCTGCTCCAGAAGAGCAACGACCTCATCAAGTTCGAAAGCCGTCTTGCATACAAGATCCTAAAGGACAGCGACTGGAACTACACGGCCTCGTTTGACTTCCGCTCACAGTTCACCGACAGTTACGACTCCTACGAGAAAGATGAGCAGAGCGGCAAGTGGAACGGCACCCTGAAGTCCAGTTTCCTCTCCCCGGCCTACTCCACCATAGCGTTCGGTATGGAATGGACACCAGTGGACTGGTTCAACGTCAACCTGGCCCCGCTTACGGGAGGTTTCACCATCTGTACCAGTACCAAGGGGGAATTGAGAAAAAAATACGGTATGAAACTTCGCGAGCCGGATCTGGATCCGCAAATCGGCAGCAACTACCACAGCCAGCTTTTCCAGTTCGGTGCCCAGGTGAAAATCAACTACAGGACCTCCGTCAACGATGACCTCAAGTACGAGACGCAGCTGGTCCTGTTCACCGACTATCTCAACAAGCCGTTCAAATACAACAGGGTCAATTGGGACAACAAGATCACCTGGCAGCTCGCCAAGTATTTCAAGATAGGGCTCAGCACCTGGATGATATACGATCCTATCGTCATCATCGACGGCAAGCAGAGGATACAGTTCAAGGAGTTCTTCTCCGTCAACTTCACCTACCTTATCAGCAACAAGCGATGAGACTGATTCTCCTCGCTGTGAGCGGAGGCATAGACTCCATGTATATGGCAAACAGGGCTTCGGAGTTTTTCCCCGAAGCCCGTTTTGCAGTGGCCCACTGCAATTTCGCGCTGCGTGGGAGCGAATCGGACGGGGATGAAGAATTCGTAAGAAGATGGTGCGCTGAGCACGGGATTGAATTCTGCACGAAAAGGTTCAACACGGCAGGATACGCGGAGCAGCACTCGATAAGCATAGAGATGGCCGCCCGCGAACTGCGCTACAACTGGTTTGCACAATTGTGCAAGGAAAGAGGATTCGAGGCCGTGGCAGTGGCCCACAACGCAAATGACAATGCCGAGACACTGCTGCTCAACTTGTTGAGAGGCACCGGAATACGAGGCATCAGCGGAATGGGGGACCGGCCCGGGGTGCTCCGGCCTCTGCTCGGCACGGAAAGGGGAGAAATACGCCGCTGGATGGAAGAGCACGGGCTGGGTTGGAGAGAAGACAGGACAAACAACGAAAACGAGTACAAACGCAACCGCCTGCGCAACGAGGTTTTCCCCATCCTGAAGGAACTGAATCCGTCTTTTATCCGCACTCTGAACGAGGACATGCGCAGATTCGCGCAGGTGCGCGACATAGCGGAAGACTGCTTCCGTGACGCCAGAAGAAAAGTCATTCTCCCGGACAACAGCATCTCGATACCGGCTCTCAAGGAAATCCGGCACCGGGACTATGTGCTGTGGAGGCTTCTTGAAGACAGCGGAATAGGAAGTGACAAACTCGAGTCGCTCAAAAGAGCGATCGATGAAGGCGGCCCCATCGGAGGAAAAAGATTCGGCCTGGTCGAATGTACTTCTTCCAGAATCCACATCAGAAGACCCCGTCCCGCAAGGGAACTGCGTTGCGAGTTCATCTCAAGAGAAGAGCTGGCATCTCTCAAACAAGAGGACGGCGTACTGATCGCAGATAGGACAAAACTCAGTTGGCCGCTGAAAATCCGGCCTTGGCAAGCGGGAGACTGGATGTGTCCTCTAGGCATGGGAGGTCGGCGCAAGAAAATCTCCGACATTTTCACCTCTCTCGGATGGTCAGCTCAAGACAAAGAGGAGGCTGAAGTAATAGAGCTTGAGGGGCATCATGTCGCCGCCCTGCTATGCTGCAGGATAGACGAAAGCGTCAAAGTCGGCGAAGACTGCAAGGAGGTGGTACGACTGAGCTACCGTCCGGTCTCATCAATATAGACATCATCCCCGGGTGCTGCGAAGTAATATGTCTCACGCGCGAAACGCTCAAGGGAGTCCCGGCTGGTCAACAGGTCGTTCAACTTGCGGTCAAGCCCCTCGTTCTTCAATTCAAGCGACTCTATCTGCTTCTGCTGCGAGCGTAGAGTGAAACCTGCATTGATCCAGGTCAGGACATTGTCTTTCTTGACAAACATGAAAACGACAAACAACGCCGTAGCTACAACGGCGTAGCGGAGGAAAGAGCGCTGCTCTTCCCTGCCCTTATCCTTGTCGCGGTTCCACAAATCTTTGAAAACTCCCATAGACTTTGCGCAAAATTAATTAAATTTGCCCAAACTCAAAACCAATCAACACTTTATTATGAAACCTGCACTTTTGGTCCTTGCTGCCGGCATGGGCAGCCGCTACGGCGGACTCAAACAGATGGACGGCCTAGGCCCTAACGGAGAGACGATCATCGACTACTCGATCTACGACGCGGTGAACGCCGGATTCGGAAAAGTTGTATATGTAGTACGCGAGTATTTCCTCGATGCCTTCAAGGAAAGCGTCAAGAAGAAATACAGCGATGTCAAATGTCCGGACGGACAGCCGCTCGAGTTTGTCTTCGTAACCCAAGAGCTGAGCAAGATCCCGTCTGGATTCACACTCAACCCGGAAAGACAGAAACCGTGGGGCACGGCACACGCTGTCCTTATGGCCAAGGATGTGATCAAGGAGCCGTTCCTCGTGATCAATGGGGATGACTTCTATGGCCGTGAATCTTTCCAGACTGCTGCCAAGTGGTGCATGGAGCACTCGGACAGCGAAGGAGTATACTCCATAGTCGGATTTGAGCTCGACCACACCCTGAGCGAATCCGGCGGCGTATCAAGAGGCATCTGCCACTATGATGAGGGGCACCACCTCACTGATGTCGTAGAGCACCTCAACATCATCAAGGAAGCTGACGGCAAGGTCACAGGAGACAACTCCGTCACCGGAGAGCACGTCACCCTCAACGGCAAGGATCTCTGCTCGATGAACATGTGGGGATTCACCCCAGACTTCTTCCCTAAGGCGGAGGAGATATTCAAGGACTTCCTCAAGACCAACATCCAGGAGCTCAAGAAGGAATTCTACATCCCGTACGCAGTGGATGTCATGGTGAAAAAGGGCGAAGCCGGCTGCGAAGTGCTCTCAACCCCGTCACACTGGTTCGGAGTCACCTACAAGGAAGACAGGCCCGCCGTCGTCGCCAAGTTCGCACAGCTGGCATCAGAAGGTGTCTATCCTTCTCCACTCTACAAATAAACGGCAATGGGGAAAAAGGTCCGGAACTACAAGTTCTTCGACAACTACTCCTGGTTCGTGCCGGGCATCAAGGAGATGCTGGTCCTGCTGGCGATGCTCATGCTCGGAAGTATATTGGGCAACATGATCACGTTCCTCTTTACAGCCGTGCTCGGCGCGGACAAGGGGACGGAGTATGCGATGGTAGTCTCTTATCCGGTGATGTTCATCCCGGCGATGATGTATGCCGGCGCAAAGAGCCGGGCACGCAGCTTCAACGGTGGAGGTCTCAAGCTTGACAGCGACAATTTCCGCCCTATCGGAGGTGCCTTGTGCGCAGTGCTGGCCGCCGTGGGGACAGTCTCACTGGCGTTCTGCACAGATGCCCTGAGCCAGCTCATGCCCCCGATGCCGGAGTGGCTCGAACAGATGCTTGAGAGCATGACACAAGGCAACCTGCTGCTCAATTTCTTGTGCGTGAGCATATTCGCCCCGTTCTTCGAGGAGTGGCTGTGCCGTGGAATGGTACTGAGAGGACTGCTCGGCAACAAGGTAAAGCCCGTATGGGCCGTCGTTATCTCAGCCCTGTTCTTCGCCCTGATACACCTCAACCCTTGGCAGGCGCTGCCGGCATTCCTGCTGGGCTGTCTCTTCGGCTATGTCTATTATAAGACCGGTTCGCTCAAGCTGACGATGTTGATGCATTTCACCAACAACACAGTATCATTGATAATGAGCAATATCGATGCTCTGAAAGATGCGGACAGCTGGATGGATGTGTTTCCGGGGGCAGTGTATTGGGCGGTATTTGCAGCCTGCCTGGTCGCCACTGCACTTGTAGTGCTGAAGTTCAGAAAGGTGGACGGAGCGCCGGAAGGCAACTGCGACGGCGTACCTTCTCTGTTTGCGGAGTAGTTTTATCCCTGATTATTCTAGCCCGGCGGTCTGCCGGGCTTTTTTTACGTCATGCACACGGAGGATGTCCGCCCCGTGCTCAAGCGCCACGCGATGGGCCTTTTCCGTGTCCCCTGCAGTGAAGCGCTTGTCGGCCGCGCCTATGAGTATCTGTTTCCCGAGAACTTTAAAGTCTTCCAGATGCTCGAGTATCTCCCAGTTCTGCTCCGGAGTTTTGGCAAAGCCCAGCCCCGGGTCGAGTATCCAGTCTTTGATGCCGTTGGTGGCGGCGCTGATGGCAAAGCCCCCGAAATACTCAAGCAGTTCGGGGATCACACCTTCAGGGTAGTCGCACTGCCCGTCCATCGTCCGGGGATTGCCCCTCTTGTGCATCGCGATGTAAGGCAGGCCGAGTTTGCCGACAGTGCCCAGCATCTGAGGGTCGTCCTCGCCGGCTGATATGTCATTGACGATGAAGCGTCCGAAGGTGTCGTAAGTCCTGCGGACGATCTCGGCACTTGTGGTATCGACCGAAACCGGCACCTGACTGTCAAGCACGCGCAGCACCGGCTCAAGCCTGCACCACTCTTCCTCCATGCTCACGTCAGCCGCTCCCGGCCGTGTGGATACGGCCCCGATGTCGATGATGTCGGCCCCGTCCTTAAGCATCTGTTCTATCCTCGGCAACGCTTCCTGCGCCGTGGCACGGCTGGAAGCCCAAAATGAATCCGGTGTCAGATTCACAATCCCCATTATCTTTACCATAATGCAAAAGTAGCAAAAAATCCATACCTTTGCGTCCATGCTGATAGTTTTGGAAGGCCTTGACGGGGCCGGGAAATCCACTCAGGTGAAGATGCTCAGAGAGTATCTTCAGAGCGTATGTCCCAAAGTCGATTACATACATTTTCCACGATACGATGCTCCGGTGTACGGGGAGCTGATAAGCAAGTTCCTGCGCGGGGACTTCGGGACCATACAGTCCGTGCATCCGCAGCTTGTAGCCCTGCTGTTCGCCGAGGACAGGCGCGAGGCTGCACCCATGATAAGGAAAGCCATTGAGGAGGGCAGCACGGTGCTTCTGGACAGATATGTCTACTCCAACATAGCATACCAGTGCGCAAAACTCGATTCTGACACTGAAGCGGAGGAGCTCAGGAAATGGATACTCGATACGGAATATGGGCAGTTCGGCCTGCCGGTGCCGGATCTGAACCTGTTCCTCGATGTACCGATCAGTTTCGTGGAGAAAAGCCTCACGGCCCAGAGGAACGGGAATGACAGGGACTACCTGCACGGGGGCAGTGACATCCACGAAGCCGACATCAACTTCCAGCGCAGAGTCAGGGACTTCTACCGCAGGCAGGCTGGCTCAGACCCGCGGTTTCTGCCCGTCGGATGCTCGGATGCTGACGGCGGGATGCTGGCAGCGGATAAAATTTTCAGCAAGATAAAGGACATATATGAGAATCATAAGAAGGATTAGCGCCATCATCATAGGTTTCGTCTTCTTCGTGGCGGGTCTTCTGAAGTTGATGGATCCGGTCGGCGCAGGGCTCGTCGTGGAGGAGTATTTCAAATTCCTGCATCTCGGTTTTCTGCGTCCCCTCGCGTATTTCACGGGAGCCGCAGGCGCACTCGCTGAGACACTCCTGGGTGCCGCCCTGCTCTGCGGAGTCTGGAGGAGGATCACCGGCATAGTCACGCTTGCCGTTCTCGCGTTCTTCACGCTGCTCACGCTGGTGCTGCTGATTTTCAACCCGTCGATGGACTGCGGATGCTTTGGAGAGGCTGTGCACCTGACTCATTTTCAAAGCTTTCTGAAGAACATAGCATTGCTCGCGCTATGGGCTGTGGCGTTCCTGCCGCCTGGCAGTCAGGAGCCGACACGCAAGGTCAAATATGTGAGCTTCGGTATCACGGGGGTGTCGGTCTGCCTGTTTTTCCTTTATTCGGCTTTATCTATACCGATGGTCGACTTCACCAATTACAAGTGCGGGGCGGAACTTTCCGCTGAAGGCCTGTCTTTCAGCAATGCTGACGGGGAATATGCTGATTCTCTGGCTCTTGGCGACAGGGTTATGCTCTGCTCCGTCTACAATCCGTCCAAACTGGGCGGCAAAGGCTGGAACAAGATTTCCGGTCTTCTTCGGGAGTCCTCCTCCGCAGGCTACACAGCCATCCTGCTCACGGCATCGTATCCGGAAGAAATTTCACAGTTGGCAGGGCCTGACGTGCTGCCTTACACCTATTTCGCAGACAGGAAAACCCTTCTGACGCTCAACCGCTCCAATGGCGGACTCACCTATGTCGCAGACGGCCAGATCGTCAGGAAATGGTCGCTCAACCGCCCTCCGCACAAGGACGAGCTGGAAGCCATGCTTGAAGCTGACCCGACGGAGACCATGATCACACAGATGAGCGCGGACAAGCTCAAGCTCCAGGGTTTCCTGCTCTATGTCTTCGCGGTGATGCTGTTGCTGTAAGTTGAGCCGGTTTTTTCTTATCAATATAGAAAGCCGAACATCCATATAGGGATAGAGCGCCCTGAAGCATACTCAAGATTATCTTTGACAAGATAACCGACCCGAGCATCCTTTATCTGATCGGACTTTTTGTTCCTGCCACCGACTTCGAATGTAACATCCCCTATCTCGAAATCAGATATCTTGGAAGAAACCGGAGAGCACACTTGTTTAGTCCAGGCCAAAAAATTGGTCTCACGCATATTGCCGTCATCAATGATGCCGTCCTCCGACAATGAATATGCTATATTACTGTTCCCCAAATACAGTTTCTCAGGCTTTGCCAACAGGCTGTCGCTATGTCCGGCTTCGCGAAGCGCGTTGAACATGCCCGTTGCTTCGAGATAACTTATGTAATCAGGCACGACGTTCCGGCTGATCCCGAGGTCACGTCCAAGCGTGTCATTACTGGGTTTAAACGGGACACTCTTTGCCAGAATATACATCAGCTTCTTGAGCTTTACGGCTGAGGCGACGGTCATATCCGCATAGTCCGGGATATCATCTTCCACAGTGGCCAGAATCGCATTCTGCAGACGTATTTCGGCATCCCCCTCTTTAAAAAAAGGGTAAAATCCGTGCCTGCAATATTCTTTGTAATATTTAAGGGGACGGTGTTCTCCTTCTGGAAAATCGACTTTCCCATGCAGGATTTCTTCAAGAGCTGAGGTCTTAAGGCTCCATCCGTTGCGGATATTAAGATACTCCCTGAAAGAAAGTCCAGGCATTTCATAAGGGACGCTGCGTCTGCTGAGGTCCGCTTTGTTTCCTCTCTTCAGTGCCAACAGGCTGCTCCCGGAATATACCACACAAAGAGTAGGGAAATCATCGTAGATGTTTTTTATTTCTGTTGACCACCCCTTGTACTTATGTATCTCATCGATGTACAAGCGCTTCCCGCCTTGAGCGAAAAACATCCCGGCAAGTTCATAGAGAGTGTGCCCGGCAAAATACATATTGTCCGCTGTCACGTATAGCGTCTCCTCAGGGTTGTCATACTTCTTGATATGTTGAAGAATCATAGTGGACTTCCCGACACCTTTCTGTCCCATGATGCAGACCAGACGGCTCTTCCAATTCACCTGCTCGTGGAAACTGCGCAGATAAGCCATCGGCGTGAGTGCAAGTTTAATGCGAAACGTATTATATAAGCCTTCCATCAAAAGTCATCATTTTTTGCAAATATAATACACTGCACAAAAAAAAGTGCATATTTTAGCAAAAACTGCACAAAAAAAAGTGCATACTATCTGTTGCCTTTCGCCCTGTTGTGGCTTTTGCAGAGCATTTGGCAATTGCTGATGTCGGTCGCCCCGTTCTTTGACCAAGCGGTAACGTGGTCGGCATCCATTTCATTCATCTTGTAGATCCGTGTACGATTGGAACCATGCCCTATGGCGCATAATGGACAGTTGGAGACTCCATCTTCTTTAGCTTTAGCGGTTTGATTGTCATACACGCTCCTTTTGGTCGCTTCATCAAAAACACGGACATCAAGAAGCCTTGTCTCCGTCTCCCCACCAAGGATGAACTCGAATATTCCTCTGCGGTTCTTGACATAAGGGTCTGCGTACAATTCATGGACACGTCCCGACACAGATTCCGAAGAATACGGCTTAGTATGATACCTCTCATAATACTGCCCCCAAGGAAGCCCTTTCATTTCATTCTCCACATCCTTGAACACTCTTGAAACCCAATCAATGACAGTATTGAAATAGGTTTTGATTTCGCTGATGTCAGTATCGTAACGGTGTCGGCCCATATAGTCTTCGACCTTTCCTTTGCTGACCCAATCAAGAGCCGTGGCAAGAAAATCCTGACGTTTTGGGTCGCCATTAAGATAACTGCTCCACTTTTGAATGTGGGAGTTCTGGCTATTACTGAATTCTTCTTTGCATAATGTCACAAAAGGGCCAGAATAGATTGCATTCAGAAGTTCCTGCTCATTCAGAGGAATGCCTGCGATATTGATGGTTCTGAACCATTCCTTAATCTCGCTTTCAACGCCATCGCACTCATAAATAAGCAGTTTGGTTTCAAGGATGAGTTCTTGCTTGTCTTTAGGGAGACTAGAGAAATACTGAGGTATGCCATTACTGCCAGTTATAGAAAACTTATCAATAAGAAAACGTCCCAAGGATGTTATTCTCTGCTGACCATCCAACACTTCAAATTTTCCATTACCGACAGTATTAAAATAAATCAGTCCAAGAGGATAACCATTCAAGACGGATTGGATGACCGCCACATCTTTCTTGCCATCAGCATAGATATAGTTCCGTTGATATTCAGGTTGGATAACAAGATTGCCACCGAGCCCGAAAAGTCCTTTTCCCTCATACTCATTATAGTCGAAATCTTTGCAGATGTCGGCTATCGTTATGTCTGTGCGCAATGTGGTTTTCATATTCAAATGCTATAATTTACGTATCAACACCCTCGCATAAGGTTTTATTGGTAAACCATTCTCCATATAATACAATTGCCCATCTCTCAATCCGCTATTCAATTCTCTCAAGGCTCTGTCAAACGGTTTCAAGCCAAGTTCTTTTCCTGAATCTCCTTGTGTCTGTCCAATTATCTCAAACTGCTCTGGACAGTACTTGTCAAGAAATGATATCGGAACACCCATGATTCCGGAGTAATACGTTATCTCTTCCGGTGCGATGCCCATTTTTACAATAGCATCGATCATTCTTCTATAGCTCTCTCTCTCTCTCTTCCGCTAACTTCTTGATAAACAGCCGTTTATAAACCTTGTCTCCCTTAATGGTCGCCTGTGATATTCCACTTTCCGGATTCCACAATCCTGCTGAAAATCCTTTCCCTTCACTCTCTGTCGCACCGATAATCTTGTATTGGAAAGGGCAATATTTATCCAAGAAACTGACAGGAACCCCAAGACACTCAGTGTAGTCGCTTGGAATCGCATCAGTATATGGAACCTCTATCGCATCATAATTGTCATAGTGGTCGTAAGCTTCCTTGCCACGTATTTCCTTATGCCTGCTGAATTTCAGATTGTCAGCCATGGTCATCAATGACAACGGCTGGTGTCTTCTGCCGTGGTCCAGATTGGTGAACCAGCAAGAATTCCCCAATCTGGTAAAACTACCAACATACCCAAGTTTTGCGGCTTTGGCTCTGTCGCTCTCTGCTATGTCAGTTCCCTCCGGGACCGCAAACACCATATCATTAGTAAATCCGGTTGCCCCCAACCATATCTTGTTCTCCTTAATCAATGGAAACACCTCCTTATAGGTTATGGCATTCATATTCCCTATTACAAGGAACTTCTTATCCGCCTCAACTATCCACGCAAGGAACTCCCTGAACATACTGAACGGAGGGTTGGTCACAATCACGTCTGCCTCGTCCCTTAAACGCTTGACCTCATCAGAACGGAAATCACCATCACCATCAAGATACTCCCAAGTCAGATCATCATAGTCAACACGTCCGTCCCCAGTCACATCAGTCCTGTCAAGAACGAATATCCTGCCGTGACTTTTGGACTTGTCCGCATCATAAATCGGAGACTCCTCTTCAAACAAAGAGGGATAAGTGTCGATGCCATACTTGGACTTTTTGCTATTTCTTGCATAGCTCGTAGATATCAATCTCTTCAATCCATAACGCTCAAAGTTCTGAGCGAAAAACTTTGTGAAATTGCTCTGCTCCGGGTCATCACAAGGCAACAGGACGGTCTTGTCACGGAATACATCCTTGTCATATTCAATATAGGCGTTTACCTCCTTCTGTATGTCAGCGTACTGTGTGTAAAATTCATCATTCTTTGTGGTCTTTGCCGCACTCAAACTACTGTTAGCCATCGCCTTATTGTCTATAGATGATGTATGTCTAATCCGATGAAATCTGTCGCCTACAGATCAATGCACTTCGATCTGGGTGTCCATCCTCGCAAGCACCTTGGCCTCGGTGAAGTCCTTCAGACGGCCCAGAAGCGCACTTTCTTCTGAAGAACCGTAGAACATCTCAAGCACTTTCTCCATCATGGTCTGCGGACTTGGGTATCCGCATACGGACCAGTTGCCAAGATCCGGATCTCCAGCTATCGATGCCGCGTAATTTACGGCATCCTCGAGTGTCCCTATCTCATCCACAAGCTCTATAGGCAAGGCATCGGCCCCGGTCCATACTCGGCCCTGGGCGATTTCATCAACCCTTTCTCTGGTAAGGGAGCGGTTGTCGGAGACTATGCTGACGAAACGGTCGTAGATGTTTTCGATTGACCTTGTCATATAGTTGAATTCGCTCTGATCGAACGGCCTCATCAAGCCGAACATGTCCCCGTGTTTGTGCGAATTAACGCTCTCCACCCCTATATGGAGGACATCCTTGGCCGTTTTGGAGAAGTCCGGAATCATGCCGAATACTCCTATGGAGCCGGTGAGGGTGGTGGCATCAGTAAAAATGACATTGCTGCCGTTTGATATCCAGTATCCTCCGGATGCAGCGTATTCACCGTAGGATGCCACGACAGGTTTGTCCTTCTGCAGGAGGTCGAGTTCATTCTTGATTTTCTCCGATGCGAGCACGCTTCCTCCCGGGGAGTTGACCCTGAGCACCACGGCCTTGACGGTGGAGTCGGCCCTGACACCTGCTATGATGGATGCGAACCTGTCTCCGGCAACGGCTGTCTTCTGACTTCCGTCGATGATTTCACCATCGGCATAGATGATGGCAATCTGCTGTTTCGCGTTGAACGGCGGCACCAAGTTGGCAACGTAGTCAGCAAAAGGGATGAGGCTGACTTCATCGAAACTGTCCTTCACCGCCAATACGGCCAGCTTGTCTTCAAGTTCATTTTTTGTCAGAAGTTCATCCACAAGGCCGCACTCCACGAAATCCTGCGGGAGGTTGAGCTTCAAGTTGTTGATGGCGTCATCGAGGGCTTCGACGGAGAGTTCACGGCTCTGCGCGATGCTTTCCGACATGCTTTCCCACATGGAGTCCACCATCCTCTGGTACTGCTCCCTGTTCTCGGGGCTTGACTTGGATTTAGTAAACATCTCGCCGGCTGACTTGTATTTCCCATGCCTGATGAGCTGCACGTTGACCCCGAGCCTGCCCAGAAGGTCGCCGAGGAAAACCGTCTGGCTGGAAACTCCAGTGAGAGGGACGGTCCCGCCTATGTGTGAAGTCATATAGACCTTGTCGGCCACTGAGGCGAGGTAATAGCCTCCCGTGGTCGGGGCTTCAATGTAAGACACTATCGGCTTGCCGCTGGTCTGCCTAAATTTCGCAAGGGACTTGCGGATCTCCTCAAGGGATGCGATACCGCTCGCCGAGCCGTCTGTTTTGAGATATATGTATTGCACTGCTGGGTCGGTCGCTGCGGAGTTGATGGCCTGCACCGCATCCCATATTCCGATGGTCTGCACGTCTCCGCTTCCGCTGATGGAGGAGAGAGGGTTGGACTCCTGACTCTGTTCGCTGATAACGAACTTGGACATGTCCATCACGAGAACTCCTGATTTGGGAATGGCTGGAGTGGAACTGCCGGCCGCGAGAAGCGCTCCGAGCATTCCGAAGCCGAGGATGAATATAAGAACTCCCATAATGACCAGACCGCAGATCACGGCCAGAGTCATCTTTACAAAATCTTTCATCGTGTAAATAAGTGTAAATTTTGTCAAAAGTAGTAAATTCGCAAGATAAAACAAATGTCTATGGCACAGAAACCTTCAATCCCAAAGGGTACCAGGGATTTCGGGCAGCGCGAGATGGCTGCGCGGAACTATATTTTCGACACCATCCGTTCAGTGTTCCGCACATACGGTTATTCGCAGATAGAGACTCCGGCTATGGAGAATCTCTCCACCCTGCTCGGCAAATACGGGGAAGAGGGGGACAAGCTCCTTTTCCGGATACTCAACTCCGGAGACGCTTTCTCCGGTGTGGACTTTGACAAGCCGCTCACACCTCAGGTATGCGAGAAGGGACTCCGTTATGACCTGACGGTGCCGTTCGCCCGTTATGTGGTGCAGCACCGTGATGAGCTGTCATTCCCGTTCAAGCGATTCCAGATACAGCCTGTATGGCGTGCCGACCGTCCGCAGAAAGGGCGCTACCGCGAATTCTACCAGTGCGATGTGGATGCCATCGGAAGCAAGAGCCAGCTTTGCGAACTGGAACTTGTTCAGATAGTTGACAAGGTGTTTGAGAAGCTCGGTGTCCGTGTGCTTCTGAAGATCAACAACCGCAAGGTTCTTACGGGTCTGGCTGAAATCTGCGGATTCCCGGACAAGGTGGTGGACATAACAGTGGCCATAGACAAGCTTGACAAGATAGGCCTTGATGCCGTCAAGGAGGAGATGCTCTCAAAAGGGCTCTCACCCGAGGCTGTGCAGATGCTTGAGCCTGTCCTCACACTTAGCGGCAGCACTTCCGAAAAGATAGCGGTCATGCGCTCAATGATGGGCTCCTCTCCGACCGGATTGAAGGGATTGGATGAACTTGAAGAATTGTTTGGATATGTCGATGCGGCCGGGATCGGAATCCCTGTCGAATTGGACCTTTCCCTCGCCCGCGGCCTCAATTATTATACTGGAGCCATATTTGAGGTCAAGGCTCTCGACTGGCAGATCGGAAGTATCTGCGGGGGCGGGCGTTATGATAATCTCACCGGTATTTTCGGCCTGCCGGACATGTCCGGTGTCGGAATCAGTTTCGGTGCGGACCGCATATATGACGTACTCATGGGGCTGGATAAATTCCCGAAGGATCTGCGCAGCAGTACCACCGTGCTTTTCGCAAACATGGGCGCGGAAGAGTTGAAGTACATTCTCCCTGTGGCATCAGCTCTTCGTTCGGAGGGTGTCGCCGTCGAAATCTATCCTGACCAGACCAAACTCAAGAAGCAGTTCGAATACGCAGACCGCAAGTTCATACCGTTCCTTTCAATAAACGGTGGTTCCGAGGTCGAAGCCGGAGTGGTGAACATCAAGAATCTATCTTCCGGCGAGCAGAAGAGCTTCCCGAAAGACGATGTCAAGGGCATGAGGGAGTTTCTGCTTGGAGCATAGGCGTTGCTGGACTCTAACACCGGCTCTTGCATTCCGACTCCGCCCCGCTAAAGGACCCGCCTAAGAAAAATTTGCTTTTTTAAAAATAACTCTCTACCTTTGCATCCACAAACATCGCGGGGTAGAGCAGTTGGTAGCTCGTCGGGCTCATAACCCGGAGGCCAGAGGTTCGAGTCCTCTCCCCGCTACCAATGAGAAGGCCGGCTGAAAATCAGCCGGCCTTTTTTTGTAGTCCGGGAATTTGCCAGCTGTGAGGTCTTGGCAGGTTCTAGTGAAAAACCTCATAAACCCTATAACCCGGCGCGGGATTCTCGGTCCAGCGGCCTTTTGAAGTTCAGGTTACAGCATAATAGCATAAAAACTCTATAACCTGAGACATCCGCCGGCGCGTGGCGCAATGCCGTGCGCACCGTGGGCGTTTCCACAGCGCCAGATTTCATAAGCCCACTTGCGCAAAAAGGCGTCTAGTGCGCACGGGACAAGAAAGGGCCGGCCAAACGGCCCGCCCCTTGATAACGCCGGGATGCCAGTTCGAAAAGTCAAGCGGCTTCCCCTATGTCTGTGAAGAGACTAGAACACCTCTTCGTTGCTCTCCTTGTAGTCATCGGACTGCGAAGCCTCGGAACGAGGGCCTTCGCTGCGGCGAGGACGGTCATCACGACGGTCACGGCGATCGTCCCTGCGACGGTCATCCCTGCGGTCGTCACGACGGTCGCGGCGGTCTCCTCCACGGCGGTCATCACGGCCTCCTCTGCGGTCGTCCCTTCCGCGATCGCCACCGCGAGGACGGCGCTCAGGCTCGACATAGCCCTCAGGCTTCTCGGTTAGAGCACGCATGGAGAGGCGCATCTTGCCACTCTTAGGGTCAACCTCAAGCAGCTTGACATCGACCTCGTCGCCTACGTGGAGCACGTCCTCCACGTTCTCAGTCTTGTTCCAAGCGATCTCGGACACGTGCAGAAGCCCCTCCTTGCCAGGAAGAATCTCCACGAACGCACCGAACTCAAGAATGGAAACCACCTTGCCATGGTATACCTTGCCTACCTCAGGGACAGCGCAGATGCCCTTGATCCAGTCGAGAGCCTTCTGCATATTCTCCTTGTTGTCAGAAGCGACATCCACGACTCCCTCGGTGAGGTTGGTACCCGGTATAGGCTGCTCGTCGATGGTGATGGTGGTGCCGGTCTCCTTCTGGATCTTCTGGATGGTCTCGCCTCCCTTGCCGATCACGGCACCGATGAACTCGGCAGCGATGCGGATCTGCTCGATACGAGGCACGAACGGCTTGTAGTCCTCACGTGGAGCGCTGATGGTCTTGAGCATCTCGCCCATGATGTGCATACGTCCCTGACGGGCCTGTTCAAGGGCCTTGGCAAGGACATCATAAGAGAGTCCGTTGACCTTGATATCCATCTGGGTAGCGGTGATACCGTCTGCAGTACCTGTCACCTTGAAGTCCATGTCACCGAGATGATCCTCGTCCCCGAGGATGTCGGTGAGGATGGCATAGCGGTCGTTAGGGTGGATCTCATCGGTGATGAGGCCCATGGCCACACCGGCCACAGGCTTGCGGATCTTCACACCGGCATCCATCAGCGCGAGGCAGCCGCCGCACACTGAAGCCATTGAGGAAGAGCCGTTTGACTCAAGAATATCTGATACTACGCGGACAGCATAAGGATTCTCAGGGGCAAGAGGAACTACAGGCTTGAGGGCCCTCATGGCAAGGTTGCCATGTCCGATCTCGCGACGTCCCACACCCCTTTGAGGCTTGGCTTCGCCAGTGGCGAACGGAGGGAAGTTGTAGTGCAGCACGAACTGCTGGTCATCCTGGATGAGCACTTCATCGGTCTCCTTCATATCCATCTTGGTACCGAGGGTGACGGTCGCGAGCGACTGGGTCTCACCGCGGGTGAAGATGGCGGAACCGTGGGCGCAAGGGAGATAATCAACCTCACACCATATAGGGCGGACCTCATTGCATACACGCCCGTCCAGACGCACGCCCTCGTCGAGGATCATGTTGCGCATGGCTTCCTTCTCCTCTGCGTGGTAGTATCTCTCCACGAGCGGAGTCTTCTCCTCAAGCTGCTCCTCAGGAATGGTGGCAAGGAACTCTTCCTTGATGGCCTTGAATCCGGCCTCGCGCTCCTTCTTTGGCTTCGCTGCCTTGGCAAGGGCATAGCACTTGTCGTAGCAGAAGTCATGCACCGCCTTCTTGAGCTCCTCATCCTCTACATCATGAGGATAGTCGCGCTTGTTGACATCGGTTCCGAGCTCCTTCATGAGCTCCTTCTGCACACGGCAGTGCTTCTTTATCTCCTCATGGGCGAACTTGATGGCTTCGAGCATATCGTGCTCACTGACCTCGTTCATCTCGCCCTCGACCATCATGATGTTCTCTTCGGTGGCGGCGACCATGAGTTCAAGGTCGGAGTCCTTCATCTGGGAGAATGTCGGGTTGATCACGAACTTGCCGTTGATACGGCTGACGCGGACCTCCGAAATCGGACCTCCGAACGGAAGGTCGGAAGTGGCCAAAGCGCATGATGCCGCAAGTCCGGCAAGCGCATCAGGCTGGATATCCTTCTCCGCCGAGATGAGGGTCACGTTGACGAAGACTTCAAGGTGGAAGTCATCCGGCCACAGAGGGCGGATAGGACGGTCGATCAAGCGTGATATGAGAATCTCATAGTCGCTTGACTTCCCCTCCCTCTTCATGAATCCGCCAGGGAAACGCCCTGCGGAGTAATACTTTTCCTTATAATCGACCGTGAGCGGCATGAAGTCGGTTCCTTCCTTGACTTCCTCCGCGCAGGTCACGGTGGCGAGAAGCATAGTGCCACCCATCTTGACTACGGCTGATCCTGCTGCCTGCTTCGCGAGCTTGCCGGTCTCGATCTCTATGACTCGACCGTCAGAAAGCTCAATCTTTTTGTTGATGATATTCATTACTGTTTTTCTTAACGTCCTTTCCAAAAAAGGGATGGCCCCTTCAGGAACCATCCCCGGATCTTCCCTATCTTGACTATCGGCGGAGGCCCAGCTCCTTGACGATATTCCTGTATCTCTCGATGTCAACTTTCTGGAGGTAATCCAAAATCTGACGTCTCTTACCTACAAGGCGGAGAAGAGAACGGCGGGTTACCACATCCTTCTTGTTCTTCTTCACATGCTCGGTAAGGTGAGCGATACGGTAGGAAAATAAAGCAACTTGACTCTCTGGTGAGCCGGTGTCCTTATTAGACTTCCCGTACTTCGCGAAAATCTCTTGCTTCTTCTCAGGCATCAAATATTCAGCCATCTTAGCAAAAAATTAAAAGTTAATATTTCAAATCCTCTGCCTACAAAAGACAAAGCCTGCAAATTTAGGCAAAAATTTGATACAATCCAAATTACCGCACTATTCCTCTATTATCTTCGCAATAAGAGGGAGACCCCGGCTGGAGAGAAGGTCGTTGTAGCGGCGGAGCACCTCATCCACGCAGTCCTCCCAAGAGCGGACAATGGTCCTGGAAGCCTGAAGACCGACCCGGCGGATTTTCTCCCGGTCGGAGGACAGGGAGCGCAGAAGCGCGGCCATCTCGTCCGGGTCATTGTCCACAAGGAAGCCGTTGACCCCGTCCGTCAAGATTGCCGAGGCGGTAGACCCCTTGGCCATGACAGCAGGAGTATGTAATGCGGCCGCCTCGCGGACCACCAGCGGGGCATTGTCGTACAGCGAAGGGAAAAGGAAAAGATCCGCCGCAGCATAGTACTTCTTGAGCAGATCGCGGTCGTGGATGCAGCCCACAAAGGTCACCTTGTCGCCAAGCCCGAGTTCATCCGACATATTCTTCATGGCGTCAGCAGCATAGCCGGTACCTATAAAGTACATCCGATACGGAAGGTCCTTCAGGCGAGAGAGGGATTCAAGGATCAGTTTCGGATTCTTCTCCCAGATGTGCTGCCCCACGAACAGGAGCACGAACTCGTCCTTGCCGATACCGAGCTGGCGGCGGGCGTCGGCAAAGTAGCTGTCCGGGTAGTCGGCCACCAGATCGGAGCCGTTGTCCATCACTTCCACCTCACCTTTATAGCCGTATTCGCGTATGACATCGATTACGGAAGCCTGCGGCACCCATACAAGGTCAGCCTTTTCATAAAAGTCAATGATGTACTTGATGACCATGTCCACGGCAGCCTTGGGCAGCACGCGTGCAAAGTCGTCCCTGTACTTTGAATGGAACGTGGCCACAAGCGGAATCTTTTCAAGACGGGAGATGTGCATCGCGGCGGCCCCCGAAGTGAACGGGCAGTGCGCATGCACTATCTTGAAACGCAACTTCGCCACCTTGGCCAGAAACCCGGGATCTATGGTGGCAAGCCCGGTCACATAAGGATGGCGGCGCGGAACCGGTACGGAGAAATAATCCAGGACCTTGTAGTCCAGAGATTCATAGTCAGCCCCCGGCACGTTAGGAGTGATCACATAAGTGCCTCCAACCTTCTTCTGCATCCATTTCGCATAGTTTTCCATGCACACGGAGACTCCGTCCATCACAGGAGGGAAACAGTCGCAGAAAAGCCCGACATTCACTTTTTCGGGAGAGAATATTGATGCCATGATTATCTTATTTTGAGACCGATGAATTCAAGTTTTCCCATAAACAGAAGCACCGCCACCGCAGCCAGCACGAGCAGGGCGAGAGCAAGCCACCATTTCCAGGCAGAAGATTTCTGCCGGTACGGGTCGGAGAGTTTGAGTTTCGGATACTGGGCAAGGCTGGTGAGTTTGGCGCCGAAGAGAATGTTGACCAGGACGTTGGAGTTGATCGCCCATCCGTTGGCATTGAGCACGGGGCCGAGATTGCGGCGGCGAAGTTTGCTCCACGCCAGAAAGCATGACGGGCCGGAAATCACGAGCATTATCACGACAATCGCCACGAGGGTCTGCCAAAGAGGAGTGCTCTGGATTCCGGTAACAAGTTTTGTCAAGGCAGTGCCAATGTACCCCATCGCCATGCCCAAGGCGGCGAAGATGCCGGCGAACTTTGCGATATCGAAAACCTGCTTCTTGCCGCTGTCAGCCCCGTCCGCCGCGGGGGCGGTTGCAGCTGCGGCCTTGGCCTGGAGGTCAGCCGTGATCTTGGCGTCCTTGTCGGCAGCCGACTTGTTGATGAGGCCCACGCAGAAATCCCAGAACTTGCGGTAAGGCGCCCAAAACGCCTGACTGATGCTGACCGGGTTGTCCACTATCTTTGTGATTACGGCGTCCCAGTCGTTGCCTGCGCAGTCATAGAATATCCCGTTCTTGCCCGGACGCAGGGCAGCAATGTCCCCCGCCGTCATCACGGCCACGATGTCCATCGTCTTCCCGAGCTTCTTGGAGTTGCAGGTACAATAGATGAGGAACATCCCGCTGAGTTTGGCCATGTCGGCATGCTTCGACATGTCCGACACCCTGATGCAGAGGTCGCAGCAGCGCTGGTCCACATACAACCGGCCCGCCTCGAAATCAGCACGCACACCCGGGGTTCTCGCATAGAAATCCGTGAATATCACATAGTTCTTGAGCAGCCGGTAGAAATCACGATAGAGGAGCATGAGTTTCTTCACCTCATCTATGGAGTCCGACTCGTCCTTGAGGGCCAGATCCTTGGAGACGAGTTCAAGAAGCGCGGCTTTCTGTCCGGCCGAAAGAATCTCCCGCACGCGGGAGGCCCCGAGGCTCTCCACAAGAGAACCTTTCTTGGCGGCAAGCCAAGAGGAATAAGGAGCAAAAGCGGCCAGCACAGCGTCCCACTCATCTTCAGTCAGGCTGTCCTTCCCGTCTTTCCAGACAAGTTTGCGGAAGGTGTCCACGCGAGCCTGCCAGGCCGGGTTGATCCTGTCAAAACGCAATACCCCGGACTCATCCGGAACCGAGAGCGGGCATTCACCTATCTTCGAAATGTCATCGACTTTGACGGCGACCTCATCGAAAGCGGACTTGTCATAGCGCAGCAGGCGGCAACGCTCAAAGAAATCTGCAACCTTGTCTTTGATGGCCGATACGGACCCGAAGGCAGCGGGGGTGTCGCCTCCGCAAGGAAGCACGGCCTTGTCGGAGTCCGCGGCATCAAGCCAGGCGACATAGTCGGCGCAAGCTGCATAGAAAGCATCTATCTTCGCGGAGTTCAACCCCGGGGCTCCGCTGCGGTCCGGTTCGGACCCGGATACGGTTATGCAGTCCTTGATCACCGCCTTGAGAGAAGCGTCATCGGTGCTACTTTCCGTGATGAGGCCGTCACCGTTGAAGCGTGTCCCCGAGAATATGGCCACGCTGTCGGATGCTTCTTCCACCGTTATCCTGTTGCCCTCCCTGCCAAGATCGGTAAGGATGCGGCCGGCCGAGTCACGCAGACGACGCCCCGTCTCCGAGGCTGTATCGATATTTTCAATGTCAAGCACGCTCTCCCCCTTCAGGATGAGGTCCTTGTCCTTAATGACCGAGGTCAGCCATTGCGCTGCGGCCACGACCTCAGCCACCTTGATCTTTCCGTCTTTGTCCGTGTCGATGTAATCCAATGTGCGCTTGTCAAATTCCAGCGAGTCCACCGGGCAGCTCAACACCGTCCAGAGCTTCTGGTCGAGTTCACCCAGATGGGCTATATCCTCACCCGAAGCGATATTGACGCGAACAGCTCCACCAAGGGAGCAATACTTCCATTCGTACTTCTTTTCCATATATATTGTATTCCACCGCGAAAATACAGAAAATTCGGCAATATCGGACAATTCTCCCCACAGAGCAGGCCATCGGCATGCGCAGGCCGGGTTAATAAAAATTTTGCTTTCAAACTGTAAGCGCCATGTCGGATTTTTCTGACAATTTTACTGTAAAACATCTAAACAACCCTCAAAACTATTAGCAGACACCCCAAAATCCCCATAATTGGGGATAAAGGCCTATTTGATTTGTTGTTGAGAAAACATACATTTGCACACAGAGTTATTACCGCTATATGAAGGTTCGTTCAGTTATCCTTGCGACATTGGTCGCGATGGCTTACGGTTTGTTACCTGCCGGAGCCGCAACCCCCAAGAAAGGCGTCACCCTCAAAGGTGAAGTCGTCTCAGAGGCCGACGGCAAGCCCATTGACTTCGCGTCAGTAGTGCTTTCACCGTCCAAATTGTACTCGATGACCGATGAGAACGGCCGCTTCACCATCGAAGGTGCAGCCGCCGGCGAGATCACAGTCAGCGTGCAATATTACGGCATGGAGCAGAAAGACACCACTTTCCGCGCTGCCGCAGGCCAGATCGTGAGCCTCAGGCTCGCCCTCAAAGAGACATCGTTCAGACTGGACAACGTGGTTGTCGTAGCCACCGCCAACAAGGCGGGGAGCAGCACCGCATCCAAGATTTCCAGACAGGCGATGGACCACATGCAGACAAGTTCTCTTGCGGACGCGATGTCCCTGCTGCCGGGCGTGACCATCAGCAACCCGAGCCTCTCTTCAGCACAATCGATCACCATCCGCGGAAGCTCGGCGATGAACAGCCTCGGCACCGCCATCATCGTAGACGGAGCTCCTATGTCCAACAACGCCAACATGCAGACTCTCAGTCCTGTCATCAGCGGCTCGAGCACCGGAACCAACGGTCTGGGATCCCCTGCCGTGGGCGCCGATGTGCGAAGCCTCTCCACCGACAATGTAGAGTCCATAGAAGTCATACGAGGCATCCCTTCAGCCGAATATGGAGACTTGACTTCGGGTGCGGTGCTAGTCAAGTCAAAGGCGGGCAAATCCCCGCTTACCCTGAGATTCAAAACCAACCCGAACATCTACCAGGCCTCTGCCGCAAAGGGCTTCTCCCTCGGAGGCAAGGCCGGAGACCTCAACATCTCAGGGGACTACGCATACAACCAGAATTCGCTCACCATGGGGCACCAGTATTACCAGAGAGCCAGTGCCAAAGCACTCTGGACCGTGATGTTGGGAGAGAAAGCCAGCGAGACCACCTCGTTCACGTTCAACTACGGACGCAACCGCAGCAAACTCAACCAGGACGACCTCAGCGCCAAAAAACAGTCTTTCGCCAACGAATTCGGCCTGACTTTCAACACAAACGGACGCGCCTCAATCAACGGCGCATGGCTGCGCAGCATTAACTGGCTCGTCTCCGGAAGCCTGAGCAACAAGCGTTCCCACTACGAAGACACAGCCAACAACGCGATGAACCTCTACTCCAGGTCCATGACAGACGGGGAGATCTACAGCAACATCCCGGGAGGTCAGATCTACGATGCTTCCGGCAATCTGATCACAAACGTCTCACCGGACAGTAAAATCACAGGAGTGGTCCTTCCGTACAGTTATCAGTACCACTACGACATCTACGGCAAGGAAGTCAACGCCTTCGCCAAACTCAACGCCGACTTCGCCCACAGCTGGGGTCCGGTGAGCGAGAGGGTGCTGCTCGGAGCCGACTTCAAGACGGACGGCAACCTCGGGGACGGTTCCGTGTATGACGAGAACTACCCTCCGTTCAGGAACGTGGGCAACGCCGAATCCGGATACAGGGCAAGGCCGTACTACGACATACCTTTCGTCAACCAGCTGGGCCTCTATGCCGAGAATTACTTCACCCTGGCGTTTGCCGGACGGGAGCTCAACCTCACAGCTGGACTGCGATATGACAGGATAAACGGGTTGAATTCACTCGCCCCGCGCATCAACGCCTCCATCGACATCTTCCCGTGGATGACCCTGCGCGGCGGCTACGGACTCACCTCCAAGGCACCTACCGCCTACTACCTCTACCCGAACAAGTCATATCACGACTACATACTCTACAACGGCATTTATGCCGGCATGCCGGAAAACGAGCAGCTGCTCATAGCCAAGACCGACATCTACGATGCCACAAACGAGAATCTTGAAATCGCAATCAACCGCAAAGCCGAAGTCGGACTGGACTTCAACATCGCCGGACGCTACCGTGTGAGCCTTACCGCCTACGACGAGCAGATGGACAACGGCTACGGCTACGGCACCGATCTCAGTTCGTTCATCTGGTACCAGGCCACCTCATACACTGTAGACCACAAGGACGAAGGACAGAGGCCGGTACTCAAAGAAGACAGGACCTACAACCTCTTCTACACTGTCTACAAGCCTCTCAACGACAGCAAGACACGCAGTCGTGGAGTGGAGTACGAGATCGACCTCGGCAGGTTCGACGCCATCCGCACCTCCTTCTACATCAATGGTGCCTGGACGCACAACACCAGCACTGGCAAGGGCTACACCTTCGGCACCAGATCGAAGGCCGGAGTGGCCGAGAAGAACATCGGAATCTACGAGCCGGAACTCCGCACCAGCAACACCCAGAAGTTCAACACCACCCTCAGGGCCACCCACAACATCCCGCAGATCGGCCTCGCCGTCACACTGACCGGACAGCTGAACTGGTTCACCAAGCTCTGGACACAGTACGGCAATGACACGATGTTCATAAAGTACATCTCATACAAGGACGGGCAGGTACACGACTTCGATCCGGCACTGAAGGACGATCCGGAGTTCTCCTATATGTTCCCTTCCCTCAACGACAACAGGTTCATCGCGGAGAAATACTTCCCGACCGCCATCTTCAACCTCAACGTCAGCAAAGAGATCGGAGACATGTTCACGGCCTCGTTCTACGTCAACAACATGCTCAACTCCAGGCCTCTCTACAAAAAGAAATCGACCGGAGAGTACGTCACCCTCGGGATTCCGCTCTTCTTCGGGTTCGAGTTCAAGGTAAGCATCAGATAGAATACAAATTATCAATACGCAAAAGTCATGAAAAGATCAAGTATCGCGCTTATTGCGCTGACGGCGCTCATCGCCGTCGCCTCTTGCCAGAAAGAGGCCAAGACCGTAAGCGTCTCCGTCAACATCGACGAGACCAAACTCACAGAAGCAGGCATCCCTTCGCCTGACAGCTACACCGTGACCCTCACCAACTTCGCTACAGGCGTAAGCCTCGAGACCACAAGCGAGAACGGAGTAGCCAGCGCCTTAGGACTCGTGCCGGGACTCTACAACGTCACCGCCACCGCAGTCCAGACAGACAAGGGCTTCTCATACACCATCACCGGAGCCATGAACGATGTAAATTTCCTCAACGACGGAGAGGAGGTCACCTTGAGCGTGGACGCTGTCAAGGAAGCCGCCCTTGTCTTCAAGGAAATCTACTACACCGGCTGCCGCTTCGCCACGGATGACACAGGAGGCTCCAGCAACTACTTCCGTGACCAGTTCTATGAGATCTACAACAACAGCACACAGACCGTATACGCTGACGGGCTCTGCATCGCCGAGACCCTCTATGCCAACTACGACTTCACAATCTTCCTTGATTGGCCTATCGAGAACCCGGAAAACTACGTCTTCTGCGACACCGTATGGCAGATTCCGGGCGACGGAACCCAATATCCTATAGCTCCGGGCGAATCCATCATCATCGCACAGTGGGGCACCAACCACAAGGCCGACAACCTGACCAAGGGCGCTTCACCTGTCGACCTTAGCGGAGCCGAGTTCGAAGCTGTCGAGAAGGAAAGCACAACCTGGAACGGCATCGTCCTCACAGACAATGCCGCCGTCAACATGAAGCAGGTCATCGATGCCGACGGATACCAGACCCCTCAGTGGCTTACTCCGGTGAGCGGTGGCGCCTATGTCATCTTCAAGCCGTCCGCACCTCTGAAGAACGAGGACTTCATCGTCGCCACCAACGCTGACTGGGGCAATGTCGCAAGGGAGATTCCTATCAGCGACGTGATTGACGCGGTACAGGCAGTATCCGATGAGACCCGTCTTTCAACCCTCGGACTCCCTGCTGTGCTTGACGCCGGCACCATCTGGTGCGAAGGGACCTACAGCAGCCAGAGCATCGCCCGCAAGGTCAAGGAGACCCGAGAAGACGGCACTGTAGTATATCAGGACACCAACAACACCACCAACGACTTCGAGGTCAAGACCACCCCTACTGTCCGCAGGAACGGAGCCAAGGTGCCTTCTTGGAACACCTGGATCAAGTAATTCCACAAAATGAAGAGAATCATCGTATTATCAGCATTGTTCGTCAGCCTGTGCCCTCTCGTGGCGCAGGCCGGCGGCTTTGAGGACAAAATCAGCAGCACTGCCCTCAAGGAGACCGAAATCCGCAACTCCCTGTGGCGCGGCAGCTCTTCCGCCGCCGGCCTTGCATTCAGACCGTACAGAATATTCAACACACTGGATCTGAATTACAACGGGAAATACGGAGAATATCGCGGTCTCGGAGAGGGGAAAAGCTCGACAGAAGTGTCTCTCGACACAGAGGGCGCGGCCTATCTGGGGAAATTCCTGGTCACCGGTGATTTCTCTTTCAAGAACACCTTCGACCAGGATGCGCTCTACAATGTCCTTCTCTTCCAACTGGAGGACAACATGCCTTACTACCCGATGGACGGCAAATCCAGCGGATGGAAGCGTCAATCCTACGATCTCGGCGCCGGCCTCATATCCCCAGTACTTTGGGACAGGGTGGCTTTCGGCATCGACCTTGAATACTATACCAAGGTCGGGGCCAAGCAGCTCGATCCGCGTGGGGAGACCTACAAGTATGGCCTCCAGCTCCGTCCGTCGGTGACCGTGAGCCTCGGGGAAAGCCTGCTCGGACTGAGCGCACTGTACGCTGACGGCTTCGAGAGGAGCGAGCCTTCCAACAACAACAATTGGGAAAGCCCGAAAATCTGGTACTTCCGCGGTCTCGGAGAGAGCACCCAGGGAAAGGTCGGTGACAATGACGGCATGAAAGACTGCTTCTGGCGCACCACCAGATTCGGCGGAGCGCTTCAGTACTCCTGGTCGGACGCCGTATTCGCGGAACTTGGATACACTTTCAAGCAGACCGATGCCAAGGAGAATCCGGAACTTCCAAAACGCCTGGGCACAGCCAAAGAGCACGCGCTCAGCCTCGACGCCGCCTGGATCTTCGGGCAGGACAAGTCGGACAAGCTCTCTCTTGACGCGCTGTTCTCCCTCACCGATGGCATAGAGTACGTGCAGAAGCTCAACACGGCCGCCTTCCAGCAGGAATGGATGGTCATCAGCTCCAACGCGATGTCAAGCTATACCGACATCCGAGCCAGCCTGTGCTACGACCATCTCTTCGGAGCAGCCGACCCTCGCGGATATGACTGGAAAGTCGGAGCGGAGGCATCATTCAGGATGTTCGACCAGGCCTATCTCGCTCCGGCATCCACTTCCAACGCGATGAGGGTGTATGGCGGGGTCAACGCCGACAGGCAGTTCAAATTCAAGGGCTCTGCCCTCCTTGTCGGCGTGGACGGCGGATATGCCGCAGGGCTTGGAAGCGGATATACATGCTTGAGCGCCAAAGCATACGCCACCCCGAAAGCGGCGATGGCCGATCAGGCCGACTGGCTCAACGCCAGTTATATCAAAGCCGGAGGGCGGTTGGACTGGACTATCCAAGGCTCGGGCAAAGCGAACTGGGTTCTGGGCGCAAGAGCCAGTTGGCTCAAGCCGATATCTCTCGACAAGGATAGACTTGCCGTCACAGCCTCATTCGGCATAATCTTCTAATGACATGTTTTCAAAAAAGACAATAATCATGGCATGTGCCGCGGCTCTTTCTGCAGCCACGGCATTTGCCGCTTCTCCGGTGAAGCGTTCATTTGCCATCGTCACGGAGCCGGAAACCTACAAGCACTGCTCAGCAGAGCTTGAAATCTATAGGAAGGCTGTATGCGCAGACGGCCTCGATGCTTTTCTCAGCGTCAAGGCTTGGTCCTGCCCGGATGAGCTCCGCGACAGCCTCAAAGCCTACTACAGCACACGTGGACTCGCGGGTGCCGTGTTCATCGGCGATGTGCCGATTGCCATGGTCCGCAAAGCCCAGCATCTGACATCGGCTTTCAAGATGGATGAGAACGGAAACTTCCCGATGAGGGAGTCATCCGTCCCGTCCGACAGGTTCTATGATGATTTCGACTTGAGGTTCGACTATGTATGCAGAGACACTTCCGAGACAAATCTCTTCTACTACAATCTCGCACCGGAATCTCCGCAATACATAAACTGCGACATCTACACCGGACGCATCAAGCCTTCCGCCAAGAGAGGCGACCCTTATGGGGAAATCTCACGTTACCTTCTCAAGGCGGCAGCGGCCAAGAGCGAGAACAACCAGCTCGACCACCTGATGTCCTATAGCGGAAGCGGCTCGTTCTCCAACAGTCTCGCGGCTTGGAAAGACGAGACGATAACGCTCAAGGAACAGATACCTGCCGCATTCGGTAGTTCAGACGGGGCCAAGTTCTATGTCTTCGCAATGTATCCGAAGATGAAGGACATTCTTCTCAACGAGATTTCAAGGGATGCTCTGGATCTTGCAATCTTCCATGAGCACGGGGTTCCTGACAGACAATACCTGACAGATACACCTGACCCTGAGGATGTTGACGGGTATTATGCCGATGCCCGTTTCCGCCTGCGCAGGCAGCTGCGCTCAGCCGCACGCAGAGGCAAGGACATAGATACGCTGAAAGCGGAATATATCAGCAGATACGGCATCCCGTCGGAGTGGGTTGAAGACTGGGATGATCCAAAATACGAGGTGGAGGACTCTCTGCTGGATGCCTCCACCGGAATAATGCTCGATGATGTGGCAAAAACGGCCCCAGACGTGAGGATGACCATCTTCGATGCCTGCTACAACGGGGACTTCCGCGAAGACGACTGCATCGCGTCCCGCTATATCTTCTCTGACGGCAAGGCCCTCGTCGGAATAGGGAATTCCGTCAACGTGCTTCAGGACAAGTCTTCTTCCGACCTGCTCGGCATGCTGGCTCTGGGTTACTCCGCCGGAGAGTGGATGCAACAGGTCAACATCCTGGAATCCCATATCCTCGGAGACCCGACATTCCACTTCACAGCATCTTCTGATGCCGTGAAGCCGGATCTTTCCAGTACGGACATCAAATACTGGAAGAAATACACGGCGGAGAAGTACCCTTGCGATGTGCGCGGCCTCGCCCTGCACAAACTCTTCGCCCTCGATGCTCCGGGGCTGTCCGAACTTCTTCTCAAGACATGGAAGAACTCTGACGAATACATGCTCCGTCTTCAGTGCCTGCATCTTCTTGCACACTATGACGACGGCAACTACTCCAAAGTCCTCAAGGACGGAGCGGATGATCCTTATGAGTTCATACGCCGCAAATCCACTTTCTTCATGGGCAAGGTCGGCGAGAACTGGATGGCTGACGAATTGGCAGCATTGTACCTGCGCGACTACAACTCACTGAGAGTGGCGGCAAACGTAGGTTTCGTCTGCGCACATTTCGCAGACAGCCTCTTCCTCAAGAACTTCGACAAGAGGTTGGAGGAAGCCGGATGGATCTATGACAAAGAAGCTTTCCGCAAGAAGGCGATGTCCACATTCAGTCTGGCGTACTCAATCGAGAGCGGCACAGGAAAGATCTTCACAGACAAGAACGCCTGGGGCAGAAACTTCTATATCAGCGGCATGCGCAACAACCCTTACCCTCAATATGCGATGCCTCTGCTGTCTCTGGTGATGGACAATTCCGAGAGTACCGCACTGCGCACGGAGGGGGCCGAAGCCCTGGGATGGTTTGTCCGCTACCATGGCCGCCGCGAACTCATCTCTGCCATCACAGGCTACCTCGAATCGGGCAAGAGCATGCCGCGCGAAGTGCGGGACGAGCTCGTAAAGACAAGGGCAAGACTTGAATATTACACACGATGAAGAATATGAGACATTATATCATTGCCGCGGCCATTTCCTGCGCCCTGTCCCTGACAGCGTCCGCGCAGGTCAAGATAGACGGGTGCGGCATAAAATCCAGCACGTCATTTGCCGTAATCACCGACAGCGCGACATACGCCCAGTGCGGAGAGGAACTCAAGGCCTACAAGCAGGTGCTTGAAGAAGAAGGGCTTGGCACCTGGATAGTGAGCGCCGCCTGGTCTTCGCCGGATGAAGTCAAGGCTGAAATCCTCAAACTCGCCTCAGGCAAGCCGGCTCTGGAAGGAATTGTCCTCGTGGGAGATGTCCCGATCGTCATGGTAAGGCAGGGACAGCACATGACCACCGCCTTCAAGATGAATGAGGAGATCTACCCGATCTTCGATTCCTCCGTGGCCTCGGACCGCTTCTACGATGACTTCGACCTTAAGTTCGATTTCATCAAGAGGGACAGCCTCAACACTGACCTCTTCTACTACCGTCTCTCCGAAGAGGGCGCCCAGCATCTGCGTCCGGACATCTACTCCGCCAGGATGAAGGTGCCGGCGGTCATGAAAGGTGACAAATATGAGATAATGCGCAAATACCTGCGCAAAGTCGTCAAGGCCCACAGGGAAGACAATCCTCTCGATGAACTCACCTACTTCGCCGGGCACGGCTACAACTCCGACTGCCTCACCATCTGGAGGCAGAAGCCGCTTGTCTTCAGGGAATACTTCCCTTATGCCTTCGACAAGGCCTCGCACAACCGCTTCCTCAACTTCCGCGAGGACGAACAGATGAAGTGGAACCTGCTCAGCGAGGTGGCAAGGCCGGATGTGGACCTGTTCGTCTTCAGCGAGCACGGAGCATACGACACCCAGTACATCAACGGCACCCCGATACCGAAGAACATAGAAGAGGATGTGGACCATCTCAAACGCTCGCTCGCCTCTTCCTACAAGTATTACGGGCGCGGCGCCAACAGGGCGGCATTCCTCCATGAAGTGGACTCTCTGTTCCATATCGGGGAGGAAGCTTTTGCAGACTCAGCCCTCGCAGTCTATGACAGGCTCGACTCCATCGAGACGCGCGGCATCAACATCTACCTCGATGACATCATGAAGGGCCACAGCAGCGCGAAGATGATCGTGTTCAACGCCTGCTACAACGGCTCTTTCCACAACCCGGAAGGCTACGTGGCCGGATGCCACGTGTTCGGTGACGGAGAGAGCATCGTTGCCCAGGGCAACACAATCAATGTACTGCAGGACAAGTGGGAAGACAAGCTGATGGGATACCTGTCCATCGGCGAGAGAGTCGGTATGTGGCAGAAGGAAGTGCCGTATCTGGAATCCCACCTCATCGGAGACCCTACATGGCGCTTCACACCTCATTCCAAGGCTGAAGCCAAACTCCGCGACAAACTACACAACGATCTGGTTTTCAATGCCGGCGACTCCGCAGTCTGGGAGAAATACACCCACAGCAGCGAGCCGTTGCTGAGATGCGCCGGCATCACCCATCTAAGCTACATAGATGCCAAGGCGGCACACTTCCGCGCTGCGCAGATGCTTGGCGACCCTTCCATGACAGTCAGAATCCATGCGTTCAACGCCCTCTGCACCGACCCGGAAAACGACTGCGCCGACTATGTAAGGACAGCCCTCAAGGACAGCTATGAACTCATGGCAAGAAGCGCCGTGAAGATGGCCGCAGTCCTCGGGGACACCACTCTCGTCAAGGATGTCAAAGCCTTCAGCGAGTCCCATCCGGAGATGCTCAGGGCATCCGACTACGCGTCACAAGATGCAGTGAGTGTCTTGAACGGCACACAATATTACAAGCAGTGCATCAAGAACGCGGGCGACAGAAGCCTTGCCGCAAACAGGAGGGTCAACGCCATACGCACGTTCCGCAACTCACGTTATGTGCCGGCCATCCAGCCTCTTCTGTCAGTTGTAACAGACAGCACCGATGACAGTTATGTACGCACCGTAGCCTGCGAAGCTCTCGGCTGGTATAGCCAGTCCAACTTCAGGGGAGAAATCATTTCTTCCCTTGAGAATGCCCTTGACAAGGCCGGCTCCGAGAGAGTCGCAGCAGAGATCAAGAAAACCATAAAACGCCTCAAATGGCAATGATCAAAAGAATCACAGCAACTATGATTGCTGCGGGGCTGGCTCTCACCGGCCCCGCAGTTTTCGACTGCTACGCACAGCAGACAGCCCCGTCTTCCGTGGACAATTCGCTGCTGAAATATTTTCCTCCGGTAATAGACCAGATTGGCGGCTCCTGCGCCCAGGCCTCGTATATCGGGTACATGTTCACCTACGAGATGAACCGTCTGCTCGACAGGGACGGAAGCACCCCGGATCACCAGTTCAGTTACCTATACTCATGGAACTTCATCAACGGGGGCGTCGATGAGGGCTCCATAGGGGAAGACGGGCTCAGGATAGGATTCGAGGGCGGCATAGCCACAGAAGCGGACTTCCCGTCCCAATATACAAGTTCCCAGTTCAAGTGGGCTAGCGGATATGATACCTACCTTCGCGCCATTCATCACAGAGTCAAGAAGATAACCCACTTCGAAGTACTTGACCGACAGGGTGTGGACGCCGTCCGCAACTATCTTTGGAACCGGGGAGAGCCGGGAAAGAGCGGCGGAGTAGTCACGTTCTCCTCCAGAGCCGAAGCATGGAAAATCAACACGCACTACGAAGGGCCGTCGGAGACAGGCTACAAGGCCATGCTGACAGAACTCTCACCGACCGGTGCCCACGCCATGACAATAGTAGGTTACGATGACCTTGTGGAGTTCAACGCCCCTGACGGGACCTTGAGCAAAGGTGCGTTCATCGTCTGCAACACATACGGCACAGGCTACTGGATGCACGACAGGGGCCGTTTCTATCTTCCGTACTGGTTCTGGATGCAATCAGACAGGGACACAGGGATGCTGAGCAGCCAGATGACAGGGGTCGATGTGGAGTACAGAGAGCCGAAAGTTGTGTTCAAAGTCGGAGTAGACTACAGTTCAAGGGACGATCTCTCGTTCCGCATCGGCCTCTCCAACAAGGCCTCGGACAATATCCCGATGCACGACTACGCAGTACCGATAGCACGTAACCAGGGCGGTGACTACCCGATGCAGGGCAACAACTCGTCATCGAAGATTGAATTTGCCTTCGACTTCAGCTCATACACATCGAACATAGACGATTCCGCAGAACCGAAGTTCTTCCTCACAGTCAGCCGAAACAACCGGGGCAAGGTCTACGGAAGCGGAAAGCTGACCGCGTTCTCCGTCTACGACTACCGCGAGGATAGGGAGCACCCGAGGGTCTACAGCTGCCAGGACATTTCCGGCAAGGAACTCTCCACCGGGGACAACATCTTCAGCATCTGCACGGTGGCCCCCAAGACATGCTCATACTCCCCTATCAAGTGGCTCTCCGCAGCAGGACAGCCGGTGTCAGCACCTCTTGTGCTCAAAACAGCCCACGGCAAATATGCCAAAATCCGCCTTTCCGACTACGACAGGAAAGCCGGCACCATCAAGATCAAATACACCTACGCCCCGGACGGGACAAGAAGATTCGAATAAGACAATGAGACTACTTACAACAGCTGCAGCAGTGCTCGCCGCACTTGCCCTCTCCTCCTGTCAGGGCAGCGGAAGCAGAGAAATGCCGGTAAGCGGAGAGATGACCATACACGGACTTGAAGAAGGACGCTGGACCTACTTTTCTGTCGAAAACGGTGAGCCGGTCGGCACCAGCACCTTCCTCTCTGAAGAGGAGGACGCCGCATGGGCGGAGCGCGAGGACTGGGACTTCGCCATCTGCGGAGATTATCTCAAGACCAACGGAGGCAGCTCCGGCAAAGGCGCTGGCGGCATCATGAGGGAGAACGAACACAGTTTCCAGACCCTCACCGAAGCCCCTATACAAGGTTATCTGACAGATGAAGTCGGAGTCGTCAAATAGCCACTAAACAATTCTGTAACAATTTTTAACATTCATTTAACGCGCGACCGGAGGCCCGGTCGCGTTTTTTTGTGTTCCTTTGCCGCTTGAAAAACAACGATAGATGAAAAGAATCATTCTGACTATTCTCTCTGCAGGTCTTGGTTTGACCGCAGCGGCGCAGAACAGCGAAAGTTTCACGGATACCAACGAGTATGGACAGTCAGTCGTTGCGCACAGGCTGACACCCGAAGTGCAAGACGGCATCTTGGTACTGAAGAACGACAATGTCGGCTACCGTTTCTGGTTTGATGTGCGCGTACAGGCCGACGGAGCTGTGTTCTTCGGCAACAACAAGGACTATGACCCGATAGGAAACGGGATGAACATCCGCCGCGCGCGCTTCGCTGTCAAGGGAAGATTCGATGACAAATGGTACGGCGAGCTTGACACCGACTGGACAAGCGGAACGCTCGAACTCAAAGACGCCATCATCGCCTACACCGGCCTTCCGTACACGGAGTTCAGGGTCGGCAACTTCAAGGAGAACTTCTCCATCCAGAGGAACACATCCTCAAGGTATCTGACTTTCATGGAGCGTCCGATGGTCACCTCCCTCGCACCGTCAAGACATCTGGGAGTCAACGCCACTTTCGCCAAGGACTGGCTCTACGCCTCCGCCGGCGTGTTCGGCCCTGAACTCAAGGGGGCCGAGGAGATGGAGACGATGGAGGACTACAACAAGGACTTCGGCTACAATGAGGGGCTCTCCTACACCGGAAAGCTCGCATACCGTCCACTCTACAAACTAAAAGACGCGGCGCTGCACATAGGAGCGGCGTTCTCATACAGGGAGCCGAAGCTCACCTCCACAGACGGTTACCGCGTGGCACGGTACAGTTCGCGCAACTCCACCAGTATCAATCGGAAGAAATACCTTGACACTGATGTCATAAAGGGGGTTGACCACGAGATCGCCTACACCTTCGAACTCGCCGGATACTGGAAGGCCCTGCGCTACGAAGGAGCATATATCGCCCGTTCTGCCATCCTTGACAGGAGCGTCAACGATAAGGGACCGCAGACCGCCGATGGCTGGTATGTCCAGGCGAGCTGGCTGCTCTTCGGGGGCGAACACAGCTACGATTCAGACCGCGGCAAGTTCAACAAAATCACAAGAGGGCGCAGCTGGGGAGACCTCGAATATTGTCTCCGCTACGAATCCTGTGACTTCAACACGGCAGACTACTTCGGCGGCAGCGCCGATGCCATCACGGTAGGCCTCAACTACTACCCGAGCTCCAACGTGAAGATCATGCTCAATTACCAGTTCAACAACAACGACCGCTATGCCAACGGCAAGGGCAAGTACTACGTCGGACACGATGCCTCCGGCAAACCGACCAAGGATTATAAGAAGGTGGTCGAGGAGGCCGGACAAGGCGGAGTGGACTACAACATGGTTGCCCTCAGATTCCAGATCTCATTCTAGTTAGTAAAATATTATAGACAATGAAAAAGACAGCAAGATTCATTTCAGCTGCACTGCTTGCAGCACTCTTCATCTCATGCGAAAAGGACAAGGCCTACGATGGCCCAGCAGATGAGAACAATATCGACTATACCGGGCTTGTCCTCAACGAGCTCAACGGCAACGACAAGTTCATCGAGCTATACAACGGAGCCGCTGCAGACATCGACATCACAGGCATCCAGATCAGCAAGGATGACAACGGCATCGTCTGGACAGCTCCTTCACGCACCATAAAAGCCGGGGAATATCTGCTTCTCTACAGCGAGGACGTGGTGATCGCGGGAGAGGCACAGGAAGGTTACGATAAGACTCTAGTATTCAGCAGCGGACTCTCTGCCAAGAAGGCTGTGCATATAACTCTTCTCAAGCCTGACGGAAGCAACGCTGTGGACGACTTCAATCTGGTCAACCACCCGACACCTGGCGAGAAGATAAAGGGTTCATATGGCCGCAACAAGGACGGCAAGTGGTATATCCAGCCTGAGGCTACCCCCGGCAAGGCCAACGTGGACGGCACGGAAGCGCTCAAACTCGGAGAATGATGTCTGACAAAGAACTGAAAATAGGCGAGGCCTCCAAGCCTCGCTTCGAGTTCCGCTCATTCGGGCAGGATTTCAGCAAGGCGCACTACCGGATGTCAAGACTGTCCGTACCCGTGCCGGAAAAGGTCTGGGAGAGGGAGAGCGATGAGATCTACATCATCTCAAGGGCCAATGACATCAACAACACCAAGATCCGCGGCGGCAAGATGGACATAAAGACTTACATCTGCACCGTGGACGGATTCGAGCAGTGGAATCCCCTTATGAAGGGGGAATTCCCGATTTCTCGCCAAGTACTTGAGGATGAAGTATTCCCGGCTTTCATGGTACCTGTACCGGCGCTTACTCAAGAAAACTATAGTTGTGATGAGTTCCTCGCTTTGGTAAAGGCCTGTCCGGATCTGGCAGCTGTCAGAGTACACAAGCAGCGTTTCGGATACATGGTCAACGGCACCATCTGCGAATTTGGCAATGTGCTGATCAACGGGGCAAAAGTGGAGACAATCAACTCTGAATCCACCGAGATAGAGGACATACGCAAGACAGTGGCAGACTGCGGACTTGAAGGTGTGGAAAATATCAACTATCTTCAAGCCATCAAGAGGGTCATCGGAATGTCCGACAAACCCCTCGCAAACGAATAATATCACATGGGACAGGAAATTGAAAAGAAATTTCTGGTCTGCGGCGACTACAAGTCCGAGGCCACAAAAGCCACCCGCATCACCCAAGGCTACCTGAGTTCCGTACCTGAGAGGACGGTGCGCGTCAGGATCAAGGGTGACAAGGGCTACATCACAATCAAAGGAATAGGCAGCCAGAGCGGGGCGAGCCGCTTCGAATGGGAGAAGGAAATCCCGGTCGAGGATGTGCGCGAACTCCTGAAGCTGTGCGAACCGGGCATCATCGACAAGACAAGGTACATCATTCCCAAGGGCAACCACAACTTCGAGGTTGACGAGTTCTACGGCGACAACGACGGGCTCGTCGTGGCTGAAGTGGAACTCGGTGCGGAGGATGAAAGCTTCGAGCGTCCGTCGTGGCTCTCCACAGAAGTCACCGGCGACAAGCGCTACTACAACTCGATGTTGATGAAGAACCCTTACAAGAACTGGAAATAAACATGGCAGAGGCCCGTAGACGCGAACATAACCCTCTCGACATGGGAAACTACAATCTCGAGAAACTCCCGAAGATACGCAAGTCCCGATTTGAGAAAGGCATGGCCCGCATCGGCGGGCCTCTGGCAATCCTGCTCTTCATACTTTTCAACTGGGTGCTGGACATCGGTTTTCTCCAGACCCCGGAGGAGAAGTCGATGTTGGCGATATTCCTCGCCGGCATAGTGCTGTGGATGACAGAGGCCATCCCCAGCTATCTGACATCCCTCGTCATAATATTGGCCATCGTCCTCACCGGAGTTGTCCCGCAGAAGACGGCATTCGCCCAGCTCGGACATCCGGTTATGTGGCTCAACATCCTCTCGTTTGTCCTGGCTTCGATGCTGGTCAAGACAAGGGTCGCGAAGAGATTCGCGCTGTGGTTCGTGCTCAAGTTCGGGCACACGGCCAAGGGTGTGTTTTTCAGTTTCATAGTCATCAACCTCGTCCTCTCGGCCTTCATATCGGCCACCACAGCCAAGGCGACGATACTGCTGCCCATCTTCATGGTGGTCTGCGCCATCTATGGGGCCTGCGACGGTAAGCGCAACAATTTCGGGCGCAATCTGGTGCTGCAGAACCTCTTTGAAATCAATATCGGAGCCACCGGATTCCTCACCGGATCCGGGGCGCATCTTCTTGCCATTTCCCTATTTATGGGAGCCTACGGCTCTCCCATAGGCTACAGCGACTGGTTCATCGCCTGCTTCCCGCTTACGGTGATCATGATCCTGCTCGGCTGGCTGGTTGCGCAGAAGTGGGTGTTCCCGATGAGAAAGGAAGAACAGCGCCCGCAGATCGAAGGAGGCCTTGCAAGGCTGCGTACCGAACTTGATGCCATGGGCAGGATGACCGCCGAAGAGTACAGGGCCGTGGCCATATTCCTCGGCGTGCTGCTGCTTTGGGCCACCGACAAGCTTCACGGGATCGACGCCACGACCGTGGCTTTCATAGGGGCCGTGATCGCCCTGCTTCCGGGCATCGGCGTGGTGAAGTGGAACGATGTGGACATCCCCTGGCACCTGATGCTCTTCTCAGCCGGCGCCTACACTCTCGGGGCCGGTCTGGATGCCACCAAACTGCCGGCCACACTTGTAGATGTCTGCTTCAACAGTCTCGGAGTCAGTGCTCAGACACCTTTCTGGCTGCTCTATGTCATATTCACTTTCATGATGATGTACAGCGGTCTGGTCTTCCAGTCCAAGACCATGCGCACGATGATATTCATCCCCATCGCCCTCGGCGTGGAGCAGAAATTCAACCTCCCCAGGCTCAGCCTCGCATTCCCTATGGCGATGCTCATCGAGCATGTGTACGTGCTCCCGTTCAACAGCAAGCCGGCCGCCCTGCTCTACAACACCGGGCAGTACAGCTGGTCAGACACTTTCAAGTACGGCATCATCATGATGACACTCTGCTGGCTGCTGATCCTCCTCTGGGGCTGCACCGTCCTCCACTGGCTCGGCTACACCCCTCTCCCCTTCTGACCCGCGCCTTTCACCTGACGGTGAATCCGGATTCGAGAAGATCGCGGGTGCTGCCCCCGACCCAGAGTTTGTAGTCTCCGCTCTCCTGGGCGAACTGACCGTCCGCACGGGAGAACTCAAGGTCCGAAGCCTTGACGGTGAAATCCAGTGTCTGTGACTCACCGGCCTTGAGAAAGACCTTGCGGAATCCTTTGAGCTCCATCACCGGACGTGTCGTACTGCCCACAAGATCCCTGACATAAAGTTGGGCGACCTCGCTTCCGTCACGGCTCCCGCTGTTTGTCAGCTTGACGCGCACTTTCACATCCTCACCGACATTCACCGAAGGTGTAAGAACTTCAAGTCCGGAATAAGTGAACTCCGTATAGGACAGCCCGTCACCGAACCCGTAAAGCGGTCCGTTAGGAGTGAACATGTATTTGGAGATGTATTTCTCTCCGGCATTGCGTTCAGTCTTGGCGCGTCCTGTGCTCTTGTGATTATAGCGCATCGGCAGCTGACCGACTTCGTAAGGGAACGAGAGGGTAAGTTTCCCGGAAGGATTGTAATCTCCGGAAAGCACATCCGCAAGTGCAGGGCCGGCCATGGTTCCCGGGTGCCAGGTGACAAGCAGGGCATCTGCACGGGCGGCCTGATCGGCTATGGTCATCCCTCGCCCAGTAACAAGAAGTACAACCAAAGGTTTGCCTGTAGCAGCGACGGCATCGAACAGCTCACGCTGCGGCTCAGGGAGATCCAGCGAAGTGAGACTTGCCGCTTCTCCGCTGCATTTGTTCGGCAGCCCCAAGGCCATCAGCACGACATCCGCTCCACGCGCCAGCGATACGGCCCTTGCAACCCCGCCAGGTATTGATTCCAGAGCCTTGCTGCCCTCACAACTCTCTATCCTGGCTTTCGGGAAACGTTTTCTCAAGCCTGTCAGGAAAGTCACGGTACTGTCCCCCTCACCGAAGCCGGACCAGGCACCGAGCATCTCATCACCATTGTCCGCAAATGGACCGATGAGCGCAAGGCGTTCCGTTCCGGAGAGAGGCAGTATTCCTCCCTCATTTTTCAGGAGCACCATGGACTTGCGTGCCACGTCACGCGCCACTTCCTTGTTTTCAGGAAGATACATTTCCGACTTCCAGCGTCCGTTGCCGTATCTGTACGGATCCTCGAACAATCCGAGCCTGTATTTCTGCACAAGCACCTCCCGGCACATCCGGTTCACCAACTTCTCACTAACCTTGCCTTCACGGACAAGCTCAGCACCATGCTCGCGATAGCCGCTCAGCACCATCCCCATATTCAGATGGGCGTTCATCGCCATCGCGGCAGCCTGCTTGTCGTCAGCCGCCACGCCATGGTTGACCAGTTCAAAGATGGAACTGTAGTCCGACACCACGAAGCCGTCGAAGCCAAGTTCCCCGCGGAGCAGATCCTCAAGAAGACGCTTGTTGCCGGAAGCCGGGATTCCGTCATAGTCATTGAAAGAAGACATGACGCTGCCCGCACCGGCGTCAATGGCAGCCTTATACGGCGGGAGATAGAGGTTGCGGAACATCATCTCAGACATGTCCACTGTATTATATTCCCTGCCCGCCTCAGCCGCACCATAAGCGGCGAAATGCTTGACGCAGGCCAGAATCGTCGAAGAGTCGGAAAGGTCATCCCCTTGATAACCGGCCACCATATTCTCGGCCACACGACTACCGAGGTAAGGATCCTCTCCGGCACCTTCCGACACCCTGCCCCAACGGGAATCCGCAGCGATGTCGCACATCGGAGAGAACGTCCACGGATAGCCGTAGGCGGCGGACTCTGCGGCGGCCACCTGGGCATAATCACGTATCGCATCCATATCCCAAGAAGAAGCCATACCGATATTCTCCGGGAAAATGATCCTGCATCCGTGTATGACATCGTAGCCGAAAAGAATCGGAATACCGAGCCGGCTGCTGTCCACGGCGAGTCTTTGGAACCTCATGATTTCTTCCGGATCCCTGATGCTCAATATGGACCCCACGCTTCCCGCTTTTATCAGGCCCTCTATGCCCGAGGACTCTCCGCCGGGACCTGTCACCATCCCGCCATGGACAGCCATCTGGCACATCTGACCAATCTTCTCTTCGAGAGTCATTCTAGACATGAGAGAGTCTACATACTTCTGCTCTTCGTTCCGCCTGTCGCACCCAAGCAGGGCGAGGAGCAAAAGAGAGAACAATAAAATCTGCTTTTTCATTTATATGTGGTGTTTTCATGCAAGATAAGGAAAATTCCCCGGGAGATGTTATTTTTGCACAAATTTTTACAATTCAACGAGATGAAAAAAGCACTGCTGGCCGCAGCCGTGATGCTCGCGGCACTCTGCTCCTGCACGAAGGAGGGGGCAAAAAGATTTGAAGGATACTACTCCTACAAGCTCAGTGGCACGATCGAGCTGAAAGCCACGGAAGAAGAGGGCGATGCCGACCAGGACGGCACCGTCACGATAGCGCCGGACCAGCTCACGCTCACAGTAAAAAATGAGGCCGGGCAGATGAACATCCTCACCAAAGACAAGGACAACGGGGAGATGCTCATCACGATGAACGCCATCGGAGGCGACGTGACGACCATGCAGGCGACTGCCGGCTCCGACAAATTGGACATCGCCCCGACAAGCCGCAGACTTCCCGTTGAAATAACCGCAGGAAGCAGCATCTGCAACGTCATGCTGAGCGGCACGGGAGAGAAACTGGAAGATGTCGTCATCATAAACTTCACCGCCGAATCCGGTGAATACAGCTATCTCGGACGCAAGTATGAGGTAGTCGCGAGCAAGATAGAGTGTGTAGCCAGATCCAACGACTGATGAAAAAGCAACTTATTCTTCTCGCAGCAGCCGGAAGCCTCTTCTTCGGCTGCAAAGACAGGGCAGCGGACACGGACAGGACAAGCACCCCTGTCCGGGTGAAAGTCATGAAAGTAAGCGCAGACAGCACCGTCTCCTCGAAAGCCTATGTCGGGACAGTGCAGGCCGGCAGGACCATACTCCTCTCGGCAAGGCACTCCGGCACGCTGGCGGAGCTCGATGTGAAGAAAGGAGACAGGGTCAAGGCTGGCCAGATTCTGGCCAGAATAGAATCCCGGACTGTCAAGAGCGGCTATGAGATGGCGCACGCCACACTCGCCCAGGCCGAAGACGGATACCGGAGAGCCGCCCAGGTACACAGCAGCGGAAGCATCGCTGATGTCAAGATGGTGGAAGTGGAAACAAAGCTCAAGGAGGCCAGGGCGGCAGCCGCATCAGCAGATAAAGCCATGGAAGACTGCACAATAAAAGCACCGTTTGACGGGTATGCCGATGAGGTCTTCCCCGAAGAGGGCATAGAGCTCGACATCCTCAGTCCTCTGGTGCGCATTGTTGATCTTTCATCTTGCGAGGTTCACTTTTCCGTCCCGGAAGGCGAGGTGGGCAGTCTTAAAGTCGGGCAGAGAATCAGTCTGGATGTAAGCGCCACAGGCGCAGAAGGCCTGAAAGGCAGGATCACCTCAAAGGGGGTCAGCGCCTCGCCGCTGTCCCACTGCTACGACTGCATAGCAGTCCTTGACAACGGTTCCCATGGACTCATGCCCGGCATGGTCTGCAAGCTCAAACTCATAGAAGGCCTCTCACCCAGGATCATCATTCCGGCATCCGCCCTGCTCACAGACAGCGGGTGCAGATACCTCTGGCTTGCAAAGGACGGCAAGGCCATCAGGCAGGAGGTAAAGACAGGAGGGTTCGCCGGCAAGGGCGTGGTCATTACTGAAGGGCTGAAAGAAGGCGACCTGGTGATCGTGGAGGGTTATCAGAAAGTCTCTACCGGCATGGAAGTCAAGACAGAAGGGAGCCTGTGATGGAAAGCAGACGCAAATCCTTGATAGACGGGGTTATACGATATAAGCACATCGTATATCTTATCCTTGTGATGCTGATCGCTGCAGGAATCTGGGGCATCGGCAAGATGAACAAAGACGAATTCCCGACCTTCGAACTCACACAGGGCCTCGTGGCGGCAGTCTACCCCGGAGCATCCTCGCAGGAAGTCGAGCAGCAGGTGGCCAAACCCCTCGAACAGACCCTGTTCTCCATGAAGGAGGTCAACCGCAAGAACCTCCGTATAGTCTCCAAGGACGGAATATGCTACATATATGTGGATCTGACCTCCCCGATCAGCAAAAAAGACGAAGTCTGGTCCAAGATCCGCCTCAAGCTCGACGAGATCAAGTTGACCCTTCCCCCTGGGGTGCTGGCCATAATGGTGATGGACGATTTCTCCGCCATCTCCTCCAGCCTCATAGCTCTCGAATCTGAGGACAAGGGCTATGTGGAGATGAAAGAGTACGCTGACCGGCTCGCCGATGAGCTCAGGGAGATTCCGGAACTTGCGGCCGTCAAGATATACGGGGCCCAGGACGAGGAGATTGCGGTGACGCTCGATCTGGAAAGACTCTCCGCCTACGGGATCAGCCCATCTTCACTCACCCTCGGCTACCAGACATCCTCTCTCCAGGTGCCGAGCGGCAGTTTCAAGACGGGCTACACCGAATCACCGATCCATGTGAGTTCCCTTGCAAGCGATGAACAGCAGGTATCCGACCGCATAGTCTACAGCGACCCCGACGGCAACATCATACGCCTGTCCGACATCGCCACAGTGGAGCGCAGGCTCAAGGAAGCCACCTCGCTTGTGGAACAGGACGGCGGCACGGCCCTTATACTGTCAGTCGAGATGCGTCCCGACAATGACATTGTCGCTTTCGGAAAGAAACTCGACAAGGCCATAGGCGAATACGCCCGGACACTGCCTGACAGCGTCAGGCTCTCACGCATCACGGACCAGCCCAAGGTCGTGGGGACTTCGGTGTTCTCATTCCTGCGCGACCTGGTCATATCGATGCTCGTGGTCATCCTCGTGATGCTGATGCTCTTCCCGATGCGCTCGGCGCTCATTGCAAGCTCAGGTGTTCCGGTCTGCACGGCTGTGGCCCTGGCCATCATGTACCTCACCGGGATTGACCTCAACACAGTGACACTTGCCGCACTGATAGTGGTGCTGGGGATGATAGTGGACGACGCCATCATCACCATGGACGGCTACATGGACCATCTCGGCAGGGGCAAGACCCGCATCGATGCCGCCCGGGACAGTTTCCATGAACTCATCACCCCGATGTTCATGGCGACATCCTCGATAAGCCTGATGTTCTTCCCCATGCTGGGAATCATCTCCGGCTACCTCGGGGACTTCGTCCAACTGTTTCCATGGGTGATCGCCATAGCCCTGATGACTTCCCTGGCATACGCCACCTTCGTTGTACCGTCCCTCGAAACACGCTTCATCGGTGAGGCCAGGCCAAGCGGGGACAACATCATCACCCGGGCACAGAACAAGTTCTTCGGATGGATGCAGAACGCCTACGAGAAGGCACAGGATTTCTGTTTCCGTTTCCCGAAACTCACCATCCTCACGGGAATCGGGGCCATTGCCCTGGGACTGCTCATGTTCAGCCGTCTCAACGTCCAGATGATGCCTATGGCGGACAGGGACTTCTTCGCCGTGGAGGTCAACCTCGGAAGCGGGGCAAGGCTCTCCGAGACCCGGGAGGTGACGGATTCCCTCCAGATGATGATGCTCCGGGACGGGAGGATAAAGTCCGTGACGGCGTTCATAGGCAGCAGCGCCCCACGCTTCAACGCCACTTATGCCCCGTCGCTGCCGTCGGAAAGTTTCGCGCAGCTCATCGTCAAGACCAGTTCCACCACTGCCACCAAGGAGCTGCTGCCGCTCTTCGAGGAAAAATACGAACATTACTTCCCGCAGGCCCTCATCCGCATCAAGCAGATGGACTACCAGGGCTCCCTGCCTGTGGAGATCATGATCAAGGGCGATGAACCGGACTCGCTCAAGAAGGTGTCCGACAAGATTCTCGGATACATGCGCACCCTCGATGACGAGCTCAAGTGGGTGCACAGCACGGCCGATGACTGCATCAGCTGCGTGGAGGTGAAACTCGACCCTACAGCTGCAGCACAGCTCGGGGTCAACAAGGCCCTGACATCCCTCTCGCTCGCCGGAGCGTTCAATGGACAGAACATCGCCTCCGTCTGGGAAGGTGACAAGAAGATCCCGGTCAACCTCTACAGTTCTTCGGTCAGCGATGACATGGGCTACGGCACAATAGGTGACCAGTTGGTGGCGACCTCCGTGCCGGGTGTCTATGTGCCGCTCCGTCAGGTCGCGCAGATAGAGCCGGGGTTCGAACCTTCACAGAGGACACGCTATGCCGGTCAGGAGGCCGTCATCATCGCCGCCGACATGAAGTATCTCAAGAGCCAGCCGGTGTCGATGGCCAAGATCAAGAATTTCATCTCAACCATCGACATCCCCGATGGAGTGAGCATCGAGTATGCCGGCATGTCTGCCACCAACACGGCAGTAATCCCGCAGATCGCCCTCAGTTTCATCTGCGCCGTGATGGTCCTGTTCTTCTTCCTGCTCTTCCACTTCAAGAAGATCTCCCTCGCGATACTCACCATTGTGCTGAGTTCGCTCTGCCTGTTCGGAGCGTTCTTCGGGCTCTGGGTGTTCGGGCTTGATTTCAGCATAACTGCCGTCCTGGGACTCATAAGTCTGGTGGGCATCATAGTGCGCAACGGCATCATAATGTTCGAATACGCCGAGCAGCTCCGCTTCGAGGAAGGCGTTCCGGTCAAGGAAGCCGCGATGCTTGCGGGCAAGCGCAGGATGAGGCCGATATTCCTCACTTCCGCCACCACGGCCCTCGGAGTGCTGCCGATGATCATAAGCGGCGATCTGCTCTGGCTGCCGCTGGGAGTAGTGATCTGCTTCGGCACTATGCTCTCCGTATTTCTGATAACCCTCATCATGCCGGTGTCCTACTGGCAGATTTTCATCAAGGACAAGCGTTCCAAGGAGGTTGAAGCATGAAAAAGACACTGATCACACTTCTGGCCCTGATCTCCGCCACGGCCTTTTCCCAAGAGACGGTCAGGCTCACACTCGACGAATGCAGGGAAATGACACTGTCGGCAGACAGCCGGACCGCCAACGCCAGGCTGGACATCCGTGCGGCACAGTTGCTCAGACAGGAAGCGCAGGCCGAATACTTCCCTAAAATAAGTGCGATGTCGCTCGGCTACTACGCCCTTGACCCGATGATCAAGATAGGTCTCAAGGACATCCTGGGCAACAACGACCTGAGCAACAATATCCAGACCCTCATCGACGGCTACGCGGCGATGTACGGCATCACCCCGTATTACAGCGCTCTCCAGAACGCCTACGGCGCCTCTGTCAGCGTGATGCAGCCGCTCTACGCAGGAGGCAGGATAGTGACGGGCAACCGTCTGGCCGCCCTCGGGGAAGAAGCCGCACGCCTCAAACTCAAAGTACAGGAGCGGAAGAGCGGCGAACAGAGTGACGGGCTCTTCTGGCAGGTCGTCTCCTTGGAAGAGAAACAACGCACCCTCGGAGAATTCGTGCAGCTGCTCGACACCTTGTGCAAGGATGCCGAATCCGCCTGCCGCGCAGGGCTGATGACAGAAAACGAACTGCTGCAGGCCAGGCTCAAGCGCAACGAACTGCTCACAACGGGTGTGAAGCTGCGCAACGGTATCAGGCTCAGCAAGATGAACCTGTTCAACAACATCGGACAACCCTACTGCATCGTACAGGGGGCCGCGACCCGGGACAAGCCCTTCATAGACTCGATCATACTCGACGGAACCGGAGGGGAGCCGCAGCCTCCGGACATGTACTACATCGATGAGGAGAAAGTTGCCGCATCGATGGAGGAGGCCAGGCTGCTTGAACTCAATGTCGAGTCCAAACGCCTGGAGAAGAGGATGGAACTCGGCAACACCCTGCCCCAGCTGGCCGTAGGTGCGACATACGGATACTCCCGTACCATCGGGGACGGAAGGTTCAACGGCGGGGCATTCGCAATGCTCCAGATCCCCATCTCCGACTGGTGGAAGGCATCACGCAGGCTGAAAAGACTCCAGCTGGAAGTGGACAAGGCCAGCAACGAAAAAGAACTGCTGGACAAACAGGTGCTGCTGCTCGTACGCAAAAGCTGGCTGGATCTGGGCACCGCATGGGAGGAATACCTCCTCTCGTCAGAATCCGTACAGACGGCAGACCGGTCCATGCGCAGTACCAGAAGCCACTACGAAGCCGGCATGGTGCCGATGTCAGACCTGCTTCAGGCGCAGGCCTCGCTCCAGCAGGCCCTGAACTCGCAGACCGATGCACGCATATCTTACCTCAAAGCCCTGAAGACTTGGCAGGATATTTCGTATCTTTGCAGGACTGACAATTGAGACACATGATTATTTCCCCGCTGCAAGTTGCGACACCTTCCGTTGAAGATATTGCGGTCAAGGCCGACTCGGCCAAGGTGACCCTCGAGGAGTTCGCCGAGAACCTCGCCAAAGATCCCAGCACCACGCTCCAGAACCTCGGGCAGGAGGCCATCCAGTTCGGGCTCAAGATTTTGGCAGCCCTGCTTATATATCTTGTCGGAGCCTGGCTCATCAAGAAAGTCAAGAAGATGCTCTCGGCGATGTTCTCCAGAAAAAAGACGGACAAGACCCTGGCCTCGTTCGTCACGAGCCTGACAACCATCACGCTTACCATCCTGCTGATCACGGTCACCATAGGCACCCTCGGGATCAACACCACCTCGTTCGCGGCGCTTTTGGCCGCAGGAGGAATGGCCATAGGCATGGCCATGAGCGGCACGGTGCAGAACTTTGCGGGAGGGATCATGATCCTGGCTTTCAAGCCGTTCAAGGCCGGGGACTTCATCGAGGCGCAAGGCTACTCAGGAACCGTCAGTGCAGTCTCCATCACCAGCACCTACCTTACCACAATAGACAACAAGGCAGTCATCATCCCGAACGGGGCTCTGTTCAACGGCAACATCAACAACTACTCCGCCAACCCGGTACGGCGTGTGGACTGGAACGTGTGCGTCGAGTACGGGACGGACGCGAAGCGTTGTTCGGACAAGCTTCTTGAACTGGTGAAAGCGGACCCGCGGGTGATAGACAGTTCAGTAAAGGGCGCGGCAGAGCCGAGCGTTGTCCTGTCTAACCTCGGGGACAGTGCGGTGGTATTCACCGTGCGTGCCTGGGTCAAGACTGAGGACTACTGGAATGTGCTCTACGACTACAACGCCACCGTCTACACCGAACTGCCTAAAGTCGGCATCAGTTTCCCTTATCCTCAGATGGACGTCCACGTCCACCATGAATCATAGTACCATGGCCACAACCCCAGAAAGCCCGAGGAAGGCATAGACGATTTTTCTGAGGACTTCCGCCTTGATCCTGTCGAAGAGCCTGGCTCCTATCCACAGGCCTGCCAGCACCGCCGGAACACCCACCAGCCAGCCCTCAATCACAGCCGGCGTGACCAGGCCGGCCCTCGCCCTGAAAAGGGACATCATAAGATTGCCGGAGAAGAAATACCACTGGGTGAGGGCGATATATTCCCTCTTGTCCGAAGCTGCCGACATGAAGTATATCACAGCCGGAGGCCCCTGCATGGCGAAAAGCCCTCCCATCATTCCGGACAGGGTCCCGAGTCCTATCTGGAGCGGCACGGTCGGCCGGATATGGATCCGGTCGCTCAAGAAAAAGAAATACAGGCTTATCAGTATCAGCACCGCCCCGAGGACGTGCTTGAGATCGGCGCTGTCAACCCTTGTCACTATGTGCACAGCCACGAATGACACGACAAGGAAAGTCAGCAGTATGGGTATCAGTTTCCGCCAAGGGACGTATTTTATGGTGCGCAGCGCCGGAAGCATGGCCGTGACCACGGCGAGAAGTCCCGAAAGCGAAGTCGCCTCACCATAAGAGGGCAGCAGATACGGGAACATGGCCATCACGATTATCCCGAAACCGAAACCCGTGACACGCTGCACACCGCTCGCGAGCAGCGTGAACAGAAACAGGATTATGATGGTCGTCGTCTCCACGGCTTCTGCAAATATCACAAATAATTCGTATCTTGCACTGATTTTTCGCACAAAATTTTTTAACCAGTCATACACACAATGAAGCAAATTGCACTTATTCTTTCATCTCTGGCACTCGCTGCAGGCGTATCTTCCTGCGGACAGGGTGGCCAGGACACGAAGACCGCCACAGTCAACGACACCAACACGCCGCTGCACCTTCTGGCTCCGGACTATAATGTCCCTTACGGAGTTCCGGCTAAAGAGGCCGTGAAAGCCGATCTTGACAGGGTGCTCAAGTTCCTCGATGCCAACACACCTATAGGCGTCAAGGAGGACGGCACGCTGGAGAAGGGAGCCTTCCGTCTGGCCAGCTATGAGTGGGGCGTGACATATTCCGGCATGCTCAAGGCAGGAGAAACCACCGGCGATGCAGCTTTCACCAAATATACGACCGACCGCCACAGTTTCCTCGCAGAGCAGGCTCCGAAGTGGACAAAAGTGCTTAAGGACGGAGGAAAGGTCGATGCTCAGATGCGCCAGGTAGTGGATCCGCAGGTGCTTGATGATGCCGGGGCTGTATGCGTGTCCATGATCAGGGCTCAGGTCGCCGACCCGCAGCTCAACCTGCGCAGCCTCATTGACAACTACATGGACCTCATCCTCAACCGCGAGTACCGCCTCGCTGACGGGACATTCGCCAGAATGAGGCCGCTTGCCAACGCCGTATGGCTCGATGACATGTTCATGGGCGTGCCTGCCATCGCATGGTACGGCAAACTCACAGGAGAGAAAAAATACTACGATGAGGCCATCCGCCAGATCATGCTCTTCAAGGACAAGATGTGGGTTCCGGAGAAGCAGCTCTTCCGTCACGGGTGGATCGAGTCCATGGACCAGCACCCTTCATTCCACTGGGGCCGCGCCAACGGCTGGGCCATCCTCACCATGAGCGAAGTGCTCGATGTGCTCCCTAAGGGATACCCGGGAAGAGACAAGGTCCTCGAACTTTTCAGGCAGCACGCCTTCGGCCTCGCCGCCCTCCAGAGCGGAGAGGGATTCTGGCATCAGCTCCTCGACCGCAACGACTCATACCTTGAGACATCAGCCACAGCCATCTACGCCTACTGCTTCGCGCACGGCATCAACGAGGGCTGGCTCAACCCTCTCACCTACGGGCCTGAAACCTGCCTGGCATGGAACGCCGTATCCACGATGATCGATGAGGAAGGCAAGGTCAACGGCACCTGTGTCGGCACGGGCATGGCCTTCGACCCGGCATTCTACTACTACCGCCCTGTCAGCCCGTATGCGGCACACGGCTACGGTCCTGTGGTCCTCGCCGGAGCCGAGCTCATCAGACTGCTCGACAAGACTTACCCTCGCCTCAACGACAACGCCGTGCAGTTCTACAGCAAGGACTACTCAAGCCAGGGCCCGATCTTCTCAGAAGAATAAAAACACTTATAATGAAACAGATATCAGTTATGGTATCATCGGCACTGCTGCTCCTCGGGGCAGCAGTCGCCGTTGTACAGCCACACTCGTTTGCCCAAATCCAAAAAAGTGGCGATATTTTAGGAATTAAATCCCAAAAAGTGGCGAGTTTTTGGGATTTTGATTAATTTTGCAGCAAAATAGGCGTGACAATGATCTACCGAATCCAGTCCAATAAAATAAAATCCCTCATAGGTTCAGGGAAAGCCATAACTCTTATGGGAGCACGGCAAGTTGGAAAGTCAACCATACTGCATAACCTTCTGCAATCAGACAACAACGTCTTATGGTTAAACGGGGACGATGAGGACGTGCGTGACCTCTTTCGGAAGATCACCTCCACTCGACTCAAATCCATAATAGGCAGCAAGACTATCGTTGTGATAGACGAGGCTCAGCGGATTGAAGAAATTGGACTCAAAATGAAGTTGATAACAGACCAGATACCTGGAGTTCAAGTAATCGCAACCGGCAGCAGCAGCTTTGAGTTGGCATCAAAGATCAACGAATCCTTGACCGGAAGGAAAAGGGAACTGAAGCTGTATCCTGTATCTTTCACCGAAATGGTCGCGCAAACATCTTTTCTAGAAGAACAACGGATGATCCAACACAGGCTGGTTTACGGCTATTATCCGGAAGTGGTCTGCAGCCCTTCAGAAGAGAAAGTAGTCTTGAAAGAACTTACTGACAGTTACTTGTACAAAGATCTCCTCGCCATTGACCGACTCAGGAAACCCGATGTTCTTGTCCAGCTCCTGAAGGCATTGTCCCTGCAAGTAGGTAATCAGGTATCATATAATGAACTGGCACAGTTACTGGGAGTTGACCCCAAAACTGTGGAGAAATATATAGATGCCTTGGAGAAATCATATATCATTTTTCGGCTTGGCTCTTTCTCAAGGAACTTGAGGAATGAACTAAAACATAGCCGCAAGGTCTACTTTTGGGACCTCGGCATAAGAAACGCTGTCATAGGCAATTTCTCCAGTATGGAAAACAGGACGGATTGCGGAGTCCTATGGGAGAACTTCGTAATCTCCGAAAGAATGAAGTTGAAAGAATATGCCAACTCCTTCGCGCAATCATATTTCTGGAGAACGAAAGACCAAAGTGAAGTTGACTACATGGAAGAGGAAGACGGACACATCAACGCTTTTGAATTCAAATGGAACCCGGCCAAATCCAAAACAAAATGCCCCGATTCATTTTCCTCAGCCTACCCCGAAGCCTCCTTCAAAGTAATAACCCCTGACAATGTCGAAGAGTTCCTCATGACCGGAGAACAATCTCAATTATAGACAATGGCACAGTACAACTACACCATACAGGAAGTTCTGGACTTTCTGGACAAGCACGGCATCAGCTACGAGATCTACACCCATCCGCCCCTCTTCACCGTGGAGGAGGGACTTGAATACTGGAAGAAAATAGACGAGTCACACTGCGACGGCAGCGGCCCGGTTCACTGCAAGAACCTGTTTCTACGCAACCACAAGGGCAACCGGCACTACCTCGTCTCATTCGACTGCCACAAGACATTGGACATCCATTCTCTGGAGCATCTTCTCGGACAGGGAAAACTCTCATTTGCCTCTCCAGAGAGAATGTGGCGCTGCCTGCGGCTCAAGCCAGGCTCCGTGTCAGTCTTCGGGCTGATACATGACATTGACCTGCACGAGGCCGACCCGAAAGAACTCTTCGACAACGGCCACAGGGTCAAGTTCTTCTATGACTCTGACCTGCTGAAAGCCCCGGCCGTCAGCTTCCACCCCTGCGACAACACCGCCACCGTGGTCATCTCCTCCGCAGATTTCAAGCGCTTCCTGCAGATCTGGGGCGGCGAGGCCGAAGCCCTGAAGATATAAATCTTGGAAAAACGGCAGAATTACCTTAGTTTTGCCATAGAAAAAAGGCGCGGCAGAATTGCCCCCACCTTAACGGTCGAATATGCAAGAAGAGGCTATGATAAAAAGAAAGATAGACGATTACATACGTAACTATTACGCAAATACCCGTAACGCCTTGCTCATTACTGGAGCACGGCAAACAGGCAAGACATATTCAATCCGCCAGTTCGGTAAAACGTTCAAGAGCTTTATCGAAATCAATTTCATCGAGATGCCTGAAGCCGTGGCTTTATTTAAAGGTGCGACGAGCAGCAGCGATATTCTCTTCCGCCTGTCGGCAATTACTTCTGCGCCGCTCATCAAAGGTGAAACACTAATCTTTTTTGATGAAGTGCAGCAATGTCCCGACATAGTTACAGCAATCAAGTTCCTGGTGGATGACGGTTCGTATCGCTACATCTTGAGCGGTTCGCTGTTAGGGGTAGAACTGAAGGATTTGCGGTCTGAACCGGTAGGATACATGGGGGTCAAGAATATGTTTCCTCTTGATTTTGAAGAGTTCATTTCGTGCGTAGGTATCAGCGTCTCCATAATCGGGTCGCTGCGCGAAGCATGGAAGAACTGTACCGCCGTCGATGAATTTGTACACGGCAAAATCATGGAGCTGTTCCGGCTCTATCTTATTGTAGGCGGCATGCCTGCGGCAGTAAGCAAATACATCGAGAGCAACAACCTGCAAGAAGTGATGGCCGTTCAGCAGGACATCATACGTCTGTACAAACGGGATATCGCAAAGTATGATCCGGACAACAAACTTTATATCGAAGAGATTTTCAACCTTATTCCACCCGAATTGAATACCAAAAACAAACGCTTCATCTTAAAACGGCTCAATGAACACACAAAATTCGACCGGATCGAGAACAGTTTTCTGTGGTTGACAAATGCAGGCGTGGCATTGCCCGTCTATAATGTGGAAGAGCCGAAAATGCCGCTTCTGCTTGCCCGCTCACGCAATTTGTTCAAACTTTTCCAAAGCGACATCGGACTGTTGGCCTGCCAATATGCCGAGGGGATTCAGATAAGGATCATCAGAGGGGACAAAGACATCAACTTCGGTTCGATTTATGAGAATGCCGTTGCGCAAGAGCTGGTGGCGCATGGCATCACTCCCTACTATTACAACAATAAAAAGCGCGGCGAATTGGATTTCGTAATTGAACTTGATGGTAAGGTTCTGCCTATCGAGGTGAAATCCGGCAAGGATTACGAGACACACCATGCTCTGTCCAACATTATGGATTGCCCCGAATATGATCTCCCTAAAGCCGTTGTATTCAATAACGACAATATGCATGCCGCAGGCAAGATCATCTATGCCCCTATCTACATGACGATGTTTCTCGAGAAAAACAATGCGGCTCCGACTTTTTATAAAGTAGATATTTCAGGATTATAACGCGTCAGCGAACCTTCGGAAACCCGGAAGGCAGCTTAACAAAAGTGATTCTGTTTCCAAAATTCACTATATTTGTAGAACTTTAGAAACAGAATTGATGCCGAACACTTGCTTCATATCATTCCGGAGTCAGTTTTTCAAATACGGATGCTTCAGCTGGCATCAGATATTGATGTGGAATCCTGATTTCGGGGAAAACAATATCACGAGATGGATCCGGAAGGGACTTCTTGTAAGATTGAGACGCGGGTGGTTTGCTTTTCCGGAATACCTGCAGACACCCGATTTTGCCATGTACATAGCCGGCAGGATCTATAAGCCTTCATACATAAGTCTTTTCTCGGCTCTCTCATACTATGGAATGATTCCTGAAGCCGTCACCGACATCACAAGCGTCACGACACTCAAAACATCCTCATTTCTGAATAACTTCGGACAGTTCAGCTACAGTAGTGTCAAGACTTCCATGTTCTTTGGCTTTAATCTGAAACCGACGTCTGACGGCAGGACCATCACAATGGCTACAGCAGAAAAAGCCTTGATTGACCTGCTATATCTGTATCCGATATACAGCAGCGAGGACGACATGCGCGAACTGCGTCTGGATGAAGCCTTTATGCAGGACGAGTTCAACCACGGGCTGGCGGACAGTTACATAAAAACCATAGGGAGCAAGACCTTACATGACAAGATGCAGACGCTCTATAACGCATACGGAATATGATAGACATTGACATAATACGCAATTACTTCCCAGAGCCCCTACGGAGCAGCGCATCGTTTGACAAACACCTGCTGAAAGAATATCTCCAGCTGATGATTCTGGACTTCATCTCCTCATCAGAATATGCATCCGGACTTTGTTTCATAGGGGGCACAAACCTCAGGCTTATCCAGAAAATTGACCGGTTCTCAGAAAACCTCGACTTTGACTGCAAGGATATGACAAAAGAGGACTTCATGGGCCTCACCGATAAAGTTGTCTCATTTCTGCGCCGAAATGGTCTCAACGTGGAAACCCGGGACAAGGATAATCCGAAACTCACAGCGTTCCGCAGAAACCTTTATTTCCCGCTTTTTCTTCCCTATACAAGTGCCGCCAAAGGGAGTGCTTTGTTCAATGAAAATTTCAGCTCTGCTGTCGAGAGCAAAAGGACGGGATTTCTACGACACAATGTTTCTGCTGTCCCAAACCGCGCCGGATTATGCCTTCCTGAAAGGCAAAACAGGTATCGGTTCCCTGCCTGAACTCAAGCAAGCCGTAAACGGGCTGATGTCAAGGACAAACATGATATCCAAGGCCAAAGACTTTGAGCATCCGCTGTTCAACTCCAGAAACTCCGCCAAAATACTGCGGTTCGCAGACTTCATAGACTCTTTGTAGAAAGCGGCGAAATTTATTATTTTCGCAGTGTATAGGCATCATACTGTTCAACGAGTTCACGAAAAGATATGACATTCAAAGAGGTTCTCAATAAATTCCGGGAATATTCTTTTACTGAAAAAGAGAAGGGCACACGATTCGAGAGACTGATGCGGTCCTGGTTGCTGACAGACCCGAGGTATTCTCAACTCACCGAAGTTTGGCTCTGGGAAAACTTCCCGGCCAGAAAAGACTTTGGAGGGAAAGACATCGGCATAGATCTGGTAGCCCGCACAGAATTTGGTGACTATTGGGCTATACAATGCAAGTGCTATCAAGAGAACGCATTCATTGACAAGCCAGCTGTTGACTCGTTCTTGTCAACCTCAAGCAAAACTTTCCATATTCCAGATTCTTCCAAGCCAGTAAGGTTTGCTGTCAGAATGTGGATATCCACCACAGAGAAATGGGGACCGACTGCAGAAGAAGCCATACGCAATCAGGATCCACCCGTCAATAGAGTCGGCTTGACCGACCTTGAATCTTCCCCCGCTGAATGGGACAAACTCCTGCAAGGTCTGGAAGGAAAAGAAGCGTTGGTCGAAGGGAAGCACCCGATGAAGCACCAGCTCGAAGCAATTTCAAAAGCGGCTGCTCACTATAAGGAAAATGACAGGGGTAAACTCATAATGGCATGCGGTACAGGAAAGACCTACACATCTCTCGTGATGATGGAGACTCTCTTGGGCCAACGGGGTCTGGTCTTATTTATGGTCCCGTCCATATCCCTTCTAGGGCAGAGCCTCAATGCCTGGTCCGCAGATGCACGAAAGCCCATCAAAGCAATCTGCATCTGCTCTGACAGCAGAGCCTCAAGAAAAATCCAGAAAGAACTGGATTTGATTACGGACGAGGCGATAGATCTCGCAGTGCCGGCATGCACGAACCCGGATTCGATAGTCCGACAATTGAAGAATTACCGCGATTACGACGGTCTGGTGGTTGTATTTTCAACCTATCAGTCAATAGATACAGTATCCGAGGCTCAGAGAAAGCTGCTCAAGTCCACAAACGGAGAGTATGGAATATTTGATTTCATCATCTGCGATGAAGCGCACAGGACAACAGGGGTCAAGGTAAGTGACGCCGATGAAAGCAACTTCACGAAGGTTCATTCTGACGAAAATGTACGCGGGAAGAAACGTCTCTATATGACGGCCACACCCCGTCTCTATGGCGAGTCCGCAAAAATCAAAGCCTCCGAGAAGGACTGCATCCTCTGTTCAATGGATGATGAATCAGTCTACGGAAAAGAATTTTATAGAGTGAACTTCGCCTACGCTGTCGCCAATGGACTTCTGACCGACTATAAGGTCCTTGTCCTGACTGTAAGCGAAGAAGATATTCCGGACAATCTCCAGAACGAGATAAAAATGGGCTTACGCACCGAGCTTGACTACGACAATACGGCAAAACTGATAGGAGTCATCAATGGGCTGTCGAAAATCATCCGCGGTGATGAAGGGCATACTTGGGCTGCAGATCCATGCAAGATGAAGCGAGCTCTTGCATTCTGTTCTGCAATTGGAGACACTTCCAAGACAGGGACTTCCAAAAACGTCGCCGCTGTATTTCCGGAAATCGACAGACGATACAAAGAGCAGATCGGCACAGCCGCTGAGCGGGACAAGGTCGTGGACATCAGCACGAGGCACATCGACGGTTCCATGAACTCATCAGAAAGGAACGCTATACTTTCGTGGCTGAAGGATGATTGCGAAGATGGTGAGTGCAAGGTCGTCACTAACGTCAGATGCCTTTCGGAAGGCGTGGATGTCCCGGCTCTGGATGCGGTCCTGTTCCTTTCTTCCAGGAACAGCCAAGTAGATGTGGTCCAGTCCGTAGGACGTGTCATGCGGAATTTCCACAAGGGCGGAGCGGACGAAAAGAAATACGGATATATAATCATCCCTGTCGTGGTGCCTCAGGATGTGAAACCGGAAGATGCTCTCAGCGACAACAAGTACTTCAAAGTCGTCTGGGACATTCTGAATGCCCTCCGCTCACACGATGACCAGTTCAATGCGGAAGTTCAGAGACTGTCTCTCAACAAGAAGAAAGACGGAAAAGTCACCATAGGAGGAGTCGGCATCGGACACAACAGCCTTGTGGACGGATACGATCAAGACAAAGACGACGCCAAGGTTCTCAATGATTCGGAAGTTGCCCGCCAGCTTGAGTTCCGCTTCGGTGAACTTAAAGACGGCATATATGCAAAACTCGTCGAGAAATGCGGCGACAGGATGTATTGGGAGAACTGGGCAAAGGAGGTCGGGATTATCGCCCGGAAGTTCATCGACAGGATTCACCGTCTGGTCGTGACGGAACACCGGCACGAAGACGAATTCAGGAAATACCTTGACGGACTGAAAAAGAACATCAACCCGTCCGTGGATGCTGACCAGGCAATAGAGATGCTCGCACAGCACATGATCACGAAACCCGTGTTCGATGCTCTGTTTGCGGACTATGAGTTCGTCACGAACAATGCCGTAAGCCGCTCCATGCAGTCCATGATCGACATTCTTAAAGGGGAAGCCTTCGAGAAAGACACTGAAATCCTCGACAGATTCTACACCTCAGTCAAGATCAATGTCGGCAACATCGACAATCTTGAAGGGAAACAGACTGTCATCAAAAACCTGTACGAGAAGTTTTTCAAGGGTGCCTTTCCCAAGACCGTAGACACTCTCGGAATTGTCTATACACCAGTAGAATGCGTTGATTTTATCATACGCTCTGTCAATGAACTTCTCAAATCGGAGTTTGGCACTTCCCTGACCGAAGAAAATGTCCATATCCTTGATCCGTTTACAGGGACAGGAACTTTTATCACCCGCCTCCTCCAGTCCGGCCTGATCCGACCGGAGGACATGGAGAGGAAGTATCTCAACGAGGTTCATTGCAACGAAATAGTGCTTCTTGCCTATTACATCGCCGATGTCAACATAGAGAGCGTCTTCCACGAACTGGTCAAGCCCGAAAAATACCTGCCTTATGACGGAATATGCCTCACGGACACTTTCCAGCTCAACGAAGAAGGAGACAATGACATATTCTCCCAGCTGTTCCGGGAAAACTCCGAGCGCGTCATAAAGCAGAAGAAAGCCCCGGTACGCGTCATCTTCGGCAACCCTCCATACTCCGTGGGACAGAAGTCGGCAAATGACAACGCACAGAATCTCAGCTATCCCCATCTCGACAAAAGGATAGCCGATACGTATGCTGACAGTGTGAGCACCACAAACAAGAATTCCCTTTACGACTCCTATATCAAGGCGTTCCGCTGGGCCAGCGACAGGATCTCACAATGCCAAGACGGCGGAATCGTGGCATTCATAAGCAACGGAGCCTGGATAGACGGCAGCGCCCAGGAGGGTGTCAGGAGATGTTTCGAAAAAGAGTTCTCTTCTGTCTATGTGTTCAATTTGAGGGGAAATCAAAGAACAAGCGGAGAACTTTCAAGAAAAGAGGGAGGTAAGATTTTCGGTTCCGGCTCCCGCACCCCTATAGCCATCACGATTCTCGTGAATAATCCCGCAAAGAAAGGCAAAGCTGAAATACACTACCACGACATCGGAAATTACCTCTCCCGCGAGCAGAAACTCAAGATCATCCGTGACTTCAAGTCTGTAGGCTCACGGAAGATGGATTGGGAGACCATTGTCCCCAATAAAAAAGGAGACTGGATCAACCAGCGAGGAGATGAATTTGACACACTTATACCAATGGCTCCAGAGAAGAAATATGATGTGGAGGCTCAAAGTGTGTTTATTTCGTTTTCAAGAGGTCTCGAAACAGGACGTGACGCATGGGTTTATAACTATTCTAAAAATTCGTTAATCAACACAATGCGGACTTGTGTCGACTTCTATAATAGCGAGATTAATAAATTGCCCTCACTTGGAAACAGCATTGAGTTCGTAAATAAAGATCCGATGAAAATCAGTTGGACAAGTTCTTTACTGACTTATGCCGACAAAAAAGAAAGTGCCTTATTTCAGAAAGAGAAAATTTGCAATGTTCTATATCGACCATTTCAAAAATCATGGGCATATTATGGCGAAAAATTTATTCATAGAAGAGGACAATTAGAGAAGTTTTTCCAAAAGCACGAATATGAAAATCTCGTCATCTGCGTCAGCGGTATCGGGGTGACAAAAAATTTCTCCTGCATCATCTCTGATGTCATACCGGATCTGGAGCTCATCGGGAAATCCCAGTGCTTCCCACTCTACTGGTATAATGAAAAAACAGAACAGTCCGGCTCGCTTTTCGATGCCCAGCAAGACAATTTCACACGCATGGACGGCATCTCAGACTGGATTCTGAGAGAAGCGAGAAGCCGCTACGGGAACACTAAATCCCTCACAAAAGAATACATATTCTACTATGTCTACGGCTTCCTCCACAGCGGACAATACAGGGCCAAGTTTGAAGCGGAGCTGAAGAAATCTCTGCCTCGGATATCCTTCCCGGACAAAATAGAGGACTTCCTGAAATTCTACACTGCCGGCAAGAAACTGGCTGACCTGCATTTGCATTATGAGAGCGTTCCGGCCTGCCCGGATATCCATATCGAGGGTGATTCTCCAGAAGGAGACCAATACGAATTCTATTCTGTCCAGAAAATGAGATTCCCGGCTAAAGGTCAGAAGGACACAATCATCTACAATAGCAGGATTCGCATTACAGAAATTCCCGAGAAAGCATACGAGTACATCGTGAACGGTAAATCTGCCATCGAATGGATAATGGAACGTTATCAGGTGACTGTAGATGACGGCAAGGGAGGAAGCATGATCAAGAACGATCCTAACGACTGGTCACGTGAACACGGCCAGCCGCGCTACATCCTGGACCTGCTGCTTTCGGTAATTACCGTCTCCGTAAAGACTGTCGAAATCATCAAGAGTCTTCCGGAGATGAAATTTTAACGATTATTCAACTGTTGTTATGGAAAGATTATCTGAACTCTACGAGTCCCGATTCGGCGTACGGCCGGAGGAGACAGAACTGCTTCCGCTCTCCGGAAGCGCCCGCAAATACTACAGGATCAGCGGTGAGGGCGGCACGGTCATCGGCTGCATAGGCACAAACCCCGCCGAAAACAGAGCCTTTCTCACCATTGACGCGAAGTTCCGCGATGCGGGCCTGCATGCCCCGGAGGTCTACGCCGTCTCCTCGGACGGGATGGCCTATATCCAGGAAGACCTCGGCGACGGGCAGCTGTTCTCGCTTCTGCGCCCCGGCATCGCAAAAGGCAACTTCACAGAAGAGCAGCTCGACTGGCTGCATGACACCATCGCCCTGCTCCCGGCAGTGCAGTTCAAGGTGGGGCAAGGGATGGACTGGAGCGTGTGTTTCCCGGACAGGGAGTTCAATGCACGAATGGTCAATTTCGACCTCAGTTATTTCAAATACGATTTCCTGAAACTCACCGGGCTGGAGTTCGACGAGATTCGCCTGCAGGATGACTTTGACCGGCTGCGTGACGATTCCCTCGACTTCAAGGGTAACACGTTCATGTATAGGGATTTCCAGGCGCGCAACATCATGATAAAGGACGGCGAGCCGTGCTTCATCGATTTCCAGGGCGGACGCAGAGGCCCGGTACAGTACGACCTCGCCTCTTTCCTCTGGAACGCCGGCACCCACTTCTCCCCTGCCCTGCGCTCAGAGCTTGAAGCCGTGTACATCAAGGCTTTGCAAGAATACGTCAAAGTGGACGAAGAAGAGTTCCTGGAAAAGTACAGGCTCATCACCCTTGTCCGTCTGCTGCAGGAGTTCGGGGCATACGGCTTCCGGGGACTGATAGAGCGCAAGCAGCTCTTCATCGACTGCATACCCACGGCACTCGGCTGCATCCGCGAACTCACACAAGAGCCGTTCAGGCGCTACCCGTACCTCAACTCCGTACTGCGCCGCCTGTGCGAAGACTGGGACGGACGCACCATCCTCCCCGGAGTCAAGATCAGCCTGTAAAAGTTTCGGTTATGACAGAAACTTTTTCTATATTTGCAGAAAGTTTCGGTTATGACAGAAAACATCAAGAACCTTTCGCGTTACAATCCGTGGAACGGGAACAACATCGCATCAGGATTCAGACGTGATGACTATCTACGGAAAATATCCGCTTTCACCGGAAACAATCTGGTGAAAGTGCTCACAGGTCAGCGCCGTGTCGGGAAGAGCTACATCCTCAGGCAAGTCGCGATGGATCTGGTCGCCAGCGGCATAGATGACCGGAACATCTTGTTCATCAGCAAGGAGTTTTCGAGCTTTGATTTTCTTGAAACGAATAAAGAGCTTGACGACCTCATCAAAGAATACCATACAGAACTGCGCCCCTCCGGCAAGACATATATTTTCATTGATGAAGTCCAGAATATAGAAGGTTGGGAAAAAAGCGTAAACTCGCTGTCCCAAGATTTTTCCTCTCCATGCGAAGTGTTCATCAGCGGTTCAAACTCAAAGATGCTGTCCGGCGAACTGGCTTCACTGCTTTCCGGCCGATATGTTGAATTGGAGGTTTTTTCCCTCTCCTACATCGAATGGATCGGAATCACCGCAAGAGAGTCCGGACAGAAATCATACGGAGAATACCTGCAAGAAGGCGGACTTCCCGAACTGACACATCTGGGCACATCGGAAGTCAAAAGGAACTACATATCAAGTTTGAGGGATACCATACTTTTGCGCGACATAATCTCGCGCTTCAAGATACGGGATGCCAGAACCCTTGAAGATCTGTTTGTTTATCTTGTGAATAATACCACCAAGCTCTTCACTCCCAATTCAATAGTGCGCTTTTACAAAGGTAAGGGAAAATCCGTCAACTACGAGACAGTGGCGACATACCTCGGTTACCTTACCGACACTTACCTGGTCCACAAGGCTGAAAGATACAACATTCAAGGAAGAGAGGTCATAGCCGGGAACTGCAAATATTACATCAACGACCTGTCATTCCGGAATTATTTGTATCGGGGCTTTGCCTTCGGCTACGGATATGAACTTGAGAACCTCATATATCTGGATTTGAGGCGGGCCGGATACGACGTTTATGTCGGGAACATCTCCAACACGACGGAGGGACGTCAACTGGAAGTGGATTTTGTCGGCATAACCGGTGACAAGAAGATATATGTCCAGGTCGCTTACAAAATGAATGACCCGGAAACAATGAGGCGTGAATACACTCCGTTGAGCCTCATAAAAGACAGTTATCCGAAATATGTCGTCACTATGGACGAGTTCAGATTCCCCAGCAACAACGGAATCACCCATGTTCAAGCGTGGGACTTCCAGAATGAATTAAAAAAACAAGCATGACATCATACATAAAAACAGCAATGATCTTCGCGGCGGGACTCGGGACGAGGCTGAGGCCCATCACCGACTCCATGCCAAAGGCTCTCGTCAAGGTGGGCGGCGTGCCGATGCTTGAGAGGATTCTGCTCAAAATCAAAGACGCCGGAGTAAAAGATGTTGTAGTCAACGTCCACCACTTCGCCTCGCAGATTGAGGATTTCCTCTCGGCCAACGCCGGCCTCGGGATGAAGATCGACATCTCCCGCGAGCCAGGTCAAGCCCTTGAGACCGGAGGCGGAATCCGCCATGCCTCACCGCTGCTCAAGGGATGCGGGCGTTTCCTCGTACACAATGTGGACATGCTCAGCGACCTGGATCTTGAATGGTTCTTCTCTCAAGACGACCCGTCTTCGCTTGCGACGCTGCTTCTGACAGAATCCGATGATGCCGACCGCTACCTGCTCTTCGATGAGGAGATGCTGCTGCGCGGATGGACAAATGTCCGCACCGGCGAGGTTCGCAGCCCGTTCCCGGATTTCGACCCCCTCTCCTGCCGGAAATACTCGTTCTGCGGGGTGCATATCCTCTCCGAGAGGGTACTGCGCCTGATGGAAAAGTGGCCGGAAAAGTTCTCCATAATCGACTTCTATCTGTCCGCCTGCGCCATGGAAGAAATAAGGGGGATTGTAGCCAAATCTTTGAAAATCATAGACATCGGCACTCCTGAAAAGCTCGCTGAGGCGGACACCCTTGTCCGTGGAGGAGCTTTTTGACCTGAGGTCTTGCCATTGCGCTCTTTTTGACCTATATTTGCAAGGTTGTTTTACCTCATCCCTTATGAGCTTGGATAAATTGAAGCGAAATCTTCGGACTATCCCTGATTTTCCGAAGAAAGGCATCCTTTTTTACGACATCACCACCCTGTTCAAGAGTGCTGATTGCCTTGCCGAACTGAGCGACATGCTCTACGGCATGTACAGGGACAAGGGCATCACCAAGGTCGTCGGGATCGAGTCCCGGGGCTACATCATGGGCTCCATTCTGGCCGCAAGGCTCGGTGCCGGCTTCGTACCGGTGCGCAAGGAGGGCAAGCTTCCGGCCGAGGTCTTCAAGGAAGAATACGAACTGGAGTACGGCAACGCCGCCATCGAGATCCACAAGGACGCCATCACTGAAGATGACGTGGTGCTTGTGCACGATGATCTGCTCGCCACGGGCGGCACCATGGAGGCGGCACGCAGGCTCGTGGAGAGGAACCACCCGAAAGCGGTGTACCTCAACTGCATAATCGAGCTCATGGAGCTTTCGGGCCGCAAGGCCTTCCCTTCCAATACAGAATTTACATCCATATTGCAACTGTAAGTATAAGGGGCCTGCACGCAGCAGGCCCTGCCTTTTTTGTTGCGGACATTTTTACTACATATAAAAATGATGAAAAAAGTACTCATTGCGGCAGCTGTTGCCACAGCGTTCTTCGCTCAAGGAGCCAAGGCGCAGACCAACCTTCAGACTTTCTGGGACTTCGGTCGCGGTCATGTCACCACCACCCTCGAGGGCTACTACGGAGACAACTGGGGAGACACCTTCTTCTTCGTTGACTACGACTACAACACCAAAAACCCCGACGGCAAGTTCATCGGCGTCAGCGGCAGCTACTTCGAGATCGCCCGCGGGCTCAACTTCTGGAAGAACACGTCTCTGGCAGACCTCAGCGCCCATGTCGAGTACAACGGCGGAGTAGGCTTCGGCAGCCAGAACTTCCTTTTCGGCGCCGATTACCTCCTGCACAACGCCGACTACTCCAACACCTTCAAGTTCTCCCTCATGTACAAGACCTTCAGCGGCAACGCCAGCAGCGACACCCCGCTCCAGTTCACCTTCGTATGGGGCATGAAGAACCTCTTCGGCGTGGACGGCCTCAATTTCAGCGGTTTCGCCGACATCTGGGGTGAGAACACCAAAAACTGGGACGCAGACCCTGTAGATGATCAGGCAGAAGAGGGCAAATTCATCTTCATCTCAGAGCCTCAGCTCTGGTACAATGTGGGCAAGCACTTCGGCGTGGACAACCTCAACATCGGCACCGAAATCGAGCTCAGCTACAACTTCGCCGGCAACCACGGCTTCTACTGCCGTCCTTGCCTCGGCACCAAGTGGGTATTCTAACAGTGCCGCAAGATGTCTCCATTCTTATGTAAACTGTTCGGCTTCGACCCGAAGACCAACAGCGTGCGTACCGAGATCGTAGCCGGTATCACCACTTTCCTCACGATGGCGTACATCCTCGCCGTCAACCCGGGGATCTTCAGCAACATCCAGGGCATGCCTAACGGCTCCGTATTCACAGCCACGGCCCTTGCCGCCATCGTCGGCACCCTTGCGATGTCCCTCTACGCCAAGAAGCCTTTCGGACTTGCTCCGGGCATGGGCCTCAACGCCTTCTTCGTGTTCACAGTGTGTCTGGGCATGGGCTACAGCTGGCAGTTCGCCCTGACGGCCATCCTCATTGAGGGCATCATCTTCATCATCCTCTCCGCCACCAAGGTGCGCGAGATGATAGTGAATGCGATCCCGGCATCCATCAAGAACGCCATCGGAGCCGGTATCGGCCTGTACATCGCCTTCATCGGCCTGCAGAACGCCGGCATCATAGTCAACGATGACTCGACCCTCGTCGGCCTCGGCGCCCTGGGATCCAAGACCAGCATCCTCTTCATCATCGGACTCTTCCTCACAGCCATCCTTGTGGTGCTCAAGGTCAAGGGCGGCATCCTCATCGGCATGCTCGCCACCACACTTGTCGGCATCCCGATGGGTGTGACCAAGTTCGCCGGATTAGTCTCCCTGCCGGAGTCCATCTCCCCGATCTTCTGCCAGTTCGAGTGGGGGCACATCTTCACCTGGGACATGCTCGTGGTTGTCTTCACCTTCCTGTTCATCGACATGTTCGACACCATCGGAACCGTGGTCGGCGTATCCGTGAAATCCGGGATGGTGGACAAGGACGGCCACGTGGACGGCATCAGCAAGATCCTCATGGCTGACGCCGTGGCCACCACGGCAGGCGCCTGCTTCGGCACCTCCACCACCACCACTTACATCGAGAGCGCGGCAGGTGTCGCTGAAGGCGGACGTACCGGCCTCACCTCATTCGTGATAGCCCTCTGCTTCGCCATCGCCCTGCTCTTCTCCCCTGTGTTCCTCGCCATCCCGAGCGCGGCCACCGGAGCGGTGCTCGTAATTGTGGGTGTGATGATGATGAGCCCTATCCGCAACATCGACTGGAACGACTACTCAGAGGCCATCCCGGCATTCGTGACAGCCGTCATGATGCCGCTCTCATACAGCATCGCGCACGGCATCATGCTCGGCATGATCACCTACGTGGTCATCAAGGCCCTCACAGGCAAGTTCAAGAGCATAAGCGTGATGATGTGGGTTCTCGCAGTGCTCTTCGTGCTGAGGTACATATTCATGTAGTCCATCTCTTAATCTTCTACAATGCCGACGGGATTCTTTCTGCCGGCATTGTTTTTTTCCGTATCTTTGCCGTTTGCAGAGATGAAATTGATGTCCCGCATATTTTTCCCGGCTGCCGTGATGGCCATTGCTGCCGCGGGGGTCATGGACTTCGGAGAGGCTCACCCGGGCCTGTCCGGGACGCTCTCCATATCCGAGAGCCGGGACACCGTGATCTACCCTCCGTACAACTACCGTCCGCGCGCCTCAAGGGGCGGAAGTTCCGAAGCGGACAGCCTGTACGAAGACATCTTCGAGGTTCCGGATTCATCCCTCTCCGTCAAGCGGCTGAGCCCGAGGGACTCGCTAAAGGCCCTTTTGGACTCCACCCTCTGGGACAAGCTCGACTCGATATACATCGCGGACTCCACCGCCAAGGCGAAGGCCAGGTTCGAGGCCTGGTACGCAGGACTTTCCAAAGAAGAAAGGAAGAAATACGACAGGGAGCAGCACGACAAAAAAATGATGGCCCGCGCCGACTCCATACGGGCCGTCAAGGAAGAGCAGAAAGCCATCCGCGACAGCATTCTGGAAGCCACCCCGAGAATCCTCGAGACCTACGCCGTCCCGGACTCGATGCAGTACAAGCGCATCATAGCCTGGACGCTCGACCGGGACTTCGGCAAACTAAAACCGTACATCCCGGACACGACATACAACTACCACTTCCACGACTACCCGTTCCAGCGCAACGACGTCAACGCCAGCTGGCTCGGCGTAGCCGGAAGCCCGGTCCAGTACTACAACTGGTTCAAGCGCGGCAGCACCGAAGGCGTGGAGTTCTACGATGCCCTCGAATCCTGGAGCTACTCCCCAGAGACCCTGCCCCACTACAACTCCAAGACCCCCTACACCGAACTCGCATACTTCGGCACCCTGTTCGCCGGGGATGACAAGGAATCCAACAACCTCCGCCTCTTCACCACCCAGAACATCACCCCCGCGCTGAATTTCGCCCTGCTCTATGAGAGATACGGGGGCGAGGGCATGCTGGAGAACGAGAACACGTCCAACTCCACCGCCGTAGCCCAGGTCAACTGGCTCGGGAAAAGACACACCGCCCACGCGGGCTACATCGGCAACAGCATCACGATGGGAGAGAACGGAGGAATGCAGGATCTGAAGTGGATACGGGACACGACGGTCAACTCCAGAGACATCCCAGTCAACCTCAAGACCGCGAAGAGCAAGGTCAAGAAGCGCAGTTTCTTCATAGACCAGCAGCTGCGCATCCCGTTCAGCTTCATCAACAGGATCAGGGCCGCGCGTGACAGCACCTACAGATACAACGCCGACAGCCTCGACCGCGACATCACCACCGCCTACATCGGCCACAGCGGCGAAGTGTCCATCTACTCCAGAAAATACACGGACGAGACCACCGACGAGGCATCCAAGGCGTTCTACAACAACGTCTTCAACCACGACCCTTCAGCGAGCGCCGACTCGCTCGGCGTGACGAAGATAGACAACAAGATCTACATCCGCCTCCAGCCGTGGTCCAGCGAGGCCGCAGTCTCCAAGCTCGACATCGGGATCGGAGACTACCTCAAGACCTATTTCGACAGCAGCTACGTCCGGGGAACCCGGCACAGGGAAAACTCCGTCTATGCCTACGCGGGCGTGGAGGGGCAGATCAGGAACAACTTCTTCTGGGATGCCAAGGGACGCTATGTGCTGCTCGGCCATGACTTCGGGGACTTCAGCCTCGAAGCCGACGCCCGCCTTGACCTGTACCCGTTCAGGCGGGCCCGGAAAAGTCCGCTGAGCCTCACAGCCCGGTTCGAGACCCGCCTGCAGGAGCCGACCTACTACCAGCAGCACATCAACGCCAACCACTTCGCCTGGGACAACGACTTCTCCAAGATCTCCACGACACGCCTGTCCGGAAGTCTGGAAATACCGAGATGGAAAGCCTCTCTGTCGGCAGGTTACGCCTTGATAGGCAACAATATATACTATGACAGTCAAGGCATCATACGCCAAAACGGCAACATCATAAACGTCCTGTCAGCCGATCTCCGTAAAGACTTCGCCTTCGGGCCGCTGCACCTCGACAACAGGGTGCTCCTCCAATATTCCTCTGACCAGGAGTCAGTTCCGCTTCCGGCAGTCGCTCTCAACCTCAGATACTATTTCCAGTTCACGGTGCAGAAAGTGCTCCAGATGCAACTGGGAGTCAACGGGTTCTACAATACTGCCTGGAACTCCCCGATGTGGAACCCGAACATAGGCGTGTTCTACAACCAGACGGAGCGAAGCTACACCAACGGCCCTTACTTCGACATATTCGTCAACATGCAGTGGAAGCGGGCCTGCATATTCGTCAAATACCAGAACGCCGGAGGCGGATGGCCTCTGGACAAGCACGACTTCTTCAGTTCCGACAGACATACCGTGACATTCAGCGGCATGGGAGGATTGAAACTCGGCATCTTCTGGCCGTTCTACACCCAGCCGTCCGGTAGACCGCCTGTCGGAGGGACAAACAGAAATTAACGCACTCATGCATCGCAGAGACACCCCGGCCATCATAGTCAGCACGCTGACGGCAGTCTTGATCGCCGCGAGCATCGTTGCCTCTTTCTTCAAAAAATCTCCGGAAGAAGCCGGCATACGCCCGCATATCCGCAGCATTCTGGAACTAGGACGCATGACGGACACGACCAAGGCCCTTGTAGTCGGTTACAACCACTATCTGCTCGAAAGATATGCCGAAAGCAACGGGCAGAGCATCGAAATAGACATCACCGGGAAGGATATCTCCTGGATAGACTCGCTAAAAGCCGGGAAGGTGGACATCGTGGTTGTCCCTTTTGAAGACAGCCTCGCGGTGGACAGCGTTCTGGTGTCGATACCGGTGGACAGCCTCAGCGTATGGCTCATGCGACACGATGACCACAGCAACATGGAGGACGCCAACGCCTGGATACTCGCTTGGCTGTCAAGCGAAGAGCACGACGGGATCAAAGACAGTTTCCTCAAACGATTCGATGCCTTCCGCAGCCGCCCTCGCGAGTCCATCAGCCCCTACGACAGCCTTATACGCACCCACGCCGACTCTCTCGGCTGGGACTGGAGGTTGCTCGCGGCAGTCATATATCAGGAATCCCGCTTCCACATCGAAGCCCGCTCAAGACGGGGTGCAAGCGGACTGATGCAGATGATGCCAAGGACGGCGGAACGCTATGGCATCTCCGATCCGCTCTCCCCCGAAGAGAACATCAGGGCAGGAGCACAACTGCTGGGCACGCTCATACGCAGGTACTACAAAGTGGGAGAGAACGATGAAGAGAGGTACAGATATGCCCTCGCCGCCTACAACGCGGGCGTGGGACGGGTGGACGATATCCTCAACCTCGCCAGACAACGTGGCGTGGACACTTCCCGTTGGGACAGCGTCAAAAGCGTCATCCCGGACATGAGCGACCAGGAGGTGCTCGACAGTGGAGTTGTCAAGCGCGGCCCATTCAAGGGACGCGAAACCATGGCCTATGTAGACAGGGTCATGGCAATTTATGAGGAATTCAAGAGGATTTGCCCCTAAAGCAGAGACACTTTGCCGCAATTATGCTTAACTTAGCGGCGAAAGTGTGTATTATTACAACAATTCATACAATGAAAAAGTTATTAGTGTTTATGATCCCTGTGATGATGCTGGCCTCTGCCTGCCAGTCAGGACAGAAGGGAGAGAAGGTTCCGGGCATAGATGTTTCAGACATGGACCTGACCGTATCCCCGGGAAAAGATTTCTACCAGTACGCTGACGGCGGATGGATAAAGAAACATCCGCTCAAGCCGGAGTACGCACGCTTCGGCTCATTCGACGCCCTGCGCGAAAACAATGTCGAGCGTCTCAATGCGCTTTTCGCCGAGATGGCCACCATGTCTCCGGCCAAAGGCACCACAGACCAGAAGATAGTTGACCTCTACAAGCAGGGGCTCGACTCCACCAGGCTCAACTCCGAGGGAGCCGCTCCTCTCAAGAAGTATCTTGATGCCATCTATGCAGCCACCGACAAGGCCGGACTCACAGCAGAGTTGGCTGAGCTGAACAAATACGGCGAAGGCGGTTTCTTCAGTGTCGGGGTCAGCGCAGACCTTATGGACAGCAACAACCAGGTCCTCTACCTCGGTCAGGGAGGGCTCGGCATGGGCGACCGTGACTACTATCTCGATGAGAGCAACGCGGCCCTCAAGAAGGGATACAACGAATTGCTGGCCAAACTCTTCACCCTTAGCGGTCTTGACAATGCGCAGAAAAGGGCTGACAACGCCCTGGCCACAGAAGACGCCATCGCGAAGGTGTCATGGACCAGCGTGGAAAACCGCGACTATACCAAGCAGTACAACCCGATGAGCGTGGAGCAGATAGACAAGGAGTATCCCGGCTTCGGATTCGCAAGCTTCCTCAAGGGTCTCGGCATTGAGAATCCGGGGATGATCATCGTACAGCAGCCGTCCTACTTCAAGGGATTCTCAAAGATCTGGGCAAACTCCAGTCTTGATGCCCTCAAGGACTACCTCGCCGGCCAGTTCATCAGCAGCTCCGCCTCTGCCCTTTCAGACGACTTCTACGCCGCCAACTTCGATTTCTTCAGCACTCAGATGAGCGGAGTGACCGAGCAGAAGCCAAGATGGAAGCGTGCCATGAGCGTGCCTAACAGCATCCTCGGAGAGGCCGTAGGACAGATGTATGTCAAGAAATATTTTCCGGAAGCATACAAAAACAAGGTGCTCGATCTCGTGAAGCAGCTCCAGGTTTCGCTGGGCCAGCACATCGACAGCCTCGAATGGATGTCAGACAGCACCAAGGCCTACGCAAGGGAGAAACTCGCCAACTTCACCGTCAAGATCGGTTATCCTGACAAATGGAAAGACTACAGCACCCTGTCAGTCGATCCGGAGAAGAGCTATCTTGAGAACCTGATGGCCGCCAGCGCATGGTATGTACAGGACAACCTGGGCAAGCTCGGCAAGCCGACCGACCGCAGCGAGTGGGGCATGACACCTCAGACCGTCAACGCCTACTACAATCCTACCACCAACGAGATCTGCTTCCCGGCAGCCATCCTCCAGCCGCCGTTCTTCAACGCCGACGCGGATGATGCAGTCAACTACGGAGCCATCGGTGTTGTAATCGGTCACGAGATGACCCACGGATTCGACGATCAGGGCCGCCTCTTCGACAAGGACGGCAACATGAACAACTGGTGGCGTCCGGAGGACGAAGCCGCTTTCAAGGCCAAGACCGCCGTGCTCGTGGACCAGTACAGCGAAGTTGAGATCCTCCCGGGCGTACATGCAAACGGGGCCCTATCCCTCGGCGAGAACATTGCCGACCACGGCGGACTCAGCATCGCCTACACCGCCCTCCACAACAAGCTTGCAGGCAAGGAACCTGCACCGATAGACGGTTTCACTGCAGACCAGAGATTCTACATCGGATACGCACACCTTTGGGCACAGAACGCCACCGATGAGGAAAAGGCGCGCCTGACCAAACTTGATGTACACTCCCTCGCGGAGAACAGGGTCAACGTGGCCGTGCGCAACTTCAAGACCTTCTTCGACGCTTTCGGCATCAAGGAGGGAGACCCTATGTGGAGACCTGAAAGCGAAAGAGTAAGCATCTGGTAACATGAAAGCCGAAGGCTTCATAGCCGGACGACTTCGATTCAAGGGAAGGGTGGCCGTCGCTGCGACGGCCATCTCTTTCTTTATCATAATCTTGGCTGTAAGCATCTCCGAAGGCTTCAGCCGACAGATACGCAAGGGTGCAGCCGACATCACAGGCGACATTCTGATCTGCAGCAGTGGAGGAAACTTTTTCGGTACGACAGATCCTGTACCGTCAGAACCCTCATTTGCTGAGGACATCAGATCTCTGCACGGCGTGGAGGACATCAGTCCGATAATCTGCAGGAGCGGAATAGTCCGCAAGGGAGACGAAATCCGCGGAGTTCTGTTCAAAGGAAGCGAAGCCGACACTGTCCGTATGGGAGCGAGGGTTCCGTCTGCATTGGCGTCGCAACTCGACATCCACCCGGGAGACCATGTCCAGGCCTGGTTCATCTCCGACAAGATCAAAGTCAGGAAATTCAAAGTCATAGAGATCTATGACAGCATAATCGACAATGACGACGGGCTCATAATCAAGACAAGCGCATCAGACATGAGAAGACTCAACGGATGGGGAGACTCAGATGCGTCCGCCCTTGAAGTGACGCTGTCCCCTTCATCAAGAGACAGGAAGTCGATGAAAACTCTCACGCAGGAAATCAATGCCGTCATCTACGCAAGTCCGGATGAGAACGAGAGCGGACTCGGAGCGCTCAGCGCCTCCGAAAGATTCCCCCAACTCTTCGACTGGCTCGACCTTATCGACTACAATGTCATCGCCATACTTGTGCTGATGACCATTGTGGCAGGCTTCAACATGGTCTCAGGCCTGCTCATCCTGCTCTTCCGCAACATTTCGACAATCGGCACTCTCAAGACCCTCGGCATGAAAGACAGGGACATCGCCGGAGTGTTTCTCCGCGTCGGGGCAAGGATCAGCCTCAAGGGGATGCTGATCGGCAATGGCGCCGCCCTTCTGTTCTGTGCTGTCCAAGGTCTTACGGGAGTGATACGGCTGGATCCGGCCAACTACTTCATCTCCTATGTCCCGGTAAGCATAGACCCGCTCCGCATCATTCTCACGGATGCCGCAGCTTTCATTGCGATCCAACTTCTGCTGCTCATCCCGTCACTGTTCATCTCGAAGATCGACCCTTCTTTGACTGTGAAAGCTGAATGATGGAGATGTTTTTCTGGGCGACATAGTCGTCCGGGTTGATCTTTAGCGCTTTCTTATAGTATTTCATGGCTTTTCTGGCATTGCCTTTGGCCACCTGCCAATAAGAACCGATGTTGTCTATGAACACCGTGTTGCGCGGATAGAGTTTGTTCATTCTCTGCGAGACCTTAAGGAAATACTCATAACCTTGACCGGTACCGAGATAGAAAAACGAATAACAATACTCGCCCACTGCCTGACAAAATGTTTCCTCGTCTGAGGGTTTTCCGTCAAGCGTCCATCCCTCTCCTTTCGAAGAAGTGTAAGCGTCTATCATGGACATCAGCTCCTGAGCTGCCATGTCAGGACTTTCCCCTTCATACTCAAGCAGCGCCGTAATCTTGTAAAAACGATAGCGCAGTTCCTGCGGACGCAAATCTATAGCCGTGTCAACAGCCCTCATTCCACCCGCGTACAGAGAATCCGTGAACACCGGCACTTCAAAGTAATTGACCTCACGTCCGAGAGAGTCCTTCAGGCTCAGTACCGGAGATGCGCCGAGATATTTCCTGCCCTCTTTCTGTACCACCTGCGTCCCTTTCGACTTGGCGAAAAGCAGGTTGAAACGGGCGGCGAACATGTCCGGATCCCGGGGACAAGCCGTCTCCCACTTATTGATAATGGTCTCAACCCCCACTCCAGCAGGGCCGACATTGCGCACCTGACGCTCATAAGAAGCCTTGAAAGGAGCCTGATCGGCATTCTGGGCGAAAGCCTGCACACAAAGCAGGACCAGAATCATCACGGAAATTCTTTTTCTCATATCTCTATACATTCATAAGTATCCTCCGGCCCTTCGGGAGCAGATTGTTGCACCTGGAGCCGATATTCTTCACAAAACCAAGAGGGTGACCCGCAAAAGTCACCACATTGTATCCCGGTGCCGCCCCGGCAAGGACGAGAGTGTCACGATGCAGATATTTCAGGGCCGTCTCCCGGTCCAGTTCCACGGAGGGATAATCCCCGGCGTAGGCTATGCTCAGGGCATAATCTGGATCCGGGATGAAATCCTTGCCCTTGAACTCGCCTTTACGCACACCGGCTCCACGCAATGGATGAAGCCGCCCGAGATCAAAAAGCCCGGAGCTGCGCTGCGGGGCTGTTTTCCTCAAGGCCCCGACCCACTGCCCCTCTCCAGGCACGGTTCCCGCACGGAGCAGATTTCCAGCCCTGGTAGCTTCCACCCCGTATCCGGGAAACTCGTCCATCACCGGGAAGATCTCCCCACCAAGGTTGGAAGCCGCCCATTCCAGATTGGCATCGTTCTCCTCATCCTCATAAGTGCAGGTCGAATATATCAGCACGCCGCCCTCCCTGAGGGCCGGCCACACATCGGCAAGGATACGCCTCTGACGTGCCACGCAGAGCTTCACAGTCTCGGGACTCCACTCCTCGACAGCCCTGGGGTCCTTGCGGAACATCCCCTCACCGCTGCACGGCACATCCGCTACTATCACATCGAAACCGCCCTCAAGACCGGCGAATCCTCCCGGGTCAACTGAAGTGACCGCCACACAAGGATCGCCCCACCGGGCCACATTATCGCACAATACAGAGGCCCGAGCCCTCATCACCTCATTGCTCACCAGCAGGAAATTGTCGCCCAATTGCTCCCGGCACGAAGCTGCTATGTCCGTGGTCTTGCCTCCCGGAGAGGCACACAGATCAAGCACACGCAGAGGGCCCGCACTGTCCTGGGACAAGACGAGCCTGCGGAAAATATGCCCGACGTACATCGCCGAAGAATCCTGGACATAATAACAGCCCGCGTGGAAAAGCGGGTCAAGGGTAAAACTTGGCCGGCTCCCAAGGATACGTCCATGACGGCTCCACGGGACCGGAACGCCATCCGGCCCTGCACAGCCCTTGAAAGGATTGAGCCGTATTGAGACCGAAGCCGCCTCCATCAGAGCATCCCTTCCGGCATCTGCGGCATCCGGCCTTCAGATATGTCCACCAGAGAATCGACCGCCTTGTCCAGAGCCTGCTGTATCTTGCCGCCAAGCATGGTCTTCATCATGAAATTGAGGTTGGCATCCAGCACGATGCTGAAATCCGTCCTGCCCGGCAGGGCCGAAGGGTCGAAGTGCAGGACGCCGACAAACTCCACCGGAGACTCGGTGCTTATTATCCTGATCAGGCGGTATGGCTGCCGCTCGTCAATCTTCACAGCTATGCTGAAACCCTGCACCGACACCTTCAGGTTGTCATAGTCCGCCGTGATTTCCGCCTTGTTCTGCTCCGGCATCAGTCTGGTAAAATTGCTCATGTCGCAGAATGCCATGTAAAGTTCCTCGGGACTCTTTGACACCTGTCCGTGCTTGCTGGTATAATGTGCTGTCATATTTCGTGTTTATTTGTTACTTTTGCATAAATGCAAATATAATCATTTTCCGATGCACAGGATATACTTCGAGAACCGCTGCCTGATAATCTGCAGCCCCGACGAACAGGCCCTCTCCGACCCTAATTCAGTGGAGTTCCACTTCGGCCGGACCATAAGCATCCATACCCTCGTGGACATGTTCGAAGCATCGGAGTCCTTGAGCCGCATATATATACCCACTGACAATACAGAATGGATGTACCGCAAAGTCTGCGCTGAATTCCATGAAGTCGACGCCGCCGGGGGACTCGTCTCCAACAGACGTGGGGACTACCTGCTGATCAGGCGTGGCGGCCTGTGGGATCTCCCCAAGGGGCACCGTGAAGAGGGTGAGGACATCACTGTCACGGCTCTCCGGGAAGTGCAGGAGGAGACGGGGGTGGACCAGCTTGAACTCGGGAGCCTGATATGTGTCACCGACCACTGCTACCTGCGCAACGGGATATGGCATCTCAAGCATACATGGTGGTACAACATGCTGTACACCGACCCCGTAGATCTGACTCCCCAGCGTGAAGAAGACATCACCAAAGCGGCCTGGGTCGCCAAATCCAGCCTCCCCTCCTACCTCAAAAACACGTTTCCATCCATAGTTGAAGTTTTCCGGGAAGCGAAAGTGTGAAACTTTTTGCTTGATTTATCCGTATAGTATCAGTATACAATTACGGATCAGACATGAAACTCTCACAATTCAATTTCGACCTGCCCAAGGAAAGCATAGCCACAGAGCTGATGCCAGAAGTCAACGGACACATCCAGTGGAGGGACGAATGCCGCCTGATGGTGCTCCACAAGGACAGCGGAGAAATAGAACACCGCAGGTTCAAGGACATCATAGAATACTTCGGCAAGGGCGACCGCTTCGTGCTCAACGACACCAAGGTCTTCCCGGCCAAGCTCTTGGGCAAGAAAGAAAAGACAGGCGCCGACATCATGGTGTTCCTGCTGCGCGAACTCAACAGGGAGCAGAGGCTGTGGGATGTCATAGTGGACCCGGCCCGCAAGATCCGTATAGGCAACAAACTCTATTTCGGCGACGATGACAGCATGGTCGCTGAAGTGATAGACAACACCACCTCTCGAGGCAGAACCCTCAGGTTCCTCTATGACGGCCCGTACGAAGAGTTCAAGGAAGCCCTGTTCAGCCTGGGCAAGACTCCTGTTCCGGAGTGGGTCAAGGAAAACCCTGACGAGAAGGATGCCGAGGAATTCCAGACCATCTTCGCAGCGCACGAAGGTGCCGTCTCGGCACCGGCCGCCGGACTGCATTTCAGCAGGGAGCTTTTCAGCAGGATGATACTGAAAGACATCGACAAGACTTTCATCACTGTACACATGGGCATCGGGCACTTCCGCACGGTTGACGTCGAAGACCTTTCCAAGCACAAGATGGACGGGGAGCGGTTCATAATCAGCGAAGAGGCCGCAGATCAGATCAACTCCACAAAGAGAGCCGGGCACAAAATATGTGCAGTAGGGGTCACTGTCATCCGGGCGCTGGAGACCAATGTCACTACAGAAAATGAGGTCAGACCGGCAGACAGCTGGACCAACAAGTTCATATTCCCTCCTTACAATTTCTCCGTTCCGGACGCCATAGTCTCCAATTTCCACCTCCCGGAATCCACCATGCTGATGACAGTCGCAGCATTCGGAGGCTTCGAAAAGGTGATGAACGCCTACAAGGTCGCCCTTGAAGAAGGCTATAAATTCGGCCCCTACGGAGATGCCATGCTGATCATATAAAAAGATTGCTTATCTTTGTCCAAGACTTGAATTATGAGAAATGGACAAAGAACATCTCAGGCTTGCGGGCGCGATAGCGCTCAACGCCACCCTTGGCAACCGGCCGCGCATAGCAGCACAAATAGTTGAGAATTTCAGTTCCGCGGAAGAGATTTTTTCTCTTTCGGACAAGGAACTGTCCAAACTTTTTGGACCATGGAACCATCTCGGTACGGAAGCCACCCTCGAAGCGGCATACAAAGAATACCTCGACCTTTCCGCACAAGGTGTAAATTTCATCAGCATTTTCGACAATTACGCCTACCCGCCGCTTTTGCGCGAGTGTCCTGATGCTCCCCTGCTGCTTTATGTTCGAGGAGATCCGTCGGTGCTTCTGAATCCCGGACCATTGTCAATAGTAGGGACAAGAGACATGGACAGTTATGGCCGCGACTGGTGCGTAAAACTCGTGAGAGGACTGTCAGACGCATCACCGAAACCATTGGTCGTCAGCGGACTGGCGTTCGGCATCGACATCACCGCCCACTTGGCCGCCATCGCATGCGGATTGCCCACCCTCGCGGTCATCCCCACAGGGATAGAAAAGATTTACCCGCCAAGGCACACGACAGCCGCGGAGAAGATCATAAATGCCGGAGGCGCCATCATCACCGACTATCCGCCAGGGACCATACCTATGCCTTACAACTTTCTGCGGCGCAACCGCATCATTGCCGGACTTTCAGCGACGACTCTCCTCGTCGAATCCAGATGCAAAGGCGGCGGGATGATGACAGCCCGCCTCGCCGCCGGGTACGGCAGGACAGTACTTGCCATTCCAGGAAGGCTCGACGACCAGAGATCCGCCGGATGCAACGCCCTCATCGCCGAGAAAGTCGCCGAAGCCTGCACAGGCCCCGCTTCCCTGCTGGAAGCCTGCGGATTCCGCGGCCAGACCTCAAAGGCCGCTCCCAAGGCTGAAGATATTCTGCAGAGAAGATTCGCGGACAGGTCTGACACCGGACAGATGCAGATCCTGCTCAAAGTCCTCGCAGTCATAAGATCGGAACGGGGAATCCCGGTCAGCCGGATTGCAGAAAAACTCTCTCTTGACTATCCGGCCGCTTCCAGAGCGGTATGTCTGCTGGAAAGCGAAGGCTTTATATGCACAGATGTGCTTCAGAGGTGCAGCATAAACGCCAATTTTGCTTAATTTTGCAGCGTATGGAATTTATCGACACTCATACGCACATCTCCGACAGGGCCTTCCTCGGATGCGAGGAGGAGGTGATCCTCAGAGCCGTTCAGGCAGGGGTCACAGCCATGTTCCAGGCCGATATTGACTCCAAAGAAAGGCCTGCGATGTACGGACTCACCTCAAGACATCCCGGCCTCTTATATAATATGCTCGGGCTATATCCTGGTTCGGTGGACAAAAATTGGCGAGACGAGATCGATGCCCTCCTGCAATGGAAGGACAAAGGCCCGGTAGCCATCGGCGAGATCGGCCTTGACTACCACTTCAGCGCAGAGTTCAAGGAGGAGCAGAAAGAAGCTTTCCGCACACAGCTGGAACTCGCTTCGGAGTGGGACCTTCCAGTCAATATCCACTTGAGGGATGCCACCGAGGATTTTTTCTCCATTATGGAAGACTGCCGCCATCTGCACCTGAGAGGCAACCTCCACGCCTTCGGCGGGAGCTATGAGACGTTCGACAGACTCTCAAGGCTCGGAGACTGGTATGTCGGTATAGGTGGAGTAGTCACATTCAAAAAATCCAAAATCGGAGAAGACGTGCGCAAAATCCCTCTTGAGCGCATCCTCCTGGAGACCGACGCTCCATACCTCACGCCAGTCCCGCACCGGGGCGAGCGCAACGAGAGCGCTTTCCTGCCGCTGATTGCAGAGTTCATCGCCGGACGCAAGGGCATCTCAACAGAAGAAGTGGCCACCGTCACCACATCAAACGCCAAAAAACTTTTCGCGATATGATCTTCAATCTCTTCAAGAAAACAAAGCCGCGCAGATCCGCAGTCCTGCTCATATACACCGGCGGAACCATCGGCATGAAAGAAGATCCCGCAGACGGGACCCTCAAGCCTTTTGACTTCAACGCCCTGATGGAAGAAGTCCCGGAGCTGCGCAAATTCGGTCTGGACATCGACACATACAGTTTCTCCCCTCTCATAGACTCCTCAGATGTCGAGCCCTCGCTCTGGCAGTCGCTCGCCAATCTGATTCTTGAGAAATACGACGACTATCTCGGCTTTGTCATCCTGCACGGCACGGACACCATGGCCTATAGCGCCTCGGCGCTGAGCTTCATGCTTGACAATCTGGACAAGCCGGTCATCTTCACCGGAAGCCAGCTGCCGGTGGGACAGCCGCGCACCGACGGCAAGGAGAACCTCATCTCAGCCGTCGAGATCGCCACTTCCCGGGATCTTCAGGGCCGGGCCACAGTGCCGGAAGTGTGCATATACTTCAACTCCAAGCTCTTGCGCGGCAACCGCAGCACCAAGATCAACGCCACCGGCTTCGATGCCTTCAGTTCCCCGAACTACCCTCCGCTCGCGACAGCGGGCATCAGCATCAAATACAACAGCAGCTACATACACTACCCCCAAGGCAGCCACAAAGCATTCTCGATACATACCGGTCTCGACACCAGGGTCTCAATCCTCAAGATACACCCGGGCATCACGGAGCAGGCCGTACGGGACATACTTCTGGGCAGCGGCACCAGAGCGGTGATACTTGAGACCTACGGGGCAGGCAACGCCATCTCCAAGGACTGGTTCATCCGCATAGTACGGGAGGCCGACCGGATGGGCAAAGTGCTTCTCAATGTCACACAATGCCTTAGCGGCGATGTCAACATGGACCTCTACGCTACGGGGCGGCATCTCAAGGACGCCGGCGTGATCTCGGGGCATGACACCACCACTGAAAGCGCCCTCGGAAAGCTCTTCTATCTGATGGGCAGCTACAGCGACAACGCCAAGGTCAAGGAGCTTCTGGAGATGAATCTGAAAGGCGAAATCTCAAAATAAGTATTGAATAATGAAATTTAATTGCTAAATTGCGCTGATTTTAGACGCTTGTAAATAATTATTACAACTAATACATTATTAAAGTTCATTATGAAAAAGTTTTTCATGTTTTTGGCAGTTGCCGGCCTGATGGCTTTCTCTGCCGATGTAGCTTCCGCTCAGGAGGATTCAGCCCCTGCGGCTTCCGAGGTTACCAGCCTTGCTGACCTCACCGCCGCCCAGCCAGAGGTTCCGCTTCACCAGGCCCTCAAGACCAAATTCATCGAAGGTGGTCCTGAGTTCATGTCTCTGATCATCCTCTGCCTCATCCTCGGACTTGCTCTCTCCATCGAGCGTATCCTTTACCTCACATTCTCAAAGACCAACACCAAGAAGCTTCTTGCTGATGTAGAGAAGGCTCTTGCCAACGGCGGCATCGAGGCTGCCAAGGACGTTTGCCGCAACACCCGCGGACCTGTAGCCAGCATCTTCTACCAGGGTCTCCTCCACTATGATCAGGGAGTTGACGTGGTTGAGAAGACCGTCGTTTCTTACGGCTCAGTACAGATGAGCGAGATGGAGAACGGACTTTCATGGATTTCCCTCTTCATTGCACTTGCACCTTCTCTCGGATTCCTCGGAACCGTTATCGGTATGATCGAGGCCTTCGATGCCATCCAGGCTGCCGGTGACATTTCACCTAACGTTGTCGCCGGAGGTATGAAGGTCGCCCTTATCACTACTGTAGGCGGTTTGATCGTCGCGATGATTCTTCAGGTATTCTACAACTACATCCTCTCAAAGATTGACAACATCACCATTGACATGGAGGATTCTTCAATCTCTCTCGTGGATGTACTCACGAAATACTCTCAGAAGAAATAATTTTGCAAACAGACAATCATGAAACTCAATAAATTGTTCAAATGGTGCATGGTGGCTCTCATCGTCATCAGTGCAGCGCTCATCGTCTGGGGCTTCTCTGCAGGCTTCACGACCAATGACGGGCGCGCTACTGATGTGCTGATCTACTGGGCATACGCCATGATCGGCCTCGGGCTCGTGTCCTGGGTCGTATTGGGCGGCATCATGAGCGTGAAAGCCAATCCGAAGTCCCTCATCAAGGGAGGCATCGCATTGGCAGTCATCGCTGTGGTTGTCCTCATAGCGTATTTCCTAGCACCTGCACACCCTGCATTCGGCAGGGAGGGGATGGATTCCGTCTCCACGCTCAAGCTTACTGATACCATGCTCAACCTCACGTATTTCGCAGGTGCAGCCGCCATCGTGGCCATCATCGCCGGCGAGATCCGTCTGGCTATCAACAATAGGAAATAATCATTATGTCCAGCAAGAAAACACCTGCAATCAATTCAAGTTCTACCGCGGACATAGCCTTCCTGCTCCTGTGCTACTTCCTCATGACTACAACCATGGGCACACAGACAGGTCTGGCACGTCGTCTGCCTCCTATGCCGGCTGAAAACCAGAAGGCACAGGATCAGAAAGTGAACCGCCGCAACATCATCGTTGTGAGGATCAACTCTGCGGATAGGATTTTTGCCGGAGGTGACGTTCTTGATGTGAGTCAGGTCAAGGATAAGGTCAAGAACTTCTTGACCAACCCTCTGAACGACCCTTCTCTCCCGGAGAAGGAAGTCAAGGAAATCGAGGGACTCGGAGCATATCCTGTTTCAAAGGGAGTCATCTCCCTTCAGAACGACCGCGGTACCAGTTACCGCGCATATATCGCTGTTCAGAACGAGCTCATGAAAGCCGTCAACGAACTCCGTGATGAGTTCTCCCAGAGCCACTATGGATGCAAGTTCATAGCTCTCGACGAGGAGAAGCAGGATATTGTAAAGAAGGCCATTCCTTCCAACATTTCAGAGGCCGAGCCTAAGGATATTGGTAAAAGAAGATAAAGGAGGATAAACTATGTCAATGTTCAAGAAAGAGGGAAAGAAAGACGTTCCCGCAATCGCATCAAGTTCACTCTCCGATATCGTCTTCATGCTCTTGTTCTTTTTCATGGTCACAACGCAGCTGCGTGAGACCGAGAACAAGGTCATGGTAAATATCCCTGAGGCTTCCGAAGTCACCAAACTCGTGAGAAAGGACCTCAACTCATACATCAATATCGGAACCCCTATCAGATCCCTTCAGGCCCAGTATGGTACTGAAGCCCGTATCCAGCTGAATGACTCCTTCAGGACCACAGCCGAGATCCGTGACTTCGTGGCTGCTGAGCGTGACTCCAAGAGTGAGGCTGACCGTCAGTTCATGACTATCAGCATCAGAGCGGATCAGGATGTCAGAATGGGTATCGTAACCGATGTGAAGCAGGAGCTCAGAAGATGCTCCGCACTGAGGATTATGTACTCTGCAAGAAAGCCGTCAGAATAATCCCTGCGGCCCGACAATAGAAGCAGCCCCCTTCACCGAGGGCTGCTTTTTTAAAAATAAATCAGAAGCTGATAAGATGGAATTACTTCGCACCAAAGTCAAAGACCTGCTCACTATGCCAGCCGGTCAGGATGTCCTTGCAAAAGGATGGGTAAGGACAAAAAGAGGAAACAAGGAAATAGCATTCATAGCCCTCAACGACGGCTCGACCATCAAGAATGTGCAGATCGTCGTGGACAAGAACCTTGAGACGGAACCGCTGCTCGCAAAGATCAGCACCGGTGCATGCATCGGTGTGGAAGGCAAACTTGTGGAATCCGTCGGAAGCGGTCAGTCTGTTGAAATAAAGGCAGACAAGATCGTCATCTACGGGGAATGCGACCCGATGCGATATCCGCTCCAGAAAAAAGACACTTCACTCGAATACCTAAGGTCAGTTGCGCACATGCGCCCAAGGACCAACACTTTCGGAGCGGTATTCCGTCTCAGGAGCCAGATGGCGTTCGCCATCCATGACTACTTCCACTCCAAAGGCTTCGTATACCTCAACACCCCGCTGATCACGGCTGCGGACGCGGAAGGCGCAGGACAGATGTTCCAGGTCACCACACTGGATCTGAACAATGTCCCGAAAAACAAGAAAGGCGAGCCGGACTACACCAAGGACTTCTTCGGCAAGCAGACAAGCCTTACAGTGAGCGGACAACTCGAAGGCGAACTTGGAGCCACCGCGCTTGGAGAGATCTACACATTCGGGCCGACTTTCCGCGCCGAAAATTCCAACACTCCGAGACATCTTGCCGAATTCTGGATGATCGAGCCGGAGATGGCCTTCTACGACATCAAGGACAACATGGATCTCGCAGAAGATTTCATCAAGCACCTTGTCAAATATGCGCTTGACAACTGCGCTGACGATATCCAGTTCCTCAACGACCGCTACGACCCGGAGCTCATCGACAGGCTCAAGGGCGTGATCAGCACAGAGTTCGTCCGTCTCGAATACACCGACGGCATCAAGATCCTCGAGCAGGCCGTCAAGGACGGTGTGAAGTTCGAATATCCTGTCTACTGGGGAGTGGATCTCCAGAGCGAACACGAGAGATACCTGGTCGAGCAGCACTTCGGCAAACCTGTCATCCTTACAGGCTACCCGAAAGATATCAAGGCTTTCTACATGAAACAGAACGAGGACGGAAAGACTGTCCGTGCCATGGACGTGCTCTTCCCGAAGATTGGGGAGATCATCGGAGGCTCCGAAAGGGAGGCTGACCTGCAGAAACTCGAGAACCGCATCAGCGAACTCAAGATGAGCCGGCGTACCCTGGAGTGGTACATCGACACCCGCCGCTTCGGCAGCTGTCCTCACAGCGGCTTCGGGCTCGGATTCGAGAGACTCCTGCTCTTTATCACCGGCATGGCCAACATCCGCGACGTCATACCGTTCCCGCGCACTCCGAAGAACGCAGAATATTAGGCCATGCTCGTAATCGGAATAGCCGGCGGATCAGGCTCCGGCAAAACCACTGTGGTAAAGGCCATCACCGAGAAGCTCAAAAACGAGAAGGTGGTGGTCATACCTCAGGACTCCTACTACAAGGACTCCAGCGATCTTACAGACGAGGAGAAGAGAGTCTACAACTTTGACCATCCAAACGCTATAGACTGGGAACTCTTGTGTGCACAGCTCGCTGAACTGAAAAAAGGCAGAAGTGTCAGACAGCCCGTGTATTCTTACATCTCCTGCTCGCGTTCCAAGACCGAGACGGTTGCGGTAGAGCCTGGAGATGTGATCATAATAGAGGGCATCCTGATCTTCACCTGCGAAGAGCTGCGCAAGCAGATGGACGTGAAGATTTTCGTGGATGCTGATGACGATGACCGCCTGATGAGGGTCATGGCCCGCGACATCACCGAACGTGGCAAGGATGTCCGCTGGGTGATAGAGCGCTACTCACGCACCGTGAAACCGATGTATCTCCAGTTCATCGAGCCGAGCAAGCGCTACGCCGACATCATCATCCCGCAGGGAGGGCACAACAAGGTGGCGATTGACATCATCACCAACACCATCGAGAAATCCCTCAAGGAAGAGAAGGACAAGAACAAGTGAAATTCAAGCAGATACCGGAAGAAGACAAGGCAGGACTATACCTCACCGTGATAATCCATCTCGCGGTGCTGATCGTCCTGCTCGTCTCCGGTCTGGGATATTCCCTGCACAAAGAGAACAGTTTCGTGATCGATTTCAGCCATCAAGACGAAATCGAGAAGATGCAGCAGGAGATAGACCGTCTCCAGAAGGAAGCCGCTTTCAAGGAAAGCGTCAGCGAGAAACTCCAGAAACTCCTCTCCGACAACGGAGTGAACAGTTCCGCATCGCAGGTCAAGAATGTCGCCGTGGACCGCGGAGCCCTCAAGGACGACAGGGGTACGGACGCAGATGAGCTCTACAAGGAAGCCGAGCGGCTGCAGCGGGAACTCAAGGAAGGCTACGAAATCCCCGACGAGGACAACGCATCTCTCCCGCAGAAATCAGAGCAGCGCACGCAGGGCAAGGCGCAGAACTACAGCGGCCCGTCTGTGGTCTCTTACGAACTGGCGGGGCGCAAAGCCAGCAGCCTCCCCATTCCAGCCTACCGTTGCATGGGCGGGGGTCAGGTAAAAGTATTGATTACGGTCAACCCGAAAGGCCAGGTCATCGCCGCCAAAGTGGACGAGACCGCCTCATCCGAAGACCGCTGCCTGCGCTCCTTTGCCATCAGGGCCGCAAGACTCTCCAGATTCTCCATGAAAGCCGATGCCGCACCCAAACAGGGAGGCTACATAATCTACGAGTTCATCGCGCAGTGACCTCGCCCTGCCGTAAATTATACATTTATGTATATTTTTGTAAGTTTGCCGACATGAAACGCCGTCTCCCCATACTGATGCTGATTGTCCTGCTGGTATCCTGTTCAGGGTTGTCCGACTCGCCGCAGCCATACGTGGTGCCGGAGTTCACCTCCGTGTCCAGCGATGTCTCCGGTGACGAATCAGCGCCTGTGGCAAGGCTCACGGCAAGACTCAACTCCAGCCACGGAGTGGAGAGGACAGGTTTCATGATAGGGCTCTCGGAAACCACGATGAAATACTGCCCGGCCCTTCTGTCCGGCCTCACTTTCAGCCTGACGCTGGACAATATGGATGAAGGGCATTATCTGTACTGCGCCACAGCCGGAAACTCGCTCAATGAGATCCGCTCAGCCATTGACTGGTTCACCATCAGCAAAAGCAGTCCCTCGATCCCTGACGGCGGAGATGATGACCCAGCAGAGCCACTGCCACCGCCCGGTGCCGATGGGATCACCATAAGTGACGAGAACTTCCGGGACTCGCTCCTGCTTCACTTCGACACTGACCGCAACGGCAGGCTGGAACTCTCCGAAGCCCTGGCGATAGAAGACATCCGCGTCACGACCACCAGAATAAAAACCCTTGACGGAGTGCAGTACATGAGCAATCTGAAAAACATCCGATGCTCAGGAACGCCGGATAGCAGAAGCAGGCTCACTAAACTGGATTTCAGATACAACTCAAGGCTTGAAGCTCTTGAGTGCAGTTTCTCGAGTGTCGAGCGGATTTCAATCCCCTCTTCCATCAAAGAATTGAGATGCAGATACGGATTCCTCCCACAAATCACGTTCCCCTCCGGATCTTGCCTGAAATACCTCGACGTATTCGGGAATTGCCTCACCGCCCTTGACGTTTCAGTCCTCGCCGAGCTCGAATATCTGGAGTGCGGACTCAACAGTTTCTCTACCCTCGATGTATCCGGCAACCCAAAGCTCAAGGTACTTGATCTGCGGAGCTCGCCCGAGCTGGAAGTTGTCTATCTGGCGGAGGGACAGAAAATTGAGACCATCTACGCTGACGATGGAGTCGGTTTCAGATACAAAGACCGCTGAAGCGCCAATAAAATGAACCGTTATGGACTTGATTCATGACGGGTTTATTTTTATCTTAGCGTCATATTTGGAAAGAGACAGAAAATCAATATGAAGCGACCCGTAATTCTGACACTGGCCATCCTTGCAGTATCGGCTGTATCCTGCGGAAAGACTGCACCCGATGACGGGCCTGCCAAAGACAGAATCCCCATAAGGATAGCCACTTCACTAACCAAGGTCACCGACGACGCTTTCGAGACGGGAGACAAAGTCGGAATATATCTGGTCAACCAGCATTCCCAGCTAAAATCAAAAGGCAACCACATCGACAACGCCTGCTTCACTTTCAGCGGGAGTGAATGGAAGTCAACTCAGGAGTTTTACTGGCTTGACAACGAAACGAAAGCCGACTTCTACTGCTACTTCCCCCACAGAGAGAAGATCACCAACGCCCTGCAGCCTATCCAATCCAACGCCTTGCTTGATCAGAGCAGCGAAGCGGGCTACAAAGCTTCGGATCACCTTTGGGGCAAAGCGGAAGGCATCGCCCCGACCTCCGATCCGGTTGTCCTCAACTTAAGGCATATCATGAGCTGCATACAAGTAAGCCTCAAAGCCGGGACCGGCTGGAGCGCCGAGGAGCTGAAAAACGCCAAAGTAAGCCTTCACGGGCTGATGACCTCCGGCAGCTTCAGTCTCAAGGACGGCAACATCAGCGCAAACGGCAGCAAAAACACCATACTGCCTCTAAAAACCGCTGACGGGAACTTCAGGGCCCTGGTTCCCCCGCAGAAAATCGAAGACAGCGAACTCGTGACAATAAAGCTCGGCGATAAAGAATACAAGTTCAAGACAAGTGTCACACTGGAGTCCGGCAAGATACACCGCTGCTCCATAGTGATCAACCGCATCGGAGAAGGGATTTACATCGGAGTCGATCCGTGGGAAGACGCAGGTAAAGATTTCGGAGGATCTGTAGAATGAAAAAAGCAATCATAGTGCTCTCGGCAGCGCTCGCACTCGCCTCCTGCGGTCTGAGCGACCCCCTTTCGCAGCCCGGAATCCCTGAAGAAAGCGGCGGGAAGATCAGTCTCGGCGGCGAGATTGACCAGATCTACCTCACAAGGGCCAGCGACAGCGGCTTTGCGGACAAGGACGAGATCGGAGTCTACATAGTGGATTACGACAACGCCGCACCCGGAACACTGCAAAGCAGCGGCAACAGGGCCGACAATGTCAAGCATACATTCGACGAGGCCTCCTACAAATGGGTTCCCGCAAAGGACATCTACTGGAAAGACAAGCAGACGCACATCGACGTCTACGGCTACTACCCTTACGGAAACGTAAGCGATGTGGACAACTACACATTCACCGTCAGCAGCGACCAGCGCTCCACCCCGAGGGACGGAGAACTTGGGGGCTACGAAAAGTCCGACTTCCTCTGGGGCAAGGTGACCGATGTCGCCCCGACGGACAAGCTCATCAAGATATCCTTTCACCACAGGATGGCCGGGATAAAGATTTCTCTTACTGAAGGCGAAGGCTTTGCCGACGGAGAATGGGCATCAGCAGGCAAGAACGTGCTGATAACAGGCACTAGACTTCAGGCGAGCGCAAACCTTGCCGCAGGCGAAGTGCATGCCACCGGGGACGCCGGGACAGGGTACATCATCCCACAGATCAAGGGAGACGAATACCGAGCCGTGGTCGCCCCGCAACAGATCGCCGCAGGCACCCAGCTTCTCGCCATCAGCGTGGAGGGCAGGACCTACAAGTTCAGCCGGGAGGAAACGACAGAGCTCAACTCCGGCAAGCAGCACAACTTCACCATAAGCGTGAACAAGAAGCCCGACGGGGACTTTGAATTCTCCCTCGCGGGCCAGAGCATCACAGAATGGGAGAACGATCCCATCTCCCACGACGGCACGGCCAAAGAATACATCGTGGTCAATGTGGAGACGGCCGGCACGCTGGACGAATGCCTGAAAACCGCAGGCAAAGAAGCCTCCAAAGTCAAGAATCTCAAACTCACAGGCACCATCAACGCAAGGGACTTCGCCGTGATGAAATATTGGATGACCAGTCTGAGCAGCCTCAACCTCAAGGAAGTGAACATAGCGCGTTGCGAGAGCGGTTCACTGGAATACTCTGAATCCGGCTTCAATACAGACTACTGGTACAACGGCAATGAGACAGGCGAATTACCAAGTTCAGCCCTGTCAGACAAGAATACCCTGCTCCACCTCATCCTGCCGGACAGCATCACGAAAATCGGGCAGTATGCTTTCGGCAAGTGCGAGAACCTCAGCGGAAGCCTGATCATCCCGGAAGGCGTCACAAGCATAGAGGCCACAGCTTTCTATGAATGTCGCTCTCTCACCAGTCTTTCCCTCCCGATGAGCCTCAAGTACATCGGGGAAAACGTATTCCATAACTGCGGCTTCACCTGCGAGCTGCTGCTCCCGGAGAACCTCGAGCACATAGGCAGCATGGCATTCTACAGCTGCACCGGCCTGTATGGCAGCCTCAATCTCCCGGAAGGGATCAAGCATCTGGGCGAGAATGTCTTCGGTAGTTGTTCCGGCTTTAGCGGAAGCCTCTCGATTCCTGACGGACTGACAACAATAGGTTCAGGCACATTCGGCACCTGCTATGGGCTTGACGGATCTCTCACCCTTCCGGACAACCTCACTTCTATCGGTTCTTATGCTTTCGGAGGTACAAGCTTTACAGGAGAGCTTGTGCTTCCCGAGGGCCTGCTGTCCATCGGAAGCGGCGCATTCAACGGCTGTAAATTCAGCGGGAGGCTGGCACTCCCGGAGGGGCTTCAGGTCATCAGCGATGAGGCCTTCTATGGTACAGAAAGGCTAAGCGGGACTCTGTTCATACCTGAAGATGTCGTGAGCATAGGAAAAAGCGCTTTCGTGAACAGCGGAATCGAGTCGGTTGTCCTCCCTGCAAACCTTGAGGTCATAAAGGACGGAGCGTTTTACAATTGCTTCAACCTCAGCCGTATCGTCTGCAAGAGCGAAATACCTCCATACATTATGAACGGAGCATTTGACGGCGTGTCCAAGGAGAACTTCACAGTCGAGGTACCGGAGTCGGCAGTGGCCCAATACCGGACAGCCCCGGGATGGAACGAGTTCAAGCGCATCTCCGCCTACCGCAACCTGTCAGTGAGCCCGGCCATGCTCAGTGCCCTCAACAGCAAGGCCACACGCAATCTCATGCTCTATTCGGAGGGTGACTGGACAGTCGAGAGCAAACCCGACTGGGTGAACCTCAGTCCGTCCGAGGGCAGCGGCAAGTCAAGCATAAGCCTTGAATTCTCGCAGAAGCCTTCAGGGGCGCCACGTGAAGGAGAGGTGGTCTTCAAGCTCAAGGACAAGGATTACCGCACGGCATGCAAAGTGTCACAGTACGACTTCAACCATGCCGAAGATGAAATCCTGACCATTCAGACTGCAAGCAAAGGCCCGGGAATCAACATTGTCCTGCTCGGTGACGGATACAGCGCCAAGGACATCTCTGAAGGGAAACTCCTCTCCGACATCAACGAGGCCGCAGGGCATTTCTTCAGCATCGAGCCATACAAGACATACAAGGAGTATTTCAACGTCTATGCGGGGATTTCCGTCTCCCCGGAGTCTGGAGTGGGCGGAGTCAACACCATAGTCTACAACCGCTTCAACACCACCGCCAAAGACGGAGGCGTGCTCGGAGGGAGAAACGGGACGGAGGACCTTCTGGAAATCCTGCGGTACGCTCTCAAGGCCCCGACCGTAAACGAGGGGAATCTGGCCCAGACGCTTACAGTGATAATCCCGAACACAGCCGAATACGGCGGTACGACGTACCTCTTCGATGACGGGACGGCCATCAGTTACTGCCCGAAGAGCAGCCGCGCCTACCCTTATGACTTCCGGGGGATTATCCAGCATGAGGCCGGTGGACACGGTTTCGGCAAACTCGGAGAGGAATACATTGTGCACAATGCCTACATAGACGCCTGCTGCAACTCATACTGGGATCTTCTGAAAGCATTCGAGAAAGGCTGGTTCAGCAACCTGTCACTTTCGGGCAACATAGGCGGGGTCATCTGGAGCCATCTTCTCTTCCACGAGAAATACAAGGACTTCGTGGACATCTATGAGGGAGGGTTCATGCACTCGCGCGGAGTCTTCCGCTCGGAGTACAACAGCTGCATGAACAACTGCATCCCGTACTACAGCACCATCAGCCGTGAGCTGATAGTCCGCAGGATAAAGTCTTACGCCGGCGAAGAATTCAGTTTCGAGGACTTTGCAGACCTCGACAATATAGACGGGCGGCCGACGGTCACATCATCAAGCCTTTCCGAAGGCAGCACCCCTGCCGCAACATACCGGCATGCCCCGGTCATGGCCGGCAAACGCCCATCAATCAAATAGTCAACAACTATGAAAAAATTACTATATCTGTCACTGCTCCTGCTCGCCGCAGCCTGCTCCAAGACCGGAAAGGACGAACTCTCCGTCCGGTTCAACCTCAGATATCCGGGGCAGACCAGGGTAAGCGGAGCCTCTTTTGAGAGCGGGGACGTAACCGGACTGTATATGACAGAGTACAGTTCGGGCGTTGCCCTGCCTCTTATGATTTCCGGCAATGCTGCGAACAACGCCGCCCTCACTTTCGACGGCAGCCTCTGGACAGCAAGTCCCAAAGTATTCTGGGACAAGGGGATGAAATACGATGCCTACGGCTACTACCCCTACGGGGCTCCTTCTTCCATAGACGGCTACGGATTCAGCGTACAGCAGGATCAGTCCACCCCGCGCGAGGGCGGCACCCCTGGAGGCTATGAGATGTCAGACTTCCTCTGGGCCAAGAGCGAGGGAGTCAAGTATCCGGATGTCGTGAGCCTGGATTTCAGCCACAGGATGAGCCGGCTTGTGGTAAAACTGGTCAAAGGCAAGGATTTCAGCACAGAGCTGCCAGATGACATCAGCGTACTGGTCCACGGGACGGTGACGGACGCGCTGATAGACCTCGGGAACGGTGCTGTCGAGAAAAGGCGCAATGCCGTCACTCACAGCATCACGATGCGCAAGGACGGCCCGGACACGTTCTCGGCCATAATAGTGCCTCAGCGCATCGAGAAAAAACAGCCGCTGATCGAAGTCCTTACCGGTGATGTGTCCTATCTGCTCGAGACCCGCTTCGTTTTCAAGACTGGTGTCCAGCACAACGCCGTCATCACCCTCAACGCAGACCCGGACAAGGTCCGGATAGACATCGGCGGAGAGATCGAAGGCTGGAACTGACCTTACTTGTAAACTATAGCCGTATGCTCGTCCTTGAGTATCTCGGTGGTCTGGTCCACGGCGATGGACACGCATGAGAGAGAGGGGTTGCCGCGGCAGTCCAGAGTCTTCAGCAAGGGACAGCAACTTATGTCCAAAGTTTCCAGCGCGGCATTGGAGCAGTCCAGCACCTTTAAGGCAGGATTTCCGCTCAAATCAAGAGTCTTGAGCGGAGAACGGGACAGATACGCCTCTTCCAGAGCCGGGTTTCTGCTCAAGTCCAGAGCAGTCAGCAAAGTGGACTGGCAATAGAGCGACTTCAGCGCATCATTACCTGACAGATCAATGGATTTCAGCGGGTTGCTGTCGCACACCAGCACCTTCAAGGCAACATTGGCTTCAAGGGCAAGGTTTTCAATGGACTGCCCCGGCACGCTTAACTGCTCCAGAGATGAGAACATCTTTATCCCGGACAGAGATCTGATCCCAGGATACTTGATCGGATCCACGTCAATCTCCATGACCTGCGCAGCCTCTTCCAAGGAGATGGAAGAGTCATAATCCTTGTCGAAATTGTCAAGCAGATAACTTTTGAACTCAGGGTCCTCGATCTCAGGGACATAGATGATCCGGGTCGTCTCGGGGATATATCTCCGCTCTCCCCTGTTTATCCCGTCAATTTCATGTCCTTCAGAGAGATACAACGTCTCCAGCCCGTCACACAAGCATGACAGCGACTCCACAAGAGGATTGAGCACCAGATTGAGACTCCGCAGTGGACAGCCGTCCACATTGAGTGAGCGGAGCTTCGGATTATACCTCAGGTCAAGCTCGGTCACCTGGCTTCCCGAACAGTCCAGAACCTCAAGCCCCGCAAGAAGGTACAGCCTCGTCTGGTCGGAGACTTTGCCGCGGGCGTACAGACTCCGCAGACTGCGGTATTTGCGTACCACATCATCAAGCGGCAGCGGACTGCCCTCGCAATGCAGTTCCTCAAGTGCATCCGCGGGGATTGAAGAACTGATGTAATTAAGGGAGGTGTTGGACATGTCCAGACTCCGTATCCGCGTCTGCGAGCGCAGAACAAAGGAAGTAATCGGATTACAGGAGACATTGACCGAAGTCAGGGAGGAAAAGTCCCCAAGTTCAAGGGTTGTCAAGGCATTGCCGCTCAGATCCAGTTCCTCCAGGCTGACCATAGACTCCAACGCGACAGCCTCCAGACTTCCGCTCCCTTTACCGTCCGCGACGGAAGAGCCGGTGCAGCTCAGCCTTCTCAGTGCCGTAAGATGTTCCAGCCCGCCAAGAGAGTGCAGATTGTCAGAGCAGATGTCGATATCCTCCACTTTCCCGGCCTCTTCAACGCTGATGTAACCGTCAGCATCCGCATCCCATACGGAGAGCATATAGGCCTCAAGCACCTTGTCATCAAACACTACAGGCATGTAGAACTTCCTCTCCTCCCCGTATGCTACGCCCTTTCCGTTGATGGCGTAAGCCCTGACATAGTAGGTCTGCCCGAGCACAAGGCCGGAAACCTCCACCTTATGAACACCATATTCAGAACTGTCCACAGTCTTGGTCTTCAGTTCTATCGTGGGTTCCGGAGAAGTCGACCAGCACACACCGCACACCGCCAGGCTTCCACTGAAATTATCAGTCACAGCATATGATATGCTTACCGATGATTCGCTCAATATCACTGGCTTATCCGTACTTATACCCGGATACTGCTGCTCTATTTCAAGGATTTCTGCCCTGGAGACAAGTCTGGACACACCTCCCGAGACATAGGGTCTATAACAATACCTGACACCGAATGTAAGATCCGGAATCCGGCATGAGAATGAGTTTCCCTCCGGAGCCGGTGCTTCCACCAGTTCCATTTCATCTCCGGAAAGACCAAAAAAGAAGCCGCAGGACGCGACATTGTCCACACGGGAGAGCTGACAGGTAAGCACAAGCTCATCTCCATCAAGGCAGGCGGTGGTCTTGAGAATTGACGGGGCCAGATGCAGAGCCGGCTCCGGATCCCTGATGCAGGAAACGGAAAGCGACAGCAGCAGAAAGGAAACCAGCTTGCAGATCTTCATACAGATAACAAATATACGTTTTTCATTTAGAAGTTATTTTAAAATGAACCCAAATGAACTTGATAACACGGAGCATTATGTCTATTTTTGCCAAAATGGGTAAAGAATTGAGAAAAACTATTCCGGAGTTGAGCTATCTGCTCACGGAAGTCGAAAAAAGATACGGGAGACGGTTGGCGACATCATCTGATTTCGAAGCCCTCTCCGTCATAATCGAACACGAGTCCGGCGACGTGATCTCCGCATCGACACTCAAACGGCTCTGGGGCTATGTGACCATGAAGCCTGTCCCGCGCCAGTCCACACTTGACGTTCTGTCACGATATGTAGGCAACAAGAACTTCTATTCATTCTGCCAGCATATAAAGAACGACAACCTGTTCGAATCCAGATTCTTCTCCACCAAGTCAGTCCTTGCTTCCGACCTCAACCCGGGCGCAATCCTCATCATAGGCTGGGCCCCGGACAGGCTCGTACAGCTTGAGTATCTCGGCGGAGGCGAATTCGTGGTCAAGAAGTCCGACAACTCCAAACTTCTCGAAAACGACAGGTTCATGGCCACCTGCTTCTATATAGGTTATCCACTGCTGATCCCAAGGATTCTCCGTGGCGGAGAATACACCCCATCATATATAGCGGGGGCTACCGAGGGGCTTAACAGATTGGAAATCATAGGGGGGGGGAGAGAATGTCAATAAGCAACCCGCTCAATATCTGAACTCAGCCGCTCAAGAACCCGCTCAAGCCGGGCCTTCCTCAAAGACGAGCGTATCTCAGGAGCAGCCGCATACGCCACAAGAGAAAGAGCGATGATGACTCCGGCCACTGCCATCGCAAGTTTTCCCCTGCTGCGTCCCGCGATCGCCGACTTGACCTCCGAGACATCAGAGTAACGCTTCTCCCTGTCTTCGCGTACACACTTGGCGGACACGCGCGGACACAGACCCATCTGGCCCATCACTATCCCGAGAGAATAGATGTCGCTGCGATTATCCAGAATCTCTCCCCTCTTCTGCTCCGGAGAAGCATAGGCCATGGTACCGGCAGGCTGTTTGAATATTACAGAACTGTCCTCATCGGCAAGGCCGAAGTCTATAATCTTGACATTATGTCCATTCTTCGTCACGATGATGTTGGACGGCTTGAGGTCACGGTGTATCACCTGCTTGTGGTGCAGATAATCGAGGGCGTCGCACAACTCAAGAAGAATCTTTTTCCCCGGAAGCCGGGCACCGCTCTGGAGCAGAGAGTCAAGAGTTTCCCCTTCTATCCACTCCATCTCTATACAGTTCCCGAGTTTCGGCAAAGATATGAAGTCCAGCGTCCGGCAAAGCCCCGGATGGTCAAGTCCTTTTCCAAGTTCGTACTCCTTACGGAGCAGGCCCCCGAACAATGGGTCAGCCCCGAATTCCGGTTTCAACGACTTGAGTGCCACCAACCTGCCGCCGATTTCCGCACGGCTTATCATCGAGTACCCCTCGGTCGAGACATACACAGTCTCGACCGTCTCCTGCGCGGAGGCGGTGATCTCCTCTAATGAATCAAAAAAACATGAAGACTCTTCCATCACAATCAAAACGACTTCTACACTTTCAAATATAGTGATTTATTGATATATTTGCCTTGATGCGGATGTCTTATCTCATAATGGTTCTCCTATGCCTGCAAGGATGCCGTCACTCTGGCGGCCAGAGCGGCAGCATAGCTGAATACGACAGCGTAACTCCATGCCTCAACGGCACCGGGATAGTGTCCAGAGGCGGCAAGTTCGGAGTCATAGACAGCGCCGGTGTGGAACTCGTCCCGCTCGTGTTTGACGACCTGTTCTATCTCACGGACGACATCGCCGCCGCTATAACAGGCGAGAACTGTGAGTTTTACGACCGGACGGGCAGAAGACTTGGCCAGACGATGACCGGCAAGACTGACCCCGAAAGTCTTCTCAAGGCATACTCGCTCATAAGAGAGGATCTCCGCAAGAAATGGGACATGATTCTGGACTCATATCAGCGTCTTGACACATATTGCGCCTCCGGCCTGGCCACGCCGGAGCAGGCAAAACAGATGGCAGACGATATCCGCAAGGCCCTTGGCGGCATAAGCGGACCCATGGGCAAGGACCAGCAGGCAAGATTCGAGGCCATAAGGAGGAGTGGACAATGAAGAGACTGATTGCGACCGTTGCAGGCATCCTGTGTGTCCTATGCACCAGCCAAGCACAAATCATATCAGACATAAGGACCGACAAGTCATACCTCTGCGCGGAAGGCGAAGCCCAGAGCGCGAGCATTGCTGACAGTCTGGCCCTTGACGCGCTTGCAGTGAAGTTATCACAGGCCGTCAGCTTGCCCTATAGCGATGGAGTCAAACGGGAGGTTCTACGCACATATAGGGACGATCTGGCCAGAGAATGCGACATGCTCTCGACCACCGGCGAGTCGGGGACAACCGTATTGAGATATATCCGGAGAACTGACAGCGGCAGGATTTTTGACAACCGCCGCTCCAAGGTCAAGGAAATGCTCTCCATAGCACTCTCGGCCGAAAAGAACTGCCAGACAGATGTGGCCCTGCGCTACTACTCATGGGCCGCCACGCTCCTTCGCAGCCTGCCGCCCATTGACGCTGCGGCCATATCAGATGCCGAGAGCCGGCGCAACGCCATACTTGACGGACTTGATGTCAAATTCGACAAGGTCAACAGATTCAAAAAAGAACTGGTAGAGTTGACCTTCACATATAAAGGCAAGCCTGTCAGAGGCATAGACTACAGTTTCTTCGACGGCAAGCGCTGGAGCGGGATTCTCTCCGCCAAAGACGGAAAAGGCTTCATCGAAGTGAATCCGGGATCTCGAATCGAGCAATACAGAATACGTTACGAGATCACCCCCTCCCACCTTCAGCATCTGTTCCGGGAAGTCAGCTCTGTAGAAAAGGCTTTCACCGCTGCCGCAGCCTCCACCACAGAAGCCGCAGCAGAAAGGCCCGCGACAGAGCCGAGACGTTCAGCTCCGCAAAAGATAGACTTCTCGGCCGTCAAAAGCAAGGTGATGTCGGTCATGGCAAGGGAAGAGTTCCAGACAGCACCGGACACGCTCACCTCAAACCTGTCACCGGTGCTGTTCACCTCAAGTTACGAGGATGCCGTATCCCGAGTATGCAGCAGTCTAAGCGGCGGCGCAGAGGATATCAGCGGCCTTTTCACAGAAGAAGGCTATTCCGTCTATCTCAAACTCCTGAGCTACGGCAACGCAAGAGTGCTCAACTACGACAAGCTGAATTTCTATGCCCTTGGAGACGAAATCTTCTGCCGCAGCGTCCCGATGATATTTTCTTTCAGAGGGAACAGACGCGAGTTCGTGGAGGATGTCGTATTCACATTCGACAGCGAGGGCAGGATAAGCAACCTGACATTCGCCCTGTCATCAGATGTCGTGCGGGGGATCATCTCCATGGACGGCTGGACCGAGGAGGCCAGGCTCATCTTGATAGATTTCCTTGAAAACTACAAGACAGCCTACGCCCTCAAGAGGCAGGACTACATAGCTTCCATCTTCGACGACAACGCCCTCATCATAACCGGCCGCGTGCTCCGGAACGCCAAGGGCCCCAACGAATACGGGAACAACAAATATGTCACACTGACGCGCCACAACAAGGAGAACTATATCAGACAGCTCGGAAAGGTGTTCGCCAGCCAGGAGTATATCAACATACAGTTCTCCGACTGCGAGGTCATGAAACTCGGCAAGGGAGAACAGCTCTTCGGCATCAAGATCCGGCAGGAATACTTCTCGACGACCTATTCCGACAGCGGCTATCTGTTCATCCTGGTAGACCTCAGGGATTTCAGACAGCCGGTGATACATGTCAGGACATGGCAGGAAGCCCCGGACAAGGAGTTCGGTGTCATAGGCCCATACAACTTCTAAGGTATGAAAAAGAAACTTGTCCTCCTGCTGCTCGTCATCTTCTACGCCGCTTCCGCCATGGCCCAGAACGACAGCACCGTATTCAAGGTGGTGTCATTCCGGAAACTCGACTGGGATCTGGATGCCCGCAGCAACTATCCCATGATTGACCAGAACGGGCACAAGGCGGCGCTCATCAAGGTCGTCATACCGGAAAACAACTTCGACTTCGATGTAGGTGTGATGGGCATAGTGGGTGTCAAGCAGGAGATTGGAGAGACCTGGGTCTATGTGCCTGAAGGAGTCCGGAAAATGACCATACGCCACAAGAATTATGGCATCATCCGGGACTACAAGTTCAACATCCCGATAGAGTCGGCTACAGTCTATGAACTCACCCTCGAAGCGCACCGCCCGCTGCAAAGCAAGGTCGTGGTAAGGGACTCCATCATCTATCTGCCATCACCTGTTGTCAAGACAGAGCCGGCAAAGAAAAAGCCTCTCGGCGGGTCTGCAATCGTGACAATGGGAGTCCCGGACATTTCAGTCGGGCTGATGCTGCTCTGGCAGCCTGGCAAGACAGGAGGATATCTCAAATACAGGAGCAACTTCACAGCATCGGATCATGCATACACATGCCACAATGACGGCACCACTGAAGGCGGATACATCTGGACCGATGGAGAGAGCCGCACCTCAAGGATGAACCTCACAGCCGGGGCACTGCTACGGCTGAACAGCTGGCTGTCAGCCTGTGCCGGAGCCGGATACGGTCGGAGGACACTCATATGGGAGGATGTGGACAACAATTGGGCGCGCGTTGAAGAGTGCTCATTCTCCGGATTCTCCGCCGACCTCGGAGCCCTCTTCAAATTCGGCAGATTTACATTCTATACCGGTATCTCTACCGTCAGTTTCAGATACTTCGATGCCGAGATCGGCGCAGGTTTCAGTTTCTGACAGCCTCTAGCTGCCCATGTTCAGGAACATGACATCACCCTCGCAGAGGATGGTGCCGCCGTTGGGGATGATACTCGCCGAGCCGCGCTTTATAAGCACGACCTGATTATGCCCCGACTCGCTGTACTCCCTTATGCTCATACCGACAAGGCTGCTTGATTTGGAAACTTCCTGCTCCACGAGGCGGAAGCTCGTATCACTGCGGAAAGCCTTTGTGCACATGATCACACTGTCACCCTCGTGCAGGACAGTATCCCCACGAGGCACCACTGACGTCCCGTCAGGGCGCACGAGCATACAGAAAAGGATGTTTCTCGGCAAGCCTATGTCCTTCACGCTCTCCCCCTTCCACGGATTGTCCGACGATATCACTATCTTGCTGAAATGCAGATCCGTCTCCTCCGAAAAGTCATTGAATGTCTTCATGACATCGGCCTCCTCGTCAATCTGCCCGAGTTTCTTCGCGACCACAGGAAGCAGGAACCCCTGAATGGAAATCGAAAGCAGCACTATGCAGAACACCACATTGAGTATGTCATTCTGCAGCATGCTGTTGCCTACTGTCGCAAAAATGGCGAACACGATGGAGGCGGCTCCTCTAAGGCCGACGAAAGAGACCAGCATCTGCTGCCTGAATCCGAAACGCCGGAAAGGCGAGAGGATGGCGCTGACAGCCACCGGACGTGCCACCAGAAGCATGAACAAGAAGATCCCCAGCGCCGGAAGAATCACCTTATGCATCATTGCCGGACGCGCCAACATGCCGAGCATGAAGAAAATCAGCACCTGCATAAGCCCGGTCACTCCGTCAAAGAAACTGACAAGATTACGCTTGCCCGGAAACTCCGAATTTCCGAGCATTATGCCCACAAGATACGCGCTCAAGTAACCGTTGCCTCCGACAAGCGAAGGGATCGAATACGACAACAGGGCTATCGCCAGAATGAAGAGAGAATCAAATCCGGATGTCGGGAATTTTATCCTTTTCAGCGCCCAGATGCCGGCCTTGGCGATCAGCAACCCGAAACCGGCGCCGAAAGCCAGCTGCGAGAACAGCATCCACGCCACTTTCCCGAAACTGGTGCCACCTCCTGTCATTATGGACAACATGATGATGGTCAGCATATAAGAGCATGGGTCATTGGAGCCGCTCTCGATCTCGAGCATCGGGGCCGAGCTGTTTTTCAGACCAAGTTTACGTGAACGGAGTATGGAGAACACCGACGCAGCATCAGTAGAACTGACCACCGACCCCATCAACAGGCTCTCCACCCAACCCCAACGAAGCGCAAAGTGGCAGAACACACCGGTGAGCCCAGCCGTCAGGAAAACCCCGAGACTGGCCAGCAGCCCGGCCGGCAGAGCCACACAGCGGGCCGACTCCCATCGCGTTCCGAAACCGCCATAAAACATTATGAATATGAGAGCAACCGTACATATATTCTCCGCAGAAGAATAGTCCTCAAAACGAACAGGGAACAGGCCGTTGTTGCCAAAGACAATGCCGAGCAGGATAAAGGCCAGCAAGACAGGCATCCCTATCTTGAGAGAAGCATTGTTGAGAAGAACACAGGTGATGATTATCACCGCCATAAGGCATATAAGTACGGTCATCTGCATAATGGTCTAATTTCGCATCGCTGCCTGAAAAGTCTTGTCTGTCTGAAGGAAAAGATGATAGTAGGCGTTGTCTCCAAGTTTGGAGTACCGGCCCACAAGAGCCCGAACCTGAGTCATTATATACTGCCGCTCGACCGCCCACTCCCCGGATTTGGGGGCGATGCCGTCCTTGCTCTTCGCGAAATCCAGGAAACGTTTCTCGGTGACAGCCCTGTCCAGATACTCAAGAAGCCTGGAGTAATCGCTGATGGATGAGAGTTCAGAGCTGTGCTCATCGAAGAACGCAGAGGCGAAGCGCATTGCAGTGGCCTTGCGGCTGCAAGCCACATAGAACTGCCCTGCGCGAGTGGTGTCTGCAGGCACGAACACATCCGGGAGAATGCCCCCATTCTCCACTTTCATGCTGTCGGCGGTCACCATCTCACCCTCATCATAGCGGCGGTAGATCTCATAATCATAGTCCTCTGAATAAGGTTTCTGTATGCACCGGCCCGAAGGCGTGTAGAAGCGCGCCACAGTGATGCGCATGCCGGAACCGTCATTGAAATAGAAAGGCTCCTGCACGAGTCCCTTGCCGAAGGAGCGGCGTCCCACGATGAGCGCACGCCCATTGTCCTGCAGGGCGCCGGCGAGAATCTCGCTCGAAGATGCCGTCCCTTCGTTGATAAGAAGTTTAAGTCCGATATCCTGCATGAACCCGTTCCCGTCAGCTTTGAAATCCTGTCGCTTGCGATGCGCCCCCTGCATATATACGATCTGTTCATCCTTATGCAGGAACATGTTGGAAAGGCTCAGCGCCTGATCGAGAAAACCGCCGGAGTTGTCCCTCAGATCCAGTACGAGACTCTTCATGCCCGAAGAGAGCAGGCCGAGTGCGGATCTGGTGACCTCAGTGTCGGATGTGCGTGAAAACTTGGAGAGCCTCAGATACCCTGTGGTATCGTCCACCATGAAGGCGGCATCCACCGAGTGCGTCGGGATCTTGTCTCTGGTTATCTCGAACGGAATGTCTTCCCCTCCCCTGCGTACAGTGACCTTGACCTTTGAACCGGCCTTGCCCTTGATGCGGCGGACCATGCTGTCCTGCGGAAACTTCACACCGGCTATATTGGTGGAGTCCACCTTCAGCAGCCTATCCCCTGGACGGAGCCCTATCTTCTCGGACGGCCCTCCCGGAATCACCTCTATCACCACGGCCGTATCGTTAGGCACATTGAACTGTATCCCGATACCGTCAAAATTACCTGCAAGGCTCTCTTCTGTCGACTCAAGGGTTTGGGGCAGCATATATACCGAATGAGGGTCAAGGGCCGAAAGGGCCGCTGCGGCCACCTCGTCCGTCACCTTCTTATGGTCGATGCTGTCCACATAGTTCTCATCTATGCATTTGAGCACCAGATTCACTTTCCTCCAGTCCGCGCCGCCAGCATCCAGACGGTGAGACCGCCTCGAAATGCTCTGTGCCGTCAGCACAGTGAGTGCTCCGACACCTATTCCAAGCAAGGCTATGATTATCGATGATGCGTTCTTCATTTTCTCAATCCACTTTTTCAACTTCCACTCCGGCCTTGCGGAGCAGTTCCACCCCGTCCGTGAGCCTATACTCGTCTTTGTATACCACCCGTTTTATTCCGGCCTGGATGATGAGTTTCGAGCATTCTATGCACGGAGACGCTGTGACATAGAGCGTCGCCCCGTCGGAACTGTTGCCGGACTTGGCTACCTTCGTGATGGCATTGGCCTCGGCGTGCAGCACATAGGGCTTCGTGATGCCGTTCTCATCCTCACAGACATTCTCAAATCCGGACGGCGTGCCGTTATAGCCGTCAGATATAATCATCCTGTCCTTTACGAGCAGGGCTCCGACCTGACGGCGCTTGCAATAAGAGTTGCCGGCCCAGATAGCGGCCATCTCTATGTATTTCTCGTCAAACTTGTTCATCATTTATTTCGTTGATAAAGATAGCGTTTTATGCTCTTCTTCGGCGTGCGTTCAAAGTCCTCCGGCATGAACTCGATCTTGCGGATCTGCGCATAGGCCGGCAGGAGCTTGTTGATTTCCGGGAGTCCTTCAGAGAGTCTGGCTTCAAGTTCCTCCCCGCTCATGCCGTCCATCTCGGCCTGATGATAATCAGGATATATCAGAGCCGTAAGTCCACCCTTGTCCTCGACCACCAGAGACTCGATGACATAAGTCACATTGTTGATGACGGCCTCGAGCTCCTCCGGATAGATGTTCTGGCCGGACGGGCCGAGAACCATGCACTTGGAGCGGCCCCTCAGATAGAGATACCCGTCATTGTCTATCACTCCTATGTCCCCTGTCTTGAACCAGTTGTCATTGGTGAACGCCGCACGGGTCGCCTCCTTGTTCTTGTAGTAGCCGAGGAAGACGTTGTCGCCCTTGACCTGCACCTCGCCCGGCTCTTTGTGTGGATTTCTGGAATCTATGCGGATCTGGCAGCCATTGATCGGCATGCCGCATGAGCCCTTGCGGGCCTTCCACCATTTTGCGTATGTAATCAGCGGAGCGCACTCTGTCATCCCGTAGCCCACTGTGAACGGGAAATGAATCTTGCGCATGAATTTCTCGACCTCCGGATTGAACGCGGCGCCGCCAAGAATCACCTCCTCGAAGCGCCCGCCGAAAGCATCGATCATGGCGTTGCGTATCTTCTTGAGGACGAACTGGTCGAGGATAGGGATCCTCATGAAAGCCTTGTTCCTGTCCACCACAGGCTTTATCTGGCTCTTGTAGAGTTTCTCGATTATGAGCGGCACGGCTATTATGACATCCGGATGGATCTCGGAGAATGCCTTCATTATCACCTTCGGACTCGGTGTCCGCGTCAGGAAATGGACATGAGCACCGATCGTCATCTCGAAGAGGAACTCGAACATCATACCGTACATGTGGGCGGAAGGCAACATCGCCACCACCTCAGACTCACAGTTCATCTGCGGCTCGGCCACGTTGGCGGCGAACCAGATATTGCACCAGAGTGCCCTATACGGGATCATCACGCCCTTGGAGAAGCCGGAAGTACCTGAGGTATAATTGATAAGCGCCAATTCTTCAGGCTTGTCCTCCACATAGCTGACATCCTCCGGCTTGAAGCCGCCGGGATAAAGACTCTGAAATGTCTTGGTAAGGTTCTCCCTGACCTCCACGCAATTGGCATTGCGGGAATAGATAAAATTGAGGGTGTTCATCTGCACTATCACCTCCAGCCCCGGCATCTCGCTCTCCGAAAGGCCCTCCCAGATCACCTCGTCCACAAAGAACACCTTAGCCTCTGAGTGGTTAACCAGATAATGGATGTTTTCCGGCTTGAACTCGTGGAGAATCGGCACCGGCACCGCACCATAAGTCATTGAAGCAAGGAAACATACTCCCCAGTTTGCCTGGTTGCGGGAGCACAGGGCCACTTTATCCCCTTTCTTGAGACCGCACTGCTCAAATGCAATCTGCAGATAGCGTATGCGCTCCGCGAGATCCCTATATCTGAGAGTCGCTCCCTGATAGTTGGACAGCGCATCGCGGTCCCAGTTCTCCTTGATGCTCTTCTCTATGATTTTATTTACCGATTTGAATTCCATATTCTCATTCCTTTTTTGTCCCAGGCCATAAAACGTCCGGAACTGTATAACACAAAATGGCAGCCCCACCGGGGCCAACCGCTATCTTTCTTTATCTCTGTCTGCCCCGCAAGTTCTTCCACAGCCTCCTTGCTCCCGACGGCATACCATCCGCAAAAAGCAGCACGGCACGAATCATCCGCAAGGGCGAACGCATCCCCATAGAGAGCCGGGACAAACCCCCTGTACGGATTGTCTTCAACGCCCTTAAGATGCGAGGCGTTCTGCGTGCGCAGCAGCACGACCTCATTTCCGGCCCAACGCACAAGGGCGATCTCGGTCGCGGCAATCTCCTGCTCCCATTTCAGGGGATCCTTACCCGAAGCCGACTCAAGAGCCGCCAGACGGCGCTCATACTGGGTCATTTTGACAGAGGCGTCCATGTATCTTTCGTATGCCGCACGCATTTGAGGCTGAGGAAGCGGAAGAGACAAGGCGAAATCCGTGCTGTCGGGAAGCACCTCGCCAAGACGGCTGCCCTTGAGAGGGAGAGACGCCATAACATTGGCAAAATACGCATCCGAATCACCCTGTACCGTGCTCACCCGCCAAGCATCACTGCCATCCGGGACAAGTATCGTCCAGTCGGCAGCCGAGTGCAAAAATGAAGTAAGAGCTCTACGCGGGAAAACTCCGCCGAGAAATCCTCTCGGGAGGAAATATCTTGCCCCGGCATTGCGCAGAACCATAAAATTCTCTCCCTTGGTCAAAGCGGCAGCGTCAAGAAAGCCGGGGGCGTCCAGCACGGAACTTCCGTTGCCTATATGACGTTTAAGCGCGGCCATCTGGGATTCAGAAGCGGTAAAAGTCAAGAATCCCTGTCTGCCGGAGGCATCATCGGGAGCTGAATATGCAGCGAAGATGCCTTTGCGCCCGGCTTCCCGGAGTGCCGAAGTGACAGCCCTGGAAGAATCCCGGTGTCCGGTCCCTATGGTCAAAGACGGGACAAGCGAACCGTTATAACTCATCGAAAGCACCGCCGGACTGGACCGGAACGCATTGAGATCCAGACTGCGGAGCCTGTCAGTGGAGTCCAGTCGTGCAAGGGCGTCAGAGTTCTCCGAGACGCAGCAGACAGCAAGCGCATCTGAGGGAACAGCCTGCAGCAGATCCGGAAGATCTTCGGGACCCCGGCCTTCACCGTCCGTCCCGCTGCAAGCGGTAAAGAGCGCAGCAAGCAGCAGACATACGGATATAAGACATTTTTTGCACATATCTTACAAAGATAACAATTATTTGGATTATGATTTTTTAAAGAAATCCGTAACTTTGCGCGTTTATAGGTCCGTGCCATTACGGCCGGCATCTGCCGACCAGGCCGCGGGCATCAAGCTGAAGCATCAGAGAATTATGCAGGAAATACGAAATATCGCGATTATCGCCCACGTCGACCACGGCAAGACAACCCTCGTTGACAGAATGATTTATCAGGCGAACCTTGTACGCCAGCCCGAAAACCTCGGCCAACTGATTCTGGACAACAACGACCTTGAGCGCGAGCGTGGCATCACAATCCTCGCCAAGAATGTGTCAGTCACATATAAAGGCGTTAAAATCAATATTATAGACACTCCGGGACATAGCGACTTCGGAGGAGAGGTGGAACGCGTCCTCAACATGTCGGACGGCGTGCTGCTGCTTGTTGACGCATTTGAAGGATGCATGCCGCAGACCCGATTCGTGCTGCAGAAAGCCCTCCAACTCGGCAAAAAGCCGATTGTAGTCATCAACAAGGTAGACAAGCCGAACTGCCGCCCCGATGAAGTGCAGGAAGAGGTGTTCGACTTGATGTGCAACCTCAACGCTACAGACGACCAGCTCGACTTCGCTACCGTCTACGGCTCCGCAAAGCAGGGCTGGATGTCACTCGACTGGAAGAAACCTACCACGGACATCACCCCACTTCTCGACACCATCCTCAAGGAGATTCCCGCCCCGCCTATGGTGGAGGGCACTCCGCAGATGCTCATAACATCTCTGGAATACTCTCCTTATGTGGGCCGCATCGCCATAGGAAGGGTATCCAGAGGGACACTGCACACCGGACAGCCGATCAGCCTGTGCAAAAGATATGATGTGGTGCAGAAGCAGAAAATCAAGCAGCTCATGGTATTCGAGGGACTCGGCAAGACAAACGTCGATGAAGTGAACTGCGGGGACATCTGCGCCGTTGTAGGCCTTGACGGGTTCGAAATCGGCGACACCATAGCGGATTTCGAGCATCCGGAAGCGCTCGCCCCTATCGCCATCGACGAGCCTACGATGAGCATGCTCTTCACCATCAACAATTCCCCGTTCTTCGGAAGGGACGGCAAGTTCGTGACATCAAGGCATCTCAAAGAAAGACTCGAAAAAGAACTCGAAAAGAACCTTGCCCTGCGCGTAAAGCCGGGCCTCACCGCCGACTCGTTCATAGTATACGGACGCGGCGTCCTGCACCTGTCTGTGCTCATCGAGACCATGCGCCGCGAGGGGTTCGAGCTTCAAGTAGGCCAGCCTAAAGTGCTTGACAAGACCATCGGTGGCCAGAGATGCGAACCTATAGAGGAGCTCTCCATCGAAGTGCCCGAGCAGTTCGTGGGTGCGGCCATCGAGATCGCAACCCGCCGAAAAGGCGCTCTCATCCACATGGAACCGCGTGGAGACCGCACCCTGCTTGAATTCGAAATCCCGACCAGAGGCCTCATGGGGCTCCGCTCCAACCTGCTGACAGCCAGTCAGGGGGAAGCTATCGTCGCCCACCGTTTCAAGGAATACCAGCCATTCAAAGGCGAGATCGAGCGCCGCAACAACGGCTCTCTTGTCTCTCTCGAAACCGGACAGGCCATCGCCTACTCCATGAACAAACTTCTTGACCGCGGCCGCTTCTTCGTTGAGCCGGGAGACGAGATCTATGCAGGCGAAGTGATCGGGGAGCACACCCGTGAACGTGACCTCAACATAAACATCTGCAAGACCAAGAAACTCACCAACGTACGTGCCGCCGGCTCTGACGAGAAGATTGTCCTGCCTCCGGCCATCAAGTTCTCTCTTGAGGAGGCCCTTGAGTATATACAGGAAGACGAACTCGTGGAAGTGACCCCTCATTTCATGCGAATCCGCAAGATTTTGCTTGATCCTATCGCCAGAAAAAGAAATAGCGACAACGAAGATTGATAATCGTAAAAAAATTGTTAACTTTGCAACCCTTTGTAGTCAGTCTGCCCGACTTGGGCAGCGGCCTGAAGCTCTATGAGTGGAAAGCCGGACATGAGTTCTTTGAAACTTTCGGGAACACCGAAATCCTTGATGCGGACTTGACCGTGACCGCAAGAGTCTCCGGAGGGGGACTTACGGTCCGGGCTGATTGCGAGATTCACGGCAGCGTGACAGTCGCCTGCGACAGATGCCTCGAGGATCTGGTGATACCGGTGGACACATCTTTTGAGGAGACCTACACTCCGGAATCCGGAGAGTTGGACTTGAGTCAGGACGTTTATGACTATGTCTGCACGTCCCTCCCTCTTCAGAGAATCCATGCGGAAGGAGAATGCAATGCCGAGACTACGAAGTACTTAAGTGAATAAATATTTAAAAGAATAAAAAATGGCACATCCGAAACACAAACTTTCAAAGCAGCGCAGGGACAAGCGTCGTACCCACGACTTCGCTCCGGTTCCTACCCTTGCTACCTGCCCTAACTGCGGCGCTACAGTGATGTATCATCGTGTATGCCCGGAGTGCGGTTACTACAGAGGCCGTCAGATCATCGTCAAGAACGCTGAGTAAGACACCGCCTTGTGCGCGGTCCCTTAGTTCAACGGATAGAACGAAGGTTTCCTAAACCTTAAATACAGGTTCGATTCCTGTAGGGACTACCAGACAAAAGCCACGGAACGACATCGTTCCGTGGCTTTTGTTTTATCCTGTCATCTTACTCCACCGACAGGGAACTTATGCTCAAAGCAGCTTATTCCAGATTATAGCATAATGGCGGCAGAATGCTCTAACCTGGCAGGGAAAACGCTGTCCTGTGGCCTTTTCGGTCTCGGGTTATAGCAAAAACCTTGGGAAACACTCTAACCTGGCTAGCAACAACGTACTTCTACTCGTAAAATCAGCTGTCACAAAAAGTCTTTTCGTTGGCCCGCTATTCAGCGCCAACATTATAGCTGCCTCCCTCAGTCATCGAGCCGTCCTCCATCTCGACTCCGACTCCGTTGTCTTCTGATTTGTCAGAGACCTCAACAGTTATAGTAGTGAGTTTGTTGCGGTAGAAGTCAAACGTCTGGGTCGCAATCGGCACCACGACTCCGTCAGCCTTGGTCCAAGCGAAAGACACCTCTATGCTTTCCTTATAATTGTCGGTCGCCCAAGCGTCTCTCACCTTGGCAAAAGTGAAAATGTCCTGAATCTCGGAGTCGGGAGAGGTGATGGTCATAGATGGAGCCTCCTTCATCGCGATACTGAGGCTACCCTCTGTGAACTTCTCTGCCTTGACTTTCAAGCCGAACACTATGTGTTTCATGCTGATGGACACCTTTCCGCCCTCCGATGGGATATAACCATCAGTTTCACCATAGTAGCGGTCGGTGTTTGGACGATCAAAGATAGCATCACCTTTATTTTTACCCAAATTAGTGCTTCCTCTGCTCAGTCCCGAGAAATAATTAACCGCGTCATAAACAAATAGTGATGCTATTTTTGTAGACTTATCTACTGGACGCAAGAAAAATGGCAAGTAGTAGCAGTCGTCATAACTCTTAAGCATTTCTTTCCCATCCTTCACCATCGTCGCCACGAACTTGTACTCATAGCCTTCGAGGAGTTTGATCGTACGTCCTTCCATAGAGTCGAAAAGCCCGTATGCGTACGGCTTGTACTCGTTCTCGCTCTGCGCAGGACGGCTGTAAACTTGCACGCCATACAGGTCGTTGTTCTCCCCCTCCGCCTTGGTAAGATCTGAGACCGTGACATCCTTTATCTCGCCTCCGCAGGCAAGTGTCACGATGTACTCTTTTGCCTCTTTTCCTGAGTCTGGAGACATTGAAGACTTTGTGCATCCCGCCACTGCGAGCGGGACGAGCATAATTGCCGATAAAATTTTGATATTCATAATATTGCTCCAAAAAGTCTTATTCTAATCAGTCCTTGTATTGAGCGGAGACAACATATTCTTTTCCGTCACAAGTGTATACAAATTCTACAATAGGAGAATAAATTCCAGATGCTCCAACTGTGAATGACCACCCTGCGCTATTTCCGGCTTTAATGATACCATCAGGGACAGACATCACGCCCCCTTTTGCACCTGTCACACCATCAATCATTTGTGCTGTCTTCACCGTAATTTCTCTGTCTGGAAGGTTATTATATACGCTGAAATTTATTCGACTTCCTGATAGAATTTTACCATTTATAATGGACATTGAACCTCCGGAATAACTTGCTTCGACAAATTTTGTAATATCACTTGATACCGTAACTTCACATGTTGCCGTTTTTCCCCCATCTTCAGTTGTTACTGTTATTGTTGCAGTGCCCTCGGCTTTTGCTTCAAGTTCACCATTGTTGACAGCAACAATGCTGGCATCGGAACTATTCCATGTTATGTTTTTATTGGTCGCATTAGATGGTGTTATTGTCGCTGTGAGTTCAGACTTATAACCCGGCATTATAAGGAGGGATTTCTTGTTTAGCCTTATCCCTGTTACCGGAATCACCCTTGCTTTCACCGTGACTTCGCACTTGGCTGTCTTTGCTCCGTCCTCGGTGGTGACGGTGATGGTGGCTTTGCCTGGAGCTACTGCCGTGACCTCGCCTGCGGCAGAGACGGTTGCGACTTTCTCGTCGCTTGATGCCCAGCTTACGTTCTTGTTGGAGGCGTTCTCCGGAAGGACAGTTGCGGTGAGTGTCGCTTTGTCGCCCTCGGTGAGTTCGAGGGTAGTCTTGTCAAGGGAAACGGACTCTACAGGGTAGATCTTCTTGTTGACCGTGACCTCGCACTTGGCGGTCTTGGCCACGTCTTCGGTGGTGACGGTGATTGCGGCTTTGCCTGGAGCTACGGCCGTGACCTCGCCTGCGGCAGAGACGGTTGCGACTTTCTCGTCGCTTGATGTCCAGCTGACGTTCTTGTTGGAAGCGTTCTCCGGAAGGACTGTCGCGGTCAGAGTTGCCTTGTCGCCTTCGGTAAGTTCGATGGAAGTCTTGTCAAGGGAGACGGACTCTACAGGGTAGATTCTCTTGTTGACCGTCACCTCGCATTTCGTGGTCTTTGCTCCATCTTCTGTGGTAACCGTGATTGCTGCTTTGCCCGGCGCAACTGCCGTCACCTCTCCGGTGGCGGAGACTGTCGCGACTTTCTCATCGCTGGATGACCAACTGGCGTTCTTGTTCGTCGCATTCTCTGGAAGGACTGTCGCCGTCAGAGTTGCCTTATCGCCCTCGGTAAGTTCGAGGGAAGTCTTGTCAAGGGAGACGGACTCTACAGGGTAGATTCTCTTGTTGACCGTCACCTCGCATTTCGTGGTCTTTGCTCCATCTTCTGTGGTAACCGTGATTGCTGCTTTGCCCGGCGCAACTGCCGTCACCTCTCCGGTGGCGGAGACTGTCGCGACTTTCTCATCGCTGGATGACCAACTGACGTTCTTGTTCGTCGCATTCTCTGGAAGGACTGTCGCGGTCAGAGTTGCCTTGTCGCCTTCGGTGATAGAAACCTGATAACTATCAAGCTTTACTCCAAGAACAGAAATTGACTGAGGGCCTTTATCGCACCCCCCCCAGACAGTAGCAGCTAAAATAGTTAAAATCAATAATTTAGCTTTTTTCATTTTAAAGATGTTTAGTATTATTTGTGCAAAGATACCTGTCCTATTAGCACTAGTCAAGTTCATAGTAGTCCATTTGGGTTGGCCTAGCCAAACCTGCCAGGTAGGAGCGATTTCGGGCAAAATGGCTCCCACCTGACAATGGAGGGGGCCGCAGAACGACCCACAGAGGGGCTTCGCTGTTCAGATAGGAGCATAAAAGCCCAAAACGGCTCCTACCTGCCAGCTTGACACCAATGACTAGCGCCTTATGAGGATTCTATCACCCGAAATGTCCAACCCGCCACTGCCTGCCGAGCACACAAGAAGGGGCCGACCTTCCGGTCAGCCCCTTTCTGTGCGCGGGATGAGAGTCGAACTCACACGTCGCAATTGACACTAGCTCCTGAAACTAGCGCGTCTACCATTTCGCCACCCGCGCTCGGTTTGGTAATGGAGTGCAAATATACAACTTTTTCAGAAAATATACGACAGCGCGAGCATTATGTCTGAAGGCAGGATGAAATATTTTCGTCCCTCATCGATTTTCCGACCGCAAGTCGGGCAGGAGTAGGTTTTGTATATGTCATATCCGGACCAGACACCGGCGCCGATGTCTATGTTCAGTTTCGGGGAAAGCATATATGTATAGCCTATGCCGAGACTCCCGCCGAATCGATCACCCTCTGAAGTCAAAGGAGAAGACAGTCCCCCTTCATTATATTCCTGATACCTTACGGCCCCGTAGAGCCACCAGCCGGAAAATATGTGCCAAGGCCAGAACCTCGCACCCCCGCTTACGGACCGCTGCCGTTTCTGTGCCGTGTCATCGCTGTCAGGGTTGAATGTGAACGGGTTGTACTTCACCCCGGCGACAAGGCTCCAATGACGTGCGATACCATAAGAAGCTTCAAGGTTCAGAGTTCCAAGATCCGCGTAGTCGGCAAGGTTTGTCGAGACCGAGAATTCCTGCGCCTCTGCGCAATGCGGCAATGCCTGAAGCAGCAATGCGATTGTAATCAATATTGTCTTTCTCATATTGCTAAGTAATCGTTGAAAAAATGAGTTGCCGCTTACTAATTATATCGGCTGAACGCCAGGTTGATGGAGGACTTCGACTGAGGATAGAGGCTGGTGAGTTTCTTCTTCAGCTTGTCCCGGTCCGCAATGTCCGACGTCATGGCGGCGAATATCTTGTGTCTGGTCATGCCACGATCATCAAGATACATGAAGATCTGAGGATAGAACCAGTAGCCTGTACCATAAAGCCGCTCATTATCAGGGTAACGCTCATTATGCATCACCGTCTGCACATAATAGGCCCACATCTCCCCCACCTCACAATAACCATAATCGTCCTCCGTACCCACGCCGTACGTCACGAAGCCGGATGAGATGAAAGAAGTCAGTATATACTGCGCATACCGGTTCCAATAATCCTTGCCGACCTGCATGAAGTGGCTCGCATGGGCAAGTTCATGGACGGTGAGGGCATAAATATCCTCATACGTCTGACTGTCTTTCAGCCCAAGCGCTATGTCGGGCAGGAAGACCTTGAGCAGAAAAGTGTACTCACCGAGAAACTTGGCCAATTTGCTCCCGTCTATGATGGCCCCCTGCTGCATCATGATCGCGCTGCTCCAGCTCAAGTTCTGAAAGAGCCAGATCCTCAGATTGCCCGGAGGAGTCTTTATTGACTTGCTCGTACTCTTGCACTGCTCGTAATAGTCGTATGCCGCGTTGTTCACCACGCAGCGCGAGAACAGCCTGCGGTCGGAATCGGAAGTGACTTTAAGATCCGTCCCATGCGGAGAATGTTTCCCCATAGTAGAAAACGAAGCCGGACAGAACAGCAGATTGAAGCCTATCCCGAATCCGAGCTTGTTCTTGAATACAAGCCTGTACCGGGGATTTGAACGGAAAGACCGGGTCATCTGATAATAGCCGTCCTTGTCTGTATAGGCATGAGCGAACTTCACAAAACAGTTGCACGAGACCTTGACACCCTTGACACCGAAAGGCTCATCCCCCAATGCGGAGTCCACAATCGTGATCCGCCCAGAAGGTGTCCCCGAATCATCACCTCGTGTCTGAGAGGAAAGCATGTCAGCATTGCCGGTAAGACGAAAAGCCGCACGCTCAACTTCAGCCCAGTCTATCCCGTCCGACTTTGTCGCCGGATCGTGTTCCGAGATATAACATTGCTCCAACAGTTCATACCTTATATGAGGAGGGAACTTGAAATCCTTGTCCACCACGGCATACTGCCAGGTAATCTTGTCTTCAGATATGGAAGGATCATGATAGTAGTCACCTTCCCTAAGGATCCTGTAGTCCACCGGGTGGTCAACAAGCATAAGACCCAAATCCACCAGTTCATCATATTCATCCTCCCCCGACGGGAGGAATCGGACATAAAGATCCGTAGGCTCAAGCGGAACCCTGTCCGCCTTAGTCGGATAGACAGCATCCAGAGCCTTTTCCATATTGTCTACAGAATACGGATCCTCCAGACGGTCGCCAAGCACGATCATGTCATGCTTGATTTGATTGCCTTCGGCATCCTCCACATCAGCACCTGCCGGAGCCAATCTGTCAGAGCACGAAGCGGCAAAGAGCAGCACAGCTGCAAACTTAAAGAAGTTTTTCATAGCCATATCGTTTTTATCAGGTGCAAAGCTCGCAACTCTTTTCCGATTGGCAGCCCGCTTAATCGATTAAATCATAAAGAAACATAAAAAATCTCTGCAAATCACGCACACGACGCAACGAGGGGCCGCTCCACAGGAGCTGCCCCTCAACATTGTCCACATAAAAAACAGATAAAAGGACTGTTTTTAGAAATAATTCACCGTTTTCTGCTCTATGGCGCTCATCAGGCTGTTGCCTAGACGGCTGACCCCGAAACGGAACCAGCGCTTGTCAAGCCATTCCTTGCCGAGCACAAATGAGGCTATGCAATAATAGCTGAGGGCATCCTTGGCCGTGGAGATCCCGCCGGCAGCCTTGAACCCGACCTTGCGTCCTGTCGCCTGATAATATGCGCGGATACACTCACACATCACATACGCGGCCATCGGTGTCGCATTGACCTCAACCTTACCCGTCGATGTCTTGATGAAGTCCGCCCCGGCCTCCATGGCAAGAAAAGAAGCATTGGCAATCCTCTCAGCAGTGACAAGCAGCCCCGTCTCAAGTATCACCTTGAGGATGACAGTCCTGTCCTCCTTGGCCGCTTCATCATCTATCGCAGAACGTATCGCTGAAATCTCACGCGAAGCGCTCTCATAGTCACCAGCCATAAAAGAATTGAGCGCCAGGACTATGTCTATCTCGTCCGCGCCGTTACGCACAGCCATGCGGCACTCAAGAAGCTTGACCTCCAGATAACTCTGCGAGGACGGGAAACAGCCGGCGACAGTGGTGACATGCAATTCATCCGAGATTCTGCTGCCCCGCACAACCGAGGCAAAGTTCGGGAAGACACAGATTGAGGCGGGAAGAGGGTATCCCTCAAAAGCTGATTTGACCCCATTGGCCTTTTCCACGAGAGCCTTGACAGAGGCTTCCGTATCATTTGTATGGAGCGTTGTCAAGTCCATCATGGAGAAGCAGCGCATAAAGACATCCGGAGACTCTGCGCCGGAAAGATTAGCCGCAAGCGACTGAAGTTTTGACGCTATAGCCTCCCCGTCAGGAGTATAGCCATATTTCTGAAGATAATCCATAACTCTCTATCTTAATTTTATTTCTTTCATCTCGACACGTTCAATCATATCCGCTCCTTCGCTGCGTGGGGGACGACCGACTTCCGGCTGTTCTATTACCGGTTCCGATCTGACCATCCACCCGGCAGCAAGAGTGTCCTCACGGACTGGCAAGCCCTGTTTTACAGGCCAGAGCACTGCGGAAGCCGCCCACAGCAAAGAGTCCTGCCCGAAATCGACAGCATCGTAATCCGCCCTGTTCTTCTCGTTGGTTTCATTGGCCTTGCGGATAGCCGTAGAAATCTTCGTATACCGGTCCGCCTGCCGCTTGAGCATAGCCGAGGCACTGTCCACGATTCCGGAGAAGAGTTCCGGATCAGCAGAATAATACTCTACACTCTTCTCGTAATCAGCAAATGTACAGCCATGCCTCTCGAATATCGGGTCAAAAAAGAGTGTCGTGTCAGCAACAGCCCGGGCCTCCTTGTTTTCCTTGAGCCACTGGTCTGCAATGAACATGTCCGCATACAGCGCAGCCATCTTCTTCTCAGGAATCACCCGGCCTTCCCGCCCACCACAGGCAGACAAGACAAGGAAAAGCAAGGCCGAAGCGAAAATATGCCGTGCAATCGACATCTATCTCAATTGAGCACCGAAATTCTTGGTAAACAATGTCAGAAGCCTATCCATAACCCTCTCGGTATCCTGATCTGTCAGGGTCTTCTCAGCATCCTGAATCACGAAACTTAGAGCATACTGCTTCTTCCCCTCCGGAATCTTGTCCCCACGGTAGACATCGAAGAGCCCGACCTGTTTGAGCAGTTTCTTCTCCTGCTTGAGCGCGGCGGCACGCAGATCCGCATAGCTGACACTTTCGTCAAGCAGCAAAGCAAGGTCCCTGCGCACCTCCGGGAACTTAGGCATTTCAGAGAAAGCGACTTTATCCCTCTTGACCAGTTCAAACAGAGCCGGCCAGTTTATCTCAGCTGCATAGACAGCCTGCCTTATTCCGAACTGTTTCGCCAGAGACGGATTGATTGTTCCCATGACCGCCAGCTGGCCGCAGCCAGGAACAGAGTATGCCATTCCCTCTGCGAAGATGTCAGAAGGCGCCGACTCTGTCCGCATATTGTAAAGACTTGCACCATAACGCTTCAGCAGAAGTTCCACATACCCCTTGAGTTGGAAATAATCACTTTTTCCGGATTCAACCCTCCAAGATTTTTCCGGGACTCCGGTAAGCATCAGGCAGAAGCACTGGTGTTCTTCGTAACCATCAAGTGTTTCAGGGCTCTTCTCCGGAATCCTGCTATATACGCTCCCGTATTCAAAATTGCGCATATACCCGGTCTGGCGGTTGAGATTGTAGGCCACGACCTCAAGGCCGCCAAGTATGAGAGTCTGCCTCATCACATTCAGATCCTGGCTCAGAGGGTTCACGATCCTGACACATTTCTCCTCCGGGAATGTCCTGAGCTTTGAGTAATACTCCGACTTCGTCAGGGAATTGTTCATCGTCTCTGTGAACCCGTTGGCTGCAAGGAAGTTGGAGATGTTGTTCCTGACAGCTTCAGGATCCGGCTTCGGAGTGGCGTTGACGGACATGAGCATCCTCTTCGGCAGCGGGATGTTGTTGTACCCGTAGATGCGGAGGATCTCCTCCACGACGTCGCACTCCCTGTAGACATCGACCATATAAGAAGGTGCGGCCACCACGGCACCGCTCTCCCGCTTCTCTATGAACTGGTAATCCAGCCAGCCGAGGATGTTCTCAATCACTTCATGCCCGATATGGTAGCCGATAAGAGCCTCCATCCTGTTGTAATCCAAGTCTATGTGTTTACGCTCTATCAGCTCAGGATAGACTTCCTGTATCTTCCCGACAACCTCTCCGCCCGCGCACTCCTGAATGAGAGTCACGGCACGCTTCAAGGCATACGGTACTATCTGAGGGTCAGCCCCACGCTCGTACCTGAACGAAGCATCCGTCTGGAGTCCCTGGCTCTTGGCGGTCTTACGCACTGAAGCCGGGTCGAAATAAGCGCTTTCCACGAAGAGATTGACTGTAGAGTCCGAAACTCCGCTCTCTTCACCTCCGAACACGCCTGCGATGCACATAGGGCCGTCAGCGTTGGCGATGACCATATCCGAGGCCGAAAGCTTGCGCTCCACCCCGTCAAGAGTCTTTATCATTTCTCCCTCTGCCGCCCTGCGGACAATCACTTTGCCTCCTGTAATCTTGTCCGCATCAAATGTATGCAGAGGCTGGCCGAGCTCAAAGAGCACGAAATTGGATATGTCCACTATATTGTCGATAGGATGCAGCCCGATGCTCTGGAGCCTCTTCTGAAGCCACTCCGGAGAAGGCCCTGTCTTGACACCGTGCAGGGTGATGCCGCTGTAGCGCGGAGCCCCTTTGCTATCCAGCACCTCGACACCAATCCCTTCACCTTCGCCCTCACGGAACGCATCCACAGACGGACGCACAAGTTCGCAAGGGATATTGTTCAGCCTCATCCAGGCGTAAAGATCCCTGGCCACCCCCCAGTGGGAAGCAGCATCCACACGGTTGGCCGTTATCTCATACTCAATCACGGCCTCGGACTCAAGATGAAGATACTCCTTGGCCGGAGTGCCGACCACGGCATCCTCGGGAAGAACCATGATCCCATCGTGCCCGGTGCCTATGCCAAGCTCATCCTCGGCACATATCATTCCGAATGACTCCACGCCGCGGATCTTTGACTTCTTGATCTTGAAGTCACCCGGCAGCACCGTCCCGAGCTGGGCGAACAGCACCTTCTGCCCGGCAGCCACATTCGGAGCGCCGCATACCACAGTAAGAGGCTCACCGGAACCGGCATCAACCTTGGTGATATGGAGGTGATCCGAGTCCGGGTGTGCCACACATTCAAGAACTTTAGCGACAACAACCCCTGCAAGTCCGCCAGGCACCTGCTCGCTCTCCTCCACACCGTCAACCTCGATTCCGATGGATGTCATGGCATCCGCAATCTGCTGGACGGAAAGGTCGCACTTCAAATAATCCTTAAGCCAATTGTAACTGAGCTTCATATAGCGTAATGTTTTTATTTCAAATCTTCAGGAGCAAAAAGTTTCGAGACGAAGTCTTCTTTGTCAAATACCTTCAGGTCGGAAATCCCTTCCCCGACCCCGATGAACTTGACCGGTATGTGGAACTGGTCGGAAACCCCTACCACAACGCCTCCCTTGGCTGTACCGTCGAGCTTGGTCATCACAAGAGACGTGATGTCCGTGGCACGCGAAAACTCCTTTGCCTGCTGGAAAGCATTCTGCCCGGTGGAAGCATCTATCACCAGCATGACATCGTGGGGAGCGTCAGGGACAACCTTGCGCACCACATTACGGATTTTCGTAAGTTCATTCATGAGGTCAAGCCGGTTATGAAGGCGACCAGCGGTATCGATAATGGCAACATCCGCACCACGCGCCACCGCCGCGTTCACCGTATCAAAAGCCACAGAAGCCGGATCGGAGCCCATGCTCTGTTTGACGATATCGACTCCGGCCCGTTCCGCCCATATTGTCAACTGGTCAACAGCCGCAGCCCGGAACGTGTCCGCAGCCCCAAGTATCACTTTTTTCCCTTGAGAGCGGAGCATGTAGGCCAACTTTCCGATAGTTGTAGTCTTGCCGACACCGTTCACCCCCACGACAAGTATCACATAGGGTTTCTTTGAAAAGTCAAAAGGCTCACCACCGGCATCAATGAGGCCGGAAATCTCAGAGCGCAGCATCCCCACAAGCTCGTCAAAGGACATATATTTGTCCTTGGCGACCTTCTCTTCGAGGGCATCGATAACTTTAAGAGTCGTGTCAACTCCCATGTCAGACTCCACGAGGGCCTCCTCGATGGCGTCAAGCGTATCATCGTCCACCCGGGAACGCCCGATGACTGCCCTGCTTATCCTTTGAAAGAAACTTATTGCCATAACTCACAAAGATAACAATTTTCCTTGATATGCATCAGGCCCGGCTCTATCCGGACACACCAAAAAGCCGATCCGGACTTTTGTCCGAACCGGCCCTCAAATATCCAGCGAAACAAGACTTACTTCTTTGCGAAAAAGTCCTTGGCCTTGTCAGCTTCAACGAGCTGCTCAGAGAAGACATAAGCTCCGGTTTTCGGAGACTTCTCCATACGGATACACTTTACCATGCTCTTAGCACCGGCCTTGGCCGCGAAGGTGGCGACTGCTTTCTTTGCCATAATTCAAACTCCTCTGATTATTTAATTTCACGGTGAACGGTAACCTTCTTGAGGTAAGGATTGTACTTCTTGCGCTCAAGACGGTCCGGAGTATTCTTCTTGTTCTTGGTGGTGATGTAACGAGACATACCAGGTACACCGGAAGCCTTCTGCTCAGTGCACTCGAGGATGACCTGCACCCTGTTTCCTTTTGATTTCTTTGCCATATCTCTGAAAATTAAACAAGGTTGATCAATCCTTTCTTCTGAGCATCGCGAAGCGTCGCCTCAAGGCCGTTCTTCTCGATGATCCTCATACCCTTGCATGAAACTTTAAGGGTCACGAACCTCTGCTCCTCCTCGCTCCAGAAACGCTTGTTCTTGAGGTTGAGAGAGAAGTCACGCTTGGTGCGCAGCTTGGAATGGGCAACATTGTTGCCTTTCATTCTCTTCCTTCCGGTTATTTGACAAACTTTTGCCATAGTTATTTCTTTTTTCTTTCTTGTCTTGATATGAGGCGTGCAAATATCGCTGATAATTTTCTGATTTCCAAACTGAAACCTAAACAAATTTCAGGAACCTGCCCCACCTTATGTTCTTGGGGAAAGCTTTCCCCGCATCTGTAGAGAGCCATATCAGCACAGGCCGCCCGACTATGTGATCTTCGGGCACGAAGCCCCAATATCGCGAGTCAAGGGAGTTGTGCCTATTGTCTCCCATCATAAAATAATAGTCTTGTCTGAAAGTGTAAGTACCTTCCTTCAGTGCTTCCTGCACGCTTCCTCCTTCATACACTGAGATTATCCTCGCGTAGAGTGGAAGGGTCTCTTCGGTGATCTCCACGCTCTCACCCTTCTTGGGGATACGCAGCGGACCGAAATAATCCCGCGTCCATCCGCTCTGCTCCGTGAATGGGAAGATCTCCTTGCTGACAGCCTCTGGATTCCGCTCGAAATTATCCTCAATACGGACAACATTCGGCAGCGTCCGGACTTTCTCAAGCATCTCTGAGGTGAGAATCATCGCCGGATAACCCGACATGGAAGGGTCAAAGTAAACTTCCGAAGCATTCAGCCCAAGTTTCTCTATCGTCTTCGCATTGATTCTCTGCCCGTCTGTATAGACCCTCCAGGACAACTGGAGACCCGGATAATCCGGCTCTTTCTCTCCGTTGATCCATACCCTTCCGTCCTTGATCTCAAGCACATCTCCCGGAATCCCGACGCAACGCTTGACATAGTGGTCTTTCTTGTCCATCGGACGTGCCACCTTCTCGCCAAGCCCATCTACTGTCTTCTGTCCGAGGACACGCACAAGTGCGTGGTAATCTTCAGCAGGAGCACGGCGCAGGACAGTGTCTCCGTTCGGAAAGCCGAACACAACTCTGTCTCCACGCTCAACCTGCCTGAATCCCCTCAGACGGCGATACTTGTTCTGGATAAGGGTCGAATAGGACTCTTTACCGAAAACGGTGTTGTGAGTGAAAGGAATGGTAAGCGGCGTCTGCGGCAGACGCGGACCATAAGTAAGCTTGCTCACGAAGAGGTGATCTCCCGTATAGAGAGTCCTCTCCATAGAAGAGGAAGGAATCTTAAAGGCCTGAAAGAAGAAGATGTTGATGAAGGTGACCACAATCACAGCGAAAATGATGGCATCAAGCCACTCGTTCCACGCGCTGTGTTTCTCTCCCTCCTTGTAACGCTTCTTCCAGAAATTCCACCTAACCTTACGGCTGATGAAGATGTCGAATATCACCGCCAGACCGAAGAGCCACCAGAAATTCCCGAGCCAAATCACCCACAGCACATAGAGCAAAGCCCAGAATGTGAACTTTGTCCATCTGTTGTGCGCGAACTCCTTCAGACTCACTTCAGACTATTTTACAGAGTTGATGATGGCCTCGAAAGCCTGCGGATTGTTCATCGCGAGGTCAGCAAGCACCTTGCGGTTAAGCCCGATGTTCTGCGCATTGAGCCTGCCCATGAACTGAGAGTAGGACATGCCGTACTGACGGGCGGCAGCGTTGATACGCTGAATCCAGAGAGCGCGGAAGTTGCGCTTCTTCGCCTTGCGGTCACGGTAGGCATAAGTGAGTCCTTTCTCGTAGGTGTTCTTCGCTACTGTCCAGACATTCTTTCTTGACAGGAAATTACCGCGGGTTCTCTTGAGAATCTTCTTGCGGCGAGCCCTTGAGGCTACTGAATTGACTGATCTTGGCATAATTCAATACTTTTAGAGAACCAACATTTCCTTTACTCTCTGTACATCGACCTTCTCGATGAGAGCGAAGTGGTCAAGATTTCTCTTGCGCTTCTTGGTCTTCTTGGTGAGGATGTGGCTGTGGTAAGCATGCTTCCTCTTGATTTTTCCCGATCCGGTAAGCGCGAAACGCTTTTTGGCACCGGAATTGGTCTTAAGCTTTGCCATTGTTTTAAATAATTAATTGTTAATAATATATGAAGCCCTATTTCTTTTTGTTAGGGGCAATCATCATTGACATGCGCTTTCCTTCAAGGACCGGCATATTCTCGGCATGGCCGAGATCCTCAAGTTCCACCGCAAAGCGGAGAAGCTGCTTCTCCCCCTGATCCTTGAACATGATCGAGCGCCCGCGAAAGAAAATGGATGCCTTGACCTTTGATCCCTCCTCAAGGAATCCCCGGGCGTGCTTGAGCTTGAACTGAAAATCATGCTCGTCAGTGTTGGGCCCGAAGCGGATCTCCTTGATCACGACCTTGGCAGCGTTGGATTTCATCTCCTTCGCTTTCTTTTTGCGCTGATAGAGGTACTTCTGATAATCGAGAATCTTACATACCGGAGGATCGGCCTGTGCGCTTATCTCCACAAGGTCGAGTTCGAGCTCATCAGCAAGCTGAAGCGCCTTCGCGATCGGATAGACCCCTGGCTCAGGGATATTGTCTCCCACGAGACGCACCTGATGCGCAGTTATCTGCTCGTTTATGTTCAGTTCGTTCTCGTCGCGCTTCTGCGCCTGACGAGGATCCGGACGGCGTCCGCCGGGCTTGAAGCCCGAAGGCTTCGGTTTGTAAGGTAATGCGATAGCTTTTCCCTCCTAATTTTTTAGTTCGTCAGCCACTGCTGACTTTATGTACTGTATAAACTGGTCAACGGACATGCTGCCCTGATCCGCACCTTCTTTGCGAACCGAGACAGTACCGTCGGCAACTTCTTTCTCACCGACTATCGCGAGAACCGGAACACGCAGCAGAGATATCTCGCGGATTCTCTTGCCGAGCGTCTCGTTACGCGAGTCAACGGAAGCGCGAATTTCGGAATTTTTTAGCGATTCGCAAACTTTTTCCGCATAATCAGCATATTTTTCACTGACTGGCAGCACCTTAACTTGCTCTGGAGAGAGCCATACCGGAAGATGCCCGGCAGTGTGCTCAAGAACCACGGCAGTGAACCTTTCGATGGATCCGAACGGAGCACGGTGAATCATCACAGGACGCTGCTTTGAACCGTCAGCATCTGTATATTCGAGCTGGAAACGCTCCGGCAGGTTATAATCGACTTGGATTGTGCCCAACTGCCACTGGCGACCGATGGCATCTTTGACCATGAAGTCAAGTTTCGGTCCATAGAAAGCCGCCTCGCCGAGTTCCACGACAGTTTTGAGTCCTTTCTTCGCGGCGGCATCAATGATCGCCTGCTCAGCCTTTCCCCAGTTTTCATCACTCCCGATATATTTCTCCTTGTCGTTAGGGTCACGAAGAGATATCTGTGCCATATACTCGGTCATATTGAGAGTCTTGAAGACATAGAGAATCAAATCGATAACTTTCTCGAACTCATCTTGAAGCTGGTCTGGACGGCAGAACAGATGCGCATCATCCTGAGTAAACCCGCGCACCCTCGTCAACCCGTGGAGCTCACCGCTCTGCTCATAGCGGTAAACAGTACCGAACTCAGCAAAACGGAGCGGAAGATCACGATAAGAGCGTGGAGAACTGCGATAAATCTCACAATGGTGAGGACAGTTCATCGGCTTGAGCATATATTCTTCGCCCTCCTGCGGAGTATGTATAGGCTGGAATGAGTCCTTGCCGTATTTTGCATAATGCCCGGATGTCACATAGAGTTCCTTGCTTCCGATATGCGGCGTCACCACCGGAAGATATCCGAGTTCACTCTGCTTGCGACGAAGGAAATTTTCAAGAGTATTGCGCATCACGGCCCCCCTCGGAAGCCACAGCGGCAACCCAAGTCCTACGCGGCTGGAGAAAGTGAACAATTCCATTTCCTTGCCGAGCTTGCGGTGATCGCGCTTCTTGGCCTCTTCGAGCATTGCAAGATATTCGTCCAGCATGCTCTTTTTAGGGAAAGTGATACCATATATGCGCGTCAGCTGCTCACGGTTCTGGTCGCCCTTCCAATACGCTCCGGCTATGGACGTGAGTTTGACCGCCTTGATGTCATCGACATGCTTTATATGCGGACCACGGCAGAGGTCAGTGAAATGGCCATTTGTATAGAATGTTATCTTGCCGTCCTCGAGATCCTTGATAAGTTCGCACTTGTACTTGTCACCTTTCTCCTCGAAATATTTGAGGGCATCGGCCTTTGAGACTTCTTTGCGCTCAAATGTCTCTTTGGTGCGGGCAAGTTCGATCATCTTCTTCTCAATCTCCTTGAGGTCGGACTCTGATATCTGCCGACCTCCGAGATCGACATCATAATAAAAGCCGTTCTCGACAGCCGGCCCCACTCCGAACTTGACGCCGGGATATAAAGCCTCAAGAGCCTCCGCCATAAGGTGCGCGGAAGAATGCCAGAATATCTTTTTGGTCTCCGGATCGTCCCAAGGACGGATGGTACCGTCAGTAAAAGCAATCGTCAACATACTGTTTTCTGTTTGTTTAACTCGCAAAATTAGGAATTATTTTTCATTATATCCTCATTCTGAGGACAAATAGTATTATATTTGTCGACACTATGGTAGAAAGGAAATCAATCTGGGACAGTGCCGCCAAGGCAGGTCTGGCGCTCGGCGGTATCAGCGTGGCTTATCTTGCCTTGACATCCATGCTAAGCCTCATGTCTGGCGACAGCAAGGCGGCGGCCATAATAATCAGCATTGCCAGCACACTTCTATGGATGGTGAAATTCGCGGCCTGCCTATTCATGCTGCGTTTTTTCATGCTCCGATGGTCAGCAGCCAATCCTGATGCGGACAACTCCGATACATTCCGATTCGGACGTCTGACTGCGTTTCTGTCAGCACTTGTATACTCGGGCTGCTATCTGGCATACACAACACTGATAAATCCCGGTATTTACGATGAGGCTTTCGAAATCCTCAAAAACAACCCTATGATGAACAGCAGCGCATACATGCAGGCAATGGAGAACATCCTGCCCATGATGCCGACATACACATTCTTCGGCAACTTGATCTACTGCTGGCTTTTCGGCGTGATACTTTCTGCCATTTATTCAAGGAACATCCCATCCAAGAACCCGTTCTGAGCACATGGACATTTCAGTAATAATACCGTCATTCAATGAGAGGGAAAGTCTCCCGGAACTCACGGCATGGATAGCTCGAGTCATGGAAGAACATGGCTTCAGTTATGAAGTCATAATCGTGGACGACGGCAGTACGGACGGAAGCTGGGACACCATAAAAAAGCTCGCAGAAAGCAGCAATGCCATCCATGGCATCCGTTTCCGGCGCAATTACGGGAAATCCGCAGCCCTATACTGCGGCTTCGAAAAAGCCCAAGGGGACGTGGTTTTCACCATGGACGCAGATTTGCAGGATTCTCCAGACGAAATCCCGGAGATGTACAGGATGGTACGCGAAGATGGGTATGATCTTGTGTCAGGCTGGAAACAGCACCGCAAAGATAACGCCCTCACCAAGAATCTGCCGTCGAAACTCTACAATGCGACGGCAAGGAAGATAACCGGAATCAAGTTGCACGACATGAACTGCGGTCTGAAAGCCTACCGCAATGAGGTTGTAAAGAGCATTGAAGTCTATGGGGAGATGCACAGATATATCCCATACCTTGCCAAGAACGCAGGATTCACAAAAATAGGGGAAAAACCTGTACACCACGAAAAGCGCAAATACGGGAAGAGCAAATTCGGCATGGAAAGATTCATAAACGGCTTTCTGGATCTCCAGTCGCTGTGGTTTCTCAGCACATTCGGGAAGAAACCTATGCACTTCTTTGGTTACAGCGGCCTTTTCATGTTCTTCGTGGGATTCGTGATGACCATCTGGATCATAGCAGCAAAACTCGTCCACCAAGCCCAAGGAGTCAAGTTCAGGGCAGTCACAGACCAACCCTTGTTCTACCTCGCCTTGCTGGCAGTAGTGCTCGGTGTCATGCTCTTCTTAGCAGGATTCATAGGAGAGATGATCGCACGCTCATCAGGCGATCGGAACAGATACAATATAAAAGAAGAAATCTGATGAACTACCAAAAAGACCGGCACTCACGTCGGTCTTTTTTCCAATGCAATAAAAAGAAGAAGTCCCGGGGAGGGTCGAATGACCATCCTCGGGACTTCCGAAAAGCGGCAGCTGCCTACTCTCACACCTGGT
>ERZ808242.5-NODE-5-length-191202-cov-93.857131_pt1 | contig 191202 bp, 201 predicted proteins | sample MGYA00521244_ERZ808242 | MGnify/ENA primary metagenome ERZ808242 (study PRJEB31516, sample SAMN03275573) | gut metagenome | biome: mammalia-associated habitat; material: feces | host: Papio cynocephalus | place: Kenya | collected 2012-07-27 ... | reverse complement strand
CCCTCCGCATGCCACTACTACCATTACTTAACTTGTTTTGAGCATCTCCTCTATATAAGGCTTTTCTGCGTCTAAAACCGTCATCAAATACCCAATTTCCCTGTCACTAAAACCTCTTATACGTTGTAAATCCCCATCCAAAGAAATCACTAACTCATCTTTGAACAGACCTCTCTTACGTACAAAAGTTATCGTCACTTCACCAAAACTGTCAACTGCATATATCATTGAAAACTTAAAAGGCTCACCAAACGTCTTATATACTCCACCATGACGTCTTGAAGCATCAAAACCCTTATGAACTACATTATCTCCCCTACTTCCAACACTACTCACTTCTTATGCCTCCAAACTGATTAACTATTTCTTAAAGCTACCGCAAACGACAGTAACGTCCCCCTTATGCAATACCCAACTTCGGTGTTATCAGCAACCCTCTGAACGAAATCTGCTACGCTGAAAACTTCTTCGTAATCTCCATCAGCAGGTACCTGATTGAATACCCCGAACTTGATATCTTTTACTAAGGAGATACATCTTAAAACCTTTTTCTCCTCATCTGCACTCTTTAACTCATAATAAAAAGGTGCAATCTGCTTGCCACTTCCCTCTAAGGAACACGCATATAAATAATTTTTCAAGCTAACTTCCTCCAATATCACTTTATTTCAAAAGTTAGCATAACAAATCCTAACGAACTTCGCTTTTGTAGAAATAACTTAGGGTTTTAATGCTAACTTATGATTATCCTCCTGCAAATACCGAATTCCATCTATATACCCCCATAACAAATTCTGCCCCCACAAAGTGGAATACAAGCCAACTGATGTAAAGTTATGTATCTCTATAAGAGCAGTACCTTTCTTTGTTACCATTACATCAATAGTATAGCTTTTAAGCCACTTCTCGTTTAATTCTATAAGACTTACAGCCTTCTTTACCAAACTCATGTCTGGAAATAAAGTGCAATCCCCATTATAATTACAAATATTGGCTATCTCACCGTCAAGAACATATACTCTCCATTCGGACAGTATATCTACAACAGAACTGACAAGGTAATTTGCATCTCTCCCTAACTCAAGCAAATCATTGAACTCATAATTTAAGTTGCATACCTTTGAGAAATGCTTTAAGGTTGAAACGTCCTTTACAAACCAAATACCCGAAGACGGTACATCTCTTATATCTCCGATATGATAATCACGCTTGAGGAATTCATCTGTTCTCAAATATGCAGGTATCTCAATGGGATTTTGCTTAAAATCCTTCTTAAACACTCTCATGAAGTCTGTTACAAAGTCTATTGTGCCTATTGGAATACAACCCTTCAAATCATTAGGGTCTCCAACACCAAATTCATAACTCCAAGTTCTTTTGAACTCATGTATGTGCTTATTTCTTCGGATTAAGTCCCCAGCCAAAGACATCTCAATGTCCATTCCAGAACATAAACTATTTGTAGACTGTTCTAACAGAAACATAGCCATAAATATACCCTCCACTTTGGCTTATATTATAACATTATTCTAAGTCTAAGTAAAGGGTATCTTATGAATTATTTCTTCTCTATCATGTATCCTGCTACACCTGAAATTTCATCTGTTGCAACTACAACAATATCAACTGGATTTTTCGTTCTATCCTTATTATAAGTTACAGAACCTATAACTGGTGGTTCCTTATCGTAATCCGTAACTGTATAACTTAATGTTCCTATGCGGTCTGCATACCCATCGTTGACTGTTACCACACAAGAGTAAGAGCCGTCTGACTTTACTGCATAAGAACTGCCAGTCGAACCATCATTCCACTTATAGGATTTTACTTCTAAACTTCCAGTATCAGTTACAACTGACAATGTATAGTCCTTACCGTCCTGCTTAACTAAGGTATAAGTTCCAAGAACCTGACCATCAGTCATGCCACATGCTAAATCGTAGCCTTCCTGATGGTCACCGTTACAAGAACTACTACCACACTTCTTACAAACCTTTCTTGTACCAGTTACCTTATCGCAGTTAGAGGGCTTTGACTCTGCCCAACCTGTCCATACATTACCACATCTTGTACACGTATAAGTGTAGGTTGGTTTACCGCCAATAGTACCACCCGTTGCAGTACCACCGCCATACGAACCACCACAAGTTACGTTCACATTCTTAGTACCGTAACTAACAATGTGCGGAGTGATATAGCAACCCCCCCCATTAGTTGCATCACTCACATGGGCATGAGTGATACTTACAGAACCAACTTCATTACTGGCGGCATTAACAGTAAAATTACTTCCAGTTAAAAACAAAACTACTGACAAACCCAATGCAACTAACATCTTTCTTGCCTTCATCAATATTACCTCCATTCTTAAAGAATAAAGTCCACAGTCTCCCCGATGAACTAAAAATTCAAATTCGATTATATTACTTCTACATCGCAATACCCACAAATGTAAACGGAGATGCGTACTGGTCTCGAAAACCAATACAACATCTCCATCTACGTTGTGAGAAACTGTAACAGCAGAATCGACACCTGACCACAAAGCAGGCTCCTCTGCAAGCAAAATAAAAATAGGAGAAAGGAGGTGCCCACCCAAAATGACAAACGATGGGCAACATTTATGTACCTCAGCCAAATACGGCTGAATCGGAGTGACAAGACTCGAACTTGCAACGTCTACATCCCAAATGTAGCGGTCTACCACTTGACCTACACCCCGAAAAACTAATTTCTCACAATACCCTGTATGTAGTGCATAACTACCTCCATCAAAAAACTACTTTTTCAAAATAATCATCATACCCAACACTGAAAGCTACGACACCGCTCCCCATTAAGAAATCTGCCAATCCTTTTGAGTTAAATAAAGTATTATTATACTCCCATGTATCCTCATCTATCTTAACATAGCGTATACCATACTTAAACCTCTGACCGTTATCTCCAATTTTGTCAACTGCAATAGTCATTGCAGTTCCAATCTTAGCTTCGAAAAGATAGTACTGCACAAGCAACTTAGACTCTGGGCTAAGAACCTTTCTCCAATTAAGGATGCGATGCTTCAACTCATTAGCAGTTATATCCTTATTCAAAGTCAAGGCAATAAGCCATAATTCATCTGCATGAGGTAATACTCCATATATCTCACAATAAACCTTTCTGTCGTTTAACAGATTAAGGAGAGCATCCTCTCTATAATACTCTGTAACTCCGTCTTTTGTATCTGACACACCTACAAGTTTAAACTTACCTCTGGTTTTAATATCTGACACATAAAACATTCAAATACCCCCCTCTGATACTTAACTTCTTACATGTACTGACTGCAACCTCATGTATACGGCTGAGGACTCAACACAACTTGTAGCAAAACTTGTATCTCCAGTCTGACCTGAAAAAGTACTATTATCATCCTCAAATACCCATTTGTCATAAGATAAACGAGTAATCTTTGAAGTACCACTGAATACCCTACCCTCGGGTGTTGTGTCTGTGTACTTAACAATTATAACTGTTCCAACCTTAGACTCTGCCAAATAATACTTAACTGGCAAACCAGTCCAAGGATTATGCACACGTTTCCAATTATCTATGCGTTTACGTAACTCGGACTCATCCAAAGTCTTATCTATATGTAAAACAGTAGCCTCTAACGTATTATTATAAATATCAATACCATAAATCTCACTGGGTATTTCTTTACTTTGGATTAACTTAACAAGGACATTATCTGCATAGTATTCTGTTACACCGTCAGTAGTATCTGTGACTCCTACAAAACCGTTATGCATCCTTCCTCTAAGTTCTGAAACGTAAAACATAAATACCCCCACTTGTTTGAGCAACTCCAGTAGCGACTTCCCAAGACTTCACCCTCCTGTCTTTAATCTCAGCCGCCCTCAGCATTGAACTACTATCATTGCACATCGGTTTTCGTATCTACCGAAACGTATCCGCTCACTCTGAACGAAAAATGGATTAGAGGGGAATCGAACCCCTGTCCAAAAACCCTATTAACCTACACCTTACTACACTCATCTCTCGGACTTCAGTATGTATCTTCCCAATCACTACTCAGGGCGTCCTAAATCCCTACATGACTGCGTATGCTCGCTTTACTGGGTCGCTCGTACCTCTTTAGAATCTGAGCATCAACAAAGCGTGGAACTTTTTGAACCTCAAGTAGCCTATCCACCCGACTACCTTTTTGGTGTAACACACCTATTAGGCTGCTACGGCAACTAAACGTTTGTTAGCGTTTATTTGGTTTGGTTATATAAGGTTACCACCCTAAGTGTAATGCAGGCTTTCAAGTCCCTGTCGAAACCTTTACTAACCCTTAAATGTTATATAATAACTGCGACAATCACAAACGCAAGTAATGCAAGAGTCACAATTACTACCATACCCATTACTCTTGTAGAACCAACTACCTCATGCTCAATATCTTCTGAGGTCATTGGAGTTTTAACTTCAACTGACATCTTCATAAATACCCTCCATTACAAAGAGCCTTTCATGGCTTTTCTTATACTCATGTCAACGGTTTTCTTCTTCAGAACCTCTCTCTTATCGTAGACATGCTTGCCTTTGCAGATACCTACAAGCATCTTACACTTAGAACCTACAAAATAAACCTTCAAAGGCACTAAAGTGTAACCAACTTCAGAAATGCTCTGCTTAACTTTGAGAATTTCACGCTTGTGCGCTAATAACTGACGTTCTCTTCTCTCCTCTACATCAAAAGAGTTAGCAGTGTCCCACTTAGAGATAAACATACCCCTCACTACAAGATTGCCATCCTGTATCTGACACCATGCTTCATTTATACTTGCTTTTCCTGCTCTGATACTCTTTACCTCATTGCCTTTCAAGGAAATTCCACACTCTAAAGTGTCTTCAATGAAGTAATTGTAACGTGCAGAACGGTTCTCAATAACTACCATAACAAATACCCCTCTTTTGACTTTGCTAACATATTTTACCATGTAACTTAAGAAAAGTCAAGCAGAGATTTTATGCTTTTTGATACAAATATTAGTTACACATCAAATCTGAAGTAGGTGTAGCCTTTTTCTCCATGATAAATGCAAATCTTAATTCCCTCTTCCTTTGCACACCGCATTGTCTCCCTTATAACTTGTCTTTCAAGACCCTTATTTACAAGAACCCACTCACCATACTCATTAACCCTCCAAGCAGACTCTCCACAAATAAAAGGTATTGCAACAGTCAAAATACTGTCCTCGTAGATACAATCTGACTCAGAAAACCTAACACCAACCACCCTTAACTGGTTAGTTAATACATGTCTTGCATAATCATCAAAGCAATCTGCATCTTCAAGTGCACCACTCTTACTGGCAGGCACAACTATAAATGCTTCTATACCTTCCTTAGAAACCTTATAATGCACACCAAGAACACGTACTACCCCATTCTTTACCACATTATACAACTGCTCATCAGAGTACATCTCTACTGCGCCGTCATAAGTATCTTTCACCATAAAATGATGACTATCAACTCTCTTCGTTACATAAAACATACCTTAATTTACCTCCTTTGAGCATTTGCATAAACCTGTTTTAACTCTAACTCAACGCCCTTTGGAACTACTGGAGTTCCATTGTCCGCATCAATACCCTCTTTGTGCAACTGCACTTTTACTAAGCCCTTAAGAAACCTATCTTTTCTATACTTAAGAATCTTGCCGTCAATATCCAAGAATTTCTCAGTAACAGAATCAGCACCAACACCAAGATATAAAACATATCTATCAGGATTACATGAACTGTCACGATAAATAAGTTTTAAGCAGTCCCCATTTGATAGGTTTTCAAGATATACTAAACTTCTGCAGTACTTATTAAGTCTGAAATCCGAACCTGAGTACACAATACCCAAAATCTTGAGATTGAAGCGTGACTTCCTCATTGCATCAAAGATAACCTCCTGAGGATAAGTTTCCTCAACATTATCCGATGTATCTACTATTACCAACTTCCTGTCTGTACCGTGTGCATCATAATAATCCTTTAAATAAAACATACTTATACCTCCCTCTTGCTGCACCTATTTAATTCTTTCAACTACATCTATACCTCTTAAGGCAGTTTTATCCATGTATGTAACTAATAAGTCAACTGAAGTAAACATTCTCCAGCTCTCAATTAAATCCTTTACAGTAACTCCACTTACAAGTGAAACGCCTTCACCCTCTGCAGAAATACCTTCAACAAAAAACTTGCTATGCTCATGATACATTCTATACGTATTGCAACGTCCGAAAACTAACAAGCTGTTTATGCCTCTCTCCTTTAAACTCTCCTGAACCTGTTTTCCATAACGCTCCAAGGTTTTATATGTAACTACATAACTTGAGAGGTCTCCCTCTTTATTCTTTAAGCACTCTATCAACGCATTTGAAGCTAAATCCTCAATACCTATTCTATACAACTACATACCCTCCACAAACAAGTCCCACTCATACATAAACTCACGCTTCATTAAAGCATTTATTTCAAACCAATGCTCATTGTCTTTAAGCAAAATCACCTATCTGAAAAACTCTTCATTATACTTATCCGCACAGAAGAAATCATCTCTGAAGTTACGTAAATACCCAACCTGACCATCAGACATTAAATCTAAAACTGCCCTTAAGGTGTTTGCTACATTATACAACTCCTCATGCTCTGGCACCTTCTTGTTTGACTCAATACCCCAAGAGCCAAACACTGAATTAGAACTATCTCGCAAGTCAAGGTTACTCCAACTTAACGCTGAAGTATGCCAATCTCCACAAGTTTCCAAACTATCCTCTATATTTAATGCATGTATACCGCTTATATATACCATACAAAATCACCCACTTCATATTTATTACTGCTATTATAACATAGTATTAAGTGAATTTTAAGTTTGACTCATACATAAAAATGGATACTAACAAAATTAGCAGAACTTAAGTTATGCTAACAGAGCTAATACCCATTAATAACTACAATATTTCACCTACTAAACTGGGTGGAGAGGGCTGAACCGTCCCACGTATCTGAGAGAAGTGTCGCTCTTACTCAGCCCAAAATGCATGCCCCCAAGAGCTAACGTTTCTTAGCATGCAAATAAAACACATAGAAAAACAAAAGCGTACGTCTTGCGCTACTGCACAAGATATGAGATGAGAGGAGTCGAACCTCCAATACTCAAGGTAATCTCCCGACCAGAGAAATACCCGATGCGTTACCGTTTCGCCACATCTCATACCACAAAAGAAAGGATATAAGGGTTATGCCGTCCCCCAATGCTAACACTGGCTGTTACACCAGTGCCAACTGATACGGGTTTCCAACCAACTGGACGCAGGCTATGGAAATCCAGTAAAAATAGGTACATTGAGCATTTTCCTCATAGGTGCGATTTTTCAATCACATTAGTGCCACTTTTTCGGGACTTCTTCGCATACCAGTCAAAGACTGAGTCAGTTTACACAACCGTCTGTTGCAACCCTACAAGATTATTAAAATGTACCAAGTGGACTCTGTAGGACTCGAACCTACGACCGACCGGTTATGAGCCGGTTGCTCTAACCAACTGAGCTAAGAGTCCAAAAACTCTTCAAAAATTTGCACGGCATCTCTGCCGTGACTGACTCCATACTTCAAAATTCAGAGGAACATATATGGGTCTGTTCTCTCCTAAATGCAACATTTTAGGGAATTCATCATTCCTTGCTCTGATAAGAACCCAACTACAATCTGTGATGGGTGGAACACTGCATTTGTCCATTCTGTCTGAGGTTCGATGGATGCGACACCGCCCATCGTAGCCCTTTCCTACGACTATGGGAGCGACACCTCCCAACCGTAGAACCTCATACTGTGGCAGAACTCCGCCACATTCACACTATAATCTGCAATGGAGCTACTGCAGAACGGTGTAGGTAGGATTTGAACCCACGCTCCGACTCACATCGGACTAACGGTTTTCAAGACCGCTCTCTTAAGCCACTTGAGTACTACACCAAAAAAAACTTTATTAAATACCCTATCGGGGAGCGCAGTAGGTGAGATTTGAACTCACGCTTCGATTTAACGAACTACTCCCTTAGCAGGGGAGCCTCTTCAACCACTTGAGTACTACTGCAAAAGTGGCTTAATACTTGTGGATACCGTGTCTCCCTTTCGACGGTGTTCTAACTTACCCATCTATCATTAATAGACCCTAAGCCGAACTATACCTGTCGCAAAGTTTGTTTGCATCGATACACTCTGAAGTTCTATCTGCCAAGCCTTGTCGCTTATAACAGACCTCTTGTAGCTGAGGTGTATTAAGCCGTATACTTGTCGAGGTGCCTAAACCTTTAAGTATGAATAAATTATACCATACAACTGACCAAAAGTCAACCATTAACTTAAACAAAATTCAAAATTATGGTCTAAATATTGATAAATCTGAAGCAACTCAAGGCTTATTCCTAATCTGTACTTGCAAACTAAGGAGAATACATCAAGAGAATACCCATCAACTACTTTATAGTATACTCCCTTAGCATCTTTTCCTGCTTTGAACATGAGATTTTCTATAAGAAAATCATCAATACTACCTACCTGCTGTACATCCTCTGCATCGTAAAAACTACACCTTATAATCATCTCCTGAAACTCTTTCATGTATTTCTCAACATCAGAAAGATAAAGAGGTAAACAAGTAGTACCTCTCTGCATACTTAACGCTATAAAAGCATTGCTAAAACAATCTCTTGCATTAAAATAAGGACACTTCATTGCTTATACATACCTCCAACTGCTTCTATTGAATTCTAATGGTGACATGTACAGAACTATACGCTCTCCAACTCTACTCTTAGGTACAGTAACAAACACATACCCATTATGGTCGAGTGATGCATCTGCATTGACATGTGTCTTACTTGAATACATATGTACCTGAGATGCTCCATTAGCCACCTTAGATTTTAGACTTTCATAACGATTTAACATCCAAATACAACGCTACAAAACCAACAAATTATTTTTATAACTCATCAAATTACTTGGCGTTTTGTGGCACTCCCTTCAACATTTATTTGTGGTATTGTAACATAAAAATTGCAACCTGTCAAGGGAAAATTGACGAAATCATGCAAAAATTGAATAATTCTTAATGTAACACTAAGTTTGGTGATGAGAACTTGATTGTTAGGTGACTAACTTCTATAAATCTTTATATCCTCAAGATTTATTGTTGACTTACTTATCCACTTATTAACCATCTTACGGTTAAATTTGCAGTCCCTACAAAAAGCGTCCACTGCCTTATCCAGCTTCTCTACATAAGCATCATATTGAGTATTTCCAACTGAACCATCTGGCAGGCTGTAAGTGCAGGACTCATCTTTCCAGTTAATGTTGTAGATTTCATTTGTAATATCTGACAATTCCTTGAACCGCTTATACACCATAGGGTTTATGCTCTTATACCCAAAGCCGCTGTACCAGTAAACGTTTCTTATATAGTTAACCGCTACATGATAAGAGTTTATTGCTTCCTTATTGCAACCACGAAATGACTCAGGCAAAACTTTAACTCTTCCCTCTGCAAAGTCTAAAACTGGTTTTATAACACTCTCATTAGAAGTACCCAAGATGCCTACCAAATCAAAATACTTACTCATGAAATCAAGGAAGTAATACTGTGCACCCTGTGGGAGAATTGTAATATTCCGCTTCACAAAAGACTCTACCTGCTTATAGGTATATACTTCCTCAACCATATCTGTGGTATCTACAACACCAATATTGTCACCTTTTACATAATTTATATAGAACACAAGAAACGCTCCTCTCAACACTTATTAATCATCAAATACTGGAAACATTATCATGAACGACAAAATTGCCCAATCTGATAAATAGTCAAACTGTAACTTACAGGACTGACACATAGACTCCTCATATCTACGCAATTTCTTTACAAAATGATTACACTCATTTGTACTTAGATATCCCCATGTATTCATCGGTTCAGTAAATTCCCTAATCAAATTCATCAAACGTCTAATATTTTTAAGCAACTCTCTATTTATATCCTTATGACTTATGGTATTATCTCCTACTACCTCTCTACATTGCCACAGTACACTATTAAACCCCAAGATTGCTCTAAAGTCTTCCACTTCAGATAAATGCATGGCATCTTCCATGTTAATATGCCCCTCTGCATAGGTTACGATATCAGATATTACTTTCTTATCCTTAGATTTAATACTATCTATCAGACGCAAATAATACTTTGCAATCTCAAACATACCCATTTGGTCTTCTTGTGTTAATATTGTTATACCTGCTTTACGAAATTCCTCTATCTGGGCATTTGTATAATACTCTTCAACTAAATCTTTTGTATCTACAACACTGGAAACTTTATCATCCCGATAGTTTACATAAAACATAGTAAATACCTCCATTTAGCATGCTGAGTCTAAATCGTATGCAAATACAAGCCACTCATCTAACAAGTCTTTCTGAAACCTGAATTTCTCACAAAAATCATCTCCAAGCTTGTCTAAGTCATCAAAAATTTTATCCCATGCATAACTTCCAAGATGACCATCTTCCCTCTCATAAGTATCATCTTCATCAAACCAATCGATATCACTCTTAGATTTTGCAACTTCCATTAACTTACTAAAAAACTTATAGGTAAGCTTCTTTATACTACGATACCCAAAGCTGGGATATTTAAATCTTGTTCTTATCTCAGTCACCATCTCAGAATAATTTTTTACATAATGAGTACTGAGAAACCCCATTTCAAGTTTACTTATATCTTTTGACCTCCCCTCAGCATACGCTAAGACTGCTGATATTTCTGACTTACCCTTATCTCGTAAACCATACATTAATTCTAAATAGTAACGCATGTGCCAAAACAAATAAGTCTGAGCCTCCTGAGGTAATATTATAAATCCTCTATTCTCATAATCACTTATATCATCATAAGTATGATACTCTTCTACTAAATCCGCCGTGTCTACAACACCTGCGCCTACCCAATCACAATAATTTATATAGAACATAGCAAATACCCCCATTACTGCATATGTGTTTTTACCCACTCGTTCACGATACGTTTCTGCATCTTAAACTCCTTGCAGAAAACATCAATTTTCTTGTCCAGTATTTTAGACAATTCGTCATACTGAGAGTTTCCAAACTGTCCATCTGGACGTGTATAAGTGTTATTATCATCAGACCAATCAACACTATAACACTGCAAGATAGAAGCTTTCAAGTATTTGAACCACTTAAGCATCTTTGAATTTAAACTTCTGTATCCAAAATCATAATACCCGTAAGCTTTTCTTACACCTAATATGCAGGAAACATACAACTTAAGAGGTGCTTCAATCCTGATAAGTGTTACCTTACTTAACTTTGCATTTCCACCCTCGGCATAATCCAAAGCTGAACTTATTATTGCATTGTCTTTAGTGCCGAGAGCATCTATAAGATTATGGTAAGCATAAGCTAAGTTAAGCATATGCATCTGAATGTCCTGAGTAAATATCTGAATACCATTCTTCGTGAAAGCCTCTACCTGTGCATAAGTGTAGCGTTCCTCAACTAAATCTTTTGTGTCTACAACACCTAAAAGGTTATTATCTGCATAGTTTATATAAAACATTGCGCACACCTCCCCTAAATTTTTCAAATAATTACTTTTAACTTAACCGCATACCCGTTTGCATTTACTAACTTCAACATAAAAGAAAAGTCGCTCGGTATCAATCCCCACCAAGCGACCTTTGACTACTTGAAGAACTTACTCTTTGCTCTATTTAACTTACGTCTTTCTCCATCCTCTACCAAAGGTAAATTACTGCTACTTACATCACTTAACTCCTCATTAAATTTCTCTTCTGACTCAAGATAATAATCATTTATATAGGTGTAATAGAGCATCATTACAAGAGTCGCAAGTATCAGAAATGCTTCACACGCACTTGAAACTATCAACTCCAACCTACCAAGAAGAATTGAATATACTAAGTTAGCAATAGCACCTACAGACCATAAAATCCAACTGCCGTACGATAAATCCTCAATCTTCTTAGTTCTAAACATTTTAAGCAACTGAGGGAAGTACGATATAAAAGTACATACCGTAACTACCCACATCGTGCTTACGAGCCAAAACTCTCGCATAGAAACCTCCTACCCCAGAAGTATGTCTCCATCATCTGCAACAGAAGTTGTTTTCTGAGCCTGAAATACCTTTAACTCCTTAGCAATACGTCTGTTTTCAGCCCTTGTATCGTCTAACTCTTTGTGGAGCTTGTCTAACTCCGCCTGTAAAGCAGGAACCTGTTCCGCAATTTTCTTGGCATCAGCCAACTCTCTCTGCATTGTAGCTGTATCTGCTTTAAGAGTAACGTTCTCTGAACGTAAATCAGCTAACTCCTTGAGGTTGTCCTTGCTCTCATTGTGAAGCATTTCATACATATCGCCCTTAGACTGGGCAACCAATTCCCTCAGCTTTGTGTTCTCCTCTACAAGGTTTGCATTAGCTGCCTGAGCATTACTTAAATCAACACTGATACGTGCCATAGACCTCTGTAAAGCATTTTTTTCTGCCTCGGAGGATGCAAGAGAGTCGTTCATTATCTGCATCTTATCCTGTGCTCTTGCAATGAAAAGCTGAATATCAGTACCTGATGCTGCTCCCTGCACTGATAAATCTGTAACCAAGTCCTTAGTTGTCTGCAAAGAACGAAGTTCCTCATCTTTCTCTTTGATTTCCTTCTTCTGAGCCATATACCCTTTTGCTAACACCTTCAAATCCGTCAATCTACTCATTATTTTCCTCTCCTTCATATCTTAATGCGATGATATCACATGCTTCAAAATCCACATCAGAAAGGATACCATCAAAATATTTCAAAGCTACATCATTACTTCCAGTTAACTGGGTGATTTCGTTGAAACCTGCATTTGAACCAATAACTGACTTTACAATACTGACAATTAAAACTGCCCAAAAAGCTACAAGATAGTAGACTAAAAGAGAACTATATGAGTCAGTGACAGAAAACTTAGAGATTAAGAAATTGACTAAGTCCTGTAAAAATACTAACTCAACAAAACCAATAGCACCTGGCAGTAAGGCTTTTATAAAACCTACTCCAATGCCCTTATTTGTTTCGTTTATCAACATCTTGAATGTGGTTGCAAGCAGACTTACAACTAAGACCACATAAAGTACAGTTCTCAGAGGACTGTCCGCTCTAATCAAGTAGGCTCCCAGCTTTTCCGCCATATCAGCATTATAAGCGCAAACTGTTGAAGCCACACACATGAAAAAAGACACAACTGCAAGCAACTTCAGATTACAAATCGTTTCTACCACAAGAAACACGTTATAACACGTTTTTCTCAAAACTACACACCTCCAAAAAGAATTTGCTTTTAATTTTATATCTACTCTACTAACTAACAAAGGCTACCCACTAATGAGTAGCCTTTGCAATGCTTTGATACTACTTCATTACAGAGAACTCAACCTGCTTATACACATTACTGGTTATAGCCTGATTGCCAACCTTAATGTAGAGTTCAAGTCCCTTATTGATTGTACTGTATCTGGTATTAAACTTCAGCAGATAATCGGCACTATCAACTTTCTTAAGTACACTTCTCTTTACCTTAACGGTACATCCAACTACTCCCTTATGGCATCTTGCAATACCCAAGTACTGCCACTTGCCCTTCTTGTTCTTACCATATACCCTAACACCATCGGTCAACAGAATGAATACTAAACATCCAACTGTTGCTAAGAGCAGAACTGCGGCATAAGGGAATACAACCTTAGCTACTTCCACAACATTTTCCGCAATCTTTTGAACTACTTTTAGTACATCGCCTTCTGTTGCTTCTGCTTCGGTTGCTTCAACAGGTAAGTCAGTTAACTCGCCGATTACAATCAAGCTACCATCATCTAAGTCGGACTTAGGAGCTACAATATCTTCATCTTCGTCCTTTGGCTCTTCCTCAAGTAAAGGTTCAACATCTTCAATAGGCTCCTCTACCAAGTCAAAGTAAACTGTCATGCTTGATACGTTACCTGCAAGGTCTTTAACATAAACTGTATATGAATTCTTATAACTTACTTTGAACTCATTTGACTCCTGCCAATTCTCACCGTCTAAGCTATAGCCTGATACCCCACTGGCGTTGTCCTGACCAGTTATTACAATGGTATTTGACTTGTTTACCCAATACTTATTCTTAAGACCAACTGCTATCGTGGGCTCGTCCTTATCTATATTACCTACAGTAATCTCGGTTCCTGAATAGTTACCTACAGTATCTACAACTACAATTCTGTAAGTACCATTCTCAAACAACTGGAATACCCCACCCTCAAGTGCTTTGATTTCTTCTTCACCAAAGAACAACTTGTATGCTGAGATACCATTCTCATCTGAGCCAATTACCTTAAGCAATACGCTGTCATTAGACCAACTATCCTCATTTGGGCTTAACTCATAAGTGAACGTAGGAGCAACTCTATCGATGTTTCCTACCTTTACAACTGCTTCAGCAGAGTTGCCTGCTTTATCAATAACTGTGAACTTGTACTCTCCATTATCAGTAGCAATATAAGTTGTCTCTGAGCCATCAATTCTGTTATCTCCAGGCAATACTATCCGACTTACTTCACCGTAGGCATCGCTTGTAGTTATTGCAATATCTACATTATCCTTAGTAAGGTCACTATTCACAACCTTTGCGAAGATTTCGGGGTCTACTCTATCAATGTACGTTACCTCATATGAGTATGTTGTCTCTAAACCACCAAAGTCAATAGCCTTAAATTCAAAAGTTCCATTATCTGAAACTGGAATACTAAACTTAACCTTAAGTATTCTATCCTGACCACCTTTCTCAACAACTGCTCCATTAGGTAATTCACCTGCATCTAAGTCATACCAAATACCCTGAGATTGAACCTTTCTTACAAGAGTATCGTCAGTTACCACTACATTCAACTCAATATTCTGATTTGTCCAACCTTCCACACTCGGAGAAGCAACTATTTCAGCAGGATTTTTATCAATATTATCTATTTCAACTGGATAAGTAGTAATATTCCCTGCAGTGTCAAGTACCTTAAAGGTGTAGGTTCCATTCTCAACAACAGTGAATGGAATTGTCGCTTCATTACTTCCAATATTCTGTACAGCTTTGTCTGGAAGAGTAATACTCTTAATTTCTACATTATCTGTAGCCTTTAAAGTTATAACTACGTCACTGTTTGTAGGAGTATCAATATCCACCGTATGAGAAGCTACTGGTAACTCCTTATCAATGTTGCTAACTGTATGAGTGTAAGTTTCAATATTACCTGCCTCATCCCTAACACTTATTACATAGTCACCGTTCTCTTCGACAGTAAACTTATTACTGGATACCCAAGAGCTGTCTTCTAACTTATATGGCTTCTTTGCAAGACCTAACCCTACATCATGAGCAGTAACTGTAAGAACTACATCAGTGTTTGTCTGCTCTGTAATATCCTGTGTAACCTCGTCAATAACTGGGTTGTCGTAATCAAGATTTGAGATATCTGTAGTCATCATTATAGTATTGCCAGCTTTATCTCTAACATCTATTTCATGTACACCATTATCTGCAATCATAAACTTGTTACTGGACTGCCAAGCACTTCCATCCACCCTGTAAGGTTCATCTGCAAGACCAAAACCAACATCGCTTGCAATTATTGTTATCTCCAAAGGAGCATTTGTAGGTACATTAGGGTTCTTTATAATCTTATCTATCGTAGGTGCTACATTATCTATATTGTCTATTGTAACCTCAACATAGTTTGTATTTCCTACAAAGTCCCGTATATCAAATCTGTAAGTACCGTTCTGATTTATAAGGAATATCTGCCTACACTCAGTCTTAGATACCCAGTTTGTTTTCCCCTTGACCACACGACTATCACTGCAAGTTACTGCCCCTAACTCCATGTTATCTGTACCGACTACTTCAATACTTAAAGTAGGTGTAGGCTCTGTTGTGCTAACAGTATACGTAATTTCGGGCTTAACTCTGTCTATATTTGTTACTTCTACAGTGGTTGATGTAATATTTCCTGCCTTATCACAAACATATACCGTGTAAGTTCCATTGTCTGTCACATCAAACCAGTTATCAGTTTGCCAATCTCCGTCATTCAACTTGTATGCCTTATCTGCTAATCCAAAACCTTCGTCAGTAGCCTGAACTGCAATTCTTGCTGACTCCTTAACTGGTCTTGTCTGAAGAACTCTTGCCGAGCTTATTATAGGTGCTATGAAATCTAAATTACTTACCTCATAGCTCTTAGTGATAACGTTACCAGCTTTATCTCTAATCTGAACAGTATAAGTACCATTACTGGTTATTGTTATTGCAGATACGTCAGTCCAATCATTACTATCAAACTTGTAAGGCTTGTCTGCTAAACCTAAACCAACATCATGCGCTGTAACTGTCACAACTACATTTGTATTTGTAGGGTCTTCCGTAGACTTTAAAATCTTATCAAGAACTGGATTACTCTTATCAATATTTCCAAGTATAACTGTCGCTGAACTGGTATTTCCTGCAGTATCAGTAACTGTATAAGTATAAGTTCCGTTCTGAACTTCGGAAGTCGTATACACCACATTACCACTACTTGCAGTACCATTGAGTACTTCACCGCTGGTATTTACAACCTTCGCAATACCCACATTATCACTTGCCGTTAAGGTTACCTCAATATCCTTGTTTGTAGGGTCTGTCGTATTTACCTTAGCACTTATTGTAGGTGCAACTTTATCGATATTCGTTACTTCTTTTGATACAGAAGCAATATTACCAGCTTTATCAATTATCTCATATGTATATGTTCCATTCTGAGAAACAGTAAACTTCGGACTTGTCTGCCAAGTACCATTCTTGAGTCTATAAGGCTTATCTGCTAAACCAAGACCTACATCTTCTGCATCAATCGTAAGAACTACATCCTTATTTGTAGGACTCGTAGTGCTTAAGGATACCCCATTTACTTTGGGAGCGTCAAAGTCTAAGTTCATTACATTATATGTCTGCGTAGTGATGTTTCCTGCAACGTCTTTTACAGATATACGATAGTTTCCGTTAGCTGTAATGACTTTCGTCTTATCAGATACCCAACCTGTGCCATCGAAGTTGTAAGGCTTATCTGCTAAACCAAGACCTACATCATGAGCATTGATTGTAATAACTACCTGAGTATTTACAGGAACTGTTGTGCTTCTACCAATACTATCAATTACTGGATTGGACTTATCAATATTTGTAATCTTAACTGTGCAAGTAGTTTCGTTGCCTGCCGTATCAACTGCTTTATATGTGAAAGTACCATTTACACTCTCAGAAATTGTGCCTGTATACTCGTTTGAAACCTTTGTTAAGCTAATGGACTCGCCGTTTGCGTCAAAAACTTTGGAAATTTCAACATCATCAGAAGCTTTTAACGTAACTACCACATCCTGATTTGTCGGTTCAGTGGTATTTACAGTAGCACTCAGCTTGGGAGCTACCTTATCAATATTAGTAACCGTCTTAGTGCCAGTTTGAATGTTTCCTGCCTTATCAATTACTTCTATTGTATACGTGCCATTCTCTGCGATAGTAAATACATTGCTCTCCTGCCAAGCACTACCATTGATACGGTAAGCACTCTTAGCTAAACCTAAGCCTATATCCTCAGCAGTTACAGTTAACGTTAAATCCTTATTTGTCTGAGAGGTAGTACTTAAGGTCATCGCTTTAATTACTGGCTTATCAAAGTCAAGGTTAAGAACTGAGAACTCCTGAGTTGTTATGTTGCCTGCAACGTCCCTTACGCTTACGGAATAAGTACCGTTCTGAGATACCCGAAATGTGTTTGCACTCTGCCAATCCCCCCCTGTAAACTTGAAAGCCTTAGCTTCAAGACCCAAGCCTACATCGTGAGCAGTAACAGTAATATCTACATAAGTATTACATTCCTTAGTAGTACTCCTTTCAATACTGTCGATTACTGGTTTATCTTTATCGATATTGGAAATGTCTACAGTATGAGTTGTCTTATTATCAGCAGTATCCCAAATCTCAAAGGTGTAGCTACCGTTCTTTGAGAATGTATAATCTGTTATGCTTTGGAAACTAACCTGAGTAACAACAGTACCATCTGGAGTAACAACTTTCTTAATACCCTTATTATCGAGTATCGTTAAGGTTGCAACTACATCTGTATTCGTAGGAGATGTAATATTTAATACATGACTGGCGGTAGGGGGTTCCTTATCTATGTTTGTAATCTCAATTGACTTACTTGCAATGTTTCCCGCCTCATCCTTTACTTCTACGGTATAAGTTCCGTTACATGTTACAGTTACAACATTAGATGTCTGCCAATTCTCATATCCCTGAAGTCTGTAAGCCTTGTCTGCTAAACCAAGACCACCTACATTATCAGTAGCATTTATCGTAAGAGTTACGTCCGTATTCGTTTCAGCAGTGGTACTGGGGACAACAGAGGATATAACTGGAGCTTCAAAATCAAGATTGCTTAACTTGAATGAACCGTTTGTAATGTTTCCTGCCTTATCCTTAACTGCAACTGTATAAGTACCGTTTGCAGTAACTGTTAACTTGTTGGAAGTGCCATATGCTCCACCGTTAAAACTGTAAGCAGAGTCGGCAAGACCTAAACCTGTATCTGTTGCATTTACAGTTACTACAACTGAGGTGTTACAAGGAGCCTCAGTACTGTAAGAATACCCACTTATGGTTGGTGCTACTTTATCTATATTGGCTACCGAGATTGTGGTGGATGAGATATTGCCAACTGCATCTCTAATGTAGCCTGTATACACACCATTTGCACTAACTGTCTTGGTTGCTACATCTGTCCATGTTGTTCCATCCCAACTATACGGTTTTGCATTTAATCCTGACTCTGCATCAGAACCACTAATCTTAAGCGTTACATTTCCGTTTGTTGGAGAAGTAATATCAGCTGAAATTGAAATACTCGGAACTACTGTATCCACATTCGTTATACTGAAAGGTTTTGAAACTGCGTTACCAACATCATCAGTAGATGTTACAGTACCACTTGTATTTAAGGTGAATAAGTGGTCTGTCGGATAGCTTGTTCCATCTGAACCTACAACACTGAGACTGACAGTACCTGCTGTACCTCCCGGACTTGCTTGGTCTACAGAAGTAAGTACTAACTTAACACCATCCTTAGTCCACTCAGTAGTAGAATACCCAACATCAAGGGTGGGCGGTGTATAGTCTATATTATTAACAGTAATCTCAATGGACGTAGTATTGCCTACTGCATCCTTTGCATAGATTACATACGTACCATTTTCTGTTACAGTAAAATTGCCATCAGTCTGCCATACCCCAAAAGAACTTGCACTCGCCGCAAATATACCTAATGGAGATATGCCACTAAAAAGCATAACTACTGCAAGAGAAAATGATATTACTGATTTAATACACTTCTTCAGTTTTTTCATTGCATTATCCCTCCTATTTTAGTCGAACTTAGCTTAAAACCCATTTAATACTCCCATCATGACTTCACAAGGTCAAACGAACTTGACTTTTATTCACAAACCTTAGAAAATTTTGACAACTGAAAATGTCATGTTTGATATTTGTGCAAACTGACCCGTGAAAATTCTGCAGAATTACTTCTATCTTCCATAAAACACACATCATATTTAAGTTGCAACACATTTATAGCTCTATTAAATAATCTTTAAGTAAGGTCTGTGACTTCTCAGGTGAAAAAGAGAAACAATACCCAAGAAAAATGCACATATCTTTACATGGCTTAGAGTCTGATAAGCATATGAATGACTTATCTCTGCACATCTTAAATGTCTCTCTAAAAGAAGTTGGAAGCATCTTAAATAAGTAATCATTACTTACACTCAAAACACCATCAAATACAGTAACCCCACGTATATTTATACGTTTATTTACCGAAATAATCAATAACTCCTTACTGCACAACTCAACTTCCAAAGTCTGTAAATCAATAACAAAGAAGTTATTGCACCGTTTAAAGCAATAGAACCTCCAGCTTCTTTTACACTCACAATAGGGGCATACGAAATTATCAAACCTTTTTATTACATCGAGTCTTCTTTCAAAACTATGTCCATACTTACACCTCCATAACTTAGGTTCACCATCATTTGTCATAAACTCTATAGGATACCCATTTGCTTCTTCATCCCAAAACGGTGCTGCCTTTTCTATTAGAGAATCATCTACATTATACTGGCTATGCTTTTGCATCAACTTTACCTTTGGTAAATCTCTTTTTAAGTTGATTTCTACAGCAGTGCAACCAAGAATACAAAACAACTTTGACAAAGTACTTTCAAAATCAGACCTTAATAAACCAGCTGAAATTGAAAAACTTACCTCTCCCTCTTTTACATAACTTTCAGTGCCCTCTATTACTCGAATAAAATTGACTCCTACACTCTCCGCCAACTCCTTCTTATATGAAGTATCGTTCAGACTATGCCAATAATACCCATCGTATTCTATTGCTGTATTTATCTTAGGGATAAATATGTCATACTCTACCCCACGTATTTTCTTTCTACTCTCAACTGTGCTTCCAAAAACACATTGAGAATAGTACAGAATGTATAACTCACCTAAGGATGACTTTATCTTTGATGCACAGTATGGACATCCCGAGTCGCTATAAACCCTTGCAGAAATTCTTGCATTCCAAGAATGACCTGCCTTGCACTTCCACCAAACATTTCTATGTGAGCCTGCAGTAACATCGAAAGGACTCAACTCATTTCGCTCAAAGTCCCACTCCTTAACGTACTTAGGATACATAGTGGATAAATCATTTATACCTCTTTCAACTCTTTGCCCACTGCAAATAGGGCAACTAAAATTCAAATACGTTCCCCTACCCTTAGAAGTATACTTGTATATCTCATTCATAAAAAGGTGACTCTTATCACATACCCACTTTACTTTCGTGTGACTCGCATAAGACATGTGTAATGCATCTTTATCAACCAAATGCTCTAATAACGACATATAGTTATTACTTCGACAGAAGTCTAACAGAGTTATACCTGTCTTAGCCATAATTATACTTCCTCTTCATCATCATGTAATCTACCACTTAGCTTTGCAGAATTATACGCTGTTCTGTTCTCAGCTAATCCTGCCCCTGGCATTGGATGTCTTATTGAATCTCTTGTTGCTTCAGCTACCTGCTCTTTTGTAAGACCCCTTCTCTTATTAGCTTCAACTGCAATCTTTGCCAGCTTTAAAGTTTTCTTAAGAGCTTCCTGCTCTTCTGCACTGTAAGATAAGAAATCTTCCTTAGTCATCTGTAACTTACCACCGTTACGCTCTGCAACATGAAGCAGGATATGATGGTTAAGACAAAGAGTAACTAAGTTCTCCATAGTATCTAAACCACCACAATGCACTGGTATCTTATGATGTACTGCAAGAACTCCGAGTGCGGCAGGTCCACCAAAGCCACAACACTTACATCTGAAGCCATCCCTATCCAGTACTGAGCTTTTCAGAGCAGGGTCTAATGGATGTCTTTCGCCAACTTTCTGCTGGTCAATATACGCATTATCTGCCTTGTTTAAAGCATCAAAATCATCTTCATTGACACTTAAATCAGTCAAATTATCCGCCATTTCAAGGAGTTCAAGAACATCTTGGTCACTTAATCTCTCCTGATTATCCGAGTTTGCAATTTCTCCTGCATCTTCGGATATATCTGAAATACCCATCTTATCCTCACGCTCAAGAGCATTCTCTTCCTTACGCAACTTCTGAAGCATCTTGTAACAAGCATCCAAAGTCTTATCCCCATTAAGCAGGGCATCAGTTACTTCGGAATATCCTGAAAGCATTACATCCTTTAACTTCATTGCTTCGCCTGCTTCTAACTGCAATAACGACTCTAAGTTAGCAGGAGTAATACCCACTACAGTTTCCTCAAGAACCTGATACAAATCCCAAATCTCACTCCACTGATGCTTCTGAGTCTTATTTAAGTACAATGACAAAGGTAAAGCAATCTCTTTAGCCTTTTCAAGGTCATTGAATACCCAAACAATAGCGTCAATTTCCTGCATATTGTTCCTTAACGCACCATACATACGTCTAAGACCATCCAATAGTAAGTAACGATAGTCATCTTCCTCAGGTGAATCGTTAATCAGTATTACATCAATTGGCTTAACAACTCCCAACTCTGCAACACTCTTGGAAAGACCAATCATTGTTTTCTGTCTTCCCATCTTTGTAGGCGCACTTAAACCAATTTCCTTCAACTTGATTGTATGATTTTCTCTCTTAAAGGAGTCTGAAGATATCTTCAGTAAGTGACACATCCTGTCCTCTTCATCAAAAGTATTGTCATACTCAATCTGCAATTCCTCACCCATTTCTGCCATAATTTGCCCTCCAAACTTTATTGATTTGTTTATAACTTACAAGAAATACAGTAAAATAAACAAACAAAATTTTAACAGATTTAGATACATATCATGGCTAACAGAAAACAACTGCAAAATAAAAGTCCTTACATACTGTAAGGACTTAAGAACTGAACCTTAATACCTCCTAAAAGGTAATTTCCTTGAGTGTAAGTGCGTAAGGTGTAACCATCTCAGTTAATAGGGTGTTAATGTCACCACTCCTTTCAGCATCTGAAAGCATAGCCTCTTTCCAAGCAATTCCTGTATCTAAAGGCTTTGCATGCCTGAGGTCTAAGATGCCATTGTCCAACATATTTGTCCAATCCTCAACGCTTACTGAGTCTAAAGGCAATACCAAAATACCCGTCTTGCCATCTTCTGACTCAAAGTAGCCGTAGACATCAATATCCTCGTAATCCCAAAACTCAATCTCCTCAAATACATATGGAGTATTAAACACAACATACTCCCAACTTCGATTGGCATCTACAAGACCATTTCTTGCAAAATCCACATTCGATAACACGTCATAAGCCTTGTCTGACAAATCGGTACTCTCATATAATGCTTTCTCAACAGCACCTTTGATATATGCACCAATTCTCTTGGCTTCAACATGACATCCGTTAGGTAAAATAACTGTAAACACTAACTATTCCTCCTGCTCCACTTTCTCATCTTCATCATTCATATCAACACACTGAACACAATCATAACCTGCACTGGTACACACTTACTTTGGCTTTACTTCGTACTTGTAGTAACTTCCAAACCAAACGAGAACTGGATTTTTAACTGTACCAATATTCTCTCTTATCTGACCACTGTCTTTCCAACCCTCATTTACATACTTTTGAGTATGATGTGCTTTTTCCTCCCAAGAGTCGTAATGAAACTGAACTATGGTTTCCACAAGCACATCATTCTCTCTGAAAGTCTTAATTACTGTTTCCTTAGTCTTACGCATTGTTGCACCTCACTTACCGGATTATCATAACATCTACCCCACCCCTGTTTACTATTGACACGTCCGCCTTCACCATGTCTTCAAATATTACTGTGTTTTCGTACAATGTCAACATCGTATCTACAGATGTAGACACAATAAGTGCCAACTCACTCTCTTTCAACTTCTTACCCTCAGCCACCATTGCATATCGTACCAATGTTTTTAATGAATTAAGCATACTTAACACACGACCGTTACCAACGTTCATGCAATCCAAAGACATCTTACATAAATATTTTACACTGGCTGGAAGTTCGAAATACTTCTGTCTGTCTCTGTCGCTGATATCGCTTACAAGACCTCGCAACGTTGCAACCAATTCCACATTCTCTGTACTGGAGAATATATCTGCACAAAATGCATCACCTGATGTCTCCTCGTATCTTCCATCTACTCTACCATTGCAGATGTTACCTACAAGGCAACCGTCATCTAACGTTCTTAACTCGAAACCTAAGATAGGTAATTGAACACTGTTAACTGTAAAAACTTCACTCATATAAATTACCTCCACGCTTTTTACTTTTATACAAATATTATACCATATAACTAAAGAAAAGTCAAGCGATTACAAAACATAGCCACTTGACTTAAAAATAACTATACCCAACCTTAATTGATGAGCATGAAATTTCTACCAAAGGTTACATTAGCCTTCACTGCACTCTTAAATACAGTATACACCTTTAACATTCCTAATACATCCTCTGTTTTCATTGACACTAAAACTGCCAATTCAGAGTCAGTAAAGTGCCTTCCCATACTCGACTCAGCAAGTTTACAAAGACCCTTAATAGAATCCATTACACTTAACAGATAGTCATCATCCTCAGTGACTTCAAATGTCAACTCGACTTTGCATAAATAATTTACCTTTGAATAACTCTCAAGAAACTCTATTCTATCTTCCTCACTGACAACATAAGTACGTCCACTTAAGCAAGCAAACTTACCTTTCACGCAAGAGGTTGACTTATACAACTCTATTAAAAAATCCCCTTCATCTGAAGTCTTTTTCTTCTCCTTATTGATATCTCCATCACAAAACTGACCTGATACCAACTTTTGTTCCCCTAATAAAAATAACTTATACCCTGCAACTGGTATTCTCAAATCAAAAGCACCCATACACTTACCTCCACGTTTTTTATTTTGTTAAGATATTATACCATACAACTGAACAAAAGTCAAGCGGTTATTACACATAACCGCTCAACTAATTAATACGTAACACGCAATTATCTAAGGAAATACCCACTTCAAGGTTTTTCCATGAAACTTCACGAAAACGTCTTATTCTCTCCTGAATTACTCGTGATACTTTTAGGTAACATCTTACTCCTCTGTGACCACCTACGACACTCTTCAGTGAAACCGTTAAGTAATTTAATACCTCAATGAAATCATCCTCAGAAACTATTGTAAAATCTCCGTGAGCTACATATACTATTCCGTTGAAACCTGATTGAATAGCATCTTTTATCTCTGACTGACATTCAATAGGACAACTCTTAACGGAAGCTGAACCCAAGTCAAAAACAAAACCACTTGTAAACAAAACTGGCTTAACTACTGGGTCTAAAACACTTTTCATCAAGTCCAGTTTTGTATCTCCTGGGTAGAACTTCATGTACAACACCTCTACATCGTTACTGCCCTTTACTATTCCATCGTTTGTTATTATACTCTCCCTTAAAGAAGAATACCCACTATATACTTTTAGCACTCCGCTACCTTACACTTGCATTCCAGCTTAGACCTGACATCTGACAAGCAAATACAACATCTGCAAGTGTCCTTTCTCTTACAATCCAAACATGTGCATACTGCACACTTAATGCTCTTTAACTCAATCTCTTCATCTGTAACACGACTACTCTCTAAACTACACATGCCTTACCCTCCACACAACAACTACAACAATAAGCTACTACATATCTTTCACATTCTCATTACAGAACGCTTTGAATGCACTCACCGAAGTAAATGGTGTCTTATAAAACACCATTCTGTTAAACATTCCAACTGTCATCCCCGAATCAGATACTACGACAGGTTTACCAAAATCTGTATACCTTGTATAGATATAATCCTTACTGCCGTTATCCCCCTTCCAAATCTCAAAACCTTTCCAACTCTGAACTCTGTGCATCTCTGCCTGAACTGGATTATAGACTGCACTGAAACTGCTTACGATAGCATTTAACTTAACTGCATCCACAATAAATACCCCCTTGTTAGTTTACAATCTCATACTCTTCATACAAGTCATCATCACTGTAGTTTCCACTCAGACTATCACGAATTTTAGCATCTGCTAAAGGTGTACCGTCTATCGTGCAAGGAATTACACCTGCTTCACCACCATACCTGAAATACAGTGGCATACCCACATATGCATCGAGTATTGCGATGTTATTAGGCTCAAAAAGTGGAACTCGTCTTACTCTGTTACCACCTGCTGTCACAACACCTAACTCATTGTAATTCCTTATATCTTTGATACTCTTTACATAGTATACAGGTTCGTCATACTCATCTGAAAACACCGCACAGTCAATGTCACTGGCAATTATTGCAACTGGAGATAACTTATTCTTACCCTGAGTCCACAGAATGGTCTGAACATACCCCATATACAAATCCTGCTTCCAATACCCAACTTTCATGGCGATGTTTCCGTACATGTACTTGCCACCGTCATCTCCCATTGAGTAAAACAAGTCTCTGTTATTTACCTCCATGACTATACCATCTGAGAAATACTCATAACCCTCGTTATCCTCGGACGGAACGATTGCACTCTCACAATCGGAAATGATATCAGGCAACTGCTCAAGGAAAGTATCCTTTGTAACACCCTCTATCAGCCAACTTACTGGAACTTTGAAGCCTAACTCCTCAAGCATATCATACATACCCTGCTTGGTGTCGAAGTACAAGTCCTCAGCAATGATATTGTATGCTACGAAGTCAAGAAGCAGTATCTCATCATCTGAAGCAGACTCTCTACTCATGGATGCAACACCACTTAAAGCAGAAACAATGCCACTGTTATACTCCCTTGCTTTCTCAAGATTTGGTAACGGTAATAGCAACTCCCCACGAATTTCCACTAATGGGTAATCAGCAAAACTATCAATGCTTAAATATCCATCACGCTGTGCAAGTAAGGTTACCTGACGTGTTAAATCTCTACCTGAGGTATGACGTGCTCTACTAAATGCACCCTCTAAATACCCATAGCGGTACACCAATCTTATGCCATGACCGTTCAACTTAACACTATTATGCAAGTCAAATGGCTCGTTTTCGGGTAATCTTGATACAAACTCCTTTACCTCAGCGCAATCATATGACTTGCAAGTCTGAATACTCATCATAGGAGCTTTCCTCAGCAGGCTGTGCATGTCATCAGACTTGAACTCCTCTTCAGATATTGCATCCTCTCCCCAAACTTCCTTTAATAACTCCGAATCAGGATTGAGAACCTTAAGTACCTCAACCATTCTGTCATAGATTGCATCTACAACTAAAGGAACACCCTCACTGCTTGCAGTATTACATAACTCAATATAATTTTCAAGTTTCTCGACCTGCTCAGAAGTTACTGCATCCGCACCATTCAAGTCATAATACCCAAGTATTTCCCCAATTTCCAAAACTACAGACTCTTTATTCTCCATTACTAAACTACCTCCGCCTTATTCATAATCCAACCAAACTCGCAAAGTTCCACAATACCCACAAAACCAATATGGAACTGTTACACCTCTGTAAGTAAACTGCTCAATGCCCAAAGCGAGTAATCCTCCCTTAGCACATGCATGTCGGGTGATTTCTTTAACCTCATCAACCTCATATATCTTTGTTACCATGCAGTTCTTACTCTGCTGAATATACGCACACAATGCATTCTTTAACTCTGACTTAGGTACATGAGGTTGTACATTAGGCTGTAAACTGGAGTCCTGCATACCATAGAAATCCATCACTACACACCCTCTCTAATTCGATTTTATACAAAGTCCAAAATCTGAAGTAAGTCGTCCTTATTGTGTTTCTTTGCCCAATCAAGCATGTTCTCACCTGAACGCTGAAGCATACCACAGTAACTCTTCATTTCAACAATGGCATCATCAGACTCGTCCACGCACAGAGCTGCTTCTGTGATTAAGTCTAATACTGACTTCGGCAAAACTGGCTTACTTATGCGCACATCCCATGTATGCTTTGCACCATTATAAGAAACTCCATTGATTGCGATACCTTTCTTAACACAATCCTTAACATAGCCAAACTCCAAGAACTCAACTACAAAATCCGAGGTATCAAGTACCCCAAGACGGTTTGACTCGTCCCTTGCAATAACTGTAAACATAAACCTTACCTCCTTATGAATTTTATTTGTTCTACTTGTAAAAATCGGCAGACTCAGCCGACAAATACTCTCTTATATAATAGGGCTTGTCCTTTATCTTAGTGCTTTTTGCTATCTTATTGAAGATTAACTCCTTAACACTTGTTTGATTAAACCTTAAGGTTTCCTCAAACAACTCCTTTGACTTTCTCTCAATACCCACAACATGAGTTTCATTTACTACATGTCTGCAAAGTAAGTGGGATAAATTAAATGAAAATTCTATATAATAGAAATCTGAACCACTTCTCTTGCACATATAAAGGACTCTTGAAGTTGTTTTTCCAACTAAATAAGTGACATCCTCTTGCATGTCTGAAATCAATATGTCTTTGTCTATTAGGTCAATCATGATGCACTTACTTTAACTCCTTACTATAAAACACAAGCCAACCTGACTCACAACTTACATGGAAACCTCTCTTAATGCCAAATACCCCAAGTTCCGCATTTGTCAGATTAGTGCAATATATCATTCCTGAATCTTCATTAACTAATCGTTTAATTTCTGACTCAATTGCTCTCTTATTTATCTCAACATCATCAACTACATAATTGTTTGCAAATCCACCCCTAAAGTTGAAAATATCATCATAACTTTCAAGAAAAACAACTTCAATCTGTGACAAACGCACAGAACTTTGCTTTTTAATAGATACATCGTGTTTTTCCAATGCTCTCAGACCTACAACTAATCCAGTAGCATCACATATATCCTCATAAAATGTATCTGCAAGCCACCCTAAAGATTTACCCTCACCCTCTAAAGCAAACTCATACCCAATACTTTTGAGTATGTGCTGAGTTCTATACTTGGACTTGAAACCACCTTTAGTCTGAACTACCTTACTTAAACCCGACATCCAAGTAGAGGGTTTTACTCTGTACAACTTATCACAAGTTATTACTCTATCGAGGATTAAATCATCTATCACGGTGTTGATGTTAAACAACTGACAGAAAGTGTCATAGTTTTCTCCGCCATACACGTCTTCAACACATACCCGTGAAAAGTGCATACGCTCAAATAAAGACTTGAACTGCTCATAAAAGAAACGTCTTACTCTTGCATAGTAATAGTCATCTTTAGGCAGGTCATCGGGAACCTTGAAGCCACAAGTTATGTATCTACCCTCATCATCGTTCCATATGAATACCCCAGTATGACCTGGAGCTAAGTCTAACCCTAACCAGTTTCCAGTACCCCTCAACAAGGACTCTACTGAGGGTGTCTCAACAACTGCACTTACATCTTTTTCGTCATCTAATCCAAAAGAAACATCAAACATCTAAAATACCTCTCCTACATACCCCTTTGCAAGGAACTTACATATGAAATCGCCTAACATTTCCTCCGATACTTCTGTACCCATATTAGCGTTATAGGGAATGTAATTTGCACCCTTAAACACCATACATTTCCCATTTATCATTGTCCAAGTGTAACTCTCACTGGAATATAGGTCATTCAGATGAACATACACACTCGGAGTGAAGAAGAACTTGGACAAATTTGTATCATCCTTAATGACAATAGACTTCGGCGTCCTGTCCAAAATCCAATCTTTCACCTGATACCCCTTGACTAATATTGTTCTATCATACTCCCTTTTAGTTATACTCACTGTATCTATCAGAAAGCAACTACTTGGTATAGCTTTCCTTTCCTTTACTGGGTAAGGTTGTTCCTCGGTACAGCAATATGCACCTACTTTTAAAATTCCACTTATAGGAATATCCCTCTCAGTCATAATACCCAACACCTTCATAGTGTCCATGGTTTCTACTACTCCATCTGAAGTATCTAATACTGCCATTCTGTTTAAGCGCTTATCTTCATATAACAATACAAACATAACTTAATACCCCCACTTCTCAATTACTTGTTTACGTCCATAGATACATAACCCTCTCCAAGTAATATCCAAACAAGGTCTCCAAGCCTTAAGTCGGGGAACACCTCCTCAAAATAAGGGAACTCATCGCCAAACTTATACCTTGCACGCTTTCCAATCATCTGATAATTCCAATCATCATTCTCATAACAAATTCTGGTATCTTGAGCCAATAGGAACTTAACAGTTGCTAAATCACGTACAGACTGAGAGGATAATAAATCCACTTCAACAGTTCTTTTAGCATCTACACAATTCTCACCTAAATAATCACGGTATGAGATGTGACATGCGACCTTATCGTCACGCTTGGTTATACTTAGCTTTGAAATGACCTTAACTGGCATCTTTCCACTGTATAATGTAAAGGGTAAAGGCATTCTTTTTACTGAATACTTTCCACCTGACGTACTTTTATCAATGCCTGCAATGTAAATATCGGGTCTACTATCTATAATACCCTTCACATACTCTGAGGGTAGTACCTCGACTACACCATCATTGGTGTCCATTACAGCCATTTTATTATCTAAGTTGTAATCCAGTAACATGAACACGAGAAAACCCTCCCTTCCTTAATTTTGCATCCACTTATTTGTCGTAGCTATCATCTTAACGTTGGCGGAGTCAATCTCCTTTGCCAATCTGAAAGCATCTCCCATTACTGCAAAACGCCTCCTTGCATCAAGTAAATCGGAACTATAATCGCTTATAGTATACTCTTCCATTAAACTTCCAATACTGGCATAACGCTCATAATACCCCTCTTGGTCTGTTTCCGCTTTGTCATACTCAGAAGCATCAATATTATATAACTTACATAACTCCAAAGCACTCTCACGTGAAGTTAAAGACCTTCCAAAGTATTCCTTCTGAATACGCTGATGCAATCTTATTACATCACCTGTTGCATTGCAACCCAAACAGTGATATACCTTAACACCCTTAAGATGCTTATGAGGTATAATACCCATTGAGGGATTTTTATCAGCATGGTTCTTAAAGCAACATAAAACTTTACCTTTATAGGAATTATAAAAATCATACCGTGAAAAGCGAACATCCAATGGCTGAATAAATCTCTTGTAGTAATCCTCAATAGTTACCACAATTCTTTCCTCACCATTTGCATCTTTCACTGCATAAGTCAAAACAAATTCTTCCAAACTACGTCTTTTCATACAAAGTCACCTACCTACTTTTCTATACATATTATACCATAAATATAGAGAAAAGTAAAGACACCCTCACAAGAATTGACACAAACTGTCATAATCTCGCAAAAATACACAAAAACTAAAGAACATACTATTTATGCCAATATTTCCCACTTTCAATAACAACTACTTAAAATTCAGATTTCAAGTTCAATCTTGATAGTTCGGCATCTAAGTTTTCATACTCAACCTTAGATATCAAATCTTCAAAGCTGTTACCATATTGCTCCTGCATAAACTGCATGTTCTCAATGCTTAATTTCAATATACTATTGTACTTTCTATCTAAACATACCCATTGGCTATTTCTTTTACTGCAAAGAAACCGTCTTCCAAGGTAATCTTCCTTCCTTTCTATATCACATACACTTTCCAACTCTAAACCTGCTGAGTCACAAACACAATCTCTAATGTCTAAAATAAGTATTCCATAAGTAAAAAGAATATCACAATCCTCTGTATCAATACCCTCCGATTGCTTTACACTCAGCCTGAACCTTATAAATAACTTATCATACAAGCATAAAGCTACCTTTGTAGCTTTTGGTGTGCCTGCTACTAAACCCTTTATAAAATACCCAGTTTGTACTCTGCACTCTTTGCCATCTATACAATATTTAACATAAACACCAGTTAACTCTTTTACTAAATTATAACTGTAACTTAAGCTACATGAACTCAATCTCCTTGAAATCAAATAAGACCATCCCCACACAAATATTATGGTAAGTGTAGCATAAATACAAAATCATGTAAAGAAAGACTGGCAGTAAGTTCGAAAAATATTAACCCTGCAAATTTACTAAACTCACAAGCAATACCCACTTAAATATGCAAAGGAAAACCGCCCATATACCAAAGTATACAAGCGGTTTCACAATCAAGTCCAAATACTCAACAAGTAGTTACCTGCTACTTACCTTTAAGAAAACTCCAGTGCGAGTCGGGCTCATCACAATACTCTGCCAAACATCACCAATGCGGTTGCCAATAGAGTTTGCATAAACGCTACTGCCATCAACTAAGTTAATCTTCCAGTTATATCTTGCAAGGTATGCAACAATCTGATTTAATGGAAGTCTGAAAGCAGGGAACGTAGTACCCTTAAAGTTGATTGACGAAACATCATTAATGCAATAGATACCTATGTATCCATTGTAGCCTTCCTTGGTTTTTCTTGAGAGGAACTTCTCAAAAACTGCACAAGCTTTCTGAATACCCTCATTCATCTTTGCAACGTCTTCCTGCGTTACTACTGACGGGTCGATATAAGCCATTGCACTGCAGATGTAACTCGGGCTTACCTCAAGAATTACATCATCACCTTTCAACTTTCTAAGTGCAATATTGGAGTCATTCTTTAACTCTTCAGCAAACTTCTGTACATCTCTTACATGAGTAAATCCCCAAAACGCTCCGTTTGGAATATTACGAAGTGCCGTAACTAAAGCAAACTGAGTGCTCTCGGGCAGAGTCTGAGCTTTCTTAGTAGAAGCTTCGATAACTGCTTTATCAACATCTTTTTTCATAATCATACCTCTCTTCTAAAATTTATTGTGGGCAAAATTTCCCCCTCGATGCTAAATTATATCTATCTAACACCGAGGGAAACTAAGATAACATTATTCCACTTTGTCTACTTCCTTAATGAGTTCTTTTGCTAAGTTAACATAGTACATCTGCTTCTCTGAAGCAAATCTTCGAACAGATACCGACTTTAACACGTCTTTTATCTTAACTAAAGCACTTGTTGGGATTACACTGGTTACGACCTTGAAATACTGCTTATTTAAGTAATCTCCCTTACCTAATATTTCCAACGCTCTCTCAACAGTTTTTAAGTCCTCATTTGATAAACTACCCTCAGGTTTCTCCTCCTCTTCACCACTTCTTAACTTTCTTATCGTTACTATTATATCTTCAATAAGAGATGATAAAACTGCCGCCTGTCTTGGAGATACCCGTTCCGTTCTTGATACTGTATCCCACACATCAAGTCTGAAAGAATTTCTTGCTCTAAAAGTAATAGCCAACTTACTATCATCAAGAGTATCAATGTAAGACTGAAGTAACCTTGCAGAGTCCCTAAAGCTATCAGCATGCCAAGACAATCGTCTTAAAGCATCTAAGTCATCTGCTTCTGACTCCTCAGGTTCCTTGTCTATGATTACATTCTTACATATCTCTGAAAAACCTGCCTTAAATCCCTGCATGCAATACCAGTTCTCAGTGAAAGTTGCAAGACTATCTTCCCATCTTTCAACTCTCATTGGAGTTCTTGAACCCATCTTAGAGAGAAGTTCCTCAGATACAGTTATACATTTCTTAACTGAGTCAAGATTATGATACTTTGCATCATAGGCATTGAGATAAGGTGTTTTCCAATTACTCTGAAAACTCTCTTTAATCTCCTTAGTGAGTATCATCAAACCTATCACATTGAAACCCTTTATTAAACCTTCAATCGGTGAAGCCTCATCATAAAATGGACATCTGATAGCCATGCACTCTCTGTTCTCATAAAACTTGATTGCCTGTTTACTCTTACCGCCCTCATCTCTTACGTTCATACCCAACACTGGATTGTACTGGTAGATACCATCAAACTTGATGTTAAATACCCAGTCAAGCAGGCTACATAAACTGTAATCAAAAGACTTGTTAACGTAAGCATAGTTTCTGAACTCCCAAGTTCTCCATGAATAACTTATTCCTTCTAAGAACTGGTCAACTACCTTGCCATTATCAAAGCACTTATCGAGAATGATACTTCTTGCCTTGCTATTCAAGGTGATACTCTTTAATGTATCTGTCCTTAAGAAATACTTCTTAAGCATTTTTACCATTGTTTTCGGATACAACAAGTGTGCTTTCTTAAACTCTAAGGCAAACTTGACAATCCTTGCATTATTTGACACTGACTCCGCAAATTTATCAATTACAAAGTTTAATATCTCAAAAGACTTCCATGCTGACTCAAGCTGACTTTTATCTTTATAGATACCACAAAGATTTACCAAGTCAGAAGTTGAGTCTGACTGAGCCTTTCTTATTGCCTTCATTACAGTCGCATCTACCTCGAAGAAATCTCCGACACACTTACTGCCAAAGGAAACAACTCTTCCGCTCTCAGTACCCCTTGCATAGTGGATATACCTCAAAGGGTGTCCAAATTCACAATACCCACCAGGAAACTTACCTGTATCTACACAACCCTCATATGACCATTCTTCATCTCCACGGATACTTGCTAACTCACGCTTCTTCCATTCATCATATGCTCTACTCTCAACAGTATCCAAGTGCAGAGAACCATTCTCACCCTGGAATACCATCTTTGAGTACCACTTATAGTAACTGTTTAGAAGCTTCACCTGACCCTCATTCAGCATGCCATATAACTGCGCAACGCTGAACATGTCTTTATCGTCATCATCTGACTCATACTCCAAACCACCGTCATCGTCATCATAATCATAGTCATCGTAATCCTGCAAATCCTCAAACTCCTCAGAGTCACCTGAAAAGATGTCATACTCATCATCGTCAGCTTTGAATATATCATCGTCAAGTTCATCATCTTCTGAGGTTTCATAGTCTGAATAATCTAAATCTTCATTTGAGAAATTACGTAAAGAGTCCATTATCTCATCGAACTCTTTGGTATCTAACTTAGTAGAACTTGTAATACCCATAAAGTCTGCCTTTATCATGGACGTATACTCTGTTGCAACAGAAGTAAGTTTCTCTAAAGGCATTACAGAAACTTCATTACTTATTCCCATATACTCAACACCATCAATTTGGCATAACTCCTTCAAAACAGACTCGTACCCATAATTGAGAAACCCTGCCCTTAATGCAGATAACTTAAATCTGTTAAGCATACCTGCATATCTTGTTTCACAAGGTATACCAAAACACTTGGACTGAATAAAAATGGACTTAGGCATTGAATCGACACTCAAGTCATCCAAATCCATTATTGAAATTTCAGACTCAGTTGAACGAACCATTAAAAAACTCATCTCAATACCCTCCCATTAGAAGCCTTTGCACTTCTTCAAATCATATCTGCCTGACAATACAAAAGACTTTATTATAGACTCCAACGGCAAAATCAACGCTTTACCCGATATCTCACTTACACGCTTTCCCGAAGCTAACTCAGCCTTGGTAGTTAAACCACCTTTCCCATCGGGAACTAACTGAAGTCTCTCCAACTTAGGAGTAACTTCTTTTAAGAAGCGATGATATACCTCTCCGTTAGGAAACTTAAGTAAGGTATCAACATCCAATGCAAAATCTCTACGCATACTGCTATCATCTGTAGGATTATATGCATATATTCGATACCCAATGAGGTGGTCTACGTTACCCTCATGATAGACTAACACCTTCAAGTTATTTGAGTTTATACACTTGGTATACACCTGACCAAAAGACATATATCTCGCCTCCAAATCGACCGTACTTAAACTTCCTTGATTACATATGTTTCCATGTACAAGGTATCATACTGGTAAATGATTATCCTTGCACTGGTAGCACAATCTACCCTGTCATTTCGTACCGTTATTGTGCTGTCTACAATCTTAGTATTGCCAACTGTTGCATGTGACATATGCTCCTTGATTGCATTTAATGCACTCTCAACTGTTTCGTGGAATGTAACATCCATCCCATTACGTATCAATCTCACATATCCTCTTGTCATAATAAATACCCCCTTTACTGCTTGTAATGCTCTAACACGCCCTTTACAATCTCTGAAAATAACATAGATGCATACTCTACTCCACAATTATTAAACACCGAAAAAGCAGTGCTTCTCTTATTGTTTTCTAAGTACTCCCAAATGTCTGAAGTATCTGAGAAATCATATATTAAGAAATCTGCAAAATTCTCAAAGTGGCTAAACTGCTCATCTTCCGCTAAGAACCTGTCCTTATATGTAGTATAATCATCTCCACGCTTTTTGACACGTATACCCCTCTGTTCATTAGACGTCTTAATGTAGATAACTACTGGAAGAATACCCAGTTCATCCGAGTTCTTTCTTATGTACTCAATGCCTTTAGGGTCAATGATATAGAACTTAACGTCATCTTCAAGTGACTCCACTGTTGCACAATATCTGTGACCATTTATCTCCGTTTTTGCCAATACATGCTGAGTGTCTAAGATTTCAGTCATCTCTTCCTTAGATACAAAGTAATGCTCCCTTCCATCTACTTCACTTTCTCTTATAGGTCTATCGGTAAAACTGCATACTGACTTGAAACCAAATTCCTTCTCAGCAGCACGTACTAAGGTATCTTTTCCTGCACCCGACCTTCCTGCAATACAAAACAGAACCCTTTTACTACACATAAAAACTACACTCCATTTCTTTTTATTTTTATTGTAAATATATCAAGATTTTCTTCACCAAAAAGCTAATTACCTAAAAGGTATTTTTATATCCTCATAGCCAACAACTTAAGCAAAATCACTGAATATCAAGCAAAAATTGAAGTATTTTCAAGGCTACATTCAGAAAGCCAAGCGAACTTTACTTTAAGAAGAAAACCTTAAGAAATTATCGAATATTGATTGCACCTGATAAAACTTTCAAAGCTTTTACCACTGTCATGAGAGTGTTTGTATCAATATCCCTTGCCAAAACACACATACCCATTCCATTAGATAAGCCTCCCTCTGCTTCAGCAACTAAACAATCTGAGCCATTCAAATCAGTTATAATTCTAAGTCTACTCTTCAAGTTATTGCGTTCTGCAAATTTGTTGAAATCTGATACAATCTTCACATCCGCTGGTATCATCAAACAAGCCTCCACATATAGTATACTATATATTATACCATACAACTTGATTAAAGTCAACCTTAACTTCAACTAATAATGACTACTTGGAAGTATTTACCAGTCTAACTGCCTGCATGAGAGGAATACAATCACTTGTACCGAAGTTCTTACCGTCTCTCTCAATAATTACAGTACCAATACTGCAATCAACATCAGCAATCTTATAGGTAAGATTGTTATACACTACTTCGGTTTTGCCGAAAACTATTGGCTTCTTCGAGGATAACAGAACAACCAAGTTGGCTACCTCGGTATCATATACCCCTTCGAGGTAAGTCTTAATACCCTCCCCGTGCTTTTCTTCGTCATCAGAATACCACCTTCCATCTGAACCCTCATGCATGAATATGGAGTCCAAGTTCACTAAGGATATTGAACCCTCCGCATAAGACTTAAACAGGTTTGTGTTTACGTCATACGCTCTTGACAACTCAGGTACTATAACACGATATCCAATTACTTCAGAACCTCTTACCAACGAATACAACTTCATGATTGTTCTTCCTCTCTTTCATTCTTTTTAGCTTTCTTGCATTCTCTGCAAATACTATCTTCATACCCAACAGACCAACCTGCGCCCTTGAGTCTATGTACGAAATCTACTGCACTCTCCTTACCTAATGTAGCTACTCTACCACAACTGCCACATACTATTTCTATATTGTAGGGAGAGCCATCTTTCTTTAGCTTCTTCTCCAAAGACTTGTATCGCCTGTCCACAAATAAAGGTGAGTCACAATACTTAGAAAAGTGTGGACAATTCTTTTCAATACACTCATGTGACTTAAGCAAATCTTGAGATATAAAACCTCTATGCTGTACATAGTGGCAATACCCACACGGTTTCTCCGCTCTATTCTTACCATCAAAGTAGTTAGAATACAAACCATCCTTGCTTAGGACTTTACTCACCTTTTTCTCATAGTCTATAACACCCATTAAGCACTCGGTTCTTCAGCATCCAAACTGCTGAACATGCAAGTACCCAAATCACAATATATGTCTATCGGAGCGAATACTGGACATAATCGTGAGGGAACGGAAACTAACTGCATTCTATGGTTCTGTAAGTCCTCTACACTTGCATATAAACCGATGTTTATATCGGGTGTACGAACAATTTCAGCTGACTCACCACCTGCTGTACGTGTTTCAGCACCACGCATTGAAGTCTGCTTTGAGGACTCCTTAATAAAATCCTGTGTGAACTGAGCAGGGGAAATAAAGGCTACGTTTCTTGCCTTACAGTAAGCAAGGGCTTCCTGATAGGCTTTACCTATATACTCATTCTTCTTAGTATTTCGACTGTCAGAACCAATTAACTGCAAGTAGTCAATTAATACTGCTTTTGCATTACACATCTGCACGGCGGTTTCAATCTCATCAATGAATGTTTCAGCCTTAAATGGTCTGTCAATCAAGATGAGTTTGCCGTAACTGGGGTTTGTAAACAAGTCTGTTCGACTTGCTAACTCTAACTCCTTAACTGCTTCAGACGGATATGTACCCTTGAAGATGGTGTTCTGGTCGATACCCACTTTCATCTTTGTCACATCTGTTTCATTTCTGTTGTAGATATAATCGAAGTGGATTGCCCTCAACTGAGCTAACCAAAGGTCTTTGCCACCTTCATGCGCCCAAACTACCATGTTATTTCCATGCTCAACAAGAATATTGTGCGCCATTCTTGAGGTAAACTTTGATTTACCACCTTTCGTAGGTGCAAGTATCGAGTAGAAAATACCAGTATATATGCCACCAAGCAAGTTATTTAACTCCTTCAACTCACCAAAATCACCAATCTTTTCTGACTTAGTTTCGTCTTTATCTCTCATACCATACTCTGAAGCATCTACGAAACCATCACCACTGGTTGTACAGACCAAAGAGTCAATGTCTGCCATTGCTTTCTTAGCATAGGCAATGCTGTCATCATACCCCTGATAGTAGCGTCTACCTTCCTGCAAGCCATCATATAACACCGTTCTTGCCTTACTGTAAACGATACCCATTTCAGTATTCTTGAATTCCAACTTGAACTTTTCAAGGTTTAACTTAAAGTCCTCAGTGTCTAATACCCCTAAAGTCTTTAGCCTCTCATAAGCCTTTATAACACCTGATACATACCCAACCGCTTCGGTTTCACCGAGGTCTGAATATGCATTGATATTGATGTAATCTCTTGCGTTTAAGATTAACTTCTCATTACGCAACAGATACATTTTGTAAAAGTCTGCATCGGGCGTAATGCCCTGTTCCTTAAAGTTGTACAGCACACTATACAATATGTAATTTTCATTTCTGAAAATTCTCGGTTCAATTTGACCGAACATAATCTGCCGATTACGCAGACTCACCTTGTCCTTTCCTATTATACTCGCCATAAGAGTGTCGCTGACAACCTGCAGACGCTCCTCAGGTGTAAGAACTACCTCAGCATCCATACATGAAATACCACCTTTCAAAAATTTTTACTGTGAATGCTATAACTACACTAAAACCTTACGGAATAAACACCTGACAATCATATTTAAGAGTATCCAATGCTTCTACTAACCTTTCAGATATTGCGCTGGCATGAGGTAATCGAGAAACTAACACGTATAAAGGCGTTCTTCTTTCCTCCCCAAGACATACAATCTCAGAAAGCAGTAAATATACACCCTCTGCAATGTATTCATCTTCCTCAGATGGAAGTAAATTAAAGCTGACCTTAAAGGTTATAGGGTCTACTTTTACATACTCATAGCCTAATACCCGATTTACTGTTTCTTCGATATACAACCATGCAGGAGTAGAAACTGACACATTGGACTTAGTCATGTCTACCCCAATGCATTCTGCATTCTTTGCAGACTGGTCTACAAGTTCAAAGGAGCGCATATAAGCCTGAGAAACCTGTCTTATGCAATACATATCACCCACACCAGTTTCCTGCACATCACTGCCCGAGTAGATTATAGAACTGCCATCGGAAAAAGACACATTGCACTTCTTTATCTCATTATACTCACACTCATGCAACTTGTCCAACTTATCATAGTATGCAGTAAAATCAGTTACCAAGGAACGCTCTATTGCTGAAAGAATAGTATCTGTTTCTATCTTTCCACAATCACCCACAATTTCATGTAACTCGACTACCTTAGCATCCTTCGGAACTATAATTCTGTGAAGCTGTTCGCCACCAGACTGGGTCTCAGACACAAAACTAACACTTGTAATCTTATTTAATGTCTTCAATTAACTTACCTCCTATACCCAACATTACTTCCTTCTTGAACTTTGCTACAATGACATCAAAGTTGTCAGAAGCAATCTCTACCTTGTCATCATGCATCACATACATGGTGTACCTTAATGTTTCATTATTAACAGTGCAAAAGAAAACACCTGCATCAGTAACAACACCATATACATATGTTAAATCATTTCTACTACAATAATCTCGCACCTTTGATTTTAGCATTGCACATACTACCTCCGTTTTGATGCTAAATTAAATCAAGATGACTAAGAAAAAGAGAGATAAGTACTTATACTTACCTCTCTACTCAATTTGCAACCCTTAGATTGCTGTATAGGATGCCTGGAACAGAGATGCATCACCTAAGAAATCATTGGCTGATGCAAGGTATCTCAGAGTCGGTCCACAATAACTACCAACATTGTTTAACATGTTGTAGCCTGTGATGCCGTCTACTACTGCAAGAGATTTAATCTTTGTATTCTTCTTTAACTCAAAGACTTTCTTTCTTGCAGTTCTGTCCATCTGCTTGATAGTATCTAACAGTACATAGGAAATTCTGCCTGCAGTGTCTATTACATACAGATACCCACTTGGTTCGTAATCGTATACACCTGCAACGTTCTTTGCATACATACCATTGATACCTCTCTCAACAACACGCATCTGCTTCTTACTGTTGAGCCACTCGTAAGTGTCTAAGAAACCTACAAAACCGTCATCATATACTACAACTTTTTTCTTGCCATCAAGTTCGTCAAGATAAAGAACTTCATAGTCATCAGACTCTTCTAAGCCAAGATACTTGGGAATATAAGTACCCACTTCGTTGTTTGCTGTATAAGGGATATCCTTGCAGTACAAACGGATAACTCTACCACGGTTATCAATACCCAATAGGATTGCGCTTGCGGATGCCTCAAGGTATCCTGTGCCCTTCGGAATCTGTGACTCAAATCTGTACTTGCGGATGAAGTTGTCTTTAATCATGTAGTAGCAAGTGGTGTTATCTACATATACCATCTGCTCTTCCTCTGACTTGACGAAGTTGTAATCCTTATTGGAAATCTCCGTACGTCTAACATGAGAAACCTTCTTATCTTCAATCATCTCATCACACTGACGAAGAATTACACCATCAATATCCTGCAAATCATTCTCAAGAGCATCGATTGTAGCCTTGCATCTTTCATACTCCTCAACATAACGTTCACCACGTCTGAAGTCACTTAATCTTCTTGAGGTAAGCCAAACTGCAAGGTCATAGTCGATAATGCTGTTATCATAGTTGTCTAACACGAACTGGATAGCTTCTTCCTTGGATTTCTTTATTACAAGGTTACAGAACTCTTCCATCTTGTCACGTTTACTCATCAGTTCAACAAATGCTCTGGATGCTCTTGCTCTATCCTTAGCACCCTGTAAACTATCCTTAAGTGAACGTTCAAGAACTGTTCTTCTCCACTTAACCCACTCACCAACGATACCAAATACTCCAAGAGTTACTGGAGCTGAATCAAGGATACATGTCAAGTCTGCTGAGAAAGTACACTGCAGGTCAGTTTTCTTATATAAGGCATACAAAACCTCATCTACCCTGTTCTTTCCAGTACACTCAATAAGGACTCTGTCTACACCCTTTTCAGAAGCATCATTAACAGAACGAACACCACTGATTTCAGCATCTTCAATCTGCTTTTTCAGCATACCTGCTGTCTTGCCATAAGGGAACTCAGTGATAAGAATATTCTTATCAACGACTTCTACACGTCCTCTGAGCTTTAACTTGGCAGTACCAATGGTCATTAGCTTTGCTAACTCTTTATTGTTCTGAATATAATACCCACCTGTTACAAAGTCGGGCATTATCACAGTGTGGCACTCCCCGTCTTTAATGTACTCCTTAACAAGATTAAGCACATCAATCACATTGAAAGATGGCATCTTGCCACGGAAACCAACTGCAACACCTTCCTGTGAGTTGCATAATACTGCAGGGAACTTCACGGGGAATAACTCAGGCATCGTAGTAGTACTGTCGAAGTTAGGTATCATTCTGATACCGTTCATCTCTTCGCAATAGTACTTTAATGCATCCTCGCTAATTCTTGCCTCAGTGTAACGTGAAGCTGCATGACGCTCGCTCGATGTAACTCTACCGAAGTTTGAATCACCGTACAGAAGCGGAATTGACATCGCACCGTTTCCTGTTGTAAGTAATACTAATGCTTCATAAACTGAAGCATCTCCATGAGGATGGTAGTTTGCAGTAACATCACTTGCAATCTTAGCACACTTTACAGTGCCACTACGCTTACGCATATTGTATGCAGTATAAAGCGTACATCTGTTTACGGGCTTTAAACCATCTCTCAAGTCGGGTAAAGCACGATATATGATTACACTCTTAGCATAATCAATATACCCTGTAAACAGAGTACCCATGCCTACCTGCATGTTGTCTAACTTGAAATCTAACTGCATGATATCTCCTTTCTTAAACAATATAGGAATAAAAATTAACTTGTAAAATAAATATAACCTTACAAATAATAAGTAAATACTCCTACAATTATTTCATTTTAATAATTATAACATTTTACTTACATATTTGCAAGGTTATATAAGGACAAGTTGAAATAAATATTTCAAAATCTTTTAATGTCTCAGTGTAAATACAAGATTAACCAACTATAAAGTGATACATACCAAACACCAAAGAACCAAGTGTACCAATACCCATGAGTAACTCCAAGCATACTATTAAACCAAGGAAACAAATATACACATCTAACAACGCATCTAAATCATACTCAGCATATTTTGCAGAGAACTTATGTCTTTTTGAGCATAACAACAAACCAAGAACTGCACAAACATTACCCATCACATGAGTCCAAAACCTGCTGGATGATGCATAAGTACCCGTCAATGCTACTGCATCTCTCAACGATGGTACAAAAGAAACATACACCACTTCTCCATCAGTATCTACATAATCTGTAGTTCTAAGAGTTGGCACAAATACTACCTCATATTCTTTACTGCCTACCACAACACTGCCCGACTTAAACCTGTTGTTTCCAATCTGCTTAATACTATCTATATCGTCTGCTATCTGTATCTCATAATTGAAATCATCTAACACAACAGAAATATTGTCACCCTCAAGCAACTCGGACAAATCTCCATCAAAAGTATCGTCAAGTCTTACTGTTTTCAAACCAACCGCGACTTCTTTTATGTAACTTTCAGTTTTATCCTGTATGTAATACAACTTTGAAAACTGATAAAGCACGTGCACTGAGTATAACGCACTTAATGCACTTGTAATTATCAAAGCAATGCACACTACATTGTCAAGTTTAGACCAATGGTAACTCCTCATTATTGTACACCCTCCCATGCAAATTTTCCGACCTGTCCTTCTTATCCAAGTAATCAAACTTAGTAGATACCCCCTTTGATAAGAAAGCGTCGAAGATTAACTTTGTTACATAGGCATCATACTCGGCACAATGAAAGCCACGTCCTGCAATTGGTGGTAAACTGATACCCATATAGTCAGCTACATCACCCAATTTCTTACTTGGTAATTCTTTCATATACTTACGCACCAAAGAGTACACATCAAAACCTCTACGTGTTTCTCCCATTGAAAAGTCACCACATATTGTCTTTGACTTAGCGACTAACATGTTATAGTCAAACTTAACATTGTAACCTACAATAGGTAGCTGTCCACAAAAGTCAAAGAACTCTGGTAAAACCTCACTCATATCTCTTGAGTCCTTAACCATCTCATTTGTAATACCCGTGGTGCTTTCAATGTACCTTGGAATACTCCAAAACGGCTTAATCAACTCTGAGAACTTACCAACTGAAACACCATCAACAATATGAAAACCACACACTTCTATTATTGAGTCATTCATTGGAGATAATCCAGTGGTTTCGACATCTAAGCAAATATATTCCATATTAAACCTCCATACTAAAATAAGGCTAACGCACTGCGTCAGCCTTACTTCACAATCAACTACAGTGTAATGTCCTCTACATCAGTATCTTCATCAAACTCGGAGTTTTCAATCGCTTCAAGTTTCATGTCCATATCAGACATCATATCAACTACATCCCCACCAAGGATTTCTGCAAGAATATTCTTGCGTAACTTAAACTTGTCCTTACCAAAAAGTGCATCAATACAATCTCTCAGATTGTTGTCACTGAAATCCATAACTACGGGAATAAGGTTTCTTGTTGCAGGGTTTACTGTTGTTGTACTTAGCACTTCCTGAGAGGTTTCACCTAAACCTTTGTAACGCTGAGTACCAACTACCTGACCTGCATACTGCTTATAGAGCTTGTCCCTGTCCTCATCAGTATTTGCATATACCATAGAGCCGTCACGAAGTGAAATACCAAAACGAGGTGTCTCTGCGATATATACGTGACTGATAGCACGCCCACGCTCATCTACACCACAAGGCATAAGTAACTGCGGTGCAAGGCGGTAGAATACCAAGAAAAGCAATACCCGTATCTGGAAACCATCTTCATCGGCATCAGTTGCGAAGATAATCTTATCAAAACGCAACCGTGATATGTCAAACGTAGAAGCATCTCCGCCTAAGTCCATACCCGTATCGAGGAGTGCAAAAATACTCTTGATTTCTTCGTTTGCAAGTATATCCTCAACAGATGCCTTCTCAACGTTCAAAACCTTACCTCTTAAGGGTAAAGCTGCCTGAAAAGCATACTCACGAACTGAAATGATTGCACCCTTAGCAGAGTCACCTTCTGCAAGCCACAACTCAGCACCGGGAAGATGCTTCTCATATGCTTCACAAGTGGAGAACTTTTCGGGTTTCTTCTGGCGAGCCATCTTTGACATTGCCCTTGAAATCTGTGCCCGTGTAGCCTGCTCCTCACGTGATTTTGCACGTTCAATAATCATGGCTACGTAATCTTTTACAAAAGGGTTATCCTTCGCATACTCTGTTGTCAACTTCGCAGTCAGCGTGTCTGCGATGATATTGGTAATATGGTCATTGTCAACTTCAAACTTTGTCTGACCTTGGAAAGAGGAGTCATTACTACGTGTAGAAATAACACAAGCTAACGTGTCTGCGTAGTCCTTATCCTTCAAAGTCAAACCTGCCTGACTTAAAATCGGCTTTAAGAAGTTATACAAGCCGACATTATACCCAGTTAAGTGTGCGCCACCGTACATCTTCACATAGTTGTGATTGAAACTTACAGGTGCATTGTCATCTACAAAGGTGAAAACAATCTTTGCTTCATCTACATAAATAAATCTCTCGCCCTGCTTATTTCGATACCCATGGGTGAGGTTGCTACACTCAAAAATCTGCATGCTTTCATCGTACTTAGCACCCAACTTAGTTTCAAGTAAGTCCTTCTCAGTGCCTGCTTCGAAAGTCAGATGAGTATTTGTATCTTCATCATACATGTTAACAGTGATATGTGCTACGCAGGAGATATCCTGACATACTTCCTTAAGATACTGGAATGTTACATTCGTATCTTTGAAAACATTGTCATCGGGTTTCCAACGTACATATGTACCGTTGGGCTCATCGGTCTCATACTTGTTTTCCTTATATAAAGACCAATCAAAACCTTTATCAACCTTTCTTGGCTCACCTGCAACGATAGGATACCCACCCTTATAATGCATTTCGGTGCAATACCCATCTTTGTAGGACTTTACATCGAAGTATGAAGATGTATACTGTGTAGCCGCCGCACCTAAGCCATTTAAGCCAACTGCAAACAGATAGTTGATTGACTTCGGGTCGAACTTGCTCCAATCTGTTACCTTCTGAAGCTGTTCCTGTGTACTACCTGTTTTACCACCCATATACATTTCATTGTATACAAGATGCCAGTTATACATACCCTTCTTGCTGTTCCAACCAAGAGGAACTCCTCGACCATAATCTCGAACTGAGATTGAGCCATCGGAATATCTTGCTACATCAAGTCTATCTCCATATCCTGAAGATACCTCATCAAGTGCATTGCCATAGATTTCAATGAAACCATGTTTCGCACCTGCAAGACCATCCGAACCAAGCATAACTGCAGGTCTCTTACGTACACGTTCTGCATACTCGAAACCATCAATGCTGTCTTCGCCATAATCAGAATTGACTAACTTTTCTTCTGCCATGAATAACTCCTTCCTTAATCTTAACTTTGTGATTTCAGTAATAATTATTAGCTTTTATCGTGATTGTAACTAAAAAGCACAATCAATTATAAAATACTTACAAAATTAAAACCAAAATAACAAATTTATTTTATTTTAAGTAATTATAACATACAACTTATGCTAATGCAACATAATATCCTACTAAAGTTCAACAAACTCCAACAAATTACATGAAACTTGAGTTTGAAGTCATTTTATTGAGGTCAAACATTGAAATTTGAGGGGCTGTAGATACTTCTTCCGCTACTGCTTTTACTTCCTCAACTTTTCGTTCCTGAGAAGCAATACCCGACTTCTTGTACTTCACCGAAATCATCTTAGGTACACAATAGTCATAATCATCTTCTGACGTTGGAAAATCATAAACTACACACGTTGCATTAGATAACGTAAGAAGTATAGTTGGCTTTCCAAGTCTACCCCTCTGATACACAAAACCCTTAATGGAGTCTGCACCACTCTTAGTTACTCCCTCATCTATAACTACTACACATAAAGAAGCATTTAAGCAGTTTTCATACTCCTCAACCAGTTCTTTTTCTTCATAGTTCTGTGACTCAACACTTCTACGCATCTTTGCGATAGAATATACAGTCTGTAACGGAGCAACCTCAATACCGGAGAGGTATGCTCTTATCAGAATTGGATTTACAAAGTTCTGTTCATACACTCTTGAGCCTAAGTTGAAGAACATAGAGTATTTTGGTAAATCTCCAAGGGAAACAAGAGAAATCAAGTCATCTAACTGCTGTTTTACGTCAGCCAAACTTGACTCCTCAAGCAAGTTTACCGAACCTCTGAATAAGCTATCAAAAGAGTACTCTGTCTTAGAACATACCCTCTCCTGTAAGCCTAACTTCTGCTCAACTGGCGTATTATCTACTGAAGAAAGTCTATCATACACTTCCTCCTGCCTTAACTGTGCACAATGAGGACATCTTGAAGCCTTATGTGTTCTTGGGTTAAATAAAATACCCCTCGAGCAATGATACGGACAATTTGCATCAAAAACCTTTAACTCCTGCATTTGAAACTACATCCTCTCTTACGATTTTCTCAAGTCTTAAAAACATATGCATCATATACTGCAACAACGACTGTCTTGCACCCATAGGCAATTCTCTGAACTTATCAAAGTCATCGCACATATCTTCTATGCATACATCAGCAACGCATACCCAACTTGGATAACATATTTCAGTTGGTAAGTCTAAGCACTTACTTACCACATACCTAAACACCTCTGAGCATACCTTGCCATCATTTCTCACTATTGCCACCTGATACATAGCATCGGAAGTATGGACTTCGGGATGCTTACATCTAACTAACAAGGGTAAGTCCTCTCTCATTAAAACTTCAAAGAAATCTGATATATACTTAAGTCTTTCCTGAAGTAAAACCTTATTCACCTGCATCCCAATTGGACTCCTCTCCAAGAATAATGTCCGAAATCAATGAATAGTCTGAGTTGGAGAACTGACCAGAACTGATTACCCTGTTCTTGATAACTGTCTTAAGATAACTTAACTCAGGTCCACTTGAAACTAACAAATATACATGCTTTCCGTATATGTTGAAAGAACGCTCCAATCTACCCTCTGCCTGTATCATCTTACCCTGATTGGGCTCAAAACTGTAAAATACACAATAGTCACATGTATCAAAGTCCAAACTCTTATACACGTTTGTAAGCAATACCCTGAACTGCTTTTCCTTGAAACCTTTAACGATTTCCTGTCTATCCGCCATATCACTTACTTCTCCGTTGAGGACTCTGTTTGAAATACCTATATTGTCAAGCCACTCAGACAAAGAAGCAAGAGTTATCTTATAGTGTGTGAACACTATCACCGAGTCATCATTCTTACACTCTTTTTCAAGGACATAGCGCAATGAAGTCAACTTTGGTACATTCTCTTCACAAAACTCAATGTTATCATCATAATAGTTTGGTGCGTCATACACTAACTGACGCAAGGATGAACGCTGTAGCCAGTATTTCTGTACACTCGAAAGGTCTGTTACTAACTTCTTTCCAGTACAATCTTCCATTACTGCACCCTTAGCTTTTCTGGTTCTTGCAAAGTAACGATACTTACACCGTTCCTTAAAAGCCTCAGCATTCTTATACTTTCCTGTTGCTCTTGGAAACATACCTCTGTAGTCGATTATCTCGAACTCTTTACTGAAAGCTGTCTTTGTCGGCAAAAAAGACTCATCTAACAAGTCTATCTGATTGAACATTGTCTTAGCACTGGTTTCAAAAGGGGTTGCATTTAACAGTACCACATTATCTACGTCCTTGATAATGGCACTTAAACTTGTAGCATACCCAGTATTGCCCCCACCAACTACTGTACTCTCATCTACAATGATTATATCAAAAGGAAACTTACCTGTTTCTTCCTTTACACTCACTAACCAATCAAGGAAAATACCCTGCTTGAGTAGGCTATGAGTCCCACAGACAGAATACTCAGGGTAGTAAGGGTTCCTTTCTACAAACTTTGCAGATGACTTAGCATCACCACCAACTAAGTCTACATAGTCACCAGTGAACTTTATGAGCTTTCTCTGTATTTCTACACTTGAAGTCTTTTCCGCTAAGAACAGAAAACGGAAATCTTTGCCCTCTTTTTCCTTCTCAAGTCTTAACAGATTACATAAGCCTGCACTTATAGGCGTTTTACCCATACCCTGAGAGTCACCTAACAGACACCTCTTAGCCCAATACAAGTAGGCTACACCAACAGTCTGATAATCCTCAAGGGTTCCAATGTGCATATCAATGTTTGCCTTATCCTTAAAATACTTCCAGTCAAAGTTGTAGGACAGTATCTCATCAATGGAAGTGTCACTTAAGTCATAAATAATATGCCTTAAGTCCGTAACACAACCATTATTGTCATCCAGTTCTATCAACTGCTCCAAGATATTGCAAACATCCTCACTCAAGGAACCTTTATATCGATTATTATACCAACTAACAACCTTCGCTCTGCCCAAAATCAGACCCTCCCCGACAAAATTTTCACCAGTTATTCAACAACTACACTTATAACTGAAAAAGCACTGAACTTAACCGCTCAGTGCTTTTTGCCTAACTTAAATATTCTCAAGTTATTTACTGGATTGTTTCATTGTAAGCCGTGAGAACTTCCTGCTCGACAATCTTACTAAAAGAATTGTCAATAGGATGTGCGATATCCATATACTTCTTCCGCCCACTCTCATCAACCTTAAACCCTCTATTTGGATATACGATACATAAACCATCTTTCCCGTTCAAAACGCATATGTTATGGATGACAAGACAATTGTCGAAAGTTACCGATGCCCTCGCACATAATCCACTATCCTGTGGAGAAAGCATATTAAACATAACACTTGTTACCTTCATACTCTTATTCCTCCACAGTATTCTGAAGTGCTTCAACCTTGGTCTCAAAAGCAGATACCCACTTGTCTACTCCCCTGCCATTGAGGTCTGATACAGTGAAAGAGAAGCTGACATTTGAGTCCTCTAAACACATATCGTAGTTATCTAAAGCAGAAGTTAAATCACTTACAAGCATAGGGTCTACTGCAAAAGCTTCATCCCAATCTGCATCAGAAACTGCAGTACTAATACCCTTTAATCGGGACTTTAATTCAGTTGTATCTACAACTGCACCTTCCTCTGTACCCTCACCGCCTATTAACCCATCATTGGTATTGACCTTTATAGTAGGTTCATACTCTTCATACCCCACGGTTACACCAACGACTACATTATCTTCCTCTGTATCATCCTTAGAAATAGTTACCTTAGAGTTCATTACATCAACTCCACTGGTAGAAACGATACATAAACAGTTCTTTGTGGATAAGGAAGTTGAGTCCAACTTATTCCTGGAGTTTACTGTATAGCCATATACATACCAAACTCCTCCCTTCTTAATGAAGTCATAAGTTACAACGCAATCATACACGGAAGAATCCTCTTTCTGAACGGACTCCTTGCATCTTATACTTGCATATGAACCCTGACCCTGAAGATAAGACGATAACCAAGTTACCTTCTGCATACCCTCAATTGAAAGCATGTTATCCTTAAGGGAACTGAGCTGACTGCTTGCGATGCTTGTATCAACTACCTGTCTGAACTCATCGGAAGAAGTATCCTTATTTAACTGAAGAACACCAAACTCAGCAATAAGACCTTCCATATCTAACTTGTCCTGTGAAGTTAAATCAATGCTTGTACTGAAACCTGAAACATCTGCATCAGTGGTATCAATTGATGGTTCACCCTCAAGTTTTGAACTTAATAGAATTTCTTCCTCAATCTTTAATACCCCATCGTCAAGGCTTAACACGTAATAATAGGTGTCTGTGTATATTGGAAGTGACATCGAACTTCCTCTTGCTCTCACCTTTCTTGATACATTTGAAGTACACTCAATTCGTGTACCCTGCACACTGTGAACAGTTACAGAGAAATCTTCGTACTTATGATATGTAGAACTGAAATAGTCTTTGAAATACTTATCAAGAGAAGCAAAGTTCCTTACAAGACCGTAAAGACCTGAGAAATTCTCATCATCAATACATGTGTAATAACGACTTAGTACATCTCTTACCTCATCTGTAATACCTGTTTCGTCATTATACTTGGTACTGAGATACTCATCTGTATTTACTTCGGAATTTTCAAGATTATAACTTACAACATACATATGAGTACAGTTAAGACCTAAATTAATACCCAAAGAGTATCTTGGCGTTAAGACGTATCTTACTACCATTGTACCTCTACTGGTATTCTCAATTTCATTATTCACCAGTCCAGTATAAGTTATCTGATTACCATAAGTATAAACTTCCTTAGATAAAGTAGTTGACTGCTGCTCTTCGAGAATAGTACTTACACTTCCATATACAGACTCAAACTTTGCTAACTCTGACTGCCAGTCAACATTTGTTCTATTCTGATACTTTGCATCAAGGATATCAATGTATCTGTTATAACGAACTTCCGACTTAGTGTCATAGTTAGGCTCACCTCTTACAATAGTACTGTCACCCTTAACAGTTTTGGGGAAGTTTATTGTTTTGTATTGCACATCCAAAATAATACTTCTTGAACTGGAGTCAACACCTAAAATTGACATCTGCTCCCTCTGCCAGTAATAAGGAGTCTTCTCAAACTCAAATAACAGATAATTAGTAAAGCAACTATCTATTACACCATTCTCCTCGTCAAGAGTACCGCACAACTGCGCATCAACAGAGTCCATATAGACCTTTGTTGCTTCTACTTCCTCAGCAGTAGGTGACTCAAGAGAAGCCAAATCTAACAAGGTTCTGTCGGATACCTGACTGTAAATAAGGTTTTCCTTATCTGTTGCAGACAAACTAACAATAGATACATTGGCTTCTGTATCCACAGACTTAATGGTAGCGAGAGATTTTACACTCTCATCACCACACCCTGTCAAGGAAAACATGCAACTAACTACCAATAATGAAACTAAAAACTTCTTCATACTACATCCTCCTGTTAAATGTAAACTTTACTACCTTTCTTTATAACTCTACCAGTTCTTATGTATTTCTCCAGTTCCTTTCGTGGATAATACTTCAAAACCTCGCTTATCTCGCATCGTGGATGCTGTCTTAGATATTGTAAAACATCACTGGGAAGTGATGCTCTATCAACCTCTTCCTCTTTAGGAGTACCCCTATTATTTGGTATACCAACTGGTGGCGGATTTACCTCTACATCTCTTGGCTGAACCTTAACTGGAGTTGGATTGTCATACACACTATCTACAAAACCTGTTGGCTCCTCAATAAAATCTTCAATGTTATCGGCATCCTCAGAAGAATACCCATCATGCTCCTCTTCATAGGTATCTTCCTCAGACTCCTGCTCATCTGAATACTCTTCGTCATCGTCATAGGAAATTTCTTCATCTAAACCGCCATAATCATCATCTGAATAGTCTATTCCGTCCTCATCTTCGTCAATATCTTCTTCCTCGAAATACCCATCATTTGGTTCTTCACCGTCTTCGTCATACTCAAACTCTTCCTCGGCATCCTCATCTACTTCCTCTGGTTCCTCATTATGTCCCTCTGTTTCTATTGTACCAAAGTTATTTTCGACTTCCTCGACACTACCAGTAAAGTCCTCTACCTCATCAACAGAAGCCTTATACCTTTCATCTAAATGGCTATCAACTTCATGTTCTTCTTCAATATGCTCTTCCTCTTCAACCTCTTCATCTTCATCATCCTCATCGAAGTTCATAACTTCCTCACGCTGAGATAACTCCAACTCCTGAATATAAGACACATGATAGTCAGATGACACTGGCTCGCTTAATTCACAATCCATACCCTCTGATGTTGGCAGTGGATGAGTCTTTACATACTCCTGAAAAAGCAACTCTTTGAAAGCCTCTTTATCATCTAAGTTCTGTAAACCCATCAATCTGCCAAATATATCCAAGTCAAGCAAAAGTTCTTGATATGAAGAATAAGATGTTTCAATATTTTGCATAACTTCAACCCCACACTTCATCAACTACAAATTAAAACAACTCGATATCATCGATACCCAACATGTCTTTCTCATCCACGTCGAAATTCCTGCACAAGTCACGTAACTCATTATCGTTTTTAGCAACTATCTGCACTTTATCCTCAACACAATTTGGCTCTAACTTAATCCAAAGTCTGCGCAAGTAATCGAAAATTTTATTATTTTTAGGATTACTTGCAGATAAAACACCTGCATGAACATATAGAGTACTTGGTGAAATCTCAGTAATCTTAACTGCCATATCACCTACCGCTGATAACTTGAAACTGAAATCCTTCGGCTTAGTACCCACACAGGACTCAATGTGAGAAGCATCACCTCTTACTGAAATACGACAAGGTATCAAGTCTGTTGCTGTCTTAGCAATAATATCATTCTTAACCACATGAGGTATCATAAAAGCACGAATACCCAAAGCAGGTAACTGAGATATTAACTCTACTAAATATCCCTGGAACTCAGACTTTGTATCTTTATCCATACGCTCTGCCAAGGTAACTACTTCATCGATTACCACATATATAATAGGTAAATCTACATCAGGTCTTTCAGCCTTAAAGTCCCAAATATTTACCTTACCCGCACTGCCAATTAGCTTCTTACGTCTTGGAGCTTCCTCTTTAATTATTTTACGCAATGTATTTACAATATTCTCATCTCCGCTTACAAACTTCTTTACATGCGGTAAAGTAAAACTTCTGAAGTCTGAAATATCATCCTTAGGGTCTAAAATATACAGATGTAACTCTCTCGGAGATAAGTAAGCACACATCTGAGTCAAAATTAACTGGACTACCCAAGATTTACCGCTTCTTGGCATACCCGTTACAAGTATACTCTCGATTTTCTTAAAATCTGCATATATACACTTACCCTCTTGGTTAATACCCATTACAATTGGTATATAGTTCTTAGAGTCAAGCACAAACTTATTGCACTTCAAATACATATCTTTCAAGGAAACCATTACATGCTCCCCAGTGAACACTGTAAAATGGCATTCCTTGCCAACTGCTCTGCTTATTGCGTATACCTCAGGGTTTGTAGAGCCATCTACATTTGCATAAATGTTTGCTAACTCTACTGCAACTGCTTCATGTTTGAAGTTCTTTGGTCTTGAACACGTTAATCTGATAGTTAAAGCAGTTTCCTCAAGAGAATACAACTCAGGTAAGTCATCTTCCTTAACACCAATAACCTCTGCACTATCTCTCAAATACTGCTCCCAAGTTATAAAAGTATCACTATCCTCGTCATAACTGCGAACATTGTCATAATCTGGCGTGATAGTATCAAGTACCTTGCACAAAGCTTCGTATAAATACTGCCTTGTATACATTCCTGCAGGAACATCTGTTAAAGTATCTAACGCTGTTTCTGTATCCATACCCTCTTGAGGTGCTTCGTGCTTATCTCCAAACAAATCGAAGTCCTCATCGTCATCTCCGTAGTCAAAATCCTCGTCTTCATCGGAGTCAAAGTTAAAGCCGTCACCCATGTCTAATGCTGTATCACAAGGAAAATCGGAAGAACTATTATCGGCAGGAGAACTCAATCCCCCACTTTGAGCTTCATCGTACTCTTTTGCCTTGTCCCTCAAAAACATAAGAGTACATACCCCAACCATCATGGAGAGTAGACTACCTATCAAGAAGTTAAAACCAAAACTCTTTACACCTACTACCCATAATACTGCACCTGCCACTGATGTAAATACAGTAGTACGTGCAACTAAACTTCCCCACATTGCCCAAAACTTAGGATTTGTATCCTTCATAACGGAGTTTCCAACATCCTTAATCCAACTTCCAATTGACTTAATTATTTCCCAAGCAACTGTAAAACCATCCCTCTTAGCAGGTTGCTGTTGCGTCTGCTGAACTGGTGGGGTTCCATATACTCCCTGTGTATTGTTACTGAACATTCCATTGAAATCTACACTGTTATTCTGGGGTGCATTACTCACACCCAAGGAATTATCAAACAAACCACTTGTATCTGCCTGACCAGGGGCAAACTCTGGCTGATTTGTCCGTGTACTGCGCTCAAGCCTTGCACTGTCTAAATCCACACTACCATTATTTAAGTCCTGCGCTCCCATAAATACCCTCCTTTATCAGCCAATTAACTCCCATAAGAGATTTAAGGCAATAACTACACATATTACTACAATACCTACAACACGAACCTCATCCTTAAGGTTCTTCTGCTTTCCTAAATAAACTGCAACTAAGATAAGTAAAGCATAAAATACAAACATAAATACCCCCTTTAGCGTTTATTCTCATTTACCCACTGAGTATAGCATTGCCAAATGTAGTCAGAAACTACTGCTCCATTCTGATATCTGCACAGTGCATCTAAAGTGGAGTCATCACTTACCAACCAACTACCTGCAGAAGTTTTATCAAGAACTAAATCGAAAGTAGTAGTTCTCTTCTTTACACTATCCCCCGAATAATAAGCAAGCAGATAATCATACAAGTACTGATTTGCCTTAGAGGTATCGCCCTCACCTGAGGAATATGAATACAGATTAGCATAAATCGTTTCCATATCCTTGAGCCAAAATTCCTTATCTGTTAAGTCAATAAGACTTGCTGAAAAAGTTATAATATATCTGCCGTCCTCAAATATAGCCACATCTTTTACACCGTCAACCTCAATTGATAAAAGAACCTCTTTATACAGATTTCTTGTAAACTGGGATATACTGGACGAAGATGAGTTCTGATACATGGAGTTGTAATTGTTAGGTATTTGGGCATAAGAAGAATACTTAGAAGCTGTAGCGAATTCCAACTGAGATAATGCTTTTATATATGCATAAGCTACATCTTCTGGAGTCTTTGTTGAGTCGCCTAACGCTACTAAATCACCATTAGCATTCCAAATAAAACCTGCAGGGGGCTCCCCAAACATCTCATTAAGATGTCTCTGCTCTAACTCATAATCACTTAAGTTCTCCTGAGTTTCTACTGGAACATTCATAATACCCGATGCACTTCTCTTATTGTAAGCCGCTACCTTGATTATAATTATCACTATCACAACAGCCAAAATAGCTAATACCCACTTCTTTGATAGCCATTTCTTCAAAAACTCTACAACTTTCATAAACTACACCTCCAACTTAGGATAAATTATATAAAAAATTTATTCATCACCCTCATCGTACTTCAGCTCTACACCAGTTTGGAATAAACTCATAGAATCCCACTCCTCTGGCAAATTCATCTTTGAAATCGTATAATACGTCTTATCCAAACCAATTAAAAATGCCTTACTGTAAGCACTATCTTGCACTGTATCTCCGTCAACATAGTTCAACAACTGCTTATTTTTAGATACTAAAGTGTCTAAGTCCGACTCAAAGTTCATCATTGACAATCTCTCACATAAGTCATGACGTACCTTAGAGTCCCAAATACAACCAACTGCAACAGAAGATATGTTTCCAAAGATGCCAAACTTATCATCATCAAGCAAATCCTTAACCTTATTCGTCATTATGATGTTAATATCACCTAACTTACGACCACCAGTTAAAGCTGTCGTGATAATTCTTTCTGAATTAGGAAAAGTACCCCATCTTTGAAACTCTTCCCACACCTTGAAATTGTACTTACCGTCTACCTTACTAAAAATTGAACGTATATGTGAGATATTAGCTGCATACATCTGCATTAAGGACATCTGAACCTTATCTACCGTATCTGGACTCTTACCTGCCATACCAAAAGAATTTATAACTAACTTTGCATGCGCAATCTCCTCAAGAGATACCCGTTTTTTGAACGTGCCACGCAATGTACCATTCTCCTCAAAATATCTACTTAACTTACCAACAACAACCTGCAAAGTATCTATATAATCCGCATTATTGAATACTTTCTTTGTTAACTCAGTTTGGTTTGACTGAGGGTTAATAAGCATTTCTTTAATGTTTGCATACACATCAAATATAGATAAGTCATCTGAATTGCTCCAAGTTGACATATCTTCCTGCTCAACACCAACACCTGAGTATGTTCGGGAAACTGCTTCATCAATGATTATGTCTGACCATATCTGTAAATGCTCATCAAGAGTACCCACCATTGCTCTAAACATTACAGACGTAAATGATACTGACATGGAATACATCGTTTCATCTGATTTAACATCTCCTGTAAGAATAATAGGAACTGGGTCAACATAAAGACCCTGACCCTCTGCCATGTTTAATAGCACCATTTTATCTGCATCAGTTGCAAAATCAAGTAACTCCGTATACTCAAAGCCTTCTACGTCATTGATAGTACCATTTATATAAGGCTTTGCTAATAACTGAATTATTAAACCTTTTCCAAAGTAAGACTTACCCGAACCTGTCTCACCCGTTATCAACCACGTCTCAGCATCTGTATTCTTAACTTTGGTTGGTTTCAAACATGCAAAACAAGAAAAGATATCAGTACCCCAATACTCACCTGACTTACCCACCTTACCCTGTGAGAAAGTGGTATATCTTGCCAATAACTCATCTGTTAAGACAACATTACCAATCTCCTTCTCTAACTTAGTATTATACCCCAGCTTGAAAGGACTGAACATACCCAAATAGTCATACACATTGTAAAGGACTCTTGTGAGTTTTATACCTCTCTGCTTGCAGTAATCCTCTATTGACTCAATACTCTCGTCAAAGTCAGTTCCCCTTGTACCACTTACAAGAACTGCACATCTGAAACGGAATGTCTTTCTCTTTCGTCTTAAAACTGCATCATTCAAGTAACGTAAGGACAACTTTCTCCACTCGATGTTATCCATATCTTGAATGTTTTTATGCATATTATAATCACTTACTTCTGCCTGAGTTTCATCCAGTATCTGCCAACCACGCAACTTAGCCTGCATCTGATTGGAATTCCAATCAATCTTATAGCTGTCTAAAAGACTTATAAAGGAGATGCGAACATCTCCTTTACACTCACGTCTTAAATCTGTTCGAAAAGAAGTATCCATGGAGTTAGGATACCCATCTACCGTGTACATGTAAGTGACTCCAGTATCCTTATTGTAATACCCATTCATATCATAATAGAAATCACTGAAAGACAAGTCACCTGCTGTACTTGAATGACGACTACTGTATGCAAATAACACTGAGTCCAAAATGGACATAAATCCTAACTTTTTCTTCTTACTGCCCATTAATTACTTCTCCTTACAAATCTAACTTAGCATCCAACTTTGAAAACAAAGGGTTCATATTTTCAAAGTACTTAGACAATCTTGTACGCTCATCATGAGGATATTTCATTAAGTGAGAGATTGTACCGAAAGAGTCGGGAACCTTAATGATAGGGAACAATGTCTCATCAACACTTAAATTAAACCTCTTAAGGTCTGACATACCCCCTACTGCATTTATTTTGGTTATTCTCTGTCCCGAGATGATACTATCACTTCCGTAGAGTCTATCTACAATAATAATGAGTGGCTCACCAGTATGTGTTAACTCGTCCATTACACATTTCTTAGGATTGTTAGTTGCAATCACTGGATTTGTATACAAAGACTTATTACCCTCAGACTCCTGAGTGATGCAAGTGAAACCCTGATAATACTTTTTGGAAACTCCCTGACCTCTTGCATGGATAAATACAACCTTACATTTCTTTGCAAGATTATAATTTACATAATTTGCATACGCAAGCACAAAAGAAGTTAAATAACGGCAAGGTGCATACTCTCTGATGTATAAAATCTTAGACTTACCCATATAGTTATAGGTAGGAAATACCCAAACTGTACCTGAGTCAACCCTTACCTGCGCCCTACTCTGGTTCTGCAAACTCTGTTCAAAACTTGCTAACTGCTCCTCAAGCAAGTTTCTCTGCTCTTCCATGGCATTGATAGTACTGCTTACATGTCTGAAAGTATCCACCGTTGCTCTGCTCATATCACGGATTGCTACTTCATTCTCCGTGTTTGTAACTACCAGTGCATTTACTGCACTGTTAACCTGCTCCAAAAATACTGGAGATTTTACTTTATCATCATTATTTGCAAATCCCTTGAGGAACTCTGTGATTATTTCAGTGGTTGCAGTTAAATCTGACTCCGTATCCTTACTTGAAAAGAAATCATCAAGCAAAGCATCCAAATCTTCCTCATTCTCAAAGTAGAAATCTGCATCTTCGATAAGACCATCTAAGCCTGCGATAAGCATCTTTACAACCAAAGAAATGTCATTAGATACATAAGCAAACTTTTTAACACCCTTCTTTGCTAACTCAGAAAGAGTAATACCCACTTCGAAATCCTCTTCAGTAAATGTGTGAAGAATAAGACAAGATATACCCTCTACTTCTGAAGCCTCCTTCAAAGTGCTTACTACCTTATAGTTTTTATAGCTATCTCTTAAACTACCTGATACTATTACATTCATTTATTACACCTCCAACATATAGCTTAAAGACTCTGCATCGATTTTAGGATTTACCAAGTACCTCATCTTAGTCCAAGGATAGTCAGAATCAATGTAAGAGTCAACCTTTCTGAGTAAGCCATCAAACTTGAATGTTTTATCCACACCCGTTGCGAGCATAATACCCTTCTTTGCAAGTAAGGTAAGGTATCTGGGAAGAACATCCTTACAACAACCAACTTCTAACTCGGATATTGCTCCAATTACTCCACCCAAAGTGCCCTTGACTGTAATAATAGGAATACCCATAGACAGAACTGTATACGCATATTTGATACACTCCAATGGTAAATCAATTACTACACAATCGAACTTTGTGTAATAATCTGCTATTAGAGTAAGTAAGTCCTCAATACCCTCATCTTCTGTCACAACACCATAGTCTGCCGTTAAAATACCCAAGGTGGCACTTACCTGATAAATACCTCTCTCAATATCATCCCAAGTCTTGCAAACTGCCGTTGCATTTCTTTTTACCTTATCCTGCTTCTTGAACTCAGCATAGTCGATATAGGACAGAATACCATGTCTTACAACATCACAATCTACATACAGTGTATTGCACTTGTTACTTGCAAATACGTTTGCAATGGTACTTGCAACAGTAGTTACACCTGAACCTCTATCACCTGTAACAACTATAAGACGCTTTGCACTTGACTCAAAGATTGAACGCTTAACTTTTCCAATTGGAACCTGCTTCTCAACAACACGTTCAACTACCCTCTCAACTACTTTCGCTGTGTCTTCACGGTACTTGTCCTCTGTGCCATAGTTTATTAAGGTATCAGTATCCTCAACCTCAACTAACTCAGGAGTAGAACGAACATCATTTAATTCATCCAGAACTGAGTCAGAACTTTCAGAATTTTCCTCTTCTACATCATCCGAGTCAAACGAACTTGGGTCAGATGAAGTTTCCTCTGATAATTCTTCATCTTCTTCAACGACCTCTTCGGGCTCTTCGTTCTCTTCTTCCTCTGCCTCATCAGTAGAATCAACAACTTCCTCTTCAGAAACCACATCATCAGTGATTTCTTCACTCTCCTCAGAAGCGGGCTCGCTTTCAGGTTCTTCCTCCACCTCTTCATAGGTTTCAGAATTATCAACCTCTTCAACCTCTTTCTCCACTTCTTTCTTTTTTGACCTGCCAAATAAAGAATCTAAGAAACCTGATTTCTTTTTCTCAGCAGGCTGTTCAACTTCACTTGCAGGTGGAGTGGGAACATCAACACTATCATCTAATATTCCTGCGTCCTCAGACACATCAGGAGAATAATACCCATAGCGGTCTTTTAACTCCTGAATGTCTAAAGACAGATACTCAGTTACAGAAGTAACAGATGAACTTGTGATACTTAGAACCGCACACTCGCTGGGAGTAAACTCGTGAACCAAAAGTTCCTCTAACTCAGCATCTGTTTCCTCTTTACACAAGAAAACAACATTAGCAAAATTACTCTGACTTCTAATTAAGTCACGCAATCTACTGATGTTGTTATCAACATTTCCGAGTCGCAACACAGATGCTGCCACGACTACACGTTCTATCGGATATTGTGCATACTCACTTTCTCTGAAAAATTCACCTAACGTCAAATAAGGTGTTAAGTTTAAGTCATCTCTCAACTTTGAAACTTTCGTGCAAACATTTGCACTTGGATTACCAAGAACTACCGCAACATTTAACATAATTACAACCCTCCGTGAAAAAATTCAACTAATTACCACTAACTACTGCATTTCATACCTAAATGCTAAAAAATATCGAACATCTCATCTTCAAGAACCTCCCCTTCTTCATCATTTGTACTCTCCTGAACTGCACCACTATCATCTACTCTATCTTCGTTACCATTCTCATCGTAATAATGAATTACTGACTTACTGTCTATAAAAAACAAGGGCTTAAAACTTCCAAAGGAACTGACCCTTAATACTCTGTCCTTTGCTTCTAAGAGAGAAAACTCATCATTATTTGTTAAAGTAGCACATAACTGACGGATTGCTCCCTCATCTAATACCTTGTAGGCTACATAATTTCCTTCAAGTAACTGAGTGACAATTTCAAGCATTGCCTTGCCTAAATCTAATGTCTTACTCGTAGCAACAATACAGTAAACATCATATGAAGCAAACTCACCACCCATATCGTCTATAAGACCCTTATACAGACTACCCACAAAGGATTTTAATGTGGGATTTGTGCATCTTCCCAACTCATCATACAAATTGGTTATTCTTGTATCATTTCCGACTGCATCCATGTAATCAACTGAAACCAAACTAACTTTAAGTCTGGCAGCTAAATTACAAGCATCTGCAACTGCATCGTAGTGCTCAGTTATTACAGAGTCACCTCTACCTACAAAGATATCCTTAATTAGAGAAACAAAAATAGCACGTTTACCATCCACATAACTACATATGTATGGATACTCCTCACTTATATCAAAAATACCCCAATAAGAGTTTGAAGTCATATTAGATGCTTCGTCACGTTCTCCGTTTAACTTATCTATCTCCTGCAAATACCCCTTATACTCTTTTTGCTTGAATACAAACCTTGCCATGAAAAAAATGTATACTACAAGTATACCTAAGAAATAGAGCCAACGGACAGTTAATGTCTTCGACTTCATTAGAAACACCAAAACGGAGAACAGAACTGCAAGCAGGGTTGAAACACCTGCCGCAATTACTGTTCCCCTCAGATTACCACTTCTGCCACCTCGGTAGTCAAAAGTAATTGGTAACATTATACTATCGTCACCCACAAAAGTATCTCTTATCATTTGATACCCTCCAACCTACTTGAACATATACAAATTGAAATCCGTTACAACGCCCTCAGCGTTCATTTCCAGTCTTATAACAACATCATAACTGTATGATGAATTATTCATATCTAAACAATAAACATCCACTACAGCAATATACCCAACGTTACCTTCTTCGTCCTCAGATGTAATGCCACTATACTGGATATTTGATTGTCTTGCAACATAACCCTTGTCTGGAGATACTGCACTTACAGATGATTTGATTTTATCAACAATATCTTTATTCACTGAAATTGAATAGCTGCTGCCTGAGAAAAGACAATTTACCAACTCATCGCAAGAGGATAAAGTATTCAACTCAGCAGTATCTTCTGTTATCATAACTACTTCATTATTGCTCTTTGTCTCCTCAGTTTCAGATGTCGCATCTCCTGAAGAAATGTAATTATCAGAAGTATCATAAATTATGACATCTTTTTTGCCACTGTCTGAAGCATTGTGCTTTATTGCAGTGAATAAGGACAAACAAAGCACAACTACAATCACAAAGGCGCATAATCCAATATATGTCCAATACTGACGTGACTTATACTCATATTCCTTATCTGACAATTCTTCATGTGGCAACTTAACAAACTTCCACAGTAATACCCCCAACACTACTGCTGTGATAACAAAACAAACTCCATAGATAATCATTGCTAACTTAAACATACTTAGTCCTCCAACTCAATTTATTTCAGTAAAAGCACTGTGATAACTACGCACGAAATAAAGCCACATATAAACAGTGTCATAACAACTTCAATCGAAATTAAGCATATATTACGTGTCTTCTTGTACTTTAGCAAATTCTCACCGTAAAACTCATTTTTCATGCTATCAAGTTTACCCCACCAGTTTGCTAATACCAAAAGGCAAACACCTAAAGCAAGAGTTACTATAACTGAAACATCTTTCCACATTCTTAACACTACAACACCCTCCGACTTGTTTACTCACTCCAACTTAATGCTATTGAAGCTGAACACATAGAAGCAATAACTATAAACAATCCTAACAAAAGCTTAATCGCAGAAGCACACTTCTCAAGCTCTTTTCTATAATCTTGCATATCTTCCTCTAAAATGCGCTTCTCTAACTTCTTAAGATTATCATATCTTCCACCTAATTCAACTACAATATTGCCTAAACCAAATAAAATAAATAGCAAAAAATATACTATCGTCTTCAATACCCATCTCCTCAACATCTAAAGCACTAATGCCTTAATACACACAACGACTACACTCTTCATAAATAATCTCCTTTCAAAATGAAACAAACTTCAACTTATAATTTTACAACAGAAACAACACTGTTATTTTTCCACATCACGTACCCACTGGTGATTTCATTATCTACCCAGTAAATTTGATACCACTGAAGTAAAACATCGTTTCTGTAGTCATAGTAATACTCAAACACAACATCTGATAAGTCTAACAGTTCAGACTTACTTAACTTCAACTCTTCTACATCTTCTGAGGAAACACCTGAATCTAATACCCCTGCTAAGTTGTATGCTTCTAAATAAGACTCATACTTCTCTTTCAGACCTTTTGGCGGATTTTCATTCTGAAACTCACCTAAAGGTTCATCGGGTGTAAATTCGGAGTCTTTCACCGGAGCCTCCCAAGAACCACCTCTAAACAACTCAAGTATGTTCTCTTCATACTGCTCTGCAAACATTTTCTGATATTGAACATCAATCTTTGCTGAAACAGTCAAAGAACCAACACACAAAACACCTAAACTGAAAATAGTTACAACAAACTTTCTAAACTTCTTCATACTACTTCCTCCAAACTCCTACTATACTCTTGCTATCTTTATTCCAATACCCGATATAGGCTTCTCTTGATGACCATACATGAGGTAGACCCCTACCTGACACAAAACTATAGTTATTACCCCAAGAATACACATATACCTTACCGCCTGAATACCCTGCTACAATTTCAATATGCCCTGTCATTAGGATTATATCACCTGCAGTTGGAACATATGTACTACTGTAAGGTATCCACTTAAACCCTGCTGACATTAACTCCATTACAATAGGGTCACCACTATCTGGTGCAAACAAACCTGAACTCGGCGCTGAACCGCCTGCATACCCCCTTCTTATCCCTGCGTGTGCTAAACAAGCCGTTACAAAAGAAGAACAGTCATCACCTACTGTACTGCCACCTAACAAAGGACAACTATACCATGTTCTTCCGTACTTAGTACCCTCAGAATTATCTGGTCTGCTACAATAAGTATTTATATTGTTTGCATACCACATACCCATCTCCTGATAAGCTTTCATCCAATCACTGCTAACATCGGCACTCTTCAATCCTAAAAGATTAACTGATGTTTCAAGCATATAATTGTCAGTTAAAAGCATTGATACATCGTAATAACACCTTGCATTATACCCTGCGCTGGACATATAGTCAATAGTATCTTCCTTGGTTAACTCAAAGAAACTCTTTGCATCCTCAGAAAATGTAGAGTATAAATAAGCATCAATAGTTCCGTCTATTGAATTACCCTCAATATCCAGTGTTCCGAATGAACCCTCAACAAGCATATCCTCAGAAAATGTACCCTTTCTTGTTGTTCCATAGACTGCCTGACATACTGCATTGCTGAAACTTAATACGATATCCGCTCCACATCTGTTTGCTATAACACTCTGTGACAATTCTGTGGATAACTCTGTATACAAATAGGTATCTGCTGTTGTATCATACTCCAAATAATTTTCACAATAACTAAGAACAAACAACGCTATATTAGTTGCTAAATCATGCCTTGCATCGGTTCTATCTGCATAACACCTTTCGGTTAAACTGCCATATGCATACGAAGCCATACATGCATTTTTAACAAACTTTCTCCTTCCCTCAGTCTCCTCAATACCCATTAGCTGAAAAGCATGAGATACTGCAGATAATCCATCAGAATTTTCAAACTCATACGAGTCACCATCTACAATAGATTTATACTTTGTAAGAGTACCGTAAGCTACTGAAGGACAGTAATACCTTAACTGATGCCAATCTGTATCCCTATTAAGCTGAGGAGTCAACTTAGAGCTTTGCTCCGAATACAACTCATTATAACCTACCCATCCTGAGGTTATTATCTGAAATAGACCATCAGCTTTCGGATATCCCTTTCCACTACTATCACCTGAAGCATATTGCCAAGTTACACCCTCTTCTGCATTTCTCAAGGTATAATCATTAGATGGGTGTCCAGTAGCACCTCCCATTAAATTGGAACTACCTCCAGACTCTACAACAATATTGCCGATACAATACCCCTGGACTGGTACATTGGTCTCTTCAAAATTCTGCTGAGTATTCATACATATGATTACATACTCAACAACATCACGTTCATTCTTTCCATATGAGGACTCTATTACATCTAACTTCTCAGTAAAGTCCTGACTCCAGTCAATATCCATATAATTATAAGAGCCTAAACCTATCTGAGAGGAATACCCACTTTGCTTCTTTCCACCACCTAAATCATCCATCGTGGTAATTACTGTTGCGACAGCAAGAACTATCACCATAATCATAGCAACCAAAGGTATCCCCACAAAAGTGAACATACTAATTAGTGCAGATACAATTACATCTAACACACGTATTGCAAACTTAAGTGCTTTTAAGGTGACTTCTATTGTTTTGAGAAGTAGCTTCAATGATAATACAGATAAGTCTTTAGTCTTTTCAGCAACATCGGAAGCTACGTCAATACCCGTCTTGAGTTTTGACTTCTCATATGCAACCTGTAACTTCTTTGTCACCCTCGAAAACGCTACTGACAGCAAAGAAGTTACTAATCTCAGCAATATTCTTACTAAAAATAGGAACGCACCTATCAAAAGACCCACAAGAATAGAAAACATATAAGTACCTCCAAGAATTAACTACTTCTTCTTGCCACCTTTACCTTTCTTAGGTTTTTGACTATTAGCCTTAGGTTTTCTATTATTTCCTGCTGGCTTGTTTGCATTTGCCTGCTTTTTCCGATTTACTTCCTGCAGACCCTTATCTATATCATTTCTACGCTTCTCAGCAGCTTTCTCCTTATCTAATTCCTGCTGTTGCTTCTTCAAAGCTTCACGCTTTTCCTGCTCATTCAAAAGTGCCTCAGCATTCATTTGAGCCTGTCTAACCATATCTGCATCCTTCTGCCTACGTGCTTCTGCCGCAAGTCTCTTCTTTTCCTCAGCCTCAGCCGCTTCACGTCTCTGCTGTGCTTCTGCTTCAGCCTGAGCTGCTTTCTGAGCATGAGAATTTCTAATCGGAGTAGTCATAATTCTTCCTACTGCACTTGCCGCTGAACCTGCTTTATGCTTAGCACTATCTACTGATGCCTTACGCTTCTCAGCCAACTCCTTCTTAGCTAACTTTTCAGAAGCCGACTTTCTGCTGGGTAACTTAGGAGCTAACTTACTGGATGCGCCTGAACTACTTGCAGGAACACCAACATCTGAAACATCCTGTGATTTACCTGATATTGCTCCAGTGCATAACGCTGTTAAACCTGCACCTACTGATAAAACAGATGCACCTATACCCTTTGCTTTGCCCTTAAAATCCTTAAACATACTCATTATAAGTTTTACATAGAACACTACTAATGCAGTATTTATACCTAAAAGTACAAACATAGCAACTACTGGGTCTTCAAAGGATATTGTATAATCAAGACTGCCAGTTATTCCAGTATACCCACTTGAGAGCATTAAAGAAACTATGAAAGCACACAACACTGTAACTAACAAATACTTAACTAATGGAGATACAACAGACTTACCCATTGAAGTAACTATATGTCTAAAGTCTAAATTCTCTCCCTGCTTACCAACAAGGCAACAATACAATACTGTAAATATACTCAAAAGGAATAACAAAACAACTAACACAATCCTTGCAATTGGAACTGCCCATACTGCCGATAAATCTACAAGGATAATAAGAATACCCGTTAATACAGAGGTATCCTCAACTACATCAGAATATATACTCTTGCTTGAGTTCAAATCTATCCCTGTAGTAGCTGATAATACCAGTCTAAAGTAAGCATCAAATGAGAAGTTCTTTAGCTCAAACCCCTGTGGATATAATACATTGGACTCTCCTATGAAATTAACCTCACTAAATTCCTTATTAAACTCAAAGGTTTCAATCATGGAAATTGCAGTTACTAATACATCTTTATCAAAGGTGTAATAATTCATTATCATAGGTAACTTCTCATAGCAGGATTGATTGATATTGAGTATTTTCTTCTCAACTGAAGTTAAATCACCGTAGCTTAAACCATAATACAACCTTTCACTTTCTGAGAATATCATTGGTCTACCTTCTGGATAAGTTGCAGGATTTAAGGGGTCTGTTATTGTATAACTCTTTCCTGCAACAGATACCCGTTCTGGCTTTGAGTAACTGCAAGAGTACAAAGTGTCTACCCAAGGGGTATACATATTAAACATACTTGACACCTGCACATCATGCCAAAAACTGTAATACTCGTCCTTATTTTCCTCAGTTAAAGTATTAAGACCACTTGGTACATCTAACTTCATAGTGCCATCTTCTAAAGTAGTATAACTTATTTTATAGTCACCTATCATCTTTAAGTCATAAGTTTCATCAAAAGCTATTACTGCATCGTTACATTCCTTCAAATAAGGAATAACTATTGTGAATAAACTACGCATATCCATGTAATCACGCAACTGACCATAAGAGTCAGTACCCTCAACTGCATACGCTGTATTATAGAAGTAACTATTTACATCTCCGTCCTGTGCCAATAACAAATCTTTTACTGGATAAGAACTAACCGCTGATGCCACAGATAACTGGTCTCTCAAATTCCAGTTTAAGTAGTAAAAAGGTGACTCACTATACAAAGAATATACCCCAAGTGACGCTCCCTCAGTAGACATCAAATCGGATGAGTTAAAGTTTGAAACTGTGAAGTTAAAACTGCTCGTTGGTACACCCAACTCTTCCAAACTTGAGCCTACATACTTCAAATCTCTATTAACCGCACTTGCCAATTTATTACTTCTATTAAAGTAGTAGAAATGACTGTTAGAGTCCTCAGCTAAGCCAGTGTTATAATTGAAACCTAAAGACTCTGAGAGGTCTAATGAGCCGTCTGTCACATTACTTGTAGCTGTATCTCTCGATAGCAAATACCCTCTAAAATATGAACCCAAAGATACATCATTATATCCGATTATTTCTTCCAATGGAGATAAATCATTGACTAACTTTCCAGTACCTCTACCACCTATATTTTCATATACATACTTTGCATAAGAAGCTATATCTGTATAACTACGATACAAATATGTCTTATTAGCACTACGAGTGTAATCCTCCCCACTCACCTGTGAATTTAATACCCCATTTAAGAGCTTTGTTAAACTCGATGAATTTGTAGACTCTGTCAACTCCCTTTGGATATTTACCAAAAAATTATCTTTCTTAGGACACATCCATTTCAGATTAACTGCATGTGAGTCATACTGAAATCCCTGCTGATTAAATAAGGTTACCATGTAGTCCGAGTAATTATCTTCTTCTATTGCAGAATTTAGGTCTTCTGCATAGGCTTCGTGCTGAACTATACCCCAATATGTAAACTTGTTGTTATAGAAGCCATCTGTAACTCTGTTTGATAAAGATATGGCACTACTTATAAAAACTGGAACGAAGTAGACACATGCTCCGAAGCAAACCGCATTCATCAGTGCCCTCTGCCATGACATATACCCTGAAATTGCGTACAACAGCATAAACAGTAAAACTATAAACAAAACATAAACTACATTGTTTGTATATAGACAAAATAATGAATTTAACCACGAAACATCATTTATCTCGGGGGTTGTCATATAACTGGAAGTTCCTACATACTTTGTTGCTCCAGTAGTACTGCCAGTACTTGTATTTCCAACTAAATCAGAATGCCAATCTAATAATACCCCCTCAGCCTTTGTCTTTACAAGTTTGTTTACATAAGAAGTACCCTCTGTTGGATGGAGAAGCAGATATGCCATGCTTAATACCTTACTCTGCATTTCACTCAAAGAGTTATCAGTCAACTCAATATTACCACTGCCAATTTCGGGCAGGTTATCTGGACAAAATCTAAAGTTTACATGTCCACCAAGTTCAGTTCCCTGAGTTTCAAAATACGCAAATACGTAAGCACAATAGATACCTGCGATGTATTTTTTCTGCTCATCTGCACTCATCTGAACTAAAGTATTATTACTTGCATCGTACAAGTAGTTCTTAAACTTATCAGAAATTCCACTACCTAAAGGTGTACCATTTTCATCTGCAAAAATACCATATGCATTTATTGCCATCGTTTCGTTCTCACCACTGAAAGCACCTAAAGTATCAAACATAATGAAATCCTGAATTGTTCCGTCAGCAAATAAATTGCAAGTTGCATTTCTTGAAAATGCTCCCTTTGCAAAATTATTTACCGCTCTCAAATCTGCAGATAATGTAAATTCAATACCCCAAAAATTCTTATAATACACTCCGAGGTCTTCTATACTAATACCCCAATGGTTTGCCTGCTTTTTAAGTATCTCACAAACCATATTCTTCTCATCCTCACCCTTGCCACTAAAAGGTCTATTACACCACTGGTCTGAAACATTAGAAACTGAAGTATTTCTTGTCAATCTCAAACTATCAATTCCATCATTTCTTGTGTCCAAAGTTAAAACACTGCAATTACTTTCGGCATTCCACACTATACTTCCTGAGTCTGCAAGTGAAAAATAGGCTAAATTGTTCATTGGGATGCACTCACCTACACCGTGCCCATCTTTCTTCCATATCTGAGGGTTCATGCAAGCAGGAACTAAAACATACTGATACCCAACACCGCAATCAACGATTATATTACCAAAACAGTCTACATACAACTGCCAACCAAAAGCAGATATATTCCAAAAAGAATCGAAATCACTAAAGGATAACATCTCACTTAACTGTTCTGACACATTATCACTTGTCAACTTGCCCTCATTTTCACGACTTACCGCAAACAAGTTTAATCCAATACCCTTATTCTGCATGGGCAGACTCTGCAAGCAAATAAGCAACTGACGCATGCCATTTGCTACACTGCCACCATTATACAGAGTTAATGCAGACTTATTTGCATCAGTACCTAAATATATCTTACTTATATCAGACCAACTATACTCTACACCTGCACTACTAAATACTGTATCTCCAGTGTTTGATGGGTTCATTCCCATCAAATACAACAAATCTGCATAAGAAACATAGGGAAAACCAATTGAAGCACTTCCTGATTTTTCTTTTCCTGAATCTGAAAGGTCAAACCACAACATTAATTTAGTAGCCGAATCCACACTCATCTGAAAAGTAGCATCTACAATATCTGATGCTAAAGTCTTATCAAACTTTAATGAGTCTGTTAATACTGAAACCATCTGCTCTCTTGACTTATCATCATCATCCGTTTCAACTAACTGAGTACCCCAAGGCACATAGAAGTTAGACAAGAATACCCCAAGTATTCTCATTTCGTCTTTTGTTAAAGACTCCAAACCCTCTTCCGTTACTGTCGCTCTTGAGGATGCAAAGTCAATATACGCTTTCTGTCTTGAGTTAGCTGACTTAGCAGCACTTACAGATATCGAATTTATATCCGACAAAACAAAAGAAAAAATCAACAATGTCGAGAGAACTACAGTTAATAACCTTTTACTCATTAAATTAAACCCTCCTACGTTCAACTACTTTGCAAAGAAAGTGTATATCATCAAAACGAAGCGTGATAAAACACCACTTAACACCAATACCCCAAGAAGAATAAACTCCAAACTTATTCTTACTATGTCCGAAGTTTTCAATAACCTTACACCTTTTCCTTTGTCTTTGAAAGTAGATACACTATCTTCCGAAGAAGCCATAAACCTACCAAAAGAAATCAAAGACAAAAATGAGATATCTATCAAATTGTTAAATCTATCGAGCCAAAAACAAATAAACAACAGTAATCCGTAAACTAACAAAATAACTCCAAGAATTATCATTGCAACACGAACAACTCTCGAGCTATTTAACGTCTTACTATCTTCTATATCTGATACCCAGTTTGTGAGTGCTTTAGTATCGCTGTATTCCAAGTCAGAACCATCGGGTAACTCCACACCCTCATCGGTCTTATCCTTGTCTAAGTAATCATCAAGCCAACCTGCGCTATCATCTTTCTCAATGCTTAATTCCGAACCTTCGTCAGTTCCACTGGTCTCACTCGGCAATGGCTGTTTATCCCAGGTATCATCTTCATCTCCAGGCAATGCTACAGCTTCTGACTCAATCAACTTTTCAATCTCAACACCCAAAGTTTCATATAAGCCGGGATATACGAAATAGAAACCATTACTTATATCCTCTCCTCCCCACAATCTATTGAAGTAAATTCCGTCTGCTTCTTTATTTACTGACTCACCTCTCGCTTTTGCATACAAACAAGCCATTGTAGGATATAACTCAAGGAACTTATTAAAAGTTAACTTATTCACAAAACCTTCCCACGATACGTCAGTTGCACCTGCCTCAGAACATAAATAACTTAATATCTTCTTACCAACTAACTTCTCATCCATTACACCCTGTGCATAGGCAAAATAATTGGATAACGCAGGAGAAATGTCAGAACTACTTAAGTAAGACTCAATATCTGAAACAGATACACTACCATCACCATCTAAATCATACTTACTATCTAACTTTGATAGTGTCAAACTTGTATCCTCTGAATACACACTGTTAATTGAAGATACATTATGATACCCAACCCAACCTTCACTGGAAACTAAAGACAATCTTGTATTTTCAGATGCATTTAACATTTCACTTACATAACTCGCATTAGCACTTACGGTTATAGATGAAACTAATAAGCTAAATACTAAAACACACAACACCCATTTCTTTTTCTTCATTTTGACACCCTCCAAGTTAAGAAAGAAAACCTGAGAATAAATCAACAATACTTGCAAACAAACTCCAAATCTTTCCACTTGCTAAGTATAATATACAAATACATACAATAGCAATCTGAAGCCATTTATTCTTCATATAAATCGCAAGGACGTTCTTCTTGCTGTTCTCATTTAATCCTGCCAAATAAGCCTTGTATGCCTCGGCTGATATTACCTTAGGCTTTTTCCCATCTTCCGCAGGGATTAACGCATTTACAGTAGGAATAGTCATATAAGCTAAATCTAAGAGGAAACTACAAGCTAATCCAAAGAATAACAATATGCAAGCTACGCCTAAAACAATACCTAACTTACTACTGAATGGCTTTATGAATGAATATGCCTTATAAAAATCCGTCTTAGAGTCCTCTGTTAACTGTCTTACGATAGCTGAAACATTTGTATCAGTATCTGCAATGAAATTATACAACTTTGTTTTGTCAACTGCAACCAATGCGCTATCTGAAATCAATGACAATGTATAACTCATTAACTTTTGCTTACAGTCTAAAGATAACTCCTTATAACTAAAAGTATCAACTGAAACTATTGCTCCACCAGTTGATGTTGAGCTATACTTTAAGTAATCAAAAGTACCTAACTCATTGCTATAAGAGTTTACTGTTGAAACCAAATCCACAACTCCATTTATACTACTTAGTTTTACTGACGGAAATAAATCAAAAGCCTGTACAGACAGAAAGGGTATCATTGCTGATACCCATAAGACTGCCACTAATAAACTTATTCTTAATAACACCTTTTTCATGATAACTACCTCTCTTTACTTAACCTACAAGACCTCCAAATAGAGAAGCAATATCTGCAAATAAACTCCAAATCTGTCCACTTACAAGATATAAAATGCTTATAAACAACAAGGCTAACATAACTACCCTGTGCTTGAAGTAAATACCCACTGCATTTTTGAAACCTGACTTACCATTTGCCCCCTGACCACCTGCAGAGCCTGCCTGCTCGAGGTAAGCACGATATGCCTCGACGGATACACAACCTGGCTTTTCCTTACTGTCACCACTCACAAAAGTATTAAACATTGGAACACCTAAGTAACATAAATCAATAACTGTAGATACTGTTATTGCACTGAACATCAGCAACGTTACAACACCAAGTATTGTACCAACTGGTGACTGGAACGGTTGATACATTTTATAAGCACTAACGAAATCTGGCTTAGTTCCACTCATCAATGCCGCCAAGAAATGAACATCCACACCATTACATGACTGTAAACACTGGTTCCAAGTGGAAAGAGTATCCGAAGTAATATCCGTGTTTGCTGACTTTGCTGAGTCAACTACTGTAAGCAAATCAGTTAAAAGAGCTTCCTTAGAGGAAGAAGTAAGTAACTCAAAGTTACCTTCAACTATATACCCCGTGGATGCACAAGATGTGGAAACTAAATCTGAATACCTTACAACTCCACCACCTGTTGCTGTATACGTCTTTGTAGTATCAATAATTGCTACACCTGATGTTTCAGTTTCCTTACCTGCTACGATAAGTGTACCTAACTTTGTATATGCATCGGAACTTCCTGCATAAACCGGAACACTCAAGCAAATAAGTATTGCAAACGAAATAATTGTTGCAAATCTTCTTATTCTTTTCATAACTAATACCCCCTTAATGCCTTAATAAACCGTAAAGTTTTAATATTAAAGTACTTGGTAAATCTGGAAACTGTACTGTAACAACTGCATAAGCAAGAGCGAAATATGTCAATATCCTCAGTAGCTTTCTTATAAAATCCTCCCATTTGCTTTCACAACTAAAGAACTTTGACTTTGGAACTAAATGCAATTGTTCTGGTAACTGAAATAAAGACTTTCTAAATACCGTGATATTTATAAATCTCATTAACAGTAATGGAATACCCTCAGTGGTTAGGGCATCTAATATTATGTGAGATGCCATACCCATAAACACACCCACTGTCATCAAGTTCAGCAGTACCTTATCTGCAAAACCTAAACCTGGCATATTTAACAGATAAACTGAAGCGAATATAACACAAGCTAAAGTTAAATCTGAATGAGTTTGCCAACTCCTATGTCTTGCATTAAATAGCTTGCAAAACTTAAATCTGAATGACTTCCGCAGGTTTCTCTTATCCTTTGCAGATACATTAGGGTCATCCAACTTAGCCTTCATCCTTGAATATCCACCACTTGTTAAGTGGAGCAAACGATATACAGTTGTAGAAATCGCATCTTTCATAGGTATACTATTGTAATTGTGGTCTAAATCAGATGCCTTAGACCCCCAAACTGCAAATGGGTACATAGCCAACAACTGCAGATATGGATGTACATCCTGAAGCAGATACCCTTTATCCTTTAGAAAGATGAAGCCTGCTACTACACAAAACTCACCACCTACTTGATGGGTTTTACCTGTCATTTAATCAAAACCTTTCCTTTAAGGCATGCCTTAAACCACTATTAAAGGAAACTCTTGCTTTATTTGGAACTGACAACTCCTGTAAGTCCTTTCTTACAGTAGAGGATAAGCAACAATTAACTTTATACTGGTCGCCTTCAGTAAATATAACATGGAAAGAAACTAACTTACGAATATCAACGCTTCTCCCATTCAAGATTTCTTCTCTTATTGCATTTAGATATGAACATACAATAGAATAAGAGGTAAAATAGGGTACACCAATATTATCTGAAATGCACTTACATATATACCCCATAGTTGGTAAACACTTCTTATCGGAAAGAACTGGCTTTATGGAAGCCAAATCCTCAAACTTTATTTCATACCCTTCTTTTATGAGTCCTCTTACTACTGAAACAAATTCATCTAATACGCTCTGAACAGTTGTTCTTGCAACATTTAACTCATCTGCTACAGTATAAATGTGAACTGTATGTATCTCTTTAACTACTACATCGCCAACTCTCATACTACACCCAACCCTTACTCTAAGATATCAATATCTTTCAACTCCACACGAAAGATTTTATCCTCTTCCTGTGAAACATTATATACTGACTTAATGTCATCTTCATCTACAATATCAAGGAATGTACTCAAATCCCTCGGAGTACTGAAAGAGAAAACAAGAGTTTCGCTTGGAGTATGTAAGAACTTCTTACACATTGTCAAGAACTCAGCCTTGAGTTTACTCTTCTCCAAGGAGTAATTCATATTTGAATTTTTCTTTCTTAAATTCTCTACCAGTAACTCCAAAGTCTTCATTTACAAATACCCCAACTTAGATGAACTTGAGCAGTGCTTCATTGATAAATGAGAATATCTTAAGTCCAAATCCAGTAAGAATTGAACTGGTAAGAAGCATAGCTGCTACTACGAATACAACAATGAATACTGAACGATGCTTCAGATACTCAACAATTGCAGACTTGCCACCTGTCGGTTGCTGAGGTTGCTGTTGCTGAAAAGCACCACCCATCATACCCATTGGCTGAGCCTGCGGAGCAGGCTGAAGAACTGCTAAACCGATAGCCTTTACTGCCTCGTCTGAAATCCACTGACGTCTGATACTCTGTGGCTGAGCCTGTGCTCCCATTGCACCACCTGCCATGCCACCACCATATCCGAAACGGTTACCATATCCACCAAAACCACCACCCATAGGGGTCATCATACCACCTACAGGTGCAGTACCACTAACTGACTGATTGTAAGCAGGATACATGAAACTTCTTAACATAGGAACTGCAATAAACACTAAATCCAAAACTGTCATAACACCAATAGCACCTATCGTTAAAATCAGTAACGTGGAACTTATGAGGTTCATGAAGTTAAGAACAGGTGCAGAAAACTTAGAAGCCTTAGCCATACTCTCATCAGTAATCGTACTGGTGTTTCTGATTGCATCTGCAAGAGCATCAGAACCACTTCTACTGGTTGTAGTTGCACCTTCGACAGGTGAAACAGTTGCATCAGTAGCAGTTGTTTCCGCACCTACCAAAGCATCTAAATCCGCCGCCTTAGATACCAACGGAGAGAACAACACTGCCATGATTGAAGCTAACATCAGAACTTTGAAAATTTTACTCACGCTCATATCAAACTCCTCCCAAAGAAATTGAAAATTTTTGTTTTCATAATTAGAGATACATAACACTCTACAAGCACATCTTAGTAACTAAAGCTATTTTACCTCCATTACGTTAAACATTGAAAGTAAATCCTCTTCACTTACTGGTTCCGCCAACGTCTCTGCTTTACTCATACCCTCTTCTAACTGGCGCTGTTCCTCTAACTCCTTATTCTTTCCTGTTTCCTTAGCTTCTAATTCCAACTCATTAGAAGTTGTCTTAATACTTGATGCGTCAAACACATCTTTCAGACTTGTGAAAATACCCTGCGGTTCGGTTGTAAGACCACCATACCCAAATAGAAGCAACTTGGTTTCAGTGTCACCTGTCTTGAAGTCAAGTAACTTACTGAGGATATATACAATTTTATCTGCTGAAAACTGCCCAAACAATGCCTTGTAACTGTCTAACTCATTCTTAGTTAAACCCTCAACTTCAGCAGAATTTAATACATATATCCCACGCTTTGTAAACTCCTCAAGGTTACGAACAAATGACTGCAACCCAACAGACGACTTTATCTGATGAATTAGTGTAACATACCCGACACTGTCTTTATTAAGAAGCAGTCTGTAGAACTTAAACAGTAAATCGTCCGAAACTTCCTCAAATACTTCCAATACTGAGGATAACTTGGCGTCACCCTTTTCGTTATAAACCTGCTCAAGTTTCATTAGTGACTCACGGATTACATACCCTGCTCTGTTCGCAATCAGACTTAAACCCTTCTGGTCATATGTAAAACCCTCACGCTCTGCAACAAATTTCAGCAGACCACACAAATCTGAATTACTTGGTTTCTTAATCTCCAAACGTAACTGGCATCTATTCCGCAAGGTATCAATCATATTCTCAGGATTTGTCGTACAGAACATTATTAAAACATTCTCAGGTGGTTCCTCGACTACCTTAAGCAAAGCATTCTGCATGGTAGGGGATGCCATATGGCACTCGTCGAAGATATATACTCTCCACTGGTTATCCCATGTAGGCAAGAGCATTTCCTCAATTACTTCTTCGACATCCTGCACACTACGTTTCTTTGAAATATCCAACTCACGTACATACTGAAGCATATCAGTGTTACCTGTTACTATATAATTCTCCAACTCCTGGCAATTAGGACATACCCCACACGCACCCTTCACTGGGTCTCTATTCTCACATGAATACTCTCTCGCTATAATACGTGCAAAAGTTGTCTTACCACAACCGCTACTACCTGATAGTAATATAGTCTGTGGTCTCTTATTGCCGTTCAGTGCAACTGTTACACTTCGTTTAGCCTTTTCATTTCCAATATACCCACTCATTGAAAGAGGTCTATACTTTCTCGCAAAAGGCAACATCTTTGTTTCTTCAGACATATCTAACTACCTCCAAATCAGAATAAGGCAGAGAAACCCCTGCAACATCGGTTATTTTCCAACTACAACTACATCTTTGTAAATACACAAACTAAATACAAAAACGATAAAACCTGACGGTTAATTGCACAACTTATATGTATAAATGCATAACACACTCATTTGATAACTCAATACCCAAAGGCGTCTGCTATGCAATCATATTCAATTTTAACTTAAAACAACCAAAAACCTAACGAACTTGGGTTAAAAATAAGGTTCTAAAGTAATTTTGCCTTCCTCAGCATCCTTAACAATACCCAAAGACTGCTCACACAACTTCTCACTGGTCTTGTTATTACGCTTTCCATTTAACATATAGTTAACTTGAACCTGCAAACTACTTCTACTCTTATAACTACCTGTCTTATACAACTGAGTAGCTAAGTCAACCTGAGTCCATCCAAGTTTCAACAATCTCATACGTAAATCAAGAACTTGCTGACTTATCATACCCTTTCCTCCATTTTCCTAAAATAAAAGGGAGTTGGCTGACAACTCAGCCAACTCCCCCTCCCACATCGAACCTCGATTAGTTCTTTGCGTAGTAATCCTGCAGTGCTCTCGCAATGTTGGATGCTGCAAGTGCCTTTTCGTTGCTCTTCTCGCCGCTTCTTGCGCTTCTGGAGATAGAACGGGTCTTGAACAGAACACCAAACTTGTCTGCATATTCGGGCTTAACGGTATACTTGGAAATGTCTCTGCCGTCTGCGGTGTGTACCTTCTCTTCGTCTGCAATCAGTTCCATATTGGTCTTAACAGAACCGCCTTCAGCTCTCATGATAGGATAAGGTTCGCTACGGTTGCCTGAGAAAGTTACACCAAGGTATACGGTCTTGCCTTCGCCGTTGAACACACCATTGTATTCAGTCTTAGAAATCAGAGTACCATACTCACGCAGGTTCAGAACGAACTCTTCACCAGCCTTAACCGGAACTTCGGTAGCGTTTTCAACTGCAACGTCGATAAGGGAAGTGTTATTCTCTTTCAGAGGAATCTGAGGAACCATGATATCTTCAAGTGCCTTGAACTTGTAGCCTACGGGCTTCCAACAAGGAACTGATTTCTGCTTACCGTCTTCTCTGCCGACTGCTCTGTCCTGACGCTTACGAGGGTCACCAAGTGCGCAAACAAATGCAACTGCGCCTCTCTTAGTACCTTCAAGAGCTTTCTCTTCTGCGGTCATGTTTGCACCGATACTCTCACCGAGTGACTTGAACTCATCGTGACCCTGTCTACGAGTGGAGTTTCCATTAGCCGCACCAATAACTTTGGTAGACTCAGCGGGTGCTGTGGTAATCTCAGGTGTTACACCTGCAACTTTTGACAATGCCATAACATTATCCTCCTTATAAAAATGATATTAGAATGTTCTTCCGAACTATTCTTTCAACAGTTACCTTGGTTATTCAACCTACGGCTATAATACCATAGGCAGATGGAAAAGTCAAGCAATTTGTTAATTTATTTCGTGAATGAAAAGAAACACAATCGCAAGTCCCCGTTCCCTTAACCATGTAAGCATGATACCATACCCTCGTTAATTTGTAAAGGGATTTTTCAAAATATTTTTGTGAAGTTTCAACTTAATAAAAACACCACAACTCGTACCCCATATGCGGCTTGACAAGCAAAAATGCCAAGAGAACTTAATAAATACAAAGGTACATTAGCTAATTGTTAATCACTTAGCTGAAACACTGCAAACTGAGAAAGCTGACTCAGTTAATTTCTGATAAGATACATTGAGCCGAGTATTTACATTAACTGACTTGTAAACGTCATATGAGCAGTAATACTTAACAGTAGAACTGTTTAACTCATCAAGTGTTATTACAACTAAATACACAATCTGATTACCGTCAAGGTAAATCTGCTTGTCCGATACAGTACCTGAGGTTTCTAAAACTGGAACTGTATAGTCTAACAAAGAAGCATCAACTACCCTAAACATACCCACATCATAAGTCTTACTTGCAGGCTTACTTTCTGTTACTGAAACAGAGGGTGATGGACTACTCGCTCCACCACCCTCTGCTTTCTTTGATATACCCTTATTGACCGCAAGCAATATGACTATCAGTATTAGGATAGCAGATGCAACTATCACACCTGCTTTCTTCATACCCAATCACTCCTTACATTACTTCTTCAGACCTGCCTTCTTTATTACGTCAACTTTAACCTTCTCGAGGGTCTTAACGTTGAACGGAGAAAGCTTAACTTCGTAAGCATCATCTTCCTTCTCAATCAGAGAGAAGATAGCTTCTCCGTCTTTGCTGGTCTCAGTGAAGTAGCCAATACCTGCCTTCTGATTGCCAAGGAACTCAGCTTTCTTGTGATAGGTCTTACGGAGAACCTTATCTGCTCTGCTGTTAATCTTCATACCTAACATCTTGAGTACGATTGCAATGTTCGCCTTGATAACCTGCGGAGCAAACTGGATAGCAGACATAGCCTGTACGTAAGAATCAATATCTCTGCTACGGCAAAGGTCACTGAAACCATCACCACTCTGGAACATACCCATACCTGTTGCTTCGAGTGCACCACTCAGGGATGCGGCAAACTTAACTGCAGTATCAGTGATATCCAGTACGATTACACTGTCTGCGTCAGCACAATAGCCAAAGGAAACGTCTACGGTGATTTCGGGATGCTCTTCCTTAATCTGAGCCAGTGTAGCGTTAACCTCATCGATTACTTCCTGAGTCTGCTCGATGTAAGCCAACTCGTTCAGAACGGTGATAAAAGCATCATAGATGGAAGAAACAAGGTTCACATCTTCAGCACTGAAAGAGAACTTACGTGTGAAGCCAACTTCTGCATTGAGCTTGTTGCGGAAACTAACCTCAACTTCCTTAATTCTTGCATCAGTTTCGGAAACATCAAGAGTACGAACACCTACTCTATAAGCAGGAGTCTTAATCTTAGCTTCAACTGCAGCACCTTTAACATGGGACTGAATGGTATCTACGATATCCGCCAGTGCATCATGTGCTTCCTGACCTTCCTTACCTTTGAAAGAGTTGTACAGTTCTACACCTCTACCCTCAACAAAGGCTTTCTTAAAGGCAACCATATGGTTGTAGTAAGTGCCTACGATAGCAACAATCTGTTTCTTAGTTTTCATTGAAAACCCTCCTTAAAATTGTTTGATATATTTTAGTTATTTAATATAACTCAACTTGATAATTACTTCTTACCGTTGAATAAGGAATTCATAACCTTGTTTCCAACAGACTTAAGAAGTTTTGCACCACCGTCTACAATACCCTCTATCAATTCGGCATCCTTTTCATACGCTTCTTTTGGTCGTGGTGCTGTCTGAACATGAGGACTTGTACCTACATTAAACATTGGCTCATCATCATACCCCGATGGCTCTTCCTCATAATCCTCATCATAATCTTCTTCAGACTCATTATCGTCTGAATAATCTATATCTTCCTCAGAGTCATCATTATCATCTGAATAGTCAATGTCTTCATCATCTTCTGAATACCAATTGGCATCTTCATCATCTGAGTAATCAAAATCCTCTTCTTCATCTTCTGAAGAACTGTCATCATCTGAGTAATTGAAATCCTCATCATCGTCTGAATACCCATCGGCAAACTCTTCATCCTCTGACTCTATTTCAGACTCATCTTCGGAATACTCGTCATCTGAATAGTTGAAATCATCTTCCTCGGAGTCCTCTGTATCATCCGAGTAATCAAACTCTTCTTCGTCTGAGTCCTCTTCATCAGCTTCGGAAGTACCAACCTCCTCTTCATCATCTGAGTAATTGAAATCCTCTTCCTCATCTGAGTCAAAAACCTCTTCATTATCGTCAGAATAATCAAACTCAGCTGACTCTCCATCTTCATCGTCTGTTAAAGGAAGTTCCTCAGCATTCTCAAATACTTCTGAGTCATCTGAATAATCGAAATCCTCTTCATCGGGTTCCTCATCTTCATCTGATTTATTTCTGAAGTCGAAAAAGACATCACTATCGTCATCTTCCTCATTCTCAGAAATTTCTTCCTGCCCCTCAGCATCCTCATCGTTATCATCTGAATAGTCGAATTCCTCATCCTCGTCTGAGTCATCTTCTACATAATCAAATTTAGGCTCATTACTAATGTTAAATAAATCACCTAAGTTCTCAACAGATACTTTCTTAGGCTCATCAGCAGAAACACTAACTGCTAAATCCTTAACTGAGGACTTTCCAAGACTCTTCAAATACCCACTTAATGTTTGTGGCTCTTTTACCTCATCTAAAGGGTTATCCATACCTGACTGTAATAAAGTTGACGCTATCTCAAACTTTTCATTGTATTGTTTGTATACTTCTTCCTTAACTAAATCGGTATAGAGTTTTACCTTGCAACCGTCAACTAAGTCCAAAGCATAAGCACTATCGCAAAGAATCAAAACATCATTAAAATAACAATAAGACTCAAGCATAGCTTTGGCATCTTCAAGTTCGTCAACTGACATATCATCCTTCAAAGTAATTCCAAGATTGATACCATTTCGTATTAACTTGTCATTTATCAATCTCAAATAGCTTATGTAGGATGAAATCATAGTTAACCCCCTTTTCAGAAATTAAAGTCAGATACCCCTACAGAAAAACAACTGATGAAAATACCCATAGGCTGAACAGTTATAACAACAATAGCACTAAAGCTAAGGCACATTAGCCATAACTTTAATGCTATCACATGTTATTTAGGATATTCCGTAACTCTCATACATTTCACAGAAATGCACGTCACTTAAATATCCTACTGTTTATTGAATTATAACATACTACTCATTCCAATGCAAGTTTATCTGAAATAAATTTTAAGAAATATGTCACACTTTACAAGAAACTGAAATGCCGTTTCCAAAATCATACAGACCCGAACCAACACTTGCAAAGTACACATCAGCTATCTGCTGAAACTCATTCATTCTTGCAGAACCATAGTTGTAAAGCAAATATCTCTTAGTCACCTTAATACCGTTGAAAAACCATGTATACTCTCTTTTACTCTTTGCCATAACTCATCAATCCTCCTCAACCTTTGGTTTAATGTAATGCTTACCTAACTGAATTACACCCTTATCTGATTGTTTCCAAGATACCTCTATAGAATAATCTATCTCAGGCATTGTTACCCTTATTTTCCCCTTAAGCACATCTAAAAGCAAAGCGGATGTAATCTTAATGCCCGATTGCTTTTCTCCCTGCAAATACTTACTTATTGACTCCATAATCTTTCGTGTATTTACGTTATACCTGATTACGGAGTCTATTAACTCACTCTTATGTTCCTCTTCACTACAAGATACGCAGAACTCTAAATACTTCCATAATACCCAACTTGCAACGGAATAGTCCTTGATATCACATATCTTCATTCCATTCTCTTTTAGCTTCAAAGCTAATCTGTTCATGAAAAGATACCTAACTGATTGCTCACTCACCCAACTTACATCATTGCTCTCCAAAATACCCTTGATTACTCTGTAATACTCATTGAAATTACTTACACCATCACCTAATCTTAAACAATACACAAGACTCTTCTGCGCATTTAATGAAATCACTACGGGATGCTTATCCCTTAACCTGAAAATATCTAACTCTCCATAAAAGTTTCCAAATCTTCTTCTAAATTCTCTCTCGCCGTCACCTCTTAAACTACACACTTTATTTGCTGCTAATAAAAACGTCTGATACCCATAGTTGGTGGATACTCCCGACACACAAATCTGCTCTGGCAACACTTCTTCCGCAGCTAATGCCTTATACTTAGGTACCTTAGCCAAATTTACAGTTCTACAGTAGCTTACTTTCTTACACGCTATCAAACTCTCATTAACTAAGGCTCTTATCACAATAGAACTTGAACTTGTATCGTTGCCCCACTCAATAGTGTTTCCTAAATACTCAACCAAATCTCCAACTGAACCGAAAGCAGGTACGCATCTGTATAGTTTATACTTACTCATTAAGTACTCTAAGGTTACACTCGGAAAACTTAAGGCTTCCTCAAGTGCCCACCTCTTTCTTACATTATCTGACTCCAACATGTAGAGAGTATCTCCGTAGAACTTCTCCAAAATACCCCGATTTGATGTGTAGTCTACACTACCTATGCGTACAACTGCATTACTCACATCTTTTACAAAAGCGCACTCAGAGTCCTCATCTACACTATAAATACCCTTTAGCGAAAACATTGGTATCTGAATGAATGTGCCTGATATGTCAACCACATTAAACACAAAAGCAGTGCATCTCATAGGCTTTACAAAAGATGCCTTATTGCCTAAGTGAGTACCCGTGGTGTGCAGGGAGCAAATTGAGCTTTCTGAACCATACTCAACTCTTACCTTATTTGTAAGTAACATGTTTATCTTGTTGCACCATTCATAAACTGCGCTCAAAGAATACACAACACTGTTCTTGAAATCGGGATAAGGATTAAATCCGCTCAACTTACACATAAATAAACTACTGGTCTTGCTAACTGGTATTAGCTGTACCAAGTAGTATTTACCTTTTGCAATATAAGAATTTATTGTATTATATTGCAAACGATTTAGCAAATCTGACTCAAAACTGAAGCTGGAATCACGAGGTATTAAGCAATTATTAGCAACTAATTCAGATATTTTATTTGGACTGGCAGTACAGAGAGTAATATCCCCTGATTTTTTATTGACTGCCACCAAAATGTCGTTAAAAGCACGATAAAATATGGCTGATTGTAACGAACTTGAAGTATTTATTCCTAACTTCAATAATTCTTCTCTTTCTAATGGAGCAGAATTTGCTAAACTCTGCTCCTCCGCACAAGTCATTAACTTTGGAAGTAAATTAGTTGCTTTTTCCATTTAACTACCTCAATCTTTCGATAACTTGAAAATCTGTCTTATCATCTTGAAGTCAACATTCCTGTAGAAGTTGTTTGATACCCCACCCTCAAGAGTTGCAAAACAGTTTCTGATTAAAACATTGTCTGGATTTGGCTTTGAAGTCTTTCTACCCTCGACATTGCTCATATACTTTTCAATTATAGCTGTAACTTCCTCCACACTCGCAGTATCTGAAAGTACAAAGGTACCTCTTATTTCAGAAGCCACAATAGGCAAACCGTAAGTTTCCTCACAAGACTTTGCAAAGGCTTCTACGTTTATAGTTTCTTCCTTCATCGCTTTCTTCATCAAAGCACTCAAACGTACACCCTCAGACTCAAACTTCCTGAAATACCCACCCCCAAGGGTTTCACGTAAATACTTCACACAATTTGTACCTATAATAGTACCCATCTTTCCATCACGCTTGGTAAAAATTATCTTATATACACCAGTGTCAAGTCTTGCACGTAAAGCATTGGCTGAGCTTGGTATTGCTACCTCTGTATAGCAGTCACCAACTGGAGTGCTAAACTCTTCAAGGTCTTTTACTGAATACCCAAGAGATTTCATACTCTCAAACAGGTCTGTATCATATCCCCTTGAGATTGCTGTAACTACAAGTTCTTTGACCTCTGCATTTGACTTTCCTGCAAGTAACTCAGTAAGAATATTTAATGCTGAAGTGAACTTCATAAGGTTCTGAGAGTTCAGCTTACTCAAAAGGAATGGCTTAACCTTATCGAAATTAACATTGACATCTGATAAGTCTATCTCCTCAAGTTTTCCTGCCGATACCCTGTCAAGAGTTAACAGGTCTAAACGTGTAAGACCAAAACTGTAATTACTTGCCCCAATTGATGGAAGATACATACTCGTACTTCCCATAGGTGTAGTAACTGCAGACTTATACAGAGAGTCAGTCCTCTCAGATGAGTATACCTTTCTCAGCAATCCTTTATCAATGGTTACATACCTTACTTTATCACCCATCTCAATTTTGAGAATTTGACCTCCTGCAAGAGTTTTGAACATTCTAAGTTCATTTGATAACTGCAAGAACGTGAAAATTGGTGACTCCTTGAAGTTTATTGCACTTCTTGGTATTATTACTGAAAACTTTCCGCTTGGCTGTAACTCAAGGCGAACTGTTTTTACACAGTCATTCTGAGGGAAAACTGAGTACGGATTTGAGAAATGCTTCTCGTAACGCTTAAACTCATCGGATAAGACCTTACCTTTTGAGGCTTCTAATAAGTCACATCTGTTTAAGTAACTTAACATATCAATACCCCCGGCATGGAGTGCTACTGCATCTTTCTCAGTATCATACACATAAAACAAACTGTCCCTCAAAAGAGCATACATATAGCCCCAGTGGAAATACTTTGCAAAGAAAGCATCATTCTCTGAATCATAGTTTCCTGCTTCTATATACCTGTATAACTCTTCATCAGAAACAGTTTTAAGATAACTCTTATCCTGAATGGCTCCAAATAACACCAATACTGGATGTACTACATAAGGATGACCTGCCTTAAGAGCAGATAAACTTATTCTACGCTGAGTATCCACAATCATTGTATCCAAATTAGGTATCTGACGCTCTACTATTGCCTCATATAAACCTTCATAGCCACTATACATCTTTATTCCCTCCTTATTAAAATATTAACTTTGCAGATACCCAAAGATTGAGTATCCTCTTAACAGTTCTATAATCTGAAAGATTTACTGCATAAACATCAGATGAATACGGACAGCTTGCCATCTTTTGTAACTCATCCATATCTTTATTGCTTCTTGGAACAGTTAAAACAACTGTCTGATGATTTAAGTTAGCTACAATTGTTTGCATACCTCTTAGAGAGAAATATCTAACTATAGCTTCACCCCAAGACATCCATGAGTTGCTTTTTGAAACATAAAAACCAACTGGATACCCTCTCATTAGTAGGTCACATAAATCAGAAGTTGTCAATGTCTTGTTTGAGAAGTTCTGCTCGCTATCTCTTATATATACTAAATCACTGGTGTCCTTAAAACCAACTACATACAACATGCTAAATCTCTCCCTTCAATTTCTTCTTACTTGAAGTAAATTTCGGATGCATACAAAACTTTTCAAGTACATCACGTGGATTTGGCTCATTCCTCAACTCGTAGTATACTCTCGGATACAGACAACATATAGCATCAATTGCTTTATTAATTATTGTCTGAGGAATTCTATACTCAGTAGGAACACGTAAGGAATACCATGCAAATAAACCAATCTTACTAAGTATTTCATTATCTTCGAACTTATCTACGCAATTAGAGCCAATTGAAACTAATGTATAAAAGCAATTCTGATACCCAATAGAGTCTGAATCAATACCCGACACTGTTGCATTCTGGACATAAGGCAATGCATTATAGATATTTGGCACACCTTCAAGAGCTACTGGAACTACATTATAGACATCACCTGACAAGAAATCTACACCATTTATCCTTATATTCTCTTCTTTTGCAGAAGCCACCATTGCATCAAGTGACTCCCTTGATAAAGAGTGTACCTTAAGGCTTTTGTCATCTATTACCCAATACTTGTTATCACATATAAAAATCACACTAAACATAAGGACAGACCTCACCTTCTTTTTCTAATTATGTAGACATAACTATTTTTGGTAAGGCACTGTCTAAACCATTTCTACAAGACAAAAGACTCTTTACATCTTGCGACATAAAGAGCCTAATGCCAAAAAATAAAGGATAAATGAATATGAACCGTTGGCTGAACTTAAAACCCTTCCATTTCTTCAACATTGAAACCTGAGCTGTCGCCTGCAGAAGAACGTATACAAGGTAAACCTGTATAATAAGGGAATAACTGAGGATTTGAAATCATGTACTTATGCAAAGCCTTGTGGAAAGTCGTGCTTAAAAGTACATTTCTCATATCCACGAATTTATGTATTTCACTTAAAAGTGAAACTGCTGACGTATCTTCGGGCATCTTGCCGTCATCACCAAGCAACTGCTGTAAAACTACCGGTAACTTGTCTGGCATATGTGCAACTATGTAGTCCAAGCAATTGTAGAAGTTATCTACACAAGAGTCAAGGTCTACATCGATGAAAGAACGGTCAACCTCAGATACCCGTTCTACTCTTAAAATACGTGCGAGGTTTAAGGCTCTTACACCAGTAGCATCATATCTACTTAAACCTAACTCAGGTATCTTAATATAACCTCTACTCTGCTTAGAACTTAAAGCCATGCCTCCCTGCTGATTTGAGGATATATCCGTTCCACCTAATACCATATTAACGTAATTTTCGTCTTTATAGTAGTCCATAAGAATTGCACTACTGGTAGTAGTGAATAACTCACGGATTGTATTGTTATCTTTAAGATATGTGAACTTCAGAATGCCCTCTGTATAATACTCCTCAAGACCTTTGAGGAACGCATAAAGCATAAACAGAGGTACACAAGTGGTAATATCATCACACTTAAAACTGCTTCTTGGAACTGATATGCTGTTACCTTTGCCACTGGTCATGCACTTAACAAACCTTACCTCACCATTTGATAACTCATATACACTGTTGGCAACCTTAGAGCCGTATTTAATCTGCATCTCTTCAGTTGACATACCCATCCATGCTCCCATGATAGCAGGGTTCTTAGTAACTAAGAACTTATCGTATGTCTGCTGAGGAATACCATCCTTAGTCACATACTTAGGCTTCTCAATATAACAGATGCTGTTTGAGAGCATATAGTCCATGAACAGATACTTCTGACGATTGTTTGACTTTCCATCAAAATCAATCTTCGTATTGTAAGACCGCTCATACACCTGCGCACGATAACGTGCTACCTCGTCAAGTACAGTCTTACTTCTGTCAACCATTGCATTGACTAAAGACATGTCCAAGACACCTGCGGTCTTCTGAATATCTCCGCAGAAAAATGAAAATGCCTGCAATTGTTTTCCCAGTTTATAGCTGGCTTTATTCATCTCAATACAGAATGGATTAGCTACTGCAAAACTCTGAACCTTATACCCAAGACCGTAGACTTCTTCCAACCTTTCATTTAACTCCATTTTGAAACCTCCATATATTATAAGAAGTAGCAGTACTCAACTTCCCAACCTTTAACACCTGTCTTGTATGCCATATACTGCTCAAGGCGTACACCTATATCTGAACCGTCCAGTGAAGAACCATATAAGGAATATCCACAAGCATCGGGATTAAATGCCTTATTGTCACTTGAAACTACATAAGAACGCTCTTCTTCTGAATACTCCTTCTCAAAACTGCTGTTCTTGAAAACAATTACTCCGTTCAGCTTCTCGTCTTTCTCATGCTCCATACTATTAAAATGAAGCATAAGAGCTTCGAACTGAGGGTAACTTACCTTACTGCGTAACTTGTTCGTATCATACCGCATAAACATATCCTCCAATACTATTTTATGATACTATTATACCATAAAACTGAAGAAAAGTCAAGGCTGAATGAGTTGTTCTACTGCAATCTTGACTTAATATCTGTAGGATACATGAATATCAAGTATATCGGTTAAACTATCTAACTCAGAAGCCTGAAAAACTTCACCTTTACTCCAATTAACTAAATCACTTGAAGTTACCTTAACTATCACATCACCACCCATTAAGGTTTCAAGAACTGTAGAATACCCAAGGTGAAATGAGGTCAATCTTGCCCGATTAATGCGCTTTATGAGAAAAAATGGAGTAGTACCATTATCTACAAAAACACAAAAATGCTTTCTTCCACGTTTATCAACACATATCCATACCCACACTGCTTCTCCTATGGGAGCGTACCTATAGTCTTGGTACAGATTACCATACACATATACATTGGAGAATATAGGTTTATTCACAACCATCACTATGCCCACCCTTCCTAAGGAAGTAAACAATTAGATACTAAAGAATTGGATAACATTGAACAGTCAACTGTAGTCTGTATACTATGGTTAACTCCGTTTGCATCATCAGTAATATCGTATACCCATCCGTCACCCATTTTAGCCATATACAATGGACTTACACGTCTCATAGCATACTCATTCAACAACTGAGGAGTAGTTCTGAAAACACTATAATTCTCAACTTTAGTTCCAACACTTGTCAGTATGCAAAGGTATAACTGATTTTGTGCATCCTCGCATGTAAAAATGCAATCGAAGCAATCATATTTATAATATGACTTAACATGGTACAAATCTCCGATACCCACTATGTTCTTAAAGTATGCTTTCTTCATATACAAACCTCCTAAACTACTATTATATCATATTACTTAGGAAAAGTCAAGACTACATCAGCACTACTCTGCAATCTTGACTTAATACCCCTTATTGTTTTTCCTGCTTCGGCTTATACAAAGCATCAGCTAACTTAACCAATATCTTTGAGAACTCCCCACGGGAAACCTGTCTTAAAGGAGCTAACTCATTACCAATAGGCTCTACTATCGATAACTTTACTAATTCCAATACAGACATTAAATATGGTAATGGAAGTGCCGATTTTCCTGATAATAAGTCCTGTCTGAAATCCAACATTGTTCTTCCATTAAGATAACTCTTAATGTTTACGTCAAGAACTGACTTTACTTCGTCTTCCTTGGTGTAGGTGTCAATCGAACATCTCGTTACAACATAATCACTCAAGTCTGAGAACTGCTGTCTGTAAGCACGAATTAACTTCTTAGGGTGTTCCCAATCTAAGAAAATACCCATTTCGTTCTTCTGACTTACTGAATACCCACTAACACTACCAAAGGTATTTGTGAAATCATTGAAACAGACTACAATGATATAACACAACTCACATAAAGTGATTGGTGTGCTTAATTCCGAACGACTGAACAGTCTGAAGAATGGACTTGCAAGGTTATTTAAACACTTATTATACCCCTCGTTAAAGAAGTCATTGGTGTTACTTACATAGTCCAAAGACATCTTCCTGTTTTTCTTTGATGCATACCCCTCTTTAAGAGCATTTAAGCTGTCTAATGCTCTTGCAACACTGACTTCACCCTTTGGATTGAAATAAGTATTACTTGCAAAATCCAACTGAGGGGGCAGGGCTCCCGAAACTACTACGAGAGGAATATAGGGTGCATAATCAGCACCCCCTACAACATCCTCTCTTCCTGTCTTAGGATTTGTATTACGGAATAAAGAGGTACTTAAACTTGTAAGTCCCTCTCTTACTGAAACATCTCCATTTATCAGTGCCATAATACCCCCTCTGCACTGCTCAGACAAGGTATTAAAACCACACTCACCATCAGACATTACAACTGCACTCAATGAGGGTGAACTCTCAAAGAACTTCTTTGCTGACATAATGTCACAGTTAAGACTAATCTGCTCGGGAACGTTACTTAAAAAGAAAACCTGCTCCTGCTCTTTTGTTTCTGAACCGTACTTAAACAGAATACCCTTTGATAGTGGCATTCCTTTATACATAAGAGCCTGAGTAACAATTCCTGAATTGAAAGTTTTACTAACTAAAACTCGTTTCTTCATACTTACCTCCTGTTACTGAGTTCTTGCTAAGTAAAACTCTTTCTTAGACCCAACATACGGAGTTATCACTGCAAGAATCATGTTTCTTAATGGTACTGCACTATCAAGAACCAAAGACTTCCTGCCAATCATGAAGCAACTAACTGGCGTATAACCAAGCCTTGTTTCTCTCTTAAACATAATAACTCCCTTTTGAGGTGATGATAAGTCTGCACCTGAAACTGTTTTATCGGGTGAAAAGAACTCTACCTGAGTGTTTTCAGACCAAATACCAGTTTTGGTGTCTAAATCACCATCTACCTTAACTACAATAAATGCTTCATCTAAGTTAGTGTAAATAGGATATCTGCCGTTGATAGCCTTATCTACATTTCCTTCAAGTGGAACTAACTGACCGTTAGTTCTAATTCTTGGTACTACAAAGCCATACCCAGTTATGAAAGTCTGCAAACTTACATGAAGTTTGTCCCCTCTCTGAATACTGTAGAATTCATCTGCAATACCAAAGATGCCAGTGTCTAAACAAACAAAGTCATCTACATAAGCATTACCCATTCTTCTCATGAAAACCAAACCTCCGATACCTTATCTTATTGGAGCTGAGCCTGTGTCCTGTGAAGCTGAGTTTCCATTAAGCACATACTGATATGCTTTTTCAGCACAACTCATAGTCCAAATTATATCATCTTTATTACTCTTAAAATACTGCATCCAACCTTGTATATAAGCAACATGGTTTTTATACACATCATCTGAGGTTGACTCAGCCTGAATACCTGCTTCTCTGCAAAGTAAAGCACAACTTAACTCTGCAACACACTCTTCCATAGAGTACACATACTTCTTCGTGTTCTCTCTTGCAATTTCCTTCCTCTCATTTGCCTTTGAAACCGCAACACCTACCCTGCAAAGTCTACCATCTGCACCAGTACTATGTGACATTTCATGAAACCACGTTGAATAGTATCTGCTCTCACTGTTAAAACGACTTAAATCAGGTACATTTATAGTGTCTAACACAGGAATATAGTAAGCACCATCGGGAGCATGAGTAACCTTAATACCCTCATGCTTGATATACTTCTCAATTATTTCATTGGGCTTGGTGAAAGTGAGAGTTACCTCACCATTTGCAACCTTACTGGGCAAATGAAAACCACTTTCACCCTCAAGATAGCTAATCTCAGTGACATTATAGAAACGTCTTACTTTCTTGCATCTATACAGTACACCCTTCTGCACTACATAAAAATAATAACCAACATACCCAAGAAATTTGTCCTCTCCTGAATACTTTGACCTTAACTCCTCGGGAAGTTCATCAACACTGATTTCTCTCATGTCATCTTTCACGAAGAAAACTGGATACCACTTGATACCCTTCTGATATCTCAGATTTTTACCAGTCTGCTTATTATACTGATTAATCTGATTTGCTGTTACATATTCGCCTGGCGGTAAAATCCAACGATTTATGCCGGTATACTCATGCATAGAGAAGTAGTTAAATGAACATAAGGAATTAAAAGGTCTCTCCCAAGGAAGAGTTCCAGTCTCCTCAATTGTTTTCAGCATTCTGTCCAAAAATACCTGTGTAACTTTATCATCCATATTTTCTACCTCCCCATCTAAATTGCTAATCTAAAACCATATGAAGTAACTCATCAGTATCAGCAAAAGACTCTACTTCCTCAGCAGTTAAAAAGTTAATTGTTAATGGAGAAAGTGAAACTTTATCTGACGTATTGTCCACTAAAGCTGTTAAAGCAGATTTCAGATGACTTCTAACCAAATCAACATAAGACTGGTTTCCCAAAACTATCTTAGTTGTTGACTCTACAAGAGAGTCTAAATTAGAACACTCATACTGCTTTGCCAAGTCCTGAGTAGTAAAAGGCATACTGAGAACGGGTAAACTGTCTTCCTCTAACACAGAAGTAGTAACAGCAGTCACATCTTTGGGTCTTACCCAACCTGAATAGTATACCTCATAAGATACCAACTTAACCGCTTTAGGTGTTACTTCTGGTCTAATGAACAGAACTGGATTGTAATCCGATACCAAACCATGCTTAAGCATATAACTCTTAGTATAGTACTCACCTAAATACCCAAGGTTAAGGGTTAACGTGGACACTCTCTCACCGTCAACAATACATATTGAGCTTACATAATGTGAACCCTTATAAAGTAACGGCTGTCTTTCGCCATATGTACCATTCTTATACTTCACAAAGAGATAAGTTGGAGAAGCAACAACTGCATTCTGCTTGTCCTCATCTGAAAGAACATCGTACAACTCATCTACTGCATTGTCATAGTTCTCAAGAAAGAAACTCTCACTGTACAGATAGAAGAAGCCTACACTACCCGTTCTGATTGAAGAATTGACTACACTTTCACAATGGGAAACAATCTTATCGTTAATAAACTCAGCCTGAGTGTCCTTATCTGCATACCCAAGAATGAGGTCGATAAACTCACACTCAAAGATTTCTCTTTCCTCGGCGGACAAAGTATTTAACTTTACAATAGGCTCATCTTCAGCTAATCCTACCTCTTCTCTTAGTTTTCTCACAAGATACTTTCCAATGGAAACTGTATCTAAACTTGGAGAAAGGCACTCCGCCAAGATTTCCAAGTCACCATCATATACTCTACTGTAAATCTTCGGCTCTGACAGTAACCTTGGACTAAACTTCCATGCACCTTTCTTACCTGTTACCCTCTTTAATATTTGCTGATAGCAGTCAAACATCTCAAGGTTATTCATGAGGTACATCAAATACCCAAGGTCTGTCTTTCTTTCAAGACCACACATACCCCTTGCAAAGTTTATCACTCTGTATGATACAGTTACACTGCCCGATACATCACTCATAAACTTAATCATTTCGGGGTACCTGTCGCTTATGTATCTCAAGGCTCCATTTCTACATAAAATGAAGTCCTCAGCCTCATACTCTTGAACTAATTGGTTTGATAATAAACATACCCTTAGCCAACACTCCCTCTGACGTTGTTTAAGTTCTTCTACATCAACATCTACACCGGAGTTAATTGCACTCAATAGCTTGAACATTAAAACTACCTCCTAATTTAGAAACTACATTATTACAATTACTGTTCTGCTTATACACAAAGATGTTCTGAGTGTATTTCTTTCCCTCAACTACAAAATCTCTCGACAAGGCAATGTAAAAACCGCCACATTTGAACACTTCCTTGACAAGACTTGACATTCCAACAGAAACCTTGTATTTTTCAACCTTACTTCCAAGGTCTAAAAACACTTCTGAAGTATCAGTTCCTTGCCTTAATATAGATAACACATCAACATCAAAACAACCTGATACATTACTTGGAGAAAAACCTGCATCATCGTTTATACACGTCCTTCTGATGCCGTCAAAGCGATAAACTCGCTTAGTATCCATGTCTATTAAGGAATACCCATTAGTGTTGCCATTTACAAACTTAATCATCTTTGTCTCCTGACATTACTGAATCTAATTCTTCGAACATGTCACGACTGTCTGCCATAGATACTTCATCATTGTAAGCGATAAACTCATCTAAAGTACCCTCAAAGGGCATAAACCCTGCATTCAATCTGTCACCTACAACATCAGACAACCATAACCATTCGATGTTATAAATTATACCATGTTCTCCCCAGTAAGTCAACAGTTCCTTTGACATATCATTAAAACCTAAGTCACTTCTTACTGCAAATACCCGACAGGTTCGAGGTGCTGAGGTTATCTTAAAAGGTGCTACATATAAATACAACTTATGCCCCGTTGTAAGGAATACCTGACAACCACCATAATGCCGTCTGGGTCTATCTAAGGAAGCGCATAAAGCACATAAATTCAACTTATAAGCATACTGCCTTGGTACAATATAGATATACCATAAACCGCGCTTATCTTCATCAACATAGTAATCAACATAGTCAAAACCAACCTGTGACTTAAATGATAAAGGAACACCTAAACGCTTCTTTGATAAAACTGCAATGCAGTTCTGAGGTAACGTAACACTCTCTGTAAATAAACTGCCGTCTTTTTTCTTTACAAAATCACCATTGGCATTAAACTTACGTCTTACTAAGTTTGGCTTCGATAATAAAAAAGCTACTGAACCATTTAACTGGGAATAGTATTCCTCATCAATACCCCTTAGAATTACTCTATTATATGTTGTATCCATCTTAGACATAGAGAAAGAGCTTGGCACTGGCAAACTCTGCAAGTTAACAGTATTAACTGCCACTAATTCTCTTACCATAGTGTCAAACTCTTTCACGAAAAGAGTATCCATATTATAAGTCATAATTACCACCTCCAATGAATAATTACAAACTTATCATCAATACCCAAACCAATATCTCTTACTGAGGAAGATTTATATTAAGACAAGAAACTTCCTGCTGTAACCGTCCTGCCATATACCCCGTGATATCAGTCTTAATCTTTGCAGGACGTCTATTAAGACCCTGTGGCATACCTGTAATTGCTCCGTTCAAGTTCATGCCACGATACTTGTATCTGATATAATCAAGGTCTTCAGGCTCAACATAATGAGAAAGAACCTCAATCATGTTTTCCAGTTCTACGGGGTCACTGTAGTTTATCATAAGATTTTCTCTTGGAACATTGCAAACCTCATTTGCAGGAACTGCAAGACCTGAATCTCTGTAACAGTAAGTTTCAATAGAATTACCATACCTGAAAAGATTTCCAATGTCTACTCCATCTCTAATCATCAAATCAATCAGAGTGTTATAAATCTTAGGCTTCCAATCTGGCTTTCCTGGAAGTTCATCTGTTTTATCACCTCTAAGCATCTTAGCCAAAAGAACCGTGTTATAAGGTACACACAACTTACTGGTCTTAAACACCGTAAGGTTCTCTGCAAAACTCTGATAACTCTCAGGTGTAATCTGAACATATTTGTTTCTTTCCCACTGCTTCTCAACCGCATATGTAGATGTTCTACTACGGAGAAATACGCTGACCTGCTCATCTACCAAAGGTAAAAGGTCTGTATCACCAGTAATTACATGAATTGGAAGTGTAGGATATAACTCCTTCGCTCTATCTACGCAAGCCTTAACTAAGTCATCGGCTTCATACCCCTCATTCTTGTAGCAGGCTACACCGCCTCTATGCAGAAAATTAGCAGTTAAGTTTACACCTGTAAAGAATTTCTCTCCTGCACTGGAGCGAGAACTCTTATACTCTATTGCTGAACTCTCATGCTTCTTTGACTCTGCCTTGAAGTAGTTTGAACGATACTTACCACTACCCTTTGTATCAAAGCAAACTGCCGTAGGGTTAAGACCCTTATTTGCCCATCGGTGAATGGTCTTAATGGTTAATGCAGGTATTGTAGTATCAACTACCTGCGGAACTCCGTCAACTACAAGGGTTGATGTCAGAGATACTGCACCATAAGCAACATTATATGCCATATGGTTGAAGTCTATGATTACCACAACTCTCGGGTCATTTTTATCTCTCTGAAACATATAAAACCTCCTTCTTAGATTATGCTTATATTATACCATAATATGATACTAAAGTCAAGTAATCTACGACATATAAATAACACAAAGGAGTAAATGCAAGAAATCTACTCTGTTCTTTGCTCTATAACATCAAAGTAAACCAAAGGAGTATCTACATCAAAACTCTTGCCCCATGCTACCTGATATCTACTCATATCAGTTGAAGTTGCCCAGTCCTCAAGGACTACACTCTCACCTGCACCTAATGTAGCTGTGTCTGATAAGCCATAAATAGTACCTGTTCTTGACAACTTACTTCCATACCCATCAACAAGGACTAAGTCTGAAGATAAAGTGATAGGCTCACCCGATAAATTTGTTACTCTAAAAGTGCAAACAACTAACTCAACTATTGAGTCATTATCCAACCCTCTGTTCTTCTCAGACTTACTTAATGCAAACTGAATGGCATCCGAACCTCTATACCAATTAAGCATTTCAATACCCACACTCTTGTCTGTGCCGTCTGCGCAAACTGCCTTTGATACAACCCACGTATTACTTCCCAAAGGGTTCTCCTTAGAGCCGTCACCATGTCTTGCTGTAAGACCATTTAACTGCATGTAATTATAACCTATCCAATTATAAGGAAAATACATCTTCTCAGTCCAAAGGTCTTCTACCTGACGCTCCTTCTTAACATCTACCATTATTGTATGCGCTGGCTCAGGAATGTATTTATACTTATAAGGACTTGAAGAGTCCTTAATCTTTTTTCCGCTACTGCTGGCTTCATATAACACATAGAAGTCTACAACTTTGTTTCCATTCTCATCTTTTACAATCTTGTTTTTCTCATCTCTTTTATAGTAAGGCTCATATAAGCATTTAGAAGTATTCTTCCAAGTAGGATATTTTGCAATCTCTGCATTTAACTGATTTAACCAGTTTACGTACTCAGGATTTTCCTGCTCTTCCTGCTCTATATACTCCTCTGTCTTAAAGCCTGTCCAACCGACTACAATCTTTGCAAAGGACTCCATTGCCGAATGAAACTCGTCTGAACCAAAAAGAATGTCATCGATAGAAGCATCATCTGAAATCACATAATGATACCCACTTCCGCCCTCATTGTCTACTCTAACAAGCTTTAAGTCAACACTCTTTGATGTTGTTGGAACCTCTTCCAATGAAATCATATAATCTGAAAACAAATCGGGTAACTTAATACTTAAGTCCAAATCAGAACCTGAAACACTGTTATCTGACATTAAACTATGTATCTTATCCGAGTCTAAACTCTCTTCAACAGATACCCAATCTACTGTTAGTACGTCAACATTTACAACTTCATCATACCCACTGATGTTTTTTGTTGAATCACCTCCAACAATACTTGAAGCACTACATACCCACTTTGCAAACTCCTCTAACTTGGCATCTTCGTTAAATAAGATGGGCTCTTTAGATATGAAAGAAGTGAGTACAACTGAGCTGTTTCCTAAAATATCAGTATCAAAACTCTTAACTGACTCAGAAAATTTTCTTATTGTATACTCACTCGTTCTCTCCTCATGAATAATAAGGCTCTCCTCATATGCCTTACGCTCTGCTACCTTCTTTTTGACAACCCCCAACACAACAACTGCAGCAACTACTGCTACAATAGAACAGACTACAATAGCCCAAAATCTCTTAGACTTCGGGCTTTTTGTAACCTTCTTTGTTGATTTTGTACTCTCAGGCTTCTTCTCTACAACCTTCTTTTTAGTCTTAGAACTGGTTTGCTTTTCTAACTCCTTTTTAACCTGTGCCTGACGCTCTACTTTCTGACTTTCAGATACCCTCTGCTGGGGTTTCGCCACCTTAACAGTAGGCTTTGTACTCTTTGTTGACTTACTCTCCATAGCTAAATCTCCTTTAACTCAGATTAGAAAAATCCACCTACTCCACCGCCTAATAACATACCCTTGAGCATGTTTTTGCCGTTCTCTGTTTCTTCGGGAGTGGACTCGTGTTTTTCTTCAACTACCTCAGCAGTAACTTCACTCTTAATGAGCTCCTCGGCAGGTGCTTTAATCACCTTATCTACTTCTGCAGATGCACTCACAGGTAAATCCGTTATTTTCTCCTCAGACACTGCTGTTTCCTTGAGAGCCTCGCTTACTTTTGGTGTAACTTCCACTTTCTCAACAACACTGGGAGCGACAGTTTGAGTGGCTGACATCATAGAAGATATTCTCATAATATCATCTCTCATACTGTTAAATCCTTCAACTACGCTGAGTATTTGTGATAACCAAGTTTTCATTTCAGCTACATCCTTCTGTAAGCTGTCTACTCTTTCGTCATGGTACTGAACTACTGCAGGAATAGGCTCTGAAACTTCAGCTTCATGTTCCTCAATAGCTTTTTTAGCTTCTTCTACCTCAGAATGCAAAGAGTCAATACCCTTGACACTTATTCTTGGTACTGTCATACCAACATCTGTCTGTCTTGAAACTGTGCCTCCAGTGGCTTTTGCAATGCCATTTACTGCTTCTAAGCCTTCTTCCAAAGTAGCCTTTGAGTCCTGAACAAACATACCCAAGAGCTGGGCAGACGCTCTAATATCTGCCAGCTTCTCTTGAAGTACTCTTGTATCATCGGATACAAACTCACTGTTCTGCATCTGTATTTCAATGCTTGTACCGTCAACTTCTTCCCTCGTACCTGCATTATAATAATAACTGGAAAGCAACTTGACAATTAAAGGCATCAATTTGCGCTCCTGGCTTAAAGGCTTTACAAACTCAGTATAAAGTTTGTCATCATTGAAAATAAGACTTACCTGTGACCTGTTCATAACTACTCACCTCACCATCCTAAGTCAATAGTAGGAGCATACACCTCTGTATCGCACTTACTGGATAACTTATCAAACAACTTCTGTGACGCATCGTTTCCATTGCTTACAAAATCAGAGCATACTACCTTAGAAATACCCAAGTTGACAATTCCACTTAAGTGATTTATTGTCGTTCTCATATTAGTTGGCGTTGCTCTTACGAAGATATCACTCGCATCACACACATCAATCATAGAGTTGAATAAAGCAACTCTAACTGCACTGTCAAGGCATCCGATGTTGAAAATTACCACATCAGCAAGACCGTCAAGTAACTGTAATCTTGAAGTCCAGTCTACAGATAAAAAGAATAAATCATTCATGTACCCGATGCCTGTTGTTACTGCTGTCACATTCTTCAACTTTGTATCTGAAATACAAGGTGTCACATCTCCACCACTCAGCCAGCTGTGCGCAGGTAAACTTGCAACTAAGCCTACACTACTGTCAATGAAAGACTCTGTTACCAAGTCTACAATAAGAAATGTCTGCTTACTTGCCTCGCATCTCTCTTTAAGAATTGTATACATAGAAGGTGCACTTTCACCGCTACCCGTGGAAACTAACACAAACTTGCTCTTCTTGAAGTGCAACCCCACATCTAACGCCAACTGCATAGCAACTTTAGGCAGTGCATAGTTATTCATTAAGAAGAAAGGACTTGTCTTAATGTCCGAAAGGAAATCCCTCATCTCATTTAAGTCACCTTCCTGCTCTTCACACTTACGTCTTAACTTGGCAACCTCAGTGCTACTGATTGCACTGCCCTCAAGTTCAGATACCCGTTCCGTGAGGTTCTTCTTATCTAACTCCAAAAGGGAATTGTCTTTCTTCAATTCCTCTACCTTGGACTCAGAAGCACGTAAACTGTCCTTTACCTCTGAATACTTTGTTGAAATCTCATTCAAAGACTTTAACTGCTCTGTTAATGCAGTTACCTCTGAGGTAGAGCTGAGAATACCCTTATTAAGGTCTGCAATCTGCGCATCACGACTTTCTACCTCTGACTTTAAATCTGTGATTTCCCTAAGGTGTTCCTCGCACTCTTCCTTCTTTGTCTGCAACTCATTCTTAGCTAACTCCAGTGAACTTGTTAGACTATTTACAGAGTCCTTAGCCTTGCTGAGTTCGACAGACATCTCAGCAGACTCTACACTTGACGCAGAAGCCTTGGCTACTTCATCTGTTAAGGTTTTCACTACATTCTCAGAACTTGTAAGGGCATCTTTGGCTGCTTTTAACTCTTCCTTAGTACTGTCTAACTCCGCCTTAAGACCTGCATTTTCTTCATCTTTGGTAACTAAAGTTGTCTTTAACTCCTCCAACTTAGCCTTAAGTTCAGCACTAATACCCTCTGAGTTTTCAAGCAGACTACATTTCTTACTTAACTCCTGCTTAATACTCTCAAGCTGGATAATCTGCTCCTGCAGTGCCTGTTTTGCTACTCCGCTTTCATGCAAGTCATCTTCCAATGAAGTAATCTTAGTCTTGAGTGAATTCATTTCAATCTCAAGCTTCTCACTGTCACCTGAAGCTCTTGCTAAGTCATCATACTTAGCTTTTAAGCTGTTGTAATCCGCCTTAGTAGCATCCAACTCAGCCTGCAAATTCTTGTTTCGAGTTTCCAAACTTGAAATCTCGATACCCAAATTGCCCTTCTTGCCAGCACCCTTAGAGTCAACTCCATTGCTCAATTCGGATAACTGCTTCTCAAGAAAGGCAATCTTATCAATGTATGTGTTTAAGTCCTCATTGTCCAAGGATAATTCACGTATTCTGTTTCTCAGATTAGTGATTGTTGCTTCCTTGGACTGAATTAAGGCATTTAACTTCTTTATCTCCTCAGCGTCAGCAGGAGAACTCTCTGAAATACCCGAGACACTTTCTTCTTTGCTCTCACCTGCATCAACTACACCGAATTTCTCGATAAGAAACTGACGCAAGGACTCATCATCCTCATATTTCAGCACCTTGGGTAGGGATAGCACATCATCTGCTACCCCTACACACTGCTGATACAAGGAAGAATCTAATATGATTAAGGCTACATCAGGTCTTTTACCCTGATTTTTAATCTTGCCTTTAATCCCAACAACTGGTAACTGCTCAATCTCAGCATCTGGCATATACTTCTTCAAATATGAAGATATGATAGCCAGACCCTCCTGACTGACACCACCTGCAAAAACTCTACTCATAGATACCCTCCATATAAACTACAACGGATTATAACTCCGCAAGGATACTTCCTCCGATAAGGTTCAAATCTCTCGGGCTGGCAGTACCAACTACCTTTTCGGGAGTTCCATCGGGATTGCATGTAACCATCTCGATTACAGGTAGAGGAACCAACTGAATGTTAGGAGATAACTTCTTCATGAAAGTTACGATACCTGCTGCCATACTTCCAGTTCTTTCGGATGCGCCCGGCATATCACTGTCGATTGCGCCACCTCCACACACAAGAACCTTACCAATGGTAACTGCAGGGAACTCAGTCAGTTCAAAGAAGTCCTGCACTTCTGCAACGATATTTCTTGCAAAGTTTTCCTTCTCTTCACGGATAATATCAGAAATATCCACCTTAGTGCTACCCGATTTGAGGAAACCAGTCTGCATTGCTTCTTCAATGGCTAACTCGGATACCCTTGCATTGAGTCTACTCTTAGCCTTAAGGCGAACTCTTGAGGTAACCTGATTACCGCCTGAGGTAATGGAGCAACGGGTCTTGCGAATAGGCTTACCACCTTCAACGATAATCATGTCTGATGTACCTGCACCGATATCGATTACCATTGTTACATCTTCGACAACATCTTCATACCCCTTGCGGATACTGAAGTCATCTTCAAAGCAAGCACCAACATATGAGCAGTAACCCTCAGCAAATACCCCAACCTTGTCAACCTTGAACGGTAACTTAACTGCAGGGTATGCATAGCTGAAAGAACCTACACCCTTAATCATCTGCTGAAGAACTGGTGTACCTTCATCCAAATCTCCAGGCGGTAACAGAACAACTACATCCCAAGTAATGTCAAGATTGTCAAGGGAAGTTGCTCTTAAAATCTGCATTACTGCACGATAAGCATGCAGAACTACAAGCTGTAAGGAATACTTAGTATACTGGTTCGTATACTTCTTGTCCATTGCAGTCGGCTTACCAAGAGCATCATAAAACTCTTTAGCTGCTAACTCACCGTTAACAATACGACTGCCACCAACAATACCTCTGTCGGGGTCATCATCCAAAATCATAATTGTGGATGTGTCCGTAGAGTAATCACCTGACGGTGTATAACCTGCCTCAACAGGTGCGAAACGGTTTGACAGAACCATCTTTCTCTTGATGCTTTTTCCATCTCCCTGATTAACGGAAACCCGAACTCTTGTTTCGGAGTTGCCAAAGTCGATTGTAAGTTTAGCCTTACTCTGAATCATAATAGATATCCTCCTTAATGAATAAAAATTTTCCTTGTATCTACATCTTAGCTTCTCAATGCTTATTCCAACCCTTAAACCAATAAGACTGACTGAAAATGAAATCAGCTTTAATTGGATTGGAATTTACACCAAAAAATAAGATGTAAATTTACATCTTATTCCTTGTATAAAGGGGCATCTAAGGTTTTAACCAATCTTAGGACGCTGAATTACACCCTCAATTTCTGTTTTCTTTGCATTAATGTGTTCCTTATATCTCTCAAGAGATGTACCAATATTTCCAACATGCTCTGCTCTCAAAAACTCAACTGTTTCCTTAGATGGCTGATACTCAAAGGTTTTCCAAGGATTAATACCCTCTTTGAGAGTTCTCTTACCCTTCATGAGATTTACGCTACCCAAAGAGTTTGTATATCGGTAATACTCTCGGTCGAAAACGTCAGTGTCTGAAAAGATTAACAGTTCCTTAATACTGTTACTCTCTTCGTCATCTATTCGCTCTTGAACGAATGTGAACATCTCATTCAATTTCCTCCGTGAAAATGAACAAGAACCTGTCAAGATGCAACAGAGCTTAACATTTCTAAAGAAAGATGACATTTTTTCAAACATCTGCATGTCAGTAAAAAACTGACTCGGATAGATGCCATGCTTTCTTAAGTAATCAAGATTGTTTGTTTCAGATAAAACAATCAACTTAGATTGCTCTTCATGTAAATCTGATTTACCAACTGAAGCTTTTCCCATACTATCTTACCTCCACTACTCTGTAACTGCACAAAATGTTGAATATTTATATACTAAACCTGTATCTCCCTTAGACATTCTACCTGACTCATCGATATTTAATACCCCATAATACTCTGTACCCTCATCTTTGGTTGTTCTGTATCTGTTCCACTGTAATACCCAAGATTGATGCGGTATTGATAACTCAACTGATACATCTACTTTGGCAACTACTACATAATAGTGGTCGCCTTTATTACGCTGAGTTGACTTAGCCTTCAACATACTCGGTAAAACAGTAGGGGAAACACCTACGGGAGTTCCCTCAATATAACTTACGATTTCCCAGTTACTATCGTCCCACCAATCGACTAAGTAATAAGTGACGTCTACATCAAGAGTATCTAAGAAATACTCTACATACCCATCATTTACTACAGTATGACCTGCACCATTCCGTTGCTTTTCAGCTTCACCCGATGCTCCAGTTGCATACACCTGAGTATCTAAAAGGTCATCTGCTGACTTAAAATCTGCATCCGTTGTATTAGATACCTTATCACAACGAACTTTCATATCAAGCGTACACTTCATTGTATTACGTAATAAATCCTCATCTAAGTAGGTAACACCTAAGGATGCAGGAGTTAAATAATATTTTGAACTGTATACACCAGTATTTACTGGGTTCTGAAACTGGTTATCTAAACCTACTGAATACCCAAAGGACGAGGAGTTGCATATATCATCCAGCTCTAAACCCATTCTTGCAAGAGCAGGAAAGGTCTTAACCTCAAACTTACGTGTATCAATATTTCTTATTGACATTGTGGAAGTACAATACTTACCTATCTGATTGAAAAAGTTCTTAAACTTCGTATTTGGCTGTCTTGTACCAATATCTCCATACATCAAAGAGTAAACATACTTCTCTTTATCTGATATGCGACTTGCTTTTGAATTGTACTGAGCCTGAGTCGGAACCTCTCCGTCATGCTCATTCATATAATCACTGATTAGGTATAAATTACCTACAGTGAAACTATCTCCATTCCAAACAGAAATCTGTGCAGAACTGCTTGTACTACTTAAGTAAACTGAACTCTCGGAGAAAAACTCCTCTGAACTCAACACAGTATTTATTGATGAGTTTAAGGAATTTCTAACTGAAGCCTCAATATCCTGAGTTCTCTCTTTCATGGAAATATACTCTGTCAGCACATCAAAAGTCATCAGTAAAAACATATTCACTATCAAGACAAGTAAAGCAGTCTTTTTCATAATAAATACCCTCCGATTACTTTATTTTCTGATACTGCTGACAAGGAACTGCGGTAGTAAAATGCAACTTATTTGAACCTGCAATACCCCCTATTACTGGGTATGAAACTTCTACAACAATATCAACTACCTTAACCTTACCAAAAGTACCTACTGACGCTAAATCAGTACTCTCTATCAAAGAACCAACAGATAAGGTATGAATGTCACTGTCTGGAGTTACGTGACCGCTCATACCCGAATGGTTTACTGTCCAACTTAAAACGAAATCGTCTCCCATATCCTCCTGTATCTGATTGAACTGCTCAACATAATACCCAACTGCACTTTCTGGCAAATAGTTCTGCTGAGATACAATAGAAGCCATAGAGTCCTGTAAAGCACTAACTCTATTGTCGAGAGTTTTTAACTGAATAATGTATACTGTAAATGCAAAGAGTAAGGAAAATATAATAGAGCCACCCAATATCTTTACAACTGTTCTAATCATCTTACTTTCCATAAAAACCTCCACTAATAAGTGGACTACACCACCCTCCGATGATATAGTCCACACTTAGTCCATAGATTAGTAAACTACGTCGTCATCAACACCTGTACCACCTGAACCTGTGAATGCATCTGTGTAAATGCCCTCAAGGTCAGTGTCAAGACCGATACCACTGAAGATATCATCTACACGACCTGCAAGACTTGCACCTACAGTTTTTGCAACTCCGTTAGGTCCAAGGATGAATGTCCACAGGATTGCGACAACTACAAGAGTACCAAGAACGATTACTACTTTTTTGATTGTCTTTGACATAATAATCTCCTCCTTAAAAGAATAAATTGTTTATATAAACCTTATGGCTTATAACTGTATAATGCATTACTGCTAATCTTTCCCTGCAGATTTGACATCTGATACTCATTTGACTTGTATGTAAGGTCTCTGTAATACTCTGCCATTGGTTTCTCAACTGCCCTAACTACCATGGCGATTGCACCGTCATATCCACCCATGCCTGTGTCGTCAAATACGAAAAAGTTAGAAGTACCAAAGAGAAATGTATACATAATGGCTGTTAATACACAAACTCCCAAAATTTTAGCTACATTAGCTATAAAATTATGCATACACAACCCTCCCTTAAATGAAAATTTTAGGTAACTTAGATACCCAAGAAAGAACTATCAGTATGCCCAAGTTTAGGTATATCAGAAATATTGCTTTCTGCGCCAAAGCTGCACGTTTATCAGCCAAAGCTGTAACTCTCAACTTCTTTTTACGAATTAACTCCATTCGTGTTGAAAGCAATATATCTTCGTTATCCACACCCTGCAATGACTGAGTCGCAACATTGCAGAAATTGACAATAGTTGCAGAACGATAACGCTCTTTCAATTTCGGAACTGCAACATGGTCTTCGTACAAAGACAAGTTATTTAAGAAAAACATTCCAAACTTACGCATAACCTTTGCAACTTGCTGGTCTTCCATAACATCAAGAGTTTTTATGTAAGTATCCACAGTTGGTGCAAGTCTTGCCTTGGAACCTTTCTTTAACTTAGGGTGCAACATCAAATATAAGTCGATAAAATGGTCATCTATTATTTCATCCTCATCTGCAATTTGACCCTTAAAGAAACTTTCACTGCCGATATATTTAATAACACATATAGCTGTACCAATAAACACTATAGGTTTAATCAAAGCAACTGGAACTAAAGCCAACCCTATGAGAAGTATACATAAATCCTTACCTCTCAATTCCTCGGGAGTATAAGGTCTATCTAAAACTTCGCTCCTTAAATCAAGGCGGTCAATATAGAACCTGTAACGTACACGCATATCCTCGGATAATGCAATACTTCCAAAAGCCTTACATACCCCTTCAAAGATGCTTAGCATCTTTCTTTCAAAGTCCATATCTGACTGTGACTTCTTACGTTTCTTAATGTCCTTTGAAAGTTCATCTACACCTTTTGTCCGCTCAAACACACCGTAATATTGCAGAATGCGGATAACACAAAACAGTGTTAAAAGAACTAAGAGAATTATTACCCCACCATTCATACAAAAACTTCCTCCTTAAAGACTCTTCGACTTAATCATTGATATGAATGCCAAAACTGCAATGGTGTCAGCAAACATGAAAATGACTATGAACTTACCAAAGGTCGTACTCGTTAAGAATACCCTCGTGAATTTGTCAGTTGCCATAGCGTAAAATGCGTAAGCTACCATTAAAGCAGATGAAACTATAAAGTCTCTTCTGATAGCAGAAAACCTTACATTGTTTATGTCACGCAACTCTCGTCTAAGACGGTTTGTTTCAACTATCTCCACGAAGATGTCCAACATATCTAAGTCACCGCTCTGCTCGAAACTGATAGCTTTCTGAGCGAAATCTCTGAACAACATACCCAAGTTATCACTCAAAATCATCATTGCATCGTTGAAACTCATCTTACGCTGATTTACGTTAATATCAAACTCATTGAAGTCATCTACAATTAACGGAGAGAAGTTCTGCTTCTGGAAAAGAATTGCATTCTTTACACCGTTTCTTAACTCGGGGATAATTAAGTCAACTGCATCCATAATACATGCTTCTCTTCGCTCAATCTTCTCTGAAATAGAAACACGTATCAAAACGATTTCAAAAACAAGTAATATGAAAAACAAAGGAATTACGCCAATAAACCCAAGTCTTAAAATCAAGGTGCAAAACACTGACAAAATCAATGCTATTATCGCCCAAAAGAGAAGAAAACCTAACGGCGTAACTCCCGAAACCTTCATACCCATGTTGATTATGAGGTCATTTACAAACCAATAGAGCTTTGCAATGAGGGAACTGCGATGTAAGAAAACATACTTCTTTAATTCAAGTTCACCTTCCTTACTGTAATACCCCAACTTGGTGCCTACTGAATTCACCATGTTTGAGAATACTAACTGAAGCTGGTAAGAGAAGTAATACACTGTCAGCAGAAAGCCTATGAAACAAGCTATTGTTATATAAAACTTCATTGAAACTACCTCCCATTAGATAAAGTCAGCTAAGTCTTCCTTTGAAATACCTGCCGCATAGAACTTCTGTAACAGCTTAGGGGATATCCTTCCATCATCCTTGTACTTACCACAGATTTCAAGCAACTTACCAGTTGCAGGGTCTCTCTTTACTTCACCACTGAACTCAAAGCCTGCAATCTTGTTTACTTCAACAACACCACCGTCTAAGATACGTCCAGTAACTTCCTCGATACCCGTAATACGTCTTTTCTTATCATCCAAACGGTTCTGAGAAACTACAAGGTCGATAGAAGTAGCCAACGACTGCAAGTAATCCATCATATTACCACCTAATGAAGCTAACTCTGATGCCCAACGGTTTAATGCATCGTTTGCATCACTTGCATGGAATGTACTAATAATTCTCTGGTCGAACTTTAGTGCCTTATAAACCTGAGAGAACTCAGTTGCAAGACGTAACTCACCGGGGAATATGATATCGGGTGAATGTCTTAAGGCTAATGCAAGTAAATGCTCCATTGTAGGGGTTGTAGGGTCTTCTGCCAACTTAATGTCAACGTCCTGAGCCTCCCAATGCATTACATTGTACAAGTTTGCCAATGTCTCAGGGGAACGTCTGTAAAACATTGCTTCGGTAGGGTTCTGAATGCAAATAACACGCTTTCTGATACCCTGTTCATACGTATGCTGGAGATAATAGTCCAACATTGTTGTTGCCAAAGTTGTCTTACCTGAAGAAGTCTTACCTACGAAGAATATCTTAATGTCCGCAATTGCACATAGCCGTAAAAACTTAGCCATCTTAGGTGTCATAGAACCAAATCCCACGAGGTCATCAAAACCAAGTCTGAAATCTGAGTACTTTCTTAGCGTAACTGCCGTTACGGGGAAATCATACCCGGGCTTAATGTCTGGTGTAATTGCAGAGCTGTCTAACGCTGACAAACGATAACCTTTCTTATGAGTACGAGTATTCATAATAGGGTTTGTAACTGTCATACGAGGTGTGTTGCCATTCGGGTTATAAATCAATCTGTCAATAGCACTGTGCAGTTCCTCGTCATTCTCAAACTGCAAAGGTTTACCCGTTTCGTCACAATACGGCTCTGCCAAACCACCTTTAACCTGAAAGATAGTTTTGCAGTCATTTATCTGCAATTCCTGTATCTCGGGGTCATTGAGAGCTAACTTAAGGATACCACTGTCTATGATATCTTCACGTAACTTATCAATGAGAGCATCCATTCTCAGTTCGTTCTGCTCGTCCAAGAAGCCATCAACCAACTGATTGTGCCGTCTTACAAACTCAACGATACATTTTTCAGTAAAGTCATCCTGCTTCTTAACTTCCCAACTGTAATACTCCTTAGGAGTATTGTCTGTCATGTATCTTCTTAATTCACCCAAGTATGAAGAATACGGAACGGTCTCAATACCCCTTGCCTGCGCACCTACACCATATTTAGCCTGTGCTCTAAAAACCTGCTCTAACGTTAACATCAGCCCTTTTCCTCCTCTTCATCTTCTTCGGGAACATCTGACAAGTCAAAATCGTCCTCAAGCATCTCGTCGCTATCATCGTCCTGTAAATCGAAGTCATCTTCCAAAGTTTCTGCTTCGTCTGCAACCCCATCCTTTACAACTTCTTCAGTTTTCTCATCTGCAATTTCATCTGAAGCCTGTAAGTCCGAGTTTTCTGCACCATCCAAAGTTCTTCCCGTGAAATTCTCAGGTTCCCCAACAGTTACTTCTACAATTTCACTGACAACTGACTGAATGCAATCATTATATAATTTGATACCCTCTGATGGACTCTGATACCCAAAAGGAAGTTTGCCAAGAGATACAACTCTTGCAACCTCCAATGACATCGGAATGTTACCAATCTGACGAAACTTGTACTTACTTAGAATTGTTTCCCAATCTGTCTTAATATCATCAATAACCATAGAGGTTACAACCGAACTCATTTTTTCAAGAGGGCAACATAAAGATACATTACTCTCAACAAAAGTTGATACACTGTTAAGGCAATGAGGGAAATTACTCCAAACCTGTATCACCTTGTGACAATGTTGCATACAAGCAACTGAAACTGCACTCGGCTCATTTGATAAGTCGATAAGGAAAACATCGTATTTGTCAAGAAGCTGAGTAAAAGCAATCTCACACAACTCTTCATTGTCGGAGATTGATAATAAGTCAATCACTCCACGGTTCCTGAAAGATAAAACGTTTATCTTTGAGTTACGCTTTGAAACTGATAACACGTTTGAGTTTGTATAAGGCATTTCGAGCCAATCCTCTTTAGAAGTGTTACCTGTATTCAGCAGAGTATCCTGACTTGGATTTAACATTGAGGTGTCCATTACGCAAACAGATAAACCTAACTTCGCTAAAGCCATAGCTGTATTGGCTACAAGCAAACTACAACCAATACCCTCTTTACATGGCTTGAAACCTACAATCTTGAAGTACACACTGCAAGTTGTTTCCTTTGCAACGTCAGCACCTGAAGTTGCTTTAAGGATTTCCTCGAGGATATTCTTATTTCTTGCACTTGCAATGGCTTCCAATTTCTTTTTACTACCACCAAAAATACCCATTATTGCACCTACTTTCCTGACTTCTTAGACACCTGTGACTGAAGTTCACTTAAACTATCGATGATTGCATTGCTACCTGTTCTTGGGCATAATGTCATTAAATAAGTTGGGTTCTTCTCTAAGATAGCCGCATACGCATCAGCTTCTTCTGCAGTTACCTCAAGCAGAATACTCTTAGCTTCGATACTCTTAAGAAAATCATCATCTTTTGCAAGCGCCTGCTGTTGTGCAGAACTTAATGAGATGTAATTGTAGTAGATATCAAAGATGCTTTCATTATCTGAATTGAGCATGTCCAATATTGCAACTTCGTTAAACAACTTAATGGTTTTCTGAACTTCTACCCCATCGATTGATGCATTTCCATCCTGTGACAGTTTATACGCTTCTTCTGAGGGTATATTGTACTCGGTATCAGTATATGTTGCACGAACATTGATTACATCGCCAGGAACTACCATGACTCCAAAATCACTGGTGTCCATCTGAATGTTAAGCAATTCACCATCCATGCTATACAGATAGGAATTTGACTTCTTAGGCTCTCTCATTGTTTCATCCCAAAACAGAACAGTTCCTTCTCTAAGATAATACCCTGCATATCTCTGATTAAGTATTTTATCCTTATCCTCCCAAAGAACTACTGCAGAACGAGTAGAGCCATCTGAAAACTTTACAGTGCCATACTGCTGGAACTCTTTGTAATACATATCGTATCTTTCTACCATATCCTCGGTAATTAAAGCCTCCGCCTTAATGCCACCGTTATCATCTTTGATACGTACAACTGAAACTGTCTTACGGCTCTCCATTGAAGAAATGTATGAACCTACTATGACAGCAACTATTACCAAGAGAGAAAGAAATACCCCAAACAATCTTCCCTTGGTACGACTACCCTTACTTGCTACTTCTTCCTTTGCTTTCATTTAAGCATCCTCCTTAACTTTATTACTCTTATTTGTTTTTATTAAAATACGAGCCTCGCCATGACCTGATGGGATAACCGTATTTACATAACTTGATGGATTTAACTCTTTTTCGCCAACTGCCTTTCTTGCTTCGTAGACAGTCCCTCTAAAAATCAAAGAGTCTTCCTCAATAATCTGTATCCTTGTGGATACTGGCAAAACAACTAACTGCTTTCTTAAAGTCATACCCAACACCTAAAACACTGCTTTTTGTAAATACAAAGCCACATGCCCTTTCTCCAACATAGGTAAAATATATGCATTACTTGGATTTAACTCTTTATCAAAACACTTAACTGGTCTGCCATCAACAGTATACTCACGATAGTTTTCTCTATCAATTGACACCCTAAAGTTACTGCCAGTATACTTAATATAAGTCCTAAACATGTCACGAACGTAACAGTTTTCATAAGCCATATTCATTCCTGACTGAATCATAGTCATAGATAAGTTAGGAGATGTGATAATCTTAAAGGTTTGTTGATGGTCTTTCTCCAGTTCATAGATTATATCATTCAAAGCTACCCATAACTCCTCATTTGGCTCTAAGTTTAATATACCAAAGGCTGATGGGTGTCCCTCTGCATCTAAACCATACCCCTTTAAGGCTACACGATAGTGAATATCACTATACTTTCCACGGAAACTGGCACGAGTCACCACACCATTATCCAACACATAAGCTATGCAGTTGCCACTTTCTGCCTTTAACTTGGAACATACAGTACCAATAAAACATGAGATGTCTATGTTTCTATACTCAGGTGCAATCTTCGTTACATCACAACAAACGATGCGTAAGTTGGAGTAATCTTTCACGTCAGCAATCGAAATAAGATACTGAACATAATCCTTTTGTAATTTTCGTGTATTAACAGTGGTTAATCCTCTACCTAACACGAAATTCAATGCTTCTGACTCTCTTCCAAATCTTAACAGAGAGTTTACTCTTGGAGAGAAAGTATAATCTATGAAGTTACGGTCTAACTTTGGTACCCCGAAGCCGTAATCTGCTTCCATAGTATTCTTTACTAAATACCCTATGTAGCCTTTCTGCGTGTCAGCAGAAAAGGTCTTACTCAAATACTTCCTTGCCTGCATGTTTTCAATAGGAACTGCATCTGATAAAAGAGTAATACCAACAATTGCATCTCTTTCATCGCTTTTGAAGTCTGGGTAATTAGCGCAAATACCCTCATATACAACACCTGCACCTGATAGGAAGCTTTTATCCTTATCTTCAAAAGGATACTGATTGTTTAATACTACACCCTCAGCATCAGTTTTATCAGATTTGAAGTAAATAAAATCTTTCTGAATGTCATGGTGGTCTAAACTCAAAAGAGCCACATTATGCTCAACCAAAGACTTCACCAAACTTGCAGATATTCCGAAATCTACTGCAATAATAAAAAAACCCTCGACTGCTGATGGTTGTAAAGTGAAGCCATGCTGTCGCTTACTGTTAACAAAATAGGTGTACTGTAAACCTAATTTCTGCAACAACTCGCAAACAAAATAGCCACTGAAAAGACCATCTACATCGGGGTCAAAATAAACTAAAATTCTTCTATTTTTGAACTTCTCAATAAATTCCTTAACTAACTCAACACCAAACATACCTTACACCTACCTTCTGTACTAAGCGAGGTTACACTCATTCGGGCATAGTTTCCCGTGAAAATTTAGTAAATTACGTCCAACTCGCTTGATTGAAAATAGACATAATAAAAAAGTGGGTACTGGCACAACCAATACCCACCTTGATGTTTGATTAGTATGTAAACATGTCCGCATCCTCATCTTCATCGTACTCATCGACGTCTGAGTCAAAGATTTCAAACTGAGGAGTAGCATTGTCCTGCGTATTGAACAGATTACCTACACTCTTAAGCTGAGATTTACGTCTTTTCTCCGCACGATAGGCTTCTTTTTCAGCAAGTTTTCCATATGAGATGTCAGCCATGTTTAACTTGGCAAGTGTGATGCTACTGGTGTCCTTGTTTGAACCTGAAGCAACAATCTGATACAGATAGTCTGCAGGGAAATCCTTTGCCATATCACCCCAATACTTAAACAGACTGCAAAAATAATCTCTATCTACCCACTGGATAGTTGTGAGATACGGAACGGGACAAGTACTCTCATCGATACCACTGGCAACTAACACAACATCTTCAGCTTTCTGCTCATCGGGATGTACTGTTATAGCACCCTTCATAAGGTGAACTGCAATTGCATCGTCACATATAATGACTTCAAGAATACTCTTCAGCTTCTTCTCAGCACCAAACATACCCACCGTCTTTCCAATGAACAACCACTCGGTCTCTGCCGTAATCTCGGGGTTTTTACCAGTAGGCTCAACTGAGATTTTATCGTCTAATATTTTAATCTCTACATCATCTGTAGGATTAACATCATCTCTGATAACCATAGGAACCTTGGATAAGGACTTCTCTCTTGAAAACACTCTACTCTCATTGGGATTAAATATGATACGCATATGTATGCCCTCCTTCAATTTTGTTACATCTATTTTACCATACAACTGCTCAAAAGTCAACAGAAACTATCAAGTTTTATTGAGTATTTCAATTAAAATTTGAATGCCTTAGAAACTTCAAGTAGATACTCACTAAGTTCCTTAAGGCTTCCAACCATACTCGAACACTGCTCTACCGTTGCAGTTAACGTCTGCATACTTGCAGATGTCTCCTCAGTTGAAGCCGCAGTCTCCTCAGATATTGCAGATAAACTCTCTACAGAAGAGTTTATGCTGTTCTTTCCTACTTCAATCTCCTTGACACTTGTAAGAACCTCTTCTGCAATATTAGAAACTGCATTTATGCACTCAGTAAGGTTTTCAAAGGCATCTGCAACATACCCAAGATGTTCGTCCTGCACCTTTGTGCTATCTGATACAGATGCCATACGCTCAATGCTTTCCTGAGAACTACTTACAAGGTTACCAATTATCTCTGCAATATCTAAGGCACTCTTCTTGCTATCCTCAGATAACTTTCTTATTTCTTCTGCTACAACTGCAAAACCTCTACCATGCTCACCTGCTCTCGCAGCTTCAATACTTGCATTAAGAGATAATAGATTTGTCTGATTTGCAATGCTCTGTATTGCTTCAAGAGCTTTATCAATCTTAAGTACTGAGTTATTTGTATTCTCAGTGTCATCTTTCAACTGTTCAATCTCTTTTGCTGAGGTATCGCAAACAGACCGAAGTTTCTCCAAGTACTCATTAGCACCTTTGCTAATTTTAGTCATCTCAAGTACAGAAGTTTCAAGTTCTTTTACATTTGAAAGACTTTTATCAACATCATTTGAGATAACTGACAAGTTACTACTTACATCCTGAACGTCAGAAGCCTGAGTTGTATTACTTTGTGCTATCTCTTCAACGGCACTGTTAATACCCTGAATGCTTTCCAATGCATTATCAAAGCTTGACTTAAACTCACCAGTATTCTCAGCTAATTCAGTAGAACTCTTTTTCATGTTAGTTGCAATGATAGTGAGAGTTTTCTTTGCATCATCACAAGATTTAGCAATTCTACCAAGTTCGTCAGCACGCTCTTTGTATCTCGGAATTACCTCAAAGGTTAAATCACCGTCACCGATATGCTCTACATAACTACAAATATTCTTCATGCAGTTGTTTAACATTCTGATGATGAAAATGCAGATACCTAACCATATTACACTATCTATGATCATAAATAAGGCAATTTTCAGTAAAGTTGATAACTTGTTACTGAATATGTCGGAAGAACTTCTACCAGTAAATAATACCCCAACTACACTTCCGTCACTTGGCTGTTTCAGAGGAATATAATATGCATCATACTTAGTTCCCTCAATATTAGTACCCTCAAGAAATACTGACTCCCCATTTGATACCCTTTTATAGGTACTTTCACCCAACTTAGTGTTTAAGGCTCTGTTACCACTGTTGTCACGTATAGTGGTTGCCTTTCGGGTATCTCCCCAAAATATTGTTACCTGAAGATTACTCTCTGAATTCAATCTATCAATAATGCCCATGTCTTTTGAGAGATTTGTGTCACCCTTATACAACTCATTGCCCTCTAAATGATAATCGCCCTCTATTGCCGTGTTATACAACTCCTGTAAGGAATATGCCGTAGTTGACAATTCTTCCTTAATCAATCTGCCAGTCAACTTGTCCAAACCTATTCCTGCTGTCAGAACACTCACACCTGCAAGGATTATTGCCTCTGCTAACAGAAACATAAATATTGTTGTTCCTAAATGCTTAATCTTTGTAAATTTCATCTTTTGACCTCCATTACTTAACTACTTTATTTAATTTAGACTTTCTGAATACCCAACAACATATGAGTATGTATTTGGGCAATACTTACTTAATAACTCAGGATACTCTAAGTATACCTGATATGCTTCCGCAAAATACTCCGTTGCAGATGCCGTGTTATTATCACTTGTTGTAACAACTGATTTAAATACATCTACTTCTGACCTGTAAATTGATAAAAACTCCTTAGTGGAAGATACCCATCCGCACTCCCAGTCAATATAATGACCGATTTCATGCAATATACTTGTCATAGCCGCTTCTCGGGCTTCAACATATATTGTCTTTGAGCCCTTATCAGCAACCGCTTGAACCGTTACCTGCGAACTGAAGAACTTGTCACCTAAATCCTCAGATGTACACACTACCTGCCAACCGTTCTTCTGAAAACTTGAACGCACGTTCTCAGGTATCTTGCAGTAATTTGCATCCAACTTAAAGAGCCATTTGTCTGCCACGTTCCCACCGTTTACAATAAACCCTTCATACGATGGGTAACTGACAACTGAGGGTTTTGTTTCCGTCAAATACCTACCTGATATGTAAGCTACACCTCCACCGTATACAACTTGATACCAACCATTATTACATACCCCTGATATTTCTATCTCGTTTCCATAAGATAATAAACCAACTCTGTCTGCATCCTTGGACGGTTCTTTCCTTATATTTACACTGGTTGTAGCATACATCGTACCCCTCAATGTGTCTACACTGAACCAAGATGTATTCTCCTCTACACTTTCTTCTGAACTCTCCCCTATTAAATCACCTTTTGCACCTAAACCTAAATCCTCATACTGCTTAACACTATTTAAATTTTCACATAACGTAACTACACCTGAATACCCATCGGTTTCCTTTGCTGAAACCTTGTCTTGCCCATTGTTCTTATACCCAAGCCTCCAACATAGAGCCGTACATACTACCAAAATGAAAATCGACAATGCTAACCATATCTTGACTGCATAATCTTTCATATAATCACTCCATTTCCAAAGGAAATGAAACAAAGGTCATGAGAACTTTACTTTGAGAGGTAATTCTCGTAAAATTCTCACAACCTCATGTTTCCGTTAGTATATTACTCCACTGAGAAAGTCAACCTTTCAATGTTATCATCTACCTCAGCCTTATCTTTCAAAGAAGCTAAGATAACAAAAGTGTTCGACTCGGGAACCCTGAAGATTTTGATATACTGCATACCAACTTCTGAGTCTATTGCATAATAAATGCACTCCTCGCCCACAGTTTCTACACACTCAAGTACCTCAGCTTCTTCTGTCTGCTTAACTGCTTCTGAGTAATAATCCCAAGTATCCTGATTTGAGAAACAACCTGATACTATTGGATTTTCACCCTTAATACCTACATAGAACTCAGCATCCTCTGAGTACAAACCGTTATCCGTAGAAGTAGTATCGTACTCAATTCTTACCTTATCTCCCGTCGCAACACCGAATACTGTGGCAACTGAAGTTTTTGCAGAACATCCACACAAAGTGAAAACTACTGATATAAGTGTGGCACAAACTACATGATTTTTGAAACTCTTCTTAACCATAATTTACCCTCCTGCTGGAATTAAAATTAAAAGATATTTGTTACTTATGCGGACATGAAGCAGAAAATAAAAGCACTCACCTAAATACCCCTCTTTGGGAGCTTTCCACCTAACACCTTACTCTCCTCTACAGAAATCTCTGCTTTCTTTTTGTCAAACATCTCTAACATTTTCATATCTGACATGTTAGGCTTCAAGAACTCCTCAATCTTTACAGTTTGCTTTCCTAAGTTTTCCTGCCTTGAGTTGTACTTGATAATACTACCAAGTACTGACATCTGATACTCGTTGAAAAGCGGATTGCCCTGCTCATCTTTTAAGCATAATGGTAGGAAGTCTAACCACTCAGTAGCTACGCTTATTACCTCAGTTAACTGTTCCTCAGAAAACCTTTCATTTACATGCTTCATAAGAACAGTATACTCGAGCTTGTTTGCATTAACTGCAATCAGATTTATGCAACTCAAAGTCCAGTTTCGAGTTAAGAACGGATGGATATCTAAGTTCAAGTTCATGCACTTCATTAAAAGTGATAACTTACTACGACTTATTGTAGGGTCTTCTGTAGTAACTACCCACATTGGATACCCCTTTCTTAAGCCTGAGCAGAACAAATCAACTGTATCCTCACGTACATGAGTAAAATCTACCTGAGAAATATCTGCTCCGTCAAGATATGCACTGAGTATTAAATCCAAGCTGTCACAAGAAATAGACAATATCCCCCTTGGAGTTATATACTTTTCTAAGTGGTTTAATGACAAACCCTCCCTGTGGGCAGTGCGGATTAAACGCAGATTAGATGCACTTAAACGTTGACTAATGTATCTTGCAGGAACATACTCACGAATTGCAAGCCTTATCTGGTTTAACTTGAAACTGTCTCCCTTACACTTCTCTATATACCCTCCGATAGGAGTGTCATCTAATATGGCGCTCCTTACTTCATCTTGTATGTCGGGTGAATAACCATCTGTAAGCTGTAAATAGTTTGCGAGAGTACAAACTTTTCCATTTATAGTAACTGACATTTGAAACACCTCCAACTAACTAAATAAATTCAGACCATACCCCATCGGATGCTTCTGCCGAATCTTTTCCGATACTGCCTGAAATTGGCTTTCTCAACTCCGTCCGCTTTGCATCTAACTCTCTCAAGAACTTACCTAAATTTGAGGATTGAGCATATATCGTCATCTTTTTTCTTGCTCTGGTGCAGGCTATGTAATGAACTCTTCGTTCTTCTTCCAACTGAACATCGTTTGAAAGGTCGCATTTCTTTGCAGGGAACGTATCTATGGAGTCATGCCATAAATACACACTGTCACGCTCTTTACCCTTGAACTCGTGAACTGTTACAACTGAAACTGGAGCATTCTCTGCCTTAATTCTACTCTTGAGAGAGTCACCGTATAAAGACATTCTCTCCTGAAACTCAAAAATACTGGAGAAGTCGTTATCTTCAAGTATCTTTATGAAAACTGATAAGAACAGTCTTGCATTTAAGCAGAAAATACTGTCCCCTACGTAAACCTGTGAATACAACACAGAATATAAGTGAAGTAACGCATTCGGTTCATTTTCACGTACCCGTTTGCCGTCTTCGTCTAACACCATAGTACGAAGCATCTTGATTATGGGAAGTAAGTCTGGGCAACTGTAAGCTACGTCTTCAAGGTCAACCTCCCATATACTTGAGTTATCGTTCTTCATTGCTTTTACCATTTGAGCTACTCGCCATTCGTTCTGTTTGCCTACGAACATAGACAAGCTGTTCTTTACGTTTAAAGATGACCTCTCTGTAAACAGACTTGCCATTGCAAGAAGTTTTCTCGGTAAAGCGGTATCCAAAGTCATAGTTGCACCACTAATACTGAACTTGAACTTACCCATCATTTCAAGATATAACGCAGGTAATACCCCATCGTAGTTTGTACGACAGATTACTGCAACGGAAAGACCGTTCTGAACGTCAGCTTCAATACGCTTGCACATATCTTCCAACATGAAAAAGAGGTCATTGTTCAAGAGAATGTTATACTCACCACCCTCTCTGAAAGATACCAAGGGTTTCTCATGTCTCATTGTATTTCTCTCAATGCTTGGAATGACGGGTTTTAGGATGTTTGCAGGACATCTGTAGTTTACAGTTAACTGGGAAACTGTCGGATGAAAATCTCTCTCAAACCATTCTGATATGATGCGTACGTCAGAACCTCTCCAAGAGTAAATACACTGGTCACTGTCACCACAAGCAACTATTCTTTGTTCCATTCTCTCATAAGGCACGTATAAACCGTCAAAAATTGGTTGCTTGTACCCAGCTTTGGTTTCCTTGTTATACACAAGGCGACCTCTTGCATAGAACTGAAGAATAGCATATTGTATCTGTGAAGTATCCTGAAACTCGTCTAAGTAGATATACTTATATCTACTGGCAATAAAGTCCTGAACTGCCTTGTTAGGAGTTACATACAAATATTTATAAAGCAACTCCTGCAAGTCTTCAAAGTCCATTACACCACTTGCCAATCTCTTCTGTCTGAACGACTCAACTAAAGCGTCCATAATGATTGTGGTCATGCCGTAATACAACATAGTAGTTATATCATACTTCGACTCGTCAAGGCGGTTTCTGTAACTGGTAACCATACCCTCGATTGCCTGATAGTCATCTTCTGTCAACTTCTCATGGTCTGAGGGAAGAATACCCATATCGTTTATTGCCTTTCTTAAAAGACTTCGTGCTGAGGTTGCAGACTTAGGGTCTGTTGGGCATAAGTTTATCTTAACACCCATTTCAGTTAAAGCACGTTTGAATTCGGCATGCATTGTACTGAATTCTACTGCATCTGCGGAAATAGGATAGCCTAACTTTGACTGCCATTTTCCTAACTTTGTCTTTAACTCATCTGCGCCTGAACGCAAGAAAGTTGATACCCAGATTTTGTCTGGTACTGTTACCGTTTGACCTTCGGGTAATTTCTTTTCACAAGTAGACCTGCCTGAAATCAAATCATACATAATCTTGAAGATAAGAGTCGTACTCTTGCCACTACCTGCGCCCGACTCAATTAGCTGGTCATCCTCACAAACAAGAACTTTCTCCAACTCTTCCATATTAAAGTGCATAGCCTCTAATTTTGCAAGGAATTCTCCCGTTGGTTTAGAAGTATCGTATTTACTGTTTGTAACTTCCGTATTTTGCGATGCTCTTTCCAATCCACTTATAGAACTTGAACTGTAAGTTTGAATTCTTTCAAAAGCACTCATTCAACTACCCCCAATACTTTATAATAACGCTTGCACTCCCAACAACCTTTCAAATCTCTGTTCTTTAAGTCCTCACAGAAAGCGTCATCTGCTTCCACACAGTAAGCATATCGCCCACCAAAGAACACATAGCAACGATTATCAGTTAAACTTGAAAGGACATAAGTCTGCATTGGAGTCATAACAGAGCAACCTACCCCGTCAAAACCACCCGATGAACTACCCCACACCTGAGTAAAAATATCCAAAGAAAATTCTCTCATATCTCTTCTCACGTAGAAAGGAAAGTTCTCCTGAATTGTCAACAACTCCTTAGCTACACGTACCAAACTTAATTCATTCAACTACAACACCTCCAGTTGCACTAAGACTTATTTCAGTTTACCCTGCTTGAAAGCATCCCACATAGGAAGTACCCCCTTGAAGTGCTTCTTCCGATACAACTCATCGTCAAAGTCAATCTCGTGGTCTTTCAGAAGCCAATAGATAGCGTTTACACAATCTAAAGTGAACTCCCTCTCTTCCAAGTCTTCTGTACAATCCTGAACTACAAGGTTGTCCGCCTTCTCAATACAAGAAATGAAGAACTCCTCATCATAAAGCATATATTCAATACCCAAGGCGTCCCAAGGTATTGCCTTAATTGAATGTCTGCAATTCTTGTAAGAGTCACTAAAATACATATTCTGTAACTCCTTTGGATAAGACTCAAATCTTAAGGACTCGCCAAATCTCGTATTTCTTGTGAAGAACACGTCAAGGATAAGACCCCCACGATTTACGTCACGTATAATAGCGTAGTTGCAGGAACTGATGGACTTAATGTTGTTCAGAACCTGACATTTGTCTCTCTTATACAAGAACACAACGTCTCCCCTGCAAAAACCTAACTTCTTGAACTCGGCTTTCTTTTCTGAGGGATTATAATACCTTGACATATATCCTAAATCTGAATACTTGAACCACCAACCCTCATAACTAAAGCGAGCTTCTTCCCCAGTATCCGCAAAACACCAACCATTCAAAGCGTTTGTTTCTTCAAAAAGAAGAGTCATATCTGCAAACGACAAAGTGATAGCTAAGAAGTCAAATTGCGGAGCTAAGAAGAATGACTTAGGTACACCCGTTAATAAACGATTTACCGCTACGTAAGCAGTCAAGGATACGAAAGACTGGGAGATTAAATCATCCTTCAGACTCTGAATATTAACAGAGTTTTTAGCACCTTCCTCGCAGGAAGAAAACTCCCAAACATCATCAGTCTTTGTTGCGAAGATAACCTGCTTCTTGCGTGGCATATATGTATTGTATTCTTCGTCTGTCTTTCTCCTTGTATCTTCTTCTGCATTCCAAGGAACGTAGTCTTCCACGATTTGAATATTCTTCACAAGGTGGAGAGTAACTGGTGACAGACTTTCTTCAAAACTGTCGGGCATGTCCACAAGCCATCCGTTACGATAGGCTACCTGAAGATAATTCCAATAGTTTGACTTTTTCAAGTCTGAACTAAACACAATACCCGAAAGGCTGAGAACGTGTCCGTGAGTCTGCAAGTACTTGCCTAACTCACATATGTAAAACAACTCGCTTCCAAGTTCAACTTTTGAACAAGGATAAATCTGACTCAATGAAAACTGCATATAACCTCCTACTTGAACAGAAGCCTGTCCACTATGTATTTATTTGTCTGAGAGTCCCAAGCACCAGTACTTAGACTTCGTAAGATAAAACCAAGTTTGTTAATATCACAGTCCAAAGCCTCGGTCTTCATAGATTTTACAAGAAACTTCTTAAAGAAACCTAACTCTTTGTCAAACTCCCCAACTTCATACGTGTTTTCGTTTCCTTCCGACTGGTCTCTTATAAACTTCAGAAGTTCAGCAGGAAACATATCGGCAACGGATAACTCAATCTCCGCCAAGTCCAAAGTCTTGGTCACGTCCCTAAGTTCGTACTCATTTCCCCAAAGTATTTTGTCCACTATATCCACACCAACTGTCTTATAAAGTTCCTTACTGAGAGTTGAGCGAAGTTTTCTAACTGCCATATCCGAAACGTCCAACTTAATAGCTAAAACTATATCGTTGTCAAACAAATGAGAAAACAAAATATCGTGCTTGCTGTAAGAGAAGTAACTCCCACGTACAACATAGTCCTTAAAACGATTAAAGAGTGCAACTCTTTCTTCACTAATACCACCAAGGCGAATGATTGACTCTCCACGGTTTATCTCCCTAACAATAGTTCGCATAACAACCTCCTTCAGCTAAACTGATACTAAAATCAGTCTAAATAAAACCAACACAGAACAGAACTAAAACGCTTGTCCCATCCCAACTTACTTAATAATATTATAACATAAAACTACAACAAAGGCAAGACAAACTAAAACAAAAAACAAACAAATTATTATAAATACAAACATAATTCATCAAAGTTTCAGCTAAATATCACAAGAAAAACTAACAAATACTTCTAAGATATTTGTGAATTTTTCTCCAAGAATTTGTGACAAGTGTAGCAGTAACTTCATAAATTGTTACGAAAATGGCTTACCTGTTGACTCTTGGATTTTTCAAAACCCAAGTAAATTAAACAAAAATTGGCATTTTTATATGCTTTCCAAAAATTTGTTACAATTTCTTCACAAAATAATTCTATAAAAAATAGAAATTCGAAAAACCAAATTCACAAACCAAAATTTCTAAAAATTGAACTAAATAAAGAGGTAAAGTAACTACACACTCCAAAAACAAAACAACTAAATAAACTAAATTCACGAAAAATAAACAAGCGGAAAATGACTGACAAATACCCAGTTTTCTTGCAACACCAAAGGAACACACTCCATGTGAAAAGTAAACTGGTTAACAAGCTAACACCTAATAGCAAGAAAGATAAACTAAAAATCGATAACACAAACGACTACAGCAGACAACGACTCACCCATAATACCCAACAGGATGCACACCACGCTTCTACAACTTTCAGCATAAGTTTCACTGACAATAACGCAAAACATAACAGTCAACTTTGCAACTACAGCAGCATAGAAACACAAAACGTACAACTAAATTCTCCTAAAGGAACAATATGAATCTTTGGCACAAACAAGGAAACTACCAAATCTAAAGACTAAAATAGGTCAACATTAAGAACACTAAAGCAGTAAAGCAAAAGACTAAAACTGACAAGTAACGAACACACAAAAATACAACATAAGTAAAGGTAACAACCCCTGATATTAGAAAACTCAGTAGAACTAAAACCTAAATAAGACAAACTAAATACTGATGTTGCAAAACCAAAAACGAATTTAGTGAAAGTAAGAGGGAGAACAGATAACTAAAAATGAATTCAGTGAAAGTAAGAATGGCAAAGTCAATATAAGACACAACTCAGTCTAAACAAGAATGACAAACACAACAAATCACTAAAAAGTTTCAAACCTGAGAATAAAATCAGTCTAAATGAAAACGATAAATGATAACACTCACTCAACACATTGCATAGATACGTTTGAAATCAGTCAAACTAAAAATAAAGATATAAACAACTCACTATACACAATATAAGCACATGCATCACACTTGCAAAACTAAAAACTAAATAAGACTAACTGCAAATGACAGTCAATCTACTCAATCACAAAGCAACACCAAACAAAAAGCAACAACTCACCATAACCTGACACAAATACCCACAAATGGCTCTTTAATCCTGTAGGGATGCGTCAGTACACAAAGGAAATTCAACACACAACTGAAGCAAAATTTCAAAACCGAAAGACACAACCTAAAAGGTATTTTAAGACATGAGAATTGATAAAAACAGAAACTTCCACGAAAATAAAAGAAAAGTCCAGTCAAACACTCGTTTATACAAGCGAACTTGGCTTAGAAGAAAAATACTCATAAAAAGAGAGCGTCTTAGGACGCTCTCTATTATTTAACTACAGCATATATGCAACTGGGAAGTTATCACTGCTTCAGCATATCAACTTCAACACGAAATTTTGCAAGACTCTCCAGACGCTTCTGAATATCCTCTGCAACTTCGGCAGTACCGATGCCGAAAGTGGAAAGCATGTCCATGTTTACGTCACCTACGAAGTCTTCGCCGTCATCGTTGGAAGCTACGCAGATTTCACGGTAGCCATCGAAATCGATAGGAAAATCACCGTATCTCAGTGCGCTGTCCTTAGCTACGTACTCATCTCTGAGTTCTTTCATGCTCCAGTTACCCTGCTCGTCAACGAAGAAAAACGCTCTCTCAGAAGTGAAGAAAACTGTAATCATTTCCCCACTTGCATTCGGGTAATTTGCTGCTCCTAAGAGGAACACATTACCGATATTGTTCTTCGTCATCACAAGACCCTTCTCATCCCAGTCAACACCATTGATTTTCTTCATCTTAAAATCCTCCTTGAATTTTGTTAAACTTCTCTAAAAGAGAAAATTGATACATGGGTTACCCCTGTTCTATGCATAGGTGCTACATAAGAACCACTGGAAATGTCTTTCCACGCCTTAGTCACCATAGCAAACTTATTTGCATCCCCACCTGAGTCGGGATGATACAACTTGCTCAGCCGTCTGAAAGCTGACTTACAAACTTCTAAGGAAGAACCCTCAGGAACTTCCAACACACTGTAAGGACTCTGCATACCCAACTAATCCTCCGAAAGAATTTTGTCGATGGCTTCATTTACATCTGATACCCTCAACACCTGATTTCTTGGCTCGATTAAGAAAGATACATCTTCCTCCTTACAGTAACTTAACTGATTGTACGGCTTGTCTACAAGGAACTTTGATACAGTTGAAGCATATCTTTTGAGATTGTCAACTGAGTCCTCGATAACACAATCACATGCGATTGCAGGCTTAGGAACTGAACCCCTTACCTGTTTATATGTACTTCTGCCATCTGCAATATACTCCGTTACATAATCTGAACACAAGTGAACGCTTATGCAAGCCTTTGCACCCAACTCATTCAAAAAGCTGTTTAACATAGCAACCTTGAACTTGCAGATATCTATTGTCGTTCCTGAAGTACTGATAACAACTTCACATTTATCGCACAACTCCTTGAAGCGAGGAATGTCATATCTGAAATCAGACTCATGTCTGAAAAGAGAAGTTGTATGAAGTCTGAAATAGATATCTTCTAAAGGAACACCTAAACCGTTTGTCTGGTCTTTTAAGTCGATACCCAAAGCCCGTTTGCTTTCGTCTGATAAGTCTGAATTGAACTTCCAAGTCTTCACATTCTCACGTGAATACTTTGGATATCTATCTTTCAAAACAGACTCTAAAGCCTCATTCAAACCATAGAGAACATCGTCTACGTCAACGACTACTACCTTTTTACTCAATACTCTCACCTCCAATTGGACAAGTTCCCTTATTCACCATTTTGTTATATTTTAACATATAACTCATTGAAATGCAATAGTAACTAATCAATAAAACAAAAAATATAGCACAAAGAATCAAATACTCCGCTTCAATACAAGGTATATTAACTGTTCTCCCTTATTGCATCTGATAAATTCTGTATGCTCTTCTTTACAGTACTTCCAACTGCACCAGCTACACGTGCTATCTTAAATGCAGAAGTTCCAACTGCAGCAGCTGTAGTTACAGAACCTACAACGGCTAACTTCAACACCTTCCAAACTGCACGTGTATCCTTGCTCATAAAGATATCTTTCATGCAGTTCCAACCCTTCTTAGTACCCGTCCATCCAAGGTCTTCGAGTTTATCAGCAATCTCTGTACTTCTTTTAACTACTCTAAACACATCTCTGTGCTCGTTTACATTTCGTCTTGTGATTACATACTCACCTAAGTTGAGAGTATCGAGTTTCTTACATACCCTGAATAAGTCTTTTGGCTCAAAGTCATTTCCCTTGCCAAGGTCAATTCTTACCTTCTGATACAAGAAATCTACACTGTCAAACTTCAAACTGGTAATATTCTTGTATCTGTACAAGCAACTAAAGTCAAACAGATACGCAAAACAGCCGTTTCTTACGGCATATTGCAGGTCATATGGCAAAGACTCTATTAAACTGTCTTTAAGCAACGGCTCAAATGCAACACCGTTTATTATCACAATTTCAGAAACAACTGCAATACTCTCTATTCTATCTCTGCCTGAGTAAACTCTTTCTACCTCATTCATGATATACTCAAGCAAATCATTGTAACTGTTAAGGCTCTCCTCTAAGCTACCATTCGTATTTAATACTAAGTCCTCGGGTAACTCCAAAGGTTTTTCATATCTGACATACTTCATAGGCTTACCACAAAACTGAATGGTATCACTTTCAGTAGGTATATCTTCAAAAGACTGCTTGGTATTAAACACCGCATTTCGTACCTCATCAGAGGGATTAAACTTATTTATTAAAGAACTAAATAAGTCCTGTGTGAAGTCATTTGAAAGGTCAAAAGCCTTTCTCTGTCCGCCCTCAGAAGAACTAAAATTCAAAGGAGTTGAACTCTGAATAGGCTCTTCATCTTCCTCATCATACTCTTCTTCAAACTCTCCCTCTTCTGGATAATCCTCATAAGGTTCCTCAGTACCCTCTCCAGTTTCAAAGCTACTAAAGTCAGCTTTTGCATACCCATTTTGCTTTTGCTCAACTGCATCATCTAAAGCCTTTGTAAGAAAACTCAAAAACTCATCTTTGTTCATCATAAAGCAATACCCCCTTGTTCTTTTACAAAGTCAGCTACACTTGAAGCAAAGGCGTGTAACTCAGCCTTTGTGGAGAATACATAGTCGTATTTAGGTTTCTGCCTTGCAACTAACTCTTCTATAGTTTCCTCGATTTCCTCAACTGTCGGGAAATAAATAGAACCTTCAGAACGTGAATTATACTCGTCCATCATTTTCTGACGTCTGCTCTTTTCAGCTTCACTTGAGCTACCTTCAGCTGACATGGGATTTGGCTTAAACTTCTCAGTATCAAATACTACTGAACTTGCAGATGCGGTTCTGTTTACCTGAGAGTCATTCTTAAGCAAATCAAGCCATTCAGATATAGATAAGAAAGTTCCAATTGACATATCAAAGAGGAAGTCATTTATATCTGAGAAACCAAGACGTCTTACAAGGCTATTTGCAATTATAGCACCTGAACGCAACAAATCATAAGCAGTAGCATCACTACCCCCTGCTGATAACATGTAATTTACATATGGCTCAAAACCTATTCTTGGCTCAAAAAGCTTTCCATCCTTTACATATCTTTCATATCTCTCAGGGTCGCCACTAAGAAACTCTTCAACACAAGCAGAACTCATATCACTTGAATTCAAAAGTAAGTATGGCTTGAAAGGAACTACCGTACCTTTCTCCAACTGCTCAATTACTCTCGACTGCTTCTCCAAAACTGCCTGCTCACAAGTTGACAAACTAAACCAACGCTTCTTCTCATTCAAAACGTCGCCTAACTCATTTATCTTAAGTGCAGCTGACGGGTAGTAGTTTGCATCACCACCGATAATCTTAGCAGTTCTTGGGAAACTCTTAAGAGAATTGAAAATACCCTCTATATTGTGGCTTTTCTTCAACTCATCAGACTGGTTAAATGACTGATAGATAAAAATCATCTGCAACTGCCCTTTACCCATTACTGCCTTACTACCCATTAAAAGGTCAGAACACAACTTCTTTTCCCAAGTCATTACTCTGTCAGCAAAAACTGCATACTCTGGAGCATTTGGAATTAAATGATTTACAGTACCATCTTCACCTGCGCTCTCCTGTATCTGTTTCTTAGTAGCCTGAAAAGGTTCACTCTTACCTTTCAATATCTCCAACTCATCATTAAGATGGACAGTAGCCTTCTCTAACTCATCTACAAAAGCAATTAACTTAGTCCATGTACCACGCTCTGTATCCCAACCAAGTTCTTCCTTAGAAATATTAGTCCAACCACCTTCACGAACCTTAAATCTTACCTCTGCAATCAGCAGGATTAACTGAAGCATCTTTGCATATATAATTCCACCAAAAGCATCATATGTATTTCCTAAAGCATTAACTGCATACTTTGGCAGATTAGTCTCAAAGGTAGTCTCATTAATACCTAAGGACACCCCCTGTTCAGCAGTACAAACTGCTGCTTCGGGACATATATTATGAATGGTTATTGCCATATCTGGCTTACTGTCCAAGTAAAATACAGGATACCTTGAGCCTAAAGCAGAAGCTAAAATACCCAAACACATTACACCCTTACCCATTCGGGATGCAGCTACAACATGGTAAGCCAAGTTCTTAGACATATCATAGATAAATGGCATGTCGTTCGCCTTTCTACCAAGAATAACCTTCTCCCAAGAGGGAACTAACTTGTTTGAAAGCATATCGTCTAATGCTTCATAAGCAAACAATGGCTCGTTATTATACTTCTTAACGTCCTTTATAAGTTTGAACTCAAGAAAACCAAATTCCCGCCTTACAATCTTTTCACCAACAGACTGATAAATCTGTGCGAATAACTCCTCAGGAATTGTACTTGCAGAGAAATCAGTGTTTATACTGGTAATTCTGCACTTTATAGAGGTTTTCATATCCCACTCAATTACAAGACAACATCTCGTCATTACATCAAGTAAAGAGTCCATACCCCTTCTGACACTTTCTGTATCACCACCTGCAACTACGACAGACTCAATATACTGGCTAAATACAGTATCTTTCAAGTAAGGTCTTATTACCTCTTCCTTGTACTTATTCCAGTTATTTGAATACTCATGACGTCTGTACTTCTCATCACCAGTAGGAGTGCAACCTAAAGCAAAATACAGAAGTAATCGAGGTATGTAATTTGTTTTAACTATAGCATCATTTGGATTAAAATACCCGAAACCACTTGCCTTGAAGTGCAGAACTGAACTTAAAACAGTACATATACTCACATAGTCATAAGTACTGCAACTTCCATCGGGATTAAATGCCGTGTCTAAATACAACTCCTCGTCACGAACAAAGTAAAACCCCTCTGTTGACATAATACCCTTTGGCTTTCTTGAGCCAAAACCTGACTCAAATAACTTAGAGTACTCAACCAAAATCTTGTCTATATAGTTATCCACAAGATTTCTATAAGGCTTTACATAGTCAACTTTTGTGCAATTCTGCAACTGCTCAAAGTTTCTGTAAACCTGACTCATATCTGCATCTTCATACGCTCCGAAAGAACCCTGTGTACCTACCATGTTTGCAACAACCTTACTACAAACAGTAAGGAAAGTGAAAGAGCCTAAATCCACACCTGCCTGCGTAAGACATATAGCTAAGGCATCACCTAATACCCTATAGAACTGAACCCTCGGAACTGCATGACATGTCCCATCTTCCTCATATGCTTCTACACCTAACTTCTCCAAAAGCTTTGCAATGTCAGCATCCTCAGCACTAACTGTTACAAAGATTTCCTCATCTAAGTAGAGCTGATTAGTTCCACTCTCACTGTCTTCAGCGCAAATAGCATTGCAAACGTCAAATATAACATCGGAATCAGTTCCCATTGAAATGAGTTTGTCAATCAACTGAGATGCTGTTGCAAATAAGTTCTCCGAATTTACAGTACTCATACTTAAACCTCCTTATCATCAAAGAGAATATCTTCCCAAAACTTCTTATTGTATACGGCTACATTCTTAGCCTGAGAACGTGGAATTACAAGTTTGCAAAGGTACACCATTATATAACATGTGGATGCCTTTAACTCTCTTACAGAACCAGTAATACCCACTTTAAAAGAGCAGGATAACAGTTCCTCAGCTTTACCTCTGCCAAATACATCAACTGGAACTACAACCTTACCTGCATTAAAACCCTTCATCTTAATGTTTAAGGTTACCATACGGTCTTCATAAGAAGCAACTGCATTGAAAAATAGACTTAAAATCTGGGTATAGCAGTTTTGTGCCAAGCACTTTAGACTTTCGATAAGTAACTCGTAGAATTCCATAGTTTCTTTATATTCTACCTGTACTCCATGGCTTAATACCTCTGCAGAAGTGCTTGAAACCAACTTAGAGTAATCTCCCTTAGGAACTCTCAAGTTTACTGTCAGAAGATTTGCATCTACTTCAGTTTTTTGACTGCATGAAGCATATTTCTTAAGGCAAGTCACTAACTTAGAAGCCAAGGCATCTGCCATACGTACTTCGTCTTCTTTCTTGCCATACCGCCCCTTGTTTATTTCATTTATTTTGCTCTCCCTCAGCTTACTTTCATAGGACTCCTGAACAGTCTCAAAATACTTATCCAGTTTACCGTTCTTACAATCAAAAGAATAAATCTGAGGTCTTAATCTTCTACTCTTATACCAGTTCTCGTTATTTAATAACTGAACACTACAATTAGGTGCGACTTCACTGAATAATTTTACTGGGTTCTTAAGAGAACCTGAATCTAACATACCTACAACACTCTGCAGGTCGCCATTGTAAATACAAATTGAACGTAATCTAACAAAACGACCTAACAAACTCTTTGCCAAGTCTGGGTTCATTGCACCTGAATATCCCTTTAAGATTGCAGATAAGTTTAACTCAGACTGATTTAAGGTTACACCACTTGCAGACTTAGTACAAAACACAATTTCCTCAAGGTTTGAACATACTAAATCGATAAGGCAACTGATTATTGGCTTAAATCCCATATCACAGAAGCAATTAACTGCCTTCGTAGGATTAAACAAACTGCAACCATATGAACCCTTTACAGTGCCCACAAAATACTGCACACAAGTTCCGTCACCGCTTATAAAAATACGTCTGACATTGTTGGGTGACCATTTAGATGTATCACTATTAAACTGAATTTTACTCAAAGTTAAATCATAACAATAACTACCAATATTAGCTTGGTTACTCATAGACAGTACCTCCCCGAAAAATTTTCAAATAATTATGCCAAAATAAAGAATAGTAAAAACTAAATCAAATAAAAAAGACCACTCCATAAGAGTGGTCTCCTTCAAACAACTACTTAGTAACTAACAAGATTGCCAAACAAGTCATCACCTAAGTATAAATCCTGATACCCAAAGCTGTCGGGCACTGCAAAGTACAAATTCGTATCTACAAAGCAACCAGTACCAATCTCCAACTCCTCAGAGTATAATGATGTATCAAACTCCGGGTTTATTTCAAGTAACTGAGTCTTCACATTTGCTGAAATCACATTAGTACCTAAATCCTTCAGCTTAAATTCCTTAGTCTTAATGGATAAAGGCTCTTCTGCTGAATTAAGAACTCTCAAGTGTACAACCAGTAAAGAACTGTCACTTCTTGACTCATCCACGCTAAGAGTATACTCTGCACCATTACTCTCAAAGTATAAATCATTATACCTTGAAGTGACTTCAGTTTCACTTGAAGTGGGGCTACCTAAATCTACACCTAACTCGTTCTTCAATACGGTCATTAAAGCACCTACTTCAACGGAGTCACTATTCTCAGCAATATAATCACTTGCTGACGCAGTGGAATCAATACCCAATATTTCCTTTACTGAGGATGCTAACTTGTCTTCTGCACTCTCAGAGCCAGTGCTCTTGCCTGCATCTAAGTACCAACCGCCTAACACATTTCCTTCTCTTAAAATAGTGTCAAAGATTACATCAAAATCAAAGTAGCTTTCATTAAAAGCAGGTAAATCAATCTCCGTACTGTTTACAGTAGCAACTACTGAAGAAACAGACTTGTATGAGTACTTGCATGATGCACTACAATTTCCATAGTTAGGAGATACCCAACTGATGTCAAAAGTGCCGTCATATTCATCACCAGTAGTCTTACTTGAGAATACTGATAAAGTACCCTCAGCCTGTGCTTTCATGCTCTCTGCACCTGCAACTTCATAACTAATCTGAACAGGACTAAGACTTGTTAAGAAATTTCCTTTATCAGCAGTAAAACCGCTCTTACTTTCATAATCACTGGCTAAACCTAAAGAGGTTAAGTTCTTTGCATACTTATCATAGTAACTATCAATGTTTACTAACACATCGAGCAGATTAGAGCTTAAATCATTAGTAGACTTCATTGTAATAGTTCCATTCTCAGAACTATATGACAATGTTTTGTTGCCATCTAAAGCAGCGAGTAACATATTACATATCAAATCATATCTTTCAGAAAGATTTAATACCCCCTCAATACCTGCTTTGTCCTCACTGGCATCCGCAAGATAATCCTTAATCGGTGTACTGTCTTCAAACGTGAGAAATGAAATATTGTTAGGCAACTTATTTCCTAACTCCACTAACTCAGCATTCTTGCAGGATAACAGAGAAGTACGTAAAGTACTCAACTCAAGATACCACATATCAGATACCCTGTAGGTGTTAAACACCACACTGTCAACATCTGAAATGGCTAAAGTGCATCTCACTGATGCATCCCCAGTTCCTAAAACCACTTTCTCCATACCCAGCTTAGTTACACTGTCACCTAAAGTGACTTCCCAATCAGCCGTCCACGTACCCGTTTCTGCATTCAGCATCTTTCTTACTTCTGACGTGTAATCGGCTTTCTTTCCGCAACCTGAAAGCAATATCACTGCAAAGAGTAATATTCCTATGACTGCGTCCATGTAAAACTTCGTTCTCCAAGAATCATCTACAACCATTTTCTTTACCTCCTTAAACAAAGACTATAATGTTTATTTTACACTCAAAACCCTAAATATCCGATACTGCTTCAGAAATTTTAGGATATCAAGCGAAAATCAAAATAAAACAGAAGTAAAGTCCCTAAGTACCAAGCGAACTTTACCTTTACAAAAGATACTCATAAAATAAGGGAGAACCTTGCAAGGCTCTCCCTTATCCGAAGTCTGACTACTGCTTAGGCATCCATACCCTTATCTCGTTTCCGTAATCCTGACCAAGTTCTCTCATGAACTCGTAACATCTCGTATGTCTACCGCCTTTATCCTCGATATACACATCAAGTTCGATACCATCTATTGCACCACCACAATCCTGCGCTATGTAAAAATGTCCGTCTAACTCGACTATCGAGCCGTATGGGATTACTTTTGGGTCAACTGCAACTGTGATACCCTCTGTTGGTCTTGCACCCGTTGAGGTTGTATACTTCCAAGCATACTCGCCACAACAACTTCTGCAATTGTCATACGCTGTTACATGGCAATCCGAGAAAACTACTGGGTCTTCGTAATCATTTACATCGAAAACCACTAACTGGTCTGTGAAATCCAACTCCTCTACCTCCTGCATAACACTCTCTGTATCCTCAAGAGATAAGAACTGAACTTCAGTTTCGGATTTAAGACTATCCACAACACTCATACTCACAATCTTGTGAACTGAAGTTGAGGATGCAGGTTTAGAACCCTCACTAACTACTTCTTCCGCACTTACGGCTGTATTAAGAGCCAATGTCAACATACCCACAAAGTAGGCTGTTGATGCGAGTGCTACAACTACCTTCGACTTCTTCATAAGCTATCTCCTTTGCTTCAATTTTATGATATAATTATACCATACAACTGAAGCAAAGTCAAGCTTCCCTTGCACATTTATTTATACATCACACTGTAACCGCCTCAACTGAGTCATCTTCGGGCATACTCATATCTACATCTTCGACAGGTCTGTTGAATATGAATACCTCATTATGATACTCACCATCAAGTGCAGTAGCTGTTGCAGTATTGTCAGGCTTCTCAACAATGTAAGTCTTACCTAAGTCACTCATACCCGAATGCTCGATAAAAACAAACTGGAAGCCTTCTTCTGCAAATATCCTCATGATGTCCTTAACTACCCTCTTTGCTGTTACATGTAGACCACTGAGAATTTCATCCATCAGAAGAATACGTCTGCACTTTCTTAACTCGATAAGACATACCACAAAAAGGAAACTAATTACCTGACGCTGACCAGTACCGCACTGTAAAACAAGGTCTCTGGTCTCACCGTTGGAAGTAAGTAACTTCACCTTAATGTGAGGATATTTTCCTGCATGCATTGTCTTTTCCAAGTATACCTTCTGAGGGTCAAAAGGAAACATCTCTGCAAGAGTTTTATTGATTACCCCAGTTACGTAATCTAATACGTAATTGGTGTTCTGCTCAGATACAACACCAAGTAACTGCTGTGCTTCTACAAACACGGCATACTGCTTGTTCATATCCTTAACTTTCTCACTTAACTCTTCCAGCTTCTGCTTTACCTGTTCGTGCTGTTCCCACTTAAGGCGTAAACGTGAAATCTCGGAACTATAAGCCGACATAATACCCACCTTTCTTTCTTAGTTGAAGTACGAATACATGAACTTTGCATATCTGTAGGAGATACCGTACACACTACAGTATGCCAAGAAACTTCTCAAGTCCTTATTGGGGACAATCTCATATGTTTTACAACATCCCTCAATGTCAATGAAATACACTGTTACTCCATTGTTATCAGTGCAAGAATAAAATCTTGCACTGATAGCGCCACCTTTTGTATGCCACTCTTTGATTATTTTCATATCTACCCCTCCGATGCCTAACGAAGTACTGCAAGACTCATCCAACTCTTGCTGAAATCAGTGAATATGGTAGTATACCCACCATTGTCACCTTTTACAAAGTACACACAAAGGTCGTCACCAAACTGACTGTCATCACCAATGATAGCCTGCTGGAATACCTGAGGTCTTACCTTAAGACGGATTTCTCCCATCTCTTCCATACCCTTTGACTGAGTGATAGGGATGCTCTGATGAAACTTCGTATTGCTTACTGAAATGTTACCCTTACTTGCATCAATCACCAAAGTGATGTTCTCATTTACAAGAGCAAGTCTCTTAAGTACATCCTTAAAATACTGGCGGTCGATTACGATGCCGTGGTCTTCCTTATAACTCTCAACGAAAGCCTTGTATGCAGGGAGTCTTGTAAGAAACTTAACAAAGGCTTCTGAGTCATCTGTCTTGAATACCAACTGGGTTTCTGTCTTGCTGACATATACCATGTCAGAATTACAGATAACACTCTTCATAAAGGAAACTGCACGGTAATTCAAGCTAATACCTTTGAACTCCTCAGGCAAAACATTCTGCATCAAGGTGTTAAACCGCTGATTAAATGCTACCACGAAATCCTCGCCAAAAGTAAGAATGTTATACAGTGTAGAATTACCTTCACTGGTCATTACGGGTAACATATTAGCAACGTAGCAGAGAATACTCTTTGGCTGAACTGGACTCCAGTTTGCATCATCTGCAGGTAACTTTCTTGACAACTCTGCAAAGGTAGCTCTGTTAATCTGAGGGTTATCAAATACCCAAACAGAGGTGTTCTTTACTTCTGCATCAGACAGTGAGTCCTCTACAACGGTTAAAGCAATCTTCAAGCCATCATTCTTTGTTTCAAAGATAACATCTGACGGCTTCGTTTTCCGCATACCCTTGAAAGAGTTTAAGAAACCTGTCAACTCCTTGGAGTTTAACTGGAAGTAGAACATGCCATCCTCGTTCCTTTTATCCGTATCTTCAAACACCACTCTGAAGTCACCCAGTTCAATCTTCTTTCTGTAAGTGATTAACTGGTTGATACCAATCATGAGTAAGGTATCCTCAGTACATGCAAACACAACATTTCTCATCTCTTCAGATGATAAAGAGTCCTCAACAACACTTGCGATGTTACTTAAAGTGCCAGTAAGTACCTCATAACTTGTACTTAAACGCATAGCTTAATCCTCCCTCTCCTTAACTTACGGCTGGAACGGCTGTCCGCCAAGAATTGAACTGAAGTCAGTAGCTTTATTTACAGGTTCAAGTGGTACAGATAATCCACTTAAATCCAAACCACTGAGGTTTATGCCACTACCTACCGCACCAACATGCATTGTAGGGGGCGGTGCAACTGCAGGTTCAGCAGGTTCTGCCTTAACAGGTGCAATACCCATTCCTGCAGGTTGTGCAGGTGGTGTCTGCATCTTAGGCGGTTCACTCATAGGCTGGAAGTTGAAAGTAGGGGGCGGTGCTACTTCTCCCTGTGGAGCAGGACTTACTGCACCAAACTGTGCAACCTGCGGCTGGGTGGGCGGTGTATGCATCTCTGCCTGACCTGGAACAATAGGCTCACTTGAAGCTACGCTCGGTGCACTCGGAGCAGAAGCGATAGCTTCCTGAACGGGAGCTGTCTGTACCTCATTTGCAGGTTCAGCAACCTCACTACCCAATATTTTGTTTGCTGTGTCGTAATCACCTGCATTGATTGCACTGATAGCACCCTCCAACTGGGTTAACTCGGCATTCTTTTCTGCCATTACCTTATTGAACTCTTCCTCAATGCTAACCTTACTGAGGTCAACACCATAAGCAGTTAAGTACTGCTTTACCGCCGTCTCTCTCTGAGAGAGTAAGGTCTCACGCATACCCATATTTCTGCTACGCTGTTCATTCAGCTTTGCTACGGTAGCGTTAACTGTGGAAATTCTACCTCTTAATTCTTCCAAAGAACTCATTATAAAACTCCTTTCAAAAACATCAAAAGTTAACAGTTATAATTAACATTTGTTATACCCTTATTTTACCTCTAATATGGCTTTTTGTAAATAGGATATAGCAAGATTTTTGGCATCCTCTGAAGCATTTGGGATACGACTTATCTGTTCCGTTAAATCTCCCGAAGAAATTCTACAAGCCATAATCTCACCCAAGATTTCATGAAGATTTTCTACCCTCTGCTTTTCGTCTACCTGCTCCTGGGTTTCAGCAATCTCTGCAAGGTCATCATCATCTAAGAAGTACTCGTCTTCCAAAGGCTGTAACTCAAAAGGAACTGCATTGAAAGAAGTGCCCTCTCCTGCTTTATAGTTGAACTCCATGAACCAACAACTTGTATACTTCTCAAGGGCGGGTCTGGTAGGACAACCTAAATCAAATAACAGTATAGGCTGACCCCAAACTGCATCGGTCTGTGCAATCTCAGGTGACGGAGCATGAATATGCCCATTGATTACCATGTAAATACCGTTGAAATTAGTCTGATTAGCTAACTCGATGCCATCATGTGCCTGATACCAGTTTGTCACACCCTGAATAGTGAAGTTGTTGTGTGTCAAAGCAATGTTCGTAACCTGACCACCAGTAAGAATGTCTAACTTACGACCTTCCATACCATAGTCCACCAAGTGAAAACGAACTTCTGGTTCAATGGCATCTGCACTGCCGTAATAATCAAAATACCCACCAAGGGTTTGAGAGGTCTCAATCAGACCGAGGGAAACTAAGAACTCGAAGTCGGGATAATCACCAAAGTCATGATTACCTCTTACAGAAATAACTCTTACACCTCTGTCCTTTAACTTCTTGAACCAAGAGCATAAAATGGAAAGTATTTCACGACTCTTAACGTTTCTACTGGAAACACCAACAAGGTCACCCAACAGAACTAAACAACCAATATCGGAAGTATCAATACGCTCTTCAATCTTCTTGAGAGTTGTAAGGCAGGTATTGACATAATTTTTATGTCTACCCTGAAATGTATCATCGAAATGTAAATCGCCTACAATAAGCAAGTTATTACACACAACCGCATTGTTCTGCATCTACGCCACCTCCAACTTCAACTAATGCTCCACAGTTCTTACACTTAACTGTCCTAACACCAAACTCCTTTAACTGCTGACCTAAAGTCTTAGACTCCTCAGCAAGTTTTACAAGTCTTTCATCTACCCGTTCGGTTTCCTGCTCTACTTCGGCTAATCTCTTAAAGATAGTTTCAATACCCATTAGAGTTTCCACCCTCTTAGTATCAACACTACCTAACTTATCATAAGTAGGGATTGCCCTCAGCTTACTGTCGCAAGATACAACAGAAGCTAACAAGTCTAACTGCTTGCTGTCAACTGTACCAACATGCGGGATTTCCCTCAATGAAGAAAGCTTTACGTCACACTCACTTATCTGACATAACAGATTTAAGGAGTCTGTACTCACCTGCTTCATTTCGGCAACTACCGGAATTCTTGCAATATTTTCCGTGATTTCCTTAACGGATACAAGCGAACTTGACTTTGCTTCAGAAACATCCAGTAATTTATCGGCACTCTCAAGAGCCTTTATCAAGTCTTCTGAAAGTCCAATACCCTCTCTGAATCTTTCCTGCAACACGTTGTACTCAGCATTTACTGCAACTATGTCTGAGGACAACTTATTTCTATCAGTGTTTACAAGGGAACTTGCAAGTGATAACTCCTCACTCTTCAGAACGGTATTCAAAGCTGAATAGTTTTCACTACCACTACTCTGCACAAGGAACTGCTTCTCAAAACAGCTTCTACTGTTAAGGCAAGAGTCCTCTAACTTAACCAAGTTAAGATACTGCTGAATACACAAAGGGACATCAGCAATTTTTGTTAACACTCCGTTCTGCTTTGTTGTGAATATGCACTGGTCATCTTTCCACATTTCATACAAACTCTGACCGTTTGCATACTTATCTCTGAGGATTGTGATGCCGTCAGACCATGTACTAACTACCCTGAAGTAGTCTTTGCCGTCCTTAATGAAAGACAACTGGCTCTGAGGAAATCTGTTATACATATTCACTTCTAAGGCTCTCAATGCAGTGGACTTACCACTGTTATTGTAGCCTACGATACCAATTATATTTCTATCATCAAACTCAAACTTCGCATGCTCAAAACTCATGAAGTTCCAAACTTCCCAACTTACAAGCTTGCTCATACCATCATCTGAAATAGATGCATTGTTCTCAATACCCATATTTACTCCTTTACTGAAATAAGGCAATACCCATTAAGAGTATTGCCTTACTAAAGTCAACTACTTAGTTGATAGGTACTCCTGTCGGAGCATCTGCACCAACATTCGGTGCGGTTGCAGGAGCTACTCCGAAACTGGATAAGGCTTCTTCTGCGCTCTGTGCGCCACCTTCGATTGCCCCAGCTACCTGAGAGGGAGCTAACATCTTGTTAGCGTTGGCAGAACTCATAAGAGCAAGCATCTCATTAGTTTTCTTCATGAGGATGTCGTTTGCTTCTACCATTTCGTCCATGCTTCTCAGCTGGTTAGCAACGAGAACTTCCATAGCTTTCTCAGGAGTCCACTCTTCGGTCAGTTTGTCAAAGTACTCTGCCCACTGATTGTATTCGGGGGGCATCTGCTTGTAGGAAACTGTCAGCGACTTAGCCGCATCTCTTGCTTTCGGGTTCTGAACAACTTTACCTGTATTATCAGTTACCTGATAGTTCAGAGTTGCCCATGTACCTGCAGGATGGGTAATCACGGAATCTACGGACAAACTGTCAAGAGGTTTAACCCACTTATCGGTGTAGGTAGACTCTCTGATGCTGTAGAAGTACACCTTACCATTGATGCGACCGTTCGCATCTTTCTTTGCGATACCTGTGCCGATACCGTCACGCTCTTCGCACTCGATAACTACGATAGGGAAAGTCAGCCACATCTCAGACTTGCCAACTGCGAACTTGCTACGAAGTTCATCACGGATAGGCTGAGCTGCTTTGTAGCCGTCTTCGGTGGAAGCATCAATACCCTTAGCACGACACATGTCAGCATACTGAGCATTGTATAACTCCCAACACTTTTCTACACTGTTGCAAAGAGGGCAAGTGCCATCTAAGTGGAGTGTAGGGGAAACTGTGCCGTTTGAACATCTTACTGTTTCAAACTGCTTGCCGTTTCTGCAAGGATGTGCAAGGAAACGGTCACATCTGATACTGGAAACACCTTCTGCCGTCATAACGGTGTGGTTAGGCACATATACAAGTACCTTGTTTCCTGCAGGAATATCGAACACGGGGAAAGACTCATCATAAGACTTAATGATGCCTGTCTGAGCCACAAGTTCCTGTCCTGACTTGACAATCTGTTCTACCTCTTCTTTGGGTAACGTTTTCGGTGCCGGTCTCTTTAACATAGAAACTCCTCCTTAAATAAAATAGTATAGTATTATTGTGACCTACATTTATTGACTCGATAGGTTAGAGCCATACTAAAGCCTTTCGGCATTAATATCTTAGCTGATTAAACTTGCTTAGGGCAGAAATACCCCAAATGAAAAGCAAGTTTCATTCGATTACTGACTTCCAATCTTCAAAATACCCATGACTTAGAAAATCAGTTCTTCATACTCTTCTTTGCTTTCAGCAAAACCTAAAAGCAAGTCCACTAATGACTCAGCATCATACAAAGATACTGCTTTATCAATATCCTTTATCGGTATGGTAATTCCATCATTATCATAGCAACCTTTTAACTTAATTCCAGTTGCATTAAAAGGGACTCGCCAACCATGCTTCTTATCATTTCTATCCAATTCCTTACGACCCGTTGTATCGTTATCTGGAATGTAAACTACCTTTCTGAACACTTTAAGTAACTCCGCCTTAACTAAGCCTACATTGTTACCCATAGTTGCTATAGCTGGCAGACCTAAAGACCTTAAACTTAAGGCATCAAATATACCTTCTACAAGAAATACAATTCCTCCGTAAGTTTGCCATGAAACTTTCAACGCATGGTCTATATTGAAAAACAATATATTCTTACTGAAACACCTTGTAGGTAGGGTGATATACTTACTGTAGTCGGGATAATACCCAATTAGAGTTAGCAAATCACCACTGGCACTTGAAACTGGTATAACAAATCTGTCCTCTAACAGATAATTATCAGCCTCAGATACTAAGGCAAGTTCCTTACGTCTGTCACCTAAAACTGAAGTATCTAAAATGCTATATGCCTGAATACCTATCTTTTTCATAAGGTTATACTGCTCTGAACCCTCCAAATACCCACGCAAAGCACACAAGTCCTCAACTGTTCCTGTACACTTCTGCTCTTTTATGACCTCATAGGCTTTGGCTAAATCCTCAACATACTTTCTATAGTATGGGAAAACCTGATTTCTTAACATTTACATACCTCATTTCCACTTTATGTAATTATACCATAAACTGAATAGGTTGTCAAACATATATCCAAAAATAACTATTTAACCAACGTCTTTCTGTCAACACCTAATGAGTAAAACACCGCATCTCTTTCTGTAGTTATGGTATACAACTGAAGAAATCCAATACTGTTTATGAATACTCTCAAACCCTTGATTTCCTCTCCTGCATCTAAGCGTTTCTCCAGTTCCTTCTTATGATGAAACTTGACATCACCTGTTTCAGAATTGTATATGTAATACCCACGCACGTTATGAGGAGTATCTACTCCATCTGGGCACTCAGTTGACGGTTTCACTCCTGATTTGACACAAACTAACATTTGAAAGCCTCCAGTCTTTATCGTTTTATAACATCTGTTCTATAACCAATACTGTTCAAAGCATCATAAGACTCACCCAAATTGATGAATACATTAGGGTTACCAAGCATATCTGCAATTACTCTTGCACCATAAACTCTTACACCTCTCTGAATGTAGTCTACTAACCTTGTGTTAGTACAATACTCGGACACACCATCTTCTGTATCCAATACTTTAACACCGTAACTTAATGTCTGTGTAACAACTAACATAATAAACCTCCTATTAACCTTAAATACCCATCGGATTGTGAACTGCGAAATACAGTCAAACAATCATCTTCAAACATACATATGTCTGAAATTCTTTTGTTTTCATCTAACCTTACAAAGTAATCTCCCTTTCCAGTATAATGCAGACTTAACATCTTATCTAAATCTGACTCAAAGCAATTCATGAAAACTGCTACCCTGGAAATGTCACATTCTTTGCTTGTTACAAAACCTGCTTCTCTTATTACCTTATCTACATTCGTAAAATTACCTCTGATTTCTACACGCTTCTTCTCATAAAGACTGTTTGTAGTAACTGAAAAATTGAAAGTGGTATTACCTATGGTACCCTCAGTCTGCATCTCACTCGACTCTTCCACAACTTCATCACACTTATGGCTTTCTTCAACCATAACTGGCTTGACTTCCTCAACAGTTAGCTTCTTAGGCTCATCCCAAGGTAACTCAGGCTCTTCCTTGATACCCACATCCACTACTTCTTCCTCAATATCATGTATCTTGACCGACTCGAAAGTATCAATACCCATGCTTGACTCTTCCTGCACTTCCGCAGAAGCAACACTACCCTCAGCTTCATTGCCCTCAACAGAATACTGTGTCACTAAACTCTTAAGAGTTATCTCGGGTTTAGTTTCATTATCAGCTAACTTATATACCTTTGTCTTTGGCTTCAAAGTTCTGGGCAGACTGCACACCAATCTATCCATACTCTTTACATCCTCAGAAGTTAAAACATACTCTGATTTGTCTGTAAACTCAGGTATAAGACGTCTTCTCTTGAAGCAACCACAAGAAAATGCATACCCACTTGTGAGATAAGAACTTTCTACTGTAAGATATGTACCACAATCACATTTACATACAAAGTAGCAAGAGTACTCTGCCCATAGTTTTGCAAGTATACGCAGAGTTCCATATCTTTGATGATAATAAGGAACATAATCACCAAAACTTGTTCTGCAACAGAATTTACAACTGCGTATATCTCCGCCCTGTAAATTGCGGTTATACTCGTATTTGTCCATTGCAAAATAACTTTTGCATGAATTGCAGTAAACTAAAAGTCTATCTTCAGATATCTCTTTAACTACTCGTAAACAGTTCATAGAAAACCTCCACTTTTAACATGGCTCTATTATAGCACTAACTCGAACGAATGTCAAGATTATAAATAACAGTAATATTAACTATATAGAATATCTTAAAAACTGTATATGACAATTTATTTGAATAAACTCTTAGGTATTTGTAAATATTCCAATACCCAACACTGTTCAAAATAATTCACACCAACAACTGATGACAAAATATACTTTTAATTACTGCTTGCCTTAAAGGTATTTTGCGCTTATCAGAAACCAAATCTCTTCAAAATATTCGAATATTAAAGAAAAATTGACTTAAAATAAATTTATTTATGTTCAAGCCAAGCGAACTTGGTCTTTATGAATAATACTCAAGAAATTAGGTAGTGCCTTAAACACTACCCAACTTCTTGACACTCACTACTCATGAAAACAATCTATACTCATGATACACTGGTGAAATTTGAAACTACTCTCAACTTCGGATACACTAAATGCATATGAACTAATCATCAACTTTGATACACTTGCATTTAATAGAAATTACTCGTCCAACGTGATACACTCAAATGCAATAACCTACTCAACAGAATTGATACACTCTTCTTTATTGTGAAAACTTTTACACTTTGATACACTAACCATAAATGAAATAACTTAATTATTATGATGCACTTAACAACTGAGAGATAACTATTCCATACTGATACACTTAATCTGATTTGAAACCAATACCTCCTTTTGATACACTGATGATTTTTGAGATAACTATAATACTATGATACACTACCTATTTTTGCTATGACTCTAAAATATTGATACACTTGAGTACGATGATATGACTTCCATAATCTGATACACTAACTGCATGTGCAATAAATTTAATATACTGATACGCTGGATTTCCATGAAAGTACTGGTTAAAGATGACACACTAAAACCAAACGATACAACTGTATTGTCTTGATACGCTTACATGTTATGACTCACTAAGTAAACCGACACACTTTAACGATTGAAATCACTTTATAATACCGATACACTCTTTCTAAACGACTCACTATCACAAGTCCTGATACACTTGAAATTTTTTGAAACTACTTATAATTTTTGATACACTGGGTTGATATGCAACCACTTGAACCTTTTGATACACTCAACATATTTGTAATTACTTCAAACCCTTGATACACTCGCTTCGAGTGAAACTACTCTTTCCATGTGATACACTGAACTTATACGAAATAGCTTTATTACTTCGATACACTCAACTACACTGAAAACAATTTCCATATACGATACGTTCGACACCTATGTAACCGCTTTGACAGCAGACTCACTAATAATCTATGAAATTACTTGAAATTAATGATACACTTGATTTCCTTGCTGAAATAACTTCGATGCCTTGATACACTACACCATTTAATGTGATAAACTTTCTTTACCTTGGTACACTTTTTAACCATGAAATAACTATCTTGAAATGATACACTTTCCCTCTATGCAAAAAACTATTACTTACTGATACGCTAAATACCCTTGTTCTGATTACATGAATCGACACACTTTCCATAAATGCAATAACTGGTCAGAGAAGATACACTTCATCATCATGAAACAAAATTTTCTTGCTGATACACTTGTTTGGTATGATATAACTTTTGCATACTGATACACTTACTTGTTATGAAATAAACTTTATAATACGATACACTTAACTCTAATGAGAAAACTTCTCATATCTGATACGCTACTGTCCATTTGAAAATACTTGCTTGACCTGACTCACTATTATAACTTGAAACTGCTTAAATTATACGATACACTTAATACAAATGAAATAACTAAATTGTCTTGATGCACTGTTCTAACTTTAAATAACTTCCTCCTATGATACGCTATTGAACTATGAAAATAATTTTACTTCTTGACTCACTTAATACTAACGAAAATACTAACTCGTCTTGATACACTTTATGACATAGAAACAACTCAAAACCTCCGATACACTAAATCTCAATGAAAATACTTGTATGCCTCGATACACTTTCTTTGTAAGCAATAGCTATTATGTTATGATACACTAAAACTTAATACCCAAAATTTGCAAACCTAAGTATGCTCGCTTACACCGCAAGAAACTACTTTTTTCCAAATGATACACTTTTACCGCATGAAACTACTCTTTCCAAAGGATACACTCATGTACAATGCAACAACTTGTTACTTCTGATATACTACCTTAATACGATACACTTTTTCACTACGTAATTACTTTTGTTATAAGATACACTCCCTTTGTTTGAAACTACTTTATAAGCCTGATACACTATACGGTCATGAAATAACTTCGGTGTTTTGTTAAAAGAACTGGAGTGAGTAAATACCCACTCCAGTTTATTTCTTAGATTTCGTTGAAGTTGTTACAGTAGTCCTTGTAAGACTTCTTAGTACCCGTAGCCACACAGTACTGGTAAGCATTTACATGATGAGGTTCTCTGCCCAACTTATCAACTTCATAAGGAGCATCTACAGGAAGCCCTTCAAGGTCTCTCCAAACAACCCAAAGGTTTCTCAGAAACTGCTTAATCATGTACCTTACAGCCATGTTATTCTTTCTGGCGTTGGTATACTTGTCATACCGAGGGCTATTGTTCAGTCTGTTCTTGTACTCTGTATAAATCGAGTAGTAAATCGGGTCTTTAGCCTTGATAAGGCAACTTGCCAGTACCCCCATTAACTTGCTCTTGAGGGTCGGGTTGTATGTAAGACCTCTCTTGAGCTTCAGTTCGCCATCCTTGCTGGTGTACTCGAACATCTCCGTGTCACCCATGCTTCTTCCGTGTTCCTTGGCAATAACTGCTCCGACGTAAGGGTTCTGACCGTTTAAGTCTTCGAAGATGTAGTCACCTTCTTTGGAAATGGCTTCGATTTTCTCAAGGTACTCACCTGTCTCCGTGGTATAGATGGGGATACCATCCTCATCCTTGCTCTCGATTACACGTCCGATGTAATCTTCCTTTGTGGACTTGTAGATGTATGTGTATCTCTGTCTTACAACACGATACCCATCATGGATTGCCAACCACAACTGCTCTCCACTCTTGTCAGTATCCTGAACGACATCAAGACCTGCATAACGGAAGAAGCTGGATACATGAGGTGCCTTGTAAGGGTCTAAGTAACCGATACATACCGCACTCATCAAAGTGCCACAACCCTTAACCTGCTCAAAGAACGCATCCCACAACGGATGACTCTTTACATATGTATCAAGAACCTTAGTAAGTTCCGCCTCGGAGTCCAAAAGAAACATATAGGAACGGATTAAACTGTAATCCGTGGTGTCCCTAACCGCCTTAAGGGGAGTTTTATCATCTTTCAGCAATAAGGAAATCTGCTTCTTCAGTGAATAGTTGTTCTCGGCAATACCGTCCGTGATACGGTTGTAATCCTCTTTGAGAGTAGCTAAAATCTTAGCCACTTCCTTATCCGCATCCTCAGCCTTTGCAGAGGGTGCAATACCCAAGGTCTGTCTGAACTGAGCCGTTAAGCGGTTACCCGTTCCAATACGAACTTCCTGAATCCCATACAGTGTTCCGATGAGATTTCTTATCTGAGTCTTTACTACATCGTCAACTGCACTTGTCTTGCCAGTTACTTCATTAACTACCATAGTTAACTACCTCCATATTCTATTGTTTTTATCACTGGGAGCTTGTCCGCCCCCAACGATTTATTATGAAATAATTATACCATGAAACTACACAAAAGTCAACAGAATATGACAACTTCTCAGAGCTTATACGGCACAATATGCGCCTAATCCGCACAATCATAACAATAATTTTACTGCAAATTCCAAATATCACCTAATATGGTATTAACACCTTCCTGCTCAACAATCTGTCTTGCCATGTTCAACTGGCTGGTCATTACATCCTCTACGCTACCAATCATATACTCTCCGCAACTTGCTCTTGTTTCGCCAGTGTAAACCGCATTTCTTGTAACAAAACCCTGTCGTCTAACCTTGCCTAAACCATATACAATCAACTTACCCTGACTACCCTGCATCTTGTGAGTTGTCAAAGCATACGACAAATCTAAGAAAGACAAATCTTCGCCTACAAGGTATAAGCCATCACCCTTTGCATACCCATCAACTGCTGCTTGGTACAGAATATAATAGTTTTTCCCACTACCGTAATCATAATACTCCACAACTACAAAATAGTGGTCTTCTCCTCGCCAAGATTTGTCCTTTCTTATTGTATGCTTAGGCTCCTCATACCCTTCTGGCATTGGGTCAACCGGGTCTAAGAAACGTAAACGCTTCTTAGCTTCTATAATGTCTACAATCTTACCAACATCACCATTCATAATACCCGAACCCCATGCCTTAGTGAACGCTTTGTCACTGAAGCTGGAATACCACTGCATCGTGTACATATTACTGTTTGTATGAATTACACGGTCACCTACACGGAAAACCTTTTCCTTGTTAAAATTCTGTATCTTAAACTCCCGAACACCTAAAGTTTTAGGGTTAAACAAATCCTGAAGTCTTGCATTTACAACACTTGCACCCCATGAATATCTGTCTGTACTAACTGGCATTACAACCTGAATGTCATCGGGCTTAATTCCGTGTATGCGGTCAATATCTATCATATCACAATGGCAAATACCCTCGGCTTGGTTCTTTGTTATTTTGCCTAAATGATATCCACATACTGCATATATCTTATTTGCAATATCATCATCTGCGCATGGAATTAACTTAAAGTCATCACTATTCTCAAGAAACTTAAAGTTGTTTGGCTCACTGTAATCATTTATTATTGTACTGTTCAAAGTAAGACCACTACCTTCAAGACTTCTCTTAGAAACTAAAAGGAAAGTACAAGGTATGAACTTTAACAAATCTCTGAAAGGTAAACCTTTACCTATCGGAGAAAGCTGGCATATGTCCCCCAACAGAACTATTGTTGCATTTGAAGTACGACTTAAAACAGTATACAACAGTTTCAAGGTACACATTGCAACCTCGTCAAAGATGTATACCCTTGCACCACCCTCTGTTACAAAATCATTATCCTCACCGTCAAGAACTGTTTTTTCACCAATACCCACCTTGAATTTGCTATGCATGGTACTAACTGGTCTACCTACAACTTCCTGTAAACGCTTAGCCGCCTTGCCAGTTGGTGCCGCATACTGAATATCATCTTCGTTAAAACTCTCCTCATCCTCACCGTCTTCCTCATTATCTTCGTCATCCTCTAAGTCAAAGTAATGAGTGTACACATAAACCAAGCAATCTGACGTGGTTGTTTTACCACTACCAGCAGGTCCACTTATCGCACTTATATTATTTGTAACACTGGTAAGAACACCCTGACGCTGAGCCTGTTCTAACTTAAAGCCTTTCATATTTTCATACGCATCAATTAATGCATTTATTCTGTTTAAGTCATTATACCTGCAAGGTCTTTTTGCTAACTTATAGCACTTATCCAGTACAAATAACTCCATTTTAAGGAATGTGGTGCAAAGCAACATGTCTACCCCACAGACTTTCTTTCTTATAATCATACCCACACTTACTGCATCGTTTATAGCCTGTCCTACTTCCGTAGTACCCAATGCTAAGAAGTACGCACCATCTTTATACTCCCAACCGTATGTCGGGTAAGGGGATTGACGTTTCTCAGGAAAGTAAGCATTTACACTTCGCTGGCAACTAACTGGCAGGATACTCTGTCCATTACGAAGTCTGTCTAATACTGCTTTTGTCGCTCTTACACCAAGAGTTGCTTCTCTGATGCTTTCTACGGTATAGTTCGTATCCTGCGTATCACTATATAACATATAGTCTGAAACAATTGCAATGTTTCTGCTCTTCTGAATATCTCTCTTGCTCCAAACACCCATTGCATAGGCTATATTTTCTGTAACTGCAAACTTCATGTCATACCCACAGATTGTGAACAAATATGGGTTGTTTTCAAATACCCTTGAGAATGAAATGCCGTGAGATGACATACTTTTTGCCATATCAACTGCAGTATCATACCCAAAACCGAAGAATATGCTAACTATACCTGCATATACAATCTCTGGCGAACCAAACAAGTTCTTAATGATTGATAATGCCTCACCCTCGGCAGTTACATGGTCTGCGCCTAAACAGAAGTCAAATACTTCGTCCTTAATATCTAAGATATAATCTAATAAAGACTCACCCATATAATCCTGTTCCAAGTCCTCACCTGATTTCTCCATGTAAGACTTTATCAACATACGACCAGTTATCGCATTACCTACACGAGTTTTCCAGTTAGCTAATACATGATTTAACAATCTTGCAACTTCAACATGTTCATCAGTTACTTCATACCCTTCCTTGAGAGTGCTTATGTAATTATCCTGAGTTTCTGCTGCATCTTTCAGCCAATCTTTCATATCATTGAAAATTGCAGGCTTATCCTTTATTTTTGTACGACTCTCTTTGCAATTATGCTGAACCTTAATACCTGAAGCAGGGGTCTCTGCACCTGCTACAACAGTATACTCCACACTTGCAGCAACTGCAGGTTCAGATGGCTTAATTACCTCTACTTTTGGCGGTTCTGCTTTGGGCATATTCAAAATAGGGGCATTACTTGCCACAAAACTATCAGGTAATTCTGCATATAAACGTGTAAACATATTTACATCAGCAGGATGCACAATCATACCACGATTTATGGACTCCTCAAGGACAGAAGCCTGTCGTCTTGTGCCGTAGAAGTGAGTTACTTCAAAATCTGAAGCTGAAATTTTACTCAATACCCAAGAGGTGCCTACACGTCTTGAATTCATTAAAGTAACTAATGGAATTCGGCTTGATGTCGAACTCATCATCAGTGTACCTCGGAAAAAGTACCAATCATTCTCAATTAAAGACCTGTCTACATATACTGATGCAGAAGCATTAACCAAGAAACGGTCTGACTCCCCAATCAGACCACTACTAACTAATTCTGCCTTTATGCTCTTTAAGTCTACTGCAAAGATTTCAGCTTCTACAAACTTTCCACCTTCCTGCAAAGAAACAGCTTTACTTAAAGCAGTGGGTCTTGAAATCTCTCCTTTTACAAAGCAATAAATCCCCACGTTTTTTATGTTTCTTCTGTTAGCACTCATTAGCATAGCATATAAATCACAACAATCTACCATAGCTTTCAAGACCTCCAAACTGCATAATTTCCCCAAAACAAATAAAATTTATTTCTGTAATTACAACCATATTGCAATATATCAAAATGACAACATATTACAAGGAGATATTAACTCACAACAAATAAAAATGGGCATAAAAAGACCGCTCTGATGTTACTCAAAGCGGTCTGAATAAATACCCGAGGGCTTACTTGTTGTCCTTGGACTCTACATCTTCTGCGGACTTGTCCTCATCTTCAAAGGTAATGTCAGCATCTTCGATTTCCTCAACAGTATCATCTTCGATGAGATAATCTCCGCCAATACCATCGTAATACCCAAAGCCTGTATCTTCGCCACTGGCATTGATGATATCGCCTGATATGACAGTGCCCTCTTCAGCGTTTAATGCATCTTCGGGAATGTCAATTCCGCCTACCTCATCAATATTTGCAAAGGAAACGCTGAAAGCGAACTTATCTACTGATACAGTTACATCAGCATCTCCAGTGCTACTGCTGAACAGTTCCTTTAAGGTATCTTCTGAAATATTGTCAAGGCTCACACTTAAGGAAACCAAATTGCCAGACTCTTTGTCAACGTAAATCTTAACTGCAATGCTGAAATCCAGTTTATCTTTTATTGCAGAATAACTCTCAAGAGCTTTGCCAGCTTCTGAGTCTGCGGGTATCTGAGCCATAATATCTGCAATACTGTCCTGTGTCAGAACTGCATCAAGAACATAGCAATCATATCCGTTTAAGTTCTCTGTCTTATCAGCGATTGTAAATAATGAGTATAAACTGGACAAGTCTAAGTTTGATAATTCGCTCTTAGCTTCCTCTGCCTTGTCCTCAGCTTCACTAACTGTCTTAGACCAAACACCGTCTGATAAAGTATATGTAGTTACCCCGTCTTCAGTGGTTACAACATACTCTTCAGTTTCAACTGCCTGAGAGAAACCAAAAAGGTCTACTGTTACAGAAACCTTATTATAATCCGTAACTGTACCGTCCTCAGCAGTAAAAGTTGTCATATCCATATTGCCACCAATACCCATTGCTGTGGTCTGAGATGCATCCTCATTTGCCATGGATACACCTACATCAAAGGTCACATTACCCTCATAGGATTTTGCATCCTTTAACTGATTGAATGCAGTCTCAATCAGTGTCTTAGCATCTGCTTTCTTTCCGCACCCAACTAATGCGAATGCTAAAAGCATACACATTACTACTGCAACTAAACTTCTTTTCTTCATAACTTTCCTCCCTGTGGAAATTTTATTATTGAAATAGACTTATAGTCTAACTCAACCAAAATGAAACACAAATAGTTACCTTCAAATTTATAGTGTAAAATAACACATTAAAAACCTCTAAGGTAACTACTTCTAAAACGACACTTTATTACATAAGAAAAGTGTCACTTAAAACTGAATAAGTATAAATCAAAATCAAGTGGCACTTCAACTACTATTCTACAACTGGATAAGGGATAAATGAATTACTTACATAATCCACTACCTTAATATTGGAAATGTCTACCTTCCAAAAATCCGTATCCCCCTCAATGACCAATTTGGGTCTGGAATAGCGAATTGCATCTCCATCAACATACCCCTCTTTTGCTGAGTCTTTTCCTTCTACTGCATCATCTGCACGTCTACCATTGTCAAGGCTATACCCATCCTTGAGTGACTGAAACTCACGTAACTGCTTTTCAACCAATTCCATCTGATTATCATACACATGAGCATCTGCGATAACGTGAGTTAAAACTCCAGGCTCTACACCAAGATGCCGTGCAAAAAGACACATCAATGCTGCATACTGAGTAGTGTTAAAAGGAACACCTACTGGCATATCACCACTTCTCTGGTCAAGAACACAATTCAACTTGCCACCGTCCAAATTCCATGTAGAGGTATGACAGCAAGGAACTAAGTTCATTTTGTACATCTCAGTTGGATTTAACAGTGTAAGTGTTGCCCATCTGCCGTTAGGAAACTCTTTTAGATATTCCAACACAAAAGCAACCTGATTTGGATAATAACGTGTTTCACCTATGATATTGATAACTACAGGTCGATTTATCTGATACCCATAGGCACTTCCAATGCTACCATCTTTATCCGCCCAACTGTCCCAAATGTGTGGTCTTAAGTCGTGGATATTGTTAGACTGGCGTTGCATAATCCAAAGTATCTCTTCGATTGCTGACTTCCAGTATACCTTCTTTGACTTAAGGATAGGAAACTGCGTACCAACATCCACTCTCATAACAATTCCCGGCAATCTCTTGGTGGCATGAGCCGTTCTCTCATTTACACCGTCACTGAAACCATACTCCATTATATCTTTGAGTGCCGCCATATACTGATGTTCGTAATCGGAAAAACCAAGGCGATACCCGTCTTTCTTATGCTTATCCCACTGTGCTGTATCTGTCATAACTACCTCCTATAAGTACAGATAATGGTCATCGAAACGAACTCTCGCATCGTTACCAGTACCCATTACACGCTCTTCTACTTCCTGCTGAAGTCCCATAAACTTAGACTCCATATTGTCGAGCAAGAACACTGCATACGCAACTACTGTTCTTGCCTTATCATCATACTCATCATGATGCTGTACAAGAATGCTGACTAAGTCATAATAAGCCACTTCTCCGTATGCTTCAACGATATCAGCTTTGTAAGGTTCGATTATCTCAATACCCAAGATGCGGTGGGTTACCCTTGAACATGGCTGATACACGCCTAAGTGCATCTCCATTATTTTTCCTATATCATGGATACAAATACCCAACAAGAAGATATCAACTTTATCCTGAGATTTTTCCTTTTCACCCTGAACCGTGAAAAGGCTTGGATACAACTTCGGAATTGCACCTCCGAGCATTACCATTTTATAGGTATGTGCTAACAGACCGCCTAAGCAGTTGTCATGGTGACCTGCAGCTGCGAACTCTCTCTTAAATGCGCTTAACACATCTCCTGAGAAAATCTTGTCAAACAGACCCATGCACTTAGTACTTACAAGAGAACTCATATAGTTATCCCGTAAACCTGCCCAGTAGGAGTCTACATTGTATCTCTTTTTCAAGAACATGGAGATGTCAAAACCATCTACTGCGGCTACATCACCAACTACTGCAGAAAGCATACCCTGATATTCCTGCACTTCACCACTTACATAGGCTACTACACCACTGTACTCTTCTGAGTGTAACTTCGTATACGCTGATGAGTTATTCCAACACTTGAAAGCAAGAGTCGAAGCACCCGACTGAAGCATACCGTCAATATACGGCTTTCCATTCTTTGTCGTCTTTTCAGAATAACTCTGGATAAGAAGCACACCACTGATAAAGGAACCTGCCTTAAGGTTCATTAACTGCTCTTCTGTAATTGCACTTACATTTGCATCCATTTCTTAATCCTCCTCATGTAGATAAAACATAAATCATGTCGCCTTCCAACTGCTTATCAGCGGTTAAATACCCAACTTTAGGAACACTGTCAAACAACTTCATGAACGACTTTATCTGACGTGCCTGCAACTTGCCAACTAAAACAGTTTTACTCTCTGTCTTGAAGTACAAGTTCACCGGCTCAACCGTAATATTGGTATCTACGGAAGAACCGTCAATCATACTCTTTAACGTCTGCATTCTGCTTTTTGGCACATCCACACCTGCCAAATCAAGTATGATGCAAGGATAAAAGAAACCCTCTAAGTAATCCTTATCATTATCAAAAGTTCTTGTATCTTCATAACCTGCATACCCAACTTTGGGTTCTTCCATGACTGTCACCAACTTTACTTTATTATTTTAATTATTATACCATACAACTGCCTCTAAGTCAAGCTGAACTTAAACACTGATTTGGTTCATATAAGTAATATACATACTCTGAATATCCTCAATGGAACCTGAGTCTAAGTAAGACTTAGTTGTATAATTGGTTTTCTTAGCTGAGTCTACAAACACTATATTATACCCAACACCTTCCATGTTGGTTCTGCCTTTAATAAGGTCAAGAAAATACTTAGGTACAAGTTTCAGATATACAGTCTTTTCATCAATATCCAAGTACAGACCGAGAGTTTCAATACGTAAATCCCTAACTCTCTGCTTTTCTGCTATGCTCATTTCTTCTTCATCGTCACCCATATTGAAAGAAGTATTGACTAAATTGTCTGCTTCAATGTCTGCACCCTTTCCATCCAACTTAGCTTCAACGAAGCTACCTGCAGGAACAGATATACCTCTAATCTCGCAGTATTTTGCAATCATGTCATCGAGAGCCTTCGGAACATTACCTTTTCCAAGAGTATCTGACAGAATATCCATCATAGAAGAATAAATACTGGTCTTCATGTACCCACCATAATTTGAACTGTCAACCAAGTATTCGTCTACTGATGACTTAGTAAAGTTATCTATGCACTTAGGTAACTGCTTGCAGAAATCTGAGGGGATACCATTCCAATCAAGACCAGTACCCTTGAAATCCTCAATCATTTTGTACTGCAACTGAATAGGTATTTCAGTCTTTTTCGCCTGATACCAGTTATCTCCATACCCAAAACCCATGTACAGAGGACACCAACCCTCTATCTTAACCTGGAACTCTTCCTGAGATACCCTCAGCCAGTCTGACGGGTGAATATCTGTACTTACTTCTGAAAGCAACTCATCATGTACAAAAGCAGTGAAGATTACCTTGCCTAACCAACCTTCTTTACATATACGCTTGAAAAGGTTTCCAACTGCCATTTTGTAAATATCTGCCGCAGTGCCTTGTATCACCTGGTTCCCACCTTGACGCTTTATTTTAGACTTAGAAAATTTATTTCTATCATAATATCTTCTACGACCAAAGTAAGTGGATGTATACCCATTTGCTACACTGTCATTTCTCCATCTCTCCATGGCACGTTCTACATCTTCCATGCCTACAAAGTACTTGGCACGTAATGCCGCCGCCTTCTTAGTGTTTTCTGGAGTTTCCTCACCGAAAATATGACATCCTAATGACGGGTCAGCCATACCATAGAATAAACCAAAGTTTACACCTTTCGACTGCTTTCTTAACGCACTTGTAACCGCTTCATAGGGAACTGAGAACATACGAGATGCTCTTGAACGGTGATAGTCAAAATCTGGGTCTTTAAAAGCCTCAACTGTTTCCGTATTTCCTACAATAGAAACGAGAATACGTGACTCTACCGAGCTGTAGTCTTGGTCTGTCATGTAATACCCAGGTCTGGGAACGATGTACTTCTTCATAGTATCGTTATACGACTGATAATTCGGGTCTTTTACACTGACACGACCTGTTGACTTAAACTGGTCAACCTTACTGAACAAATACCCATCTTTGGTTATCAAGGTAGGGAATGCGTCAATTACCTTACGAACTGCCTCGTATACACGATACTCCTGCAACCACTTAACAAAAGGATACTTTACATTACCCTCAACATCAGTTAACTCCGCAAGATACTTAAGGGCATCCTTACTTGTTGTACGTCTACCACTCTGTCTGTCGTACTGAGCAGGTATCATTAACTCATCATACATGATTTTAAGCAACTGAGGAGATGAGTTGGGATTAAACTTATGCCCTGCAATCTCTTCCATCTTAGCCATGCAGTTTGCAATACCCTCAGTCACTTCCGCCTTTAACTGCTCCAAGCGCTTAAGGTCTACCAAGTGACCATAATACTCCTGATAAGCAACTGCATATGTAAAGTTGATTTCAATCTGATATACCTTAGTAGCATTATACCGCTGTAACAGATTATTCTTAGTGGCAAAATCCAATAGACCAATAAGGTTGTCTGTATCGGGGCAAGCATACAATCTCGTCAATTCCTCTGATAAATCATCAAAGGTGATATCACTCTCGCCCCACTTATCGGTCTTAACCAAATCACTTAATTCCAAAGAGTCACGTTTCAAAATCTGACGTGTTAACTCTTTCAACTTAACAGTCATATCTGGTCTTTCAGACCCTAAAGTTACCTTAAACAGAAGCATGGTATCGTGTACGATATTTGCATTTATACCGTAAACATAACATACCCTCCAGTCGAATTCGAGGTTATGAACTACCAAGTTCTTACCCTCAAGAATTGGCTTCATGTAATGCTCCATAAAGTATACATCATCATCATTACAAAGGTTCTTGATGCGCTTCATGCGAACTGGGAAATAGTAAGACTCACCATACTTGTACGATAATATAATACCTACAAGTTTATCACCTTCACCAACCTCGCACTTAAAGTTAAACGTAAGTCCTGTGGTTTCGGTATCGAAGTATACTAAGCCGTCATGGTTTCTTATGCTGGCACATATCTCATCTAAGGTTTCATCCGTAACTATTTCATATTTCTTCTCTCTCAACCATGCAAAGTCTTTATCAGGGTTAGCATCAATAATCTCCTGTAAATTTTCATACATGAGAGAAGTTGTATACTCATCTATGACTGGCTTAAACTTATGAACTACTTCAAAGCCAAGATACTCTTTTGTGAAAGAAAGACCACATAACACATTAGTTTCAATCTTCCCAAAAGGTTCGGGATACGCTACGAACTCATCTTCCAAGTCTAAAGTATACCCATTGAAATTAAAATGGATACTCTTGATATATCCCATATCAAGCCTTACCCTTGCATATGCTGAGTCACCTAAAGGAACCTTATAACGTGTCGTCACACTTGCAAAGAAGTCATCTGAAGCCTCAGCTAAACCTGTATACCCCTCTTCGTTCTTGTGGCTACAATTGTTTTTGATATATCTTATTAAAGTGGCTAACTTAACGAAGAAAACAGTATTAGGTACCCACTTGAATGGAGCTACACCTTTCTCCTCGTCCTCTAACACAAGAGTTTCAATCTTGCAGTTAGTTGCGCCTACATCAAAACGTCTTTTTTCAAGAAAAACTTCCTCACATACCCCTTTGCCGAACATCTGCTCCGAAGATGCCCCAGTCTCTAAGAACTGTAAAGCATTATAACTGCTCGATGTTATTCTGCCTGAGAATGTTAGCATATTATCTGCACACTCTAAGTTATACTTGTATGTGTTCTCTCCATCTGCATAAAGTAAAGTACCTCTAAGCATGTCCTACCTCCAACTACAAAATCAAATGTCAAGTGACTCTAACTTATACTTAGGTAACTCTGACTCTTTAGCGTACCTCTCCGCCTGCACCTTCTTACTCCTTACAACCGTGTACATGACAGGCAGCTTATCAAGTTCCATCCACATCTCCTTGAACTTTTCAGCAAACTCCTTTGGACAGGAACCGGACTTCAACCAGTTTACAAACACTTCACTGTTACACTCGACAACTACACTCTCATCATACCCATTACGCTCCATATACAAACTCAACGCAATGAACGCTCTCTTAAAACCCTCAATGTAATTACCATACAATCCTAAATCCTTAGGTAAACGTGTAACCGTCTTCTGTAACAAATACCCATCCTTGTGAATGCTCACTGCATTTATTCCAGTTACCTGCTTACAACTTAACAAAAGCATATGCTTTACCTCCAACTACTCTAACTCTACTTTAACATCAAATGTCAAAGTCACTCCCCTTACATTGATTACTGGTATCTTATGCAATTTTTGGACTAAGAAATACATATTTCTTGAACCCTTGCATAAAAACCTCCCACCAGTAAACCTCAAGAGGTTTGTAAGTATCTCTGCTTCACACAAGTCATACTCATTGAACAAACTTGGACTTAAAACAGAAGTACTTCCGCCTAAAGTACGTATAACGTACTCGTCGCCTATTGTAAAACGCATAGCGTTAATACCCTCTTCGTCAATCATGTTGCACATCTTATTTAACTGACTAACATAAGGAATACTAACTATGCACTTGTTTCCTAAATTACCCTTAACATAACAATCTTCTAAGTCGGGGTCTTTCGATAACTGACCAGTTACCCTGCTTATTAGCTTTACTCTGTCACTTTTCTGGGAGTTAATAAACGTAAAGTTAGCCTCTCCCCATTCACACTCTTTATCAGTTTCAATAAACTTAAGGAAATCATCCTTATATGTATTGTAAAGTTCGTGACATACAACAAAGAAAGAGTCATATCTTCCCTGAAGTGATAAACACTCCGTTGCAAAATAGTCTGGCACATACAAAGTGGATACATCTTTTCGTTCTAATGCATCACACATAACTACGAACTGACTCATACAAGTAAGTGCTAACTTTGACACCTCAGTATAACAATCCTCTTCAACCAAATACTCCAATACCTCATCTTCAACACTGCCTATCTTACCAGTTTCCATAGTAGTATTTTCAATGAAGTCAACTGGAGTTACCGTGTTTGCATATCTATCTTTTAGGATAGTTCTCGCCAAAGAACGAACATATGCGCCCATATCTCCACTGCTTGCATCATAATGTGTCAATGCATGGAGCAATGTCAACTGCATCGCTTCTTCTGCCTTAACTCCACAATACTTGTAAAAATAGTATCTTGAACACTGTATGGAATTGTAAATATCAAACAGAAGTATTGTATCTAAATCCTTACCAAAAGCAAAACTTCTCAAATCATTGATGCACCTCTCCCTTCTATCTAAATAGATACCCTCTAAGCAAACAACTCATTCAAGTCTCTGCCAGAACTCAAAATTACTCGTACATATTCCGCTATATCTGAAAACTCATTGCATACTGCTCTCAGTTTAGTAACTGCTGCAGGAATACCCTTAACTGCATACTTTAATGTGGTTACCAAATCAACTGAATGCTCTACAATGAATTTATCATTCATACCCTTAACCTGCGACAATGCATACATTAACTCGTCATCATCTGCAAGTTTTTCAAAAGCATCTTCCATACGTGCAACAAGACTTACTTTGGATAAACTTATATCTCCGTAGCCTACCATACAGTCAGACTTGTCAGTTCCCGATATCTCATCGACACAATGCAAAACTTTCTTAGCTTTTGAGAACTCTGCAATCTTTGTATTGCTCTCAATTGCTCTACAGTAAGCATCTAAGTAAAACGGTGCATGGATATCAATTCTCCCTTCCATGCCAGCTTTTACAATATCATACACATAAGGTATAGGTTTCTGAGGGTTCTTCGTCATGTCACTTAACAGACCCCAAACACCTTCGGGAATTTCTGAATACCCATCCATTATTCCGAACTGAAATGCTTTTAATGTACTTTCCAAATCTCCGCCCTCCATTTGTCAACTACAATTATACCATATTGTGACAAAAAGAGCAAGTGGTTATACAAAAAATGTACAACCACTCGCCAAAAATACCTGATTAAGCTAACCCATAAACCTCATGCAATCTTTCCCAAAATTCGACACGCTCTAAACCTAACATAGAAAGGAACTGGCTCTGAAGCATCTGCTCGCAGATTGCACTCAAACTCTCATCCTCTGCATGAAACGGATAGAACTCTGCATACCGTGTCATAAGCAGTGCCCTGTCAAGCGGAGTCAACTCCTCATTCTTTTCATGCTTGATATAGGCTTCTACAATCATTGCACACACAAGGTCTTCCCAAGGGTCACACTCCACTACAAATCTGTTTACTGCCTGAAGCAGAGCTAAAGTCTGAGAACCCATTGATTTATCATTTTCACAACTGCAATTACACATAAATACTACCTCCGATTTTATTTTGTAATACAATTATACCATGTAACTACTTAAAAGTCAAGGCTGAATGAACACCTAATCAGTCCTCTGAGAGACAATCTAATAACCTCTGAACATCCTTATCAGCTACCTTTACCTCAGAGTCTTTAACCTCAAGCATATAAACACCGTCTGAATTTACACGTAAACGCTCTATGTCATCTACACAATACCATACATCGTTTATACAGAACTCAATCACTCCGTTAGATACCCTCACCTTGTTTGATATGATTGAGAGGTTTACAATTTCTTCCTGCTTAACCTTATCGGAAAGTAACTCAGCACTTGATTTTAACTGTTCGGGTGTCACCAAGCCAAAATACAAGAGCAAGGCAACTACTGCAATACCCAACATTATGAACTTGAACACCTTTTTAACTACTGACAAAACTACAAAGAAAACTATTACTCCAATTATTAAAGCAAATAACTGTGAATTACTCAAGCTGAAAAGCCAAGCAAACAATCTATCAAGCATAGTTCTACCTCCCACGCACAAAGATTACAAACTGCCAACAGAGCCAAAGGCAGAATTGCCACCAAACAAATCTCCGAAAGATATTGTTTTCTTCTTAGGTGCTGATTTCTCTGAACTTCCTGTTGAAACTCTATCCTTTGCAGTTGCAATACTTATCTCCACTTCATTGAAGTTTACAACTGAAGTGCCACAGCAATCACCTTCACGGATAAGACCAATATCAGGCTTGCTGTTTAATTTCTCAAGAATATCATCTCCACAAATACCCAGTCTGGCATCTGAAAAGTTAAACAAATACCCACCACTGAAGCGCACTCGAGGATACTTTTCGCACATCTTGCAGACAAACTCCATATTTTTGTAAGTTTCGGGCAGTTCAACAACAAGAGTCGCCCAAGCAGGAAGTATCTGCAGTAATTCCGCAATACTCTCCTCTGAAACATCTTCACCTACCTGCTCAACCTTGCAGATATACACTCCTTTTGTATCTAACTCGGAAATCAGAGAGAAATACTGCTCTGTGCCCTCATAAACCAAAGAAGCCACACTCGGATTTCCAACTGCAAAGTCGATTGCTTCTCTGATGTTTGTATTGTCTACACTCACCAAAAGTAGAACCTGCTTCTTTTTGTTACCTACCTTAGTGATAAGTTTATTTCTGCCGAAGGACTTAGCATCCTCAAAGTCAACTCTTACTAACATAAATATCTCCTTTCAACAACTTAATTTGCTCTCAACAATGTTTCAGAAACTACTTGCACTTCATAATACTTATACATGAAATGTGTGAAATCCAGTGCATCACTCCACTGATGTTCAGATAATACTGCCTTAAGTCTTAATACCCTCGACATTGGAATTTCCTTTATTCTCCAAAGATAACGGTTATATCTTGCAAGAGTTTTTTCGTCATACCCCTCTGGTAAATCTCTTATACTCTTGTAGATTGCATTTGAAATCTGCAACTCTTTGATGCACATTATATTGTAAACTATCTTATTCAAATAGTTGCCAAACCTACCCCAATCTTCATCATATGCCTTTGCTAACTCTGCACCTGCTCTAAACCTGTTTCGCATTGTTACTTCAAAACTTCTCTCAGTTGCTTTAGGAGCAGGTTTAAGCAAAGTAAGCACAAAACTCTCAAGAGTATTACCACCTAATCCGCATAACTCCGTAATCAACTGCTTTGTAACTGGCTTTTCGTCAGCTGGGGCTGTCCTTATGTAATCTAACAAGGTCATTACCGAATCAACGTCACTGGAATACCCATCCTTAAGATACTGATACATCTCCCTGCTAAGTAACTCGCTCTTACCCGTTTTTATGACATACTCAGTATGTAAATACCCAAGGTCAGCACCTTTGAGGTAACTTAGGTAAAAGTCCATTACTTCACCACAACCCTTAACCGCTTCTTTAACTTTCTTATAACTCATGTACTTAGAACATATCATGAAGTAACATACAGTTGTACTTGACTTGACTAAGTTGTAAAACTCTTTATCGGGATTGAAACTATCCACATCTACAATATACAACCACTTCTTACTCTGAAATGGCTGAATATTGCATATCATGTGCAGGTCTTTTAAGTCTTTCTTTGTTTTCAGTTTGAAAACAGTATCCTGAGTTGAGTTTAACATACTCTTAACCTTATCCTCTATGAACATGGATAAGACAGAACTTGGACACTGCAACAGAACTACGTCTGGTGCAGTACCCTTCTGATTAAGGCTTGATAACATCATACCCGTTTATTCTCCCTCTACTTCGGAAATGAAACCAAAACTCTCAAGGTTCTCTCTCAATACATCCTTAGCCTTGGAAAGCAAAGTCTTTAACTTCTCTTCCTGTGCATTCTCCCAAAGACTTGAACGTATCTGCTGGAAACCTGCATCCCAACAATCAAGACTTCCCTCATAGTTTACCGTCTTTCTGAGATTTAAGGTAGCTAATGTATACCCCTTGCAGAAGTCAAATAACTCCTTAATCTCGGGTTTCCAATACTTCCTTGCTAATTCAATCTGCCTTAACATAAACTCGTTCTCAGCAGGATTGTAGAATACATCCTCAAGTATCTTCTCGTCAGTGCAGTTTTCTCTGATTTCCTGCTCACTGCAATAGAACAGCTTATTTCTTACCTGATACAGAGAACCACCATACTCAACATTTCTGATTGCACTCATCATACTGTTCCAATCAAACAAGAATATAACTAAAGAATTGGCAAGCCACTCTGCATACCCATCAACATTAGTGTTGGGAGCTGAAATCTCCTTCTTCGCTACAGCCCAACTTGCATTGAAAAGACGTCTAAATGTGTAGGATGCAACACATCTCCAAAAGTTCTCTTCAGTTATATCACAATGCTGAATTGTACTTGGCATTGATAACACCGCTGACTGCTGTTCCACTCTTGTGAATGTATTATTGGACATTAAAGTACCTAACGCATTCTTAGCCATCTTTGCTCCACAAGGTGCAACCTTAACGTTAATCTCACTACCCTTGAAAGTAAGATGACTTGTCATCAAAGGAACCTGCTCATAGTACAAAACATCTGTAGGCTGTACCCACTCTGACAACTTCTGACGAGGTGGAGCATACAGAACACGACCTTCGCATCCTATTGTTCCATCGGGAAGTTTGTACTTCTTCTCAAGCAGAATATCCTTGTGACTCTGCTCAGGCATATACCCACCTCTTGACTTCCAAAGGGTACAACCGATACCCCAAGAGATACTGCTTGATGTATCTGAGAACTCCTGTGCCGCAAGACACATGCCATCTACAAACTCAAAGCAATGTTCGTACTCTGCAAGCAACTTGCCACTGCCTGAGCCAGTAAAAAATGCAAGAGGTCCGAAATGGCAGAAATATAAGTTTTTCAAGTTGAACATCTCAACGAAATGCATTACTCTCCAAACAAACTGGTAATATATGTCGCATGCCGCCTTACTCAAACCAATACCCGTCATGTAATTTCCGACATCTGTCACCTTAGCTGAACCTACCTTGTAAGGGGGGTTAGCGTATATGATGAGGGGTTCATCATTTCTGATGATTTCCTGCAATCTCTGAGGTAACTTATTAAGGAAATCCGTGTTATACACGTCATAATCCAGTCCCTCAAGGAAATCGCACTGAAATACGTTTGCATTTGCAAACTCGGGCATAGTTTTAAGCATATCAACGTCATCCTGCTGTAATGTGGACATGAACAACTTACCTTCAGCCATCTTAGCAGTCTTAACCAAGTTACCTGAACCTGCACTGCACTCCCAAAGGTACATATCTCTCCAGTTTGGGATATACTTTCCGATTAATTTGTGACCTTCCTCCGCCCAAACTATCGGGGTGAAGAACTCACCCGCATTCTTTCTACCCTCATCGTCGAATTCCTTCTTAATTGCATCCTTGTTTGCACGGAACTCAGATACAGTGATACCACTCTCTGTTATAACCTTCATCAGCTTCTTAATCAGCCACATCTCACCAGTAGGCTGAGGGTCTGCCAATGCCAAGTCTAACTTAGAGAAGAAATCACTCCACTCATTTCCAGTTACTGCACAATAGTATGCAACCGCCTGCTTTGCTACTTTCATTTATCTTAAACCTCCTTATCAAATATCATAGCCTGTCCAAGATATGGTAATAACGGAAGTAAGCCATACTTATTAACAAACCAAGTCTCAGGGAAAATATCCACTATTTCATTGTCAGCAGAGTCAATCTCAATTAGTGCAACTAATACTTTATTTGCATACATGTAAAAAGTAGAACCTGTACCACGTTTAAGAAATACTCTTGCATCATTTCCAGTATTATGCAAGATACCCTCAACTTTGGCTGTCATTTCGCAAGTATACATATTCTCTCCGTCAGAACTATGTAAATTCATCTCAAAACCTCCGACAAAAATTTGATGTGTAGTATAGAGCAACTTAGCTAAATCCTTAACGTCTAAGAAACTCAAAAATTTCATACTCTGAAGCACACTTAGCACTACATTTCATAAAAATAATCACACTACAACTAATTTAGGTATATTTTACCATACAACTTTACAGTAGTCAATATAGCCTCACCCAAAATAAAAACGTCTACATAAAAATAGCGGATACAACTTAGTATCCGCTATCTGTCACTACTGGTTACAGACTGTCGTTTCCGCAATCACACCAGTCATCGTCATCATCTTTGTCTAAAGGCTCTGCATCTTCATCAAATATATCCAACTCTCCAAAATCAACATAGTCTTCAGACTCAGCATCCTCAAACATCGATGCATCAAAAGTTGCACCAAATCGGATAATAGGAACTTCAAAACCATCCAGTCTGAGAGTGTAATAGGGCATATCAAACTTTGATAAGGCAAGACAAGTGCCATCGGGCATATACCCGTTATCGTGCTCACACAACTCTGACAGGTACTCAACATCTTCTTCATCAATGAGTAACTCTCTGACCTGTCTCTTAACCCCGTTACGTTCAATAAACTCAATCTTGGAGTCCATTAAATTGTCAAACTCCTCCTGAGTTACTGTGAAGCCAGACTTCCTTGAGTTTACATAATCTACCCAGTAAAATAGATTTCCAAGATTGAACTCTGAATCATCTGAACCGAACACAGACATGATGGAATGCCATAACACAACACCCCCAACTGTCGGGTCTACAAACACACGACTTCCGTCAATATATTCCTCCTCGCCAGTGCCGTAGAACTCCAAGGTACTCTTATCAACTCTCACACCACAAGCAAAACCACCTACACGTAACTCATCCCCCTCGGCTCTGAGAATTACAAGTTCGTCCTCCGAAGCATTAAAATACATAAAGATATGGAGGTCTTCAATACCTTCGAAACTACCCCATACTCTGCAAGCAAGTTCCGCTGTTATCTCATATATCACATATGGAGTGGAAAATATCACATCCAATGGTGCAGATGCGCTCAAAGGTACAACTCCTCTTCCATAATCGTTACCTCTAAGACTTATGGTTGACGGCACTAAGATATTATTACTGAAAACCTTCTCCGTATCAACGCTTAAATCGGAATTAAAGTCACCAACTACCTCGTTATAATCTACTTTCATACATAAAACCTCCTTTACAGTTTATGTATGTATTATACCATACAACTTATTAAAAGTCAAGACAAAATAAGGGTTATTACTTACAACTAATAAGTAATAACCCTGTATTTCACAAACTTATTCAGCACTCAATCCTTTCGACTTCCCTTCAAGAATACCCAAGAACTCCATTGCTGTTACAATTGGAATATAATGGTCACCGTCTTTAAGACTGCCGCTTTCTTTTCGTGCCTCATACTTCTCATTGTACCCTCTCACCTTCATTACCTTATTTGTCACACGCACGGGACTTCCATCTGCGCCCGCCCAAACAAGATAATCAATTGAAGCATTTACTGTCTTAAGAAACTCTACATGTAGATTAGGGTACAAACCATTAACTGTAGAATAGAAGTCTGCCTTGGTACTGAAAGGTGCACCCACCTCCTCAGAACAAACTGCCTTCAAAGTGACTACATCATCCGAATTTAACGGAATAATTGTCACAAAGTCGAGGTACTCAAAGAGGTCTTGCTTAAAAGTCATCAAAACTTCAAAAATCTTAACCGCTCTCACAGATACGGATGGAATACTTACTTCAAGGTCAGAATACTCATCCTCCAAAACCTCTGCATCTTCGGGCATCTTATTGTCCTGTTTCTGAATACCCAACTTTTCTCTGATGTACTCTACACCACCTGACTCGATTTTATCATAAGCATCTGCCAAGTTATCAAACCCACCAAAGAGAGTTAAGGCACTACTCTGTATGTACGGCAAGTGAGCTGTACGAACATACTCCCAAAGTGCAAAACTCTTCTTTTTGCTTATCTGGTCAAATATTCTCTGGCTTAACTCCATAGAAATACCCGAACCAAGGGTTCCATCACTCGGTTCATAAGCAAACACTGCAAGAGGATTTCTAACTCCATACGATGCAACAAAATCTGCCGCACGTGAGCCACCAAAATCCTTTACACCCAAGTCACTCATGATATGAGTTATTCTCTTGACAATCTTGTCGGGACATCTTGGATTACTGCAATGCAGACCAGTTAAAACCGCGGAAATCTCGGTAGGACTTCCGCAACTTGGGTTAAAACAAGTCTCGGGCAAGCATCCCAAAAATTCTTCGGGATACATATCTGAATATTGCTCCTTAAACTCCCTAACTAACATAGCTAACCTCCAACTTAATGTGACACCTTACTTATCTGCCTGTTGAACCGTATCCGCCTGCTCTCTCCTCATCCTTTACACGGATATTCGTAGTTGGTCTGAGAAACTTCTTGAAAACTCCCTGACCAATACGGTCGCCTTCATGGATTGTCACATCCTCGTAAGAGAAGTTGTAGAAAGCAAAACTGATTTCGCCATCATTGTCTTTGTTCTCAAAGTAATCTGCATCAACTACCCCAACACTGTTTGCAAGAACCAATCCTAACTTGATAGGATTTGAACTTCTGTTGTAAAGTTCAAGAACCTCATCTTCGCACATACAAGCCTTAATACCCGTATGTACTCTTACTGGCTTGAAGTAATCCCCGAGAACTTCCTCGTTCTCAACACAAGACTTAAGGGTCTCCTTATTCATAACACCTGCTTCACACATCCGCTTAAGTGCTTTCCAAACACTGGGAATTGTTACTGTTTCTGCACTGCAAAAATCTGCACCTGCTGAATTTCTTGTTTGATACTCCGGTAGATGCGCACCTACATAAGCACGTACTTCCTTTCTTCCTTCTCCTTCACCTTCAACTACTGGTTTACCATCGCACATCTTACGTGCATAGTCAAAATACCTAACTTCCACTTATAAATCCTCCTTATTTATTTTCAGCACTTTCTGTGCCAAAATTCACCACATCTCTGAAAGACTTCTCCAACTGCTCAATATCTCTCTGCCATTTCTCACCTGTATCACGCAAAGTATTTAAATACCCTCTAAGGTCTTCACTGCTCAAAGGAATCTCATTTTGATAAATACCCTTCAATACTTCGAGCTGGGCTGAGTGCAACATAGCAAGGTCTGAAATTAAGTCAAACATGTTCTGTCGTGTAACCTCTCTTATGTATACTTTACCTTCATTCAGCTTAAGTTCCTTAGAACCTTCCTTAAATCGTTCTTCCTCATCTGCAGGATAAACTCCACTACCCTCTGCTAACAAAATCATACCTACACCTCCAAATTGAATTTTGATTTTAACTCATACAAGTGAACAAGTCGTTCCGATGCTGCTTCGAACAACTCATTAGTATACCCATTACAAAAACGCTTCATAGAAGCGACTACCATACTCTTCACGTCCTCATAGTCAAAAGCCTGACCACTCAACGTGTGATAAGCATCGTCCTGCAAAATGTCCAAAGTGGCTACAAAAGATAACTCCCACGCTGAAAGGTCGCCCATTAAGGTTACTATTGCATCTAACACATCCAAATCAATGCACTTGATACGAACTTCATTATCTCTTGTAACGTTATACGTATATGACAATGACTGGCTGTCATAGCAAAGCAAATCATTGGTAAGTAAATCACCGATATACCCTTCTGCTTTTCTTGATGTTACACCGCTACATGACGCTCTAAAGTTGAAACCTAAATCAAATCCAACCTTCTGAGCGAAATATAAATAGCACATCAAACTGCCACTGTCTATCTTTTTACCGTATGTAAACACATAAGTGGATACCCTTCTGTCATACTCCATATTTCGCATACTTAAACGCTCCTTCCAAAACTACCCTGATTTTATTTCTCAACTCATCTGCAATAGGCTTTGGAGCATAATACCGAAGTCTATGCAACCTTTCAAACTCCATACGCTTAAGTAACGGAGATAACTCTGTTGCAGGGGTAACCCTACCTAACACATCATCCCGTACATATATTTGAGAGTCATTCTCATTCTTCCTGTAAACTGCTTTCTTAACAATATCCTTAAGCAGATACCCACCGAGTCTTGAATCGATTACCTGCATAGCAATTTCATCAAAATCTTGGTCATAAACTAACTCAAATCCCGTGTCATCAAGGAAACTCAACTTACCAATCAGCTTCGTATCATCCCAAGTTAAGAACTTCTTTATATCATCGGGCATACAACCGTTTGGAAGATATCTACGAACTTCCTGCAAATATAACTTATCATATAAGCAGGATATAGGGTCTAAATAGACCTTACTGAACATGTAATACCTTGCCAAAACAAAACTCTCCAAAGCATGTAAGCCGTCTGGAGTAATACCTAAGTGGTATACACCCGATTTACTGGGTATCAAGGTCAAAGACCTTATTAAGTCATGGAACTCAAAGTTACCATAACTTAAACCACACATATAAGAGTCTCGCCTTAAATAATCCATCTTATCTGCATCAATAAAACTGTCCATAAACTCATGTAATAGTATCAGCTTATCATTACTGTAAAACAAAGCACCCTCACCAAGATAAGTCTGTGTTATCAAATCTTTAGGGTCAACTCCAAAAGAGTTATCCAAAACCACATTATTTGACTCAAAATTGAGAATATCGGGTAACCTGTCCTCGTGAGTAATCTCACTTAAAGCCATACTACTATGAGAGTAGGGGCTATGCCCCATATCATGAACTAAACCCATCATCCTTAATAGATTTCTATCCTCCTCTGTCAAATACCCCTTATTCTTTGCATCAACAGAATCAAACATCTGTGAGATTACAGTTGCAACTCCTAACGAATGACTGTATCTATTATGAGTTGCTCCCGGAAATATGTACTCACCAAAGGCTAACTGCTTTATTTTTCTAAGTCTATTAAAGGAGTATGAGTTTATCAGCTTACTTTCATCGTCTGAGAAACTCATATCTCCATACAAAACGTCTCTTATCTGCAACTTAATGCACCCCTCTATAAATACCCACTAAGGTTATCTTAGCTTCTTTTGGCTCTGCAAACCTCAAGAGCATCTAACATATTCTGCACCACATCAAAGACGATTACATCATTTCTTGAGTACTTTCCACCATTTATTAAGGTGTACAACTCTCTGTCCAAGCCACGCTCAAACATCCAGTCAAAATTGCTATCTCTCTTTTCGATGCAATCTTCAATCCTTGCACACCAAATATCAGTATCATCTCTTGCAACTGATACTCTGCTTTCTTTAATGCTATTTTTAATCTCAGAAGCAAATGCTTTTCCAAAAACCTTGGAAGTATTAAACATCTCTCTACTGAGAGCAAAACAAAATCTGTGTCCCTCTCCGTCATCAACACTGAAAGATACCCCAATGATATCTCCCACCTTATTTACAAATTTTTCCTCTAAAACAAGCTGTTCAACGTCAGAACTTGAAAAGCTACCAACTACCTCTGAGATTTTCATACCACTAATCCTCCAAATAATCATCCTTGTCCTCGTCAATATCGAAAGACTTTGCGATTTTTCTTAACTCCATGTCCATTTTTATCTTCTCACGTACTTCATCGTAAGTCATCTTTCGCCATCTACCCTTACCATAGGTTCTATCACAATAACGCTTCTTTTCAGCGTCTGTGTACATGTCTCTTAATGCCTTACCCGAAGCAATGTCATATGCGATACCAGTTTCAAAATCAATTCTAATACCCATATCTTCCTCCTTTGCAGGCTCTTTCTTAGGCTTAGCCTTAGAAGAACTGCTCGTCTTTTTCTTAGGCTTACTTCCACCTTTATTTGCCTTCTTTGCATTAGACTTAAGTTTATCTCCTAAAAGGCTGTTCGACTGCTTACCACTCAACATCTTATCAGTTGACTTTACTGGACTTGAATAGTTTTCTAACTTCTTCACGTCCTTAAGTAACTGATTTTTAGACTTTACGCCTTTAACTTCAGTCTTACCTGCTTTTGCATTAGGCTCAACTGAAACCTCTGTATTGAAATTATTTGCTTCACAATATCTTAAAACACTTTTAACCTCATTCTTGTCGCTCATTATATGCACCTCGAATCAATCTTATTTTACTACCAAAAACTACCCATAGCTTTTACACTATGTACTACAAAGCCTCCACTTGATTGATTTGCTATAAGTTTAACATATAACTCATCCTTAGTCAAGCATCCCTTACATATTACCTCAAGTCGTCAAAAAACTTATAGGAATTTTTACCATTTTCCTTTACAATATACAAAGTCGTATCAGCTGTATCTAAAAGGTCTTGTATACTATTCAATGTAGGTGAAGCAACTACAATACCTACTGACACACTTAGAGGATTTTGGTTACACAACTTTATCTTTCGTACCTTACTTTGCATCAACTGAATGCTATGCTCGAACCTTGCTTTGTCAGAATATCTTGAATAGATGCAAAATTCATCTCCACCAAATCTGCATACAATATCACCGTCTTCACAAAATACTGATTTACAGACGTTTGCAACTCCCTTCAAGGCATTATCACCCTCAAGATGACCAAAGCTATCGTTAATACCCTTGAAGTTGTCTATATCAAAGAATGCTAAGCACCCCCTGACATCAACATCCCTTAACTCATCAACAAGGAATGACTTTTTATAACACCTTGTCAAATCATCTATTTCTACCTTCATCTTAAGAGCATTCTCACGTGATTTATAAACCTCAATATCCTCTGCTTTAACTATTACTCTTGATAGCTTCTCTCTTGAGTCCAAAATACTCCTTGCTGTCAAATTAAACCACTTATAAATGTCACGTACTTTAAGTCTCACTTCACAAAAACACTCCTCATTGCAACTACTTATTCCTCTTAAGAACTTTATAAACTTCCGAATATCACTTCTGAAAACAAAGCCTTCGAAAAGGGCATGTGTAATACCCCTCTCGAAAACATTTACTGAAAACTCCGACAATACACTACTCGTAGCAAAAGACAAAACTCCTTTAGGTGAGAATTCAGCTAACATACTTCCTGACAACTCAACTAATGCAGAAAGTCTATCGTTCTCTAACTCCAATCTCTTTATGTAATCTGTATCACTTTCACAATCCTCTACATAACAATAGTAGGAAGTCCCAATTTGAGAGAACTTTAGCTTTGCGCCTATGTACCTTCCGTTAGCCATCAAAACACACTTAAAGTCAAAAGACTTTCTATGAAGCCTTGTCACCTCTATCAAGTCACGTTCTTCTTTGACTGAAAGTAAATCAGTTAGTTTCTCAACTTCATCATACCCAAGGAGTTTTAGAAAGTTATCATTAGCAAATCTTAGCTTATACTCTATCAAATCTTCCAATATGAAGAAGCAAGCCGTACTATTATCGCCCACAGTGCCAACCTCAACTCTCTTATTTAGTCTTTGCCAAGCTTTCTAAGGTCTTTATTCTTGACCTTATAGTGTGGAGTTTGTGAACTATGTTACCTCTCTCCGTCCTTATTTCACGTAACTCTCCCTCGATGTCATCTGCATCAGCACCTACCAATGTCTGATACACTGCAATCAAAACTTCCTCACGCTTAACTACTTCCTCAAGTTCAGATTTCAAACTTTCTTCTTCCTTTAATAACTCTTCCACAAAATACCCTCCGTTGCTTTATTTGCTTGTATCAACTTCAATAGCATCACAAACTACCCACTTGTCCTCGACGTATCGTACGGTGTACTGAGTCATCACATTGTGAACCTCAACATACACTAACAAACACGACTCGTAACTACAATCTATATAGGTTGCCCATAAGACCTTCAAGAGAGTTATCTCCTCGAGGTTAGCAACACTTATATCCAAATTTATATACTCCATATCCCCAAGAATAATCTGGAGTTTCCCATCTAAATAATCTAAGTCAAGAGATTTATCTATGCTGATGCCCTGATACAGATTACCATTTAAGTCCGATACTATTTCATTAACACTTATACCTACCCTGTTACCCTTAACTCTTATGCCACCAATTATATGTCCCTTAGCAACAAGTTTTGCAACATCAAGTGTTTTCATCAATCTGAACTTCATTGTCTTCGTATCTAAAATACAAAGCATTTCTCCCTTAGCATCATATTTCTTATAGCAGACTAACATATCTCCACCTCTTGAAAACGATTTTAACATATACAAAGGACAAGTTCAATAGGAACTCACCCAAAAATTTTCTGTATACAAGTCGGTCCGATACCCCTCTGAATGCTTTCAAAGTCTGTAAGGGCTCGTCCACAAACACTGCAACGTCCATCATGATATATGTGAACTTTTGAATTCTGGCTATCTTTACAACATAATACCTTGTACAAGCCATCTAACAGATACTCCAAACCTCTCTGCTTGCATTCATCTGAATAAAAATATGAAATTGGAGTCTTCCCATATCTCATGTCTGTTTTAACTCTTATTCCTCCAAGGTAGTCTAAACTACGTGAACTCCCCTCAGCACCTGATACAAAGTAGCACTCCCCATACTTTGCTTTCTTAACTGAAAACCAAAACTTTCTGTTCTCCTGCACAATACAAAACTTAGACCGCCCACCAAGGACATATGACACAATACCCACTGTTACTTCATGACTTGTTGCTTCCTTTCCCGTTCTACTCATAATCTCTTCCCCTTTTACTTTCAACTAAAGCAGGGCAGTAAAGCTACTACCCTGCTTGTCCACAGTTTCTCCAGCTTAATCGAATGACTCATTCTCATACATTGAGAACAACTTAATGTCACGCATTACTTCCTCAATACCCAATACTGTCATCACGTTCCAAAATCCGTTATAATTGCTTACAACTATGCCCATTTGTGGCTTCTTCTGGAAGTCACCCCCAACATGATAAGGAATTACAAAGTGTATTCTGTCGTAGCGAACACTGTATATCGGCTTTATGTAGTTCTTATCATACTTGTTAAGTTCAACTGCCACCTCAATGGCTCTTGACATGTCACTGAAAAGTACATCACTGGACATGTTTTGGAACTCCTCGGGGAAACGGTCTTTCCTCTCGATAATGCAGTGGGAAAGTCTCTCCCAGTCACTTAAGTCGAAGTCAAGCCAACTTCCGTCGAACATTAACTCCTTATCAGATGCAAAGGATACCCTATCGATGGCTAAGCTGACATCCATCTTTGTGAAGCCTTTCTGCATTGCATAAGCCTTACCTAAAGAGATTTCTACATCATTGAAACTCAGTTCCTCGATAGCACCACCGTGCAAAGAGCTTCGTCTTACACGTACAATCAAATATATGTACTTACCAAACAAGTCTAACAAACCACTGTTGATAAGGACTAAACTTTTTGACTCATTTACTTTCATGTAGAAATCAACACTTGCATCGCCATTCTTTAACAGATTATTTAATCTGCAAATAATCAAGTACACATAATTTGCAAGAGTTTCATCTGTCCAGCTGTTCGGGATAAGTAAGCGTTTATGCAAGTTCTGAATGAAGATATCTGACTTACTTACCTTCGTACAAATACCCGATTTATCTTCATCTGAGGAAACTGTTACACCCTCAATACCCTCGACTGATACACCTAACTCGTCTTCAAGGCGTTTCTCCAAAGGCATACGCTTTTTAACATGAATTTTCTGATACTCCAAAATTTCTGACTCAGTACCTACCAAAGCACCTGTCCAAGGACTTCCGCCTGTAAATTGAACGTAAATGATATCTCCGTCTTTTGAGAGATAATCTGTAGGATACCATCTTGCAAAGCAACCATGCTCTCCTTCTTCAAGTTCAAGATACTCACCAGAAAAATATCTTACTGGATGCTTCTCGATACCCTTCTTGACGCTTTTGTTTACTGCTAAGATAAAATTCTGAGTTTTTAGCGTGCCTAATTCAGGAACACGTTTCTTAAGTTCGGACATAACACTGGAAAAATTCATGACCTGTCCGTAGTCTGATAGTAAATTAGCCATAATAGACCTCCTTCATATTTTTATACTATAATTATAACATAATATTTCAAAGAAGTCAAGCGAACTCCAGTAAATACATAAATACTTGCATATTTTCTTTAATATCGAAACTTAAAAAATTCACACTTCTCTCTAAATGAAAAGAACTGCAGGCTTTACTAAAGTATCAACACACTTTAGTGCAACCTGCAGTTCAACAACTCTTAGCACTAACTTTATGCAGAAATGGCAATAAATCAAGGATATTTTAATAACTTTCAATACCCATTGCGATTTGCCAAATTCCATTGTATTTCTTAGTTCATACTCTGAAGCAACCTTGTAACAGCAACTGCATCGTTATGCTCTGTATCTACAAGAACACCTCCGATGTCAATGTAATCATACTTAATGTTATACATCGCTCCATCATACAATGTAACACCGTCTACAGTGAAACCTGCAACTATGCACTGCTTGAAGTCACTGTTTGACTTTAGCTTAACCCTAACTGGGCTTCCTATTGGCAACCTTATCAGTTTAACTGAGTTTGCGCCTAATGGCTTAACCATAGGGTCACTGTTCATGTTCTTGTACTTAACTCCTACAAAAACCATACCCCTTGCAAGATAACATGTCAACTTGTCCATGTTAATCATCTCCTCGACACCGTCAGCCGTATCTGTGATGCCGATTAACTTTCCCTGTCTGCTACTAACGTAAAACATCTTAATACCCTCCCTTATTTCACGAAGCAATCGCCCTTAGCAAGTGCCAAACTGACATCTTTTGCAGGAATACCCCATTTGACACAAAACTTTGCCTTGTCAGCACAAGCACCAAGAAACTCGTGGTAGGTTTTCATCATCTCTGAGTAATAAACACCTGCCGCACGGTCATTCATACCCTCAGGTATGGGTGAGGTGGATAACCAAGCAAGATACTTATCTCTGGATGATGAATGAGCCTTCTTACACTCATCCAAACGCTTATTCAGCTTATGAAGATTTACTCCTATGTAGGCAGTTTTCACTGCTTTCGCTAAAGTGAGAACACCTGTCACACCTAAAGCCACCTTTGCTACTGTTTCATAACTCTTTTTCTGCATAAATGTATCCTCCTATGGATTTATTATTTATCTAAACTGGTTCTCACACCAGCTTAAACCGTACCTAAAATGTTAACATGCACCGTATCAAACTTATATCGTCCGTATACGATACTTTGAACAGATAACTGAAACAGCCCCTTGCCTAACCTGAAATAAAAAGTATCATTTCGATACCCAAGAAACACCAACGTCAGCCAAAGTTCAATATCTGGCATAAACATTCCAATACTGTCATTCTCATTTAAATAAAGCAACTTTGAAATCTCAGGTGTTAAACTATCAAAACAAAGCGTACCCATAGTTAAGTGGCAACCAACTACATCGCCATTTTCCATTAGTCGCTTCTTTAAGTCATCATCTGAAACATAAATTGCTTCCTTTGTTACTGAATCTACAACTTTAATTAAATTGGAGCTGGAACTTCGCTCTCCCTTTGTATATAACATCTTCGCAAAATACCCCCAAAACCAAAGATGCTATATAACACCCATCTTACAAAAATGGGCTGTTATATTACAAAAATGGGAAATGCAACAGTTCCAACTCCCGTATGTAAATGTCTTATGCTCTCACAAACATATCTGCAATACGATTTGCTATACTTAACTCCTGCTTGTCCTCGCTAAAACCCAAAGCATATGCTAACTCCATGATAGGGAAACCACATACCACGTTCAGATAACGAACTAAGTTGAACTCTGTATTGTCTGAATTGAGAATTGCCTCCATATCATAAAGGAAATCCCCGAACATACGAAATCTTTTGAACTTCTTAGGGCTGGGGCGCATGAACTTAAGCATTTTCATCATGCCCTGATTTGTTAACTTCACACCACAATCCTCAATCATACTGCTACGCAACTTTAACTCCAAGAGAATGTCTCTCTTCTCTGCTCGAGTGAACTTATAGTGCTTGTCCAAACGAATGTTTTCATACTCCATACTGGTAAGAATTAAGTCCTCACTACCAATAGCTTCTGCAATCTGTATCATGTCTTTTTCCTCCACAAAAAAAACTTCATTTAATATTATGCTAATAGTTTAGCATAGATATTAAATGAAGTCAAGAGAGCCTTACAGAATGTAATTGGTCTTGAGTAAGAAAACTGCAACTACTGTTGTAATCAGCAAGATAACAAACAGAACTAACAGTTTTCCGAAGGTCTTAATACCCTTATATGCTTTCACGCTTTCAGATGCCATCTTAAGCAAAGTATCTAAGGTCACAACGAAAGCTGCTGACAATACCAACTCAACACCTAACGCAATCTTTGAGGAAACTGCCGATACTATGCACCATACCCAGTAAAGGACTATCACAAAGGCTACAAACATAGTTATGTAGAACTTTGTATACGATTTTGAGATTTTCTTCTCATCCTCTTCCTCAAGCATACTCTTTGTTTTTTCCACACACTGCTTAACTGTCATTTACTACTACCTCCTATTAGAATTTTAACTACAAATTATGCTGTTGCTTGAAGCACTGCAACTGAAACTGGAAGATACCGCCAATGTCATCGGGATACATTTTAACTTCTGACGATAACTCAACAGTAGTCTTAAACGGAAAACCGTTATTATATACCCCAAGGATGTATGCCAGTTCTGGCAGGGAAACTGCACGATAATATATGGTTTTACGCTTTACATCTCCATCCATATAAGTACCTATTTCGGGCTGGACGGTTTCTGCATAGGTATCTAAAACCTCCTGCATACTTTCTGCCAGTTCGGGCAGTAAATCTTTCTCATCATCTGTTTGTGCAACAAGATGACCTATCATACGAAAACCTACATTCTCATCTACAGTAGCAACACTATCAATTGAAAATAACATAAGGACGCACCCCTTCCAAAATTTTAGTAGTTAGGTGCATCTTACGCTATTTAGAAATTCCCTGTATACCCAAACTGTTCGTACTGCTCTGATTTGTACTCAAAAGGCAAACTGATGCGTGAACCATACTCCATATGATAGTGAACACCCTTATCATACTTTTCAAACTGTATATTGCAACGGCTTCTTAAGTACTGAATGCAACTTTTATAATACTTAGCTACGTCACTCTTTGCCCTCCACGTTTCACCCCAACCCTTGAAGCAATCATTCTTATATACGACAACAATATCGTGAATACCCAACTTGAACGCTTCCTTGAGCATATGTACGTATGCATAACACTGGATATCTACTTCTGACAGGTCACCATAGTCCTCTAACCAAGACCAATTATAGAACTGATGCAAGCCATTCGGTGTATCTACCACACCACTTATAATGAACTTTTTATTCTCATCATCTCTCTTGCACTGAGCATACACCCTGCCCATGTTTTTCGTATTCTTGATAAACGATGACTCGGGTGCTTTTACTTCCTGCTTTACACCACCTGAGCTTACATAATTCTCAGCTGACTCTTTATCGTGAAACGAAGCATACTTAGCACCACTGAAACCTTTTACGTACTCTAACACTTCACTCCAGTCGACAAATACCCCAGTTTTCCTACCTTTCGCTACTGCATAATACTTCATAACACAACTACCTCCTATTTACAACTATTATAACATAGTATAAGGCTCAAATCAAGTGACACTGACACATAAAAATAAGAGATGCCAAAATTCTTTGACATCTCTTATTTAAAAAGAAAAGACTAAATACCCATAAGATTATTTCTTCTCTATCATGTAACCAGTAACTCCATAGTTATCCGTTGCACTAACTGCAATAGTGTGATACTTCTCCCTACTCTCATACCCAGTGACACCCTCTATTACTGGTGGCTCAGTATCATAATCTGTAACCTCACAAGATAAGGTTGCAACCCTGACTACACCATTATCCGTATATGTTAATGTACATGTGTAAATGCCATTTGAACTGACAGTTAAAGCACCAACACTTCCGTCCTGCCAAGTAAAACTGACTGCCTTTACAGAACCCTTAACAACATTCAAAACTGGGTTTAGTACATACCCACTCTGCTCTTCGATGCTGAATGTTGCTATTGTCTGACCTTCACTTAAACCGCAATTTACTCTATACCCACAACCTACCTGGCAATGCAATCCATATGCATTAACTACACTTCTCGTTTGTCTATGTCCTGCAGGACAAGTATATAATCCCCAAGTTCCATCTGAACTTGCATTCCAGTCAACTCCCTGTGGTGTCAGAGTCTGACCACAACCGTCAGACCAAACCTGATAACAACCACCCCTACTTGCAGAACTTCCTGCATGATTGTGACCAATTTCTACCTCTGCTAAAGTGTTACTTCCCTCAGATGCTTCAGAAATCATCCGAGGGACTACTACACTTAAAACAACGGACATCAAAATCATTGATACTAAACTCACTACCCTCTTCATACTTTAGTTCCTCCTTTGTTTATCTCATATCCATCGAAGTTGCATCTGGCAATAAGAAATCAGTCCCCTCAATCTTTTTACCAAATATATAGTACTGAACATCCCCTGCTGATACCCCAACATAAGGGGTCTTGCTTACTTCACCACCTACTAAGGGTAAATAGGTTATCATGCGCTTTAATACACTGTCTGACAGGTCACTCCTATTCTCCATGGAATACTTGAATGATACCTTATAAGCCTGACTGAAAAGTGGACTTCTTGAACTGCGACTCGGTCCGTCATTGATGGGGATTTTATCGTCAACTGCGTAGGTTTTCTGCATTATCGGTGTACACCAGTAAAACTTAAACTTCCAATCTTGCTGAGATACCCTAACCGTACTTCCGCTATACCCACGACCTGAGCTAAATAAATAGGTAAACTTATCATACTTTGTTTCCATATACTCACGATTTGCCTTTTCCTTTGCCGCTTTCTTTACTGCATTAACGGCTGACTGCCACTCATCGTGTGCTGTCTGCCATGCTTCATACGCTCTTTTATAGGTTAAATATGTCTCAGAAGCTAACCATTCCTCATCTGACATACCGTATGGCTTATACACAGTAGTAGGCGCAACTGGCTCGGGATTTGTTTTCTTATACGCAAGGTATGCCTTATTCATGGCATCATTCTCATAACTTACAATAGCCTTGTTTACTTCCTCCGTCCAAATCTTCTGCAAAGTGCCGTCTTTCTGAAGATGAGATACATACTCTACGATTGACTTTTTATATGCACTCCATAACTCCGTATGCCTTAGGGTTAACAGAGAACTTGCATATAACTCCGTACTCAAGCTGTTGGCATTATATAATACCTTGCCAAAATCCGTTCTCAATTCAGATGGGTAGGAAACTGTCATGTTAATAACACCTCTTGAGTCACCTACTCTTCCGGGATTATCAACTTCCCAACCTATAGCTGTATCTGGATTACTATTTTCATGTGTGAGAGTGATTGAGATATTACCACAATAAGTTTTTGAACACTCGGTACCCCCGAGTATATCCCCACAATCCATGGTTCTACTGTCGTAGGTGGAAGTACCCTTCGAACCGTTATTGTATAACCTGTCAATGGTGGGGTATAAACCTGATTTTATGGAACTGAGATAACTTTCATAATCTTCCTTAGTTGAGGATGAATGAATATCCACGTATGGAAATGTGGATGGGTCTACAGTAAGCATACCTGCTACAATACCCAAAGAGCTTTCCACACTTAAATCATAACTGGTGCCTGAGAATACAACCTGCGGTACATCCCCTTCGTATGACATGCCACTGGACATACTCTCCGCCAAATTGTAGGCATCCGTACCACTCGCACAGTTCTCCGCATAAAAACTACCACTAAGGCAACCATACGCACCTGTGCCAAAATACGTGGTCGCCCCAACCCTGTCACTGTCACTCGTGGAACCTCCAGTTGCAGATAAGGTGTAAACCGTTCCGTCATAACCCGAGGGGTCGGGGGTATCGGGGGTTATCGGGTCAACTTCGGAAACCTCGCCTAAATCACTCGCAGATAAAGCCATCATACCCCAACCTGCTGACTTGATTTGAGATAACGTGAGATAGCTTGAACCTGCCGAACCTGGGGCTACACTTCCGATTGTCTTAGTTAAATACTCCATTCTTGGGAATGCTTTTGCATATCCACTGCTCATGGCTGAGTTTAGAAAACCTCTCATGGGTTCACGAACAACTATAACTCCTGTTGTCGGTTTAAGTGTTGTAGCCTCTAAGTCACTAAGGAAGTCACTTGACATCTGTGCAAGACCTGGAGTATTTCCTACTAAAACTGGTGCGCCTGACCTCGAACTAAAAGTACCAGTTGCAACCTCACCAAAGGCTACAATGGTTATCTTGTACTTGTACCACATACGATACTCGTAAATGGGTTCTAAGATTAAATAGTAGTTGTTCTTGACCCATGCTTCGGCAACTGAGGTACCCCAATAGTCTAATATTATTGTTGATGCATTTGAAATACCACTCTTTAATGTGTCTGATGCCATCCAAGCCTTAATCTCTGCTTCTCGAGTGTTAAACCCGTCCTTCATTGGTGCACCCCAAGGTGCATTTTTGATAACTGGTGTAGAACTCGTTACTGAATACCCACCAAGCCTTGCACTGGCACTCCAATCTACCTTGTCTCCTCGACTGAAACCGTAATCAGTTGATGATACCAACTTAGCATCGGGAGATACCCTGTTGCCGTTTTGGTCGACTACGTATACCATGTAGCCTGACTTTCTCGCACTAATACCCTCCGCATAAGAACCGCCTGCGCCACCTACATCGTCACCACTCACATAGGCTTTGATGTCTATCGCAGCTTTTGCATCTATTTTCGGAATACAAAGCATAGATGCCGTGAGAACTAAAGATAGAACAAAGTACCTTATGAAATTTAGTCTTTTCTTTGACATAAAAATACCTCCTTGAAAATTTTGAAAAATAATTTTATCTTATTAGACACGCATACCCAAAATTTGGGAAGATATTAAGATGCAAAAGAAAAGACCTTACTCCTAAGAATAAGGTCTCTCAATCTGTAATCTAAATAAGGCTACCCTCCACCTTTTCTGAATACCATGACTGCTCCTCTGAAAAATACTCTAATAAGGTAGTTGTATCACCATTCTGTGCTTTTATTAACGCATTAATATATCTTGCTTTGTTAACATCTCGAACAATAAAAGGTGTTATATTATTCACAAGACATTCCCTAAAAAGAATCATTCGTCCTGTTCTTCCATTACCATCCTGAAAAGGATGTATCTTTTCGTACTCTGCATGAAATATGGCAAGATTTTTTAAGGACTTTTCACATGTCCAATATTGAGATAGAAGTTTTGACATTCTCTCAGGCACTTCGCTTGGTAATGCGGTATCAATATCGCCTACGAAGTTTCTTCTCGTCTTATAATCTCCTATTGCATACCCGTTTGCAATATCTTCAAATACCCCTTGTTTCAAACTCCTGTGAAATAACTTAATTAAATCCTCACTCAAAATACTGTTCAAAGTATCTAACATGACATTAAACATCGCAAAGTGACCAGTAGCCTCCTCAATGTCTTTTGCACGAAACTCACCGTCAACATATATACTACCAGTATTGAACAGACTGGATGTATGCTCTTTGGTTAATCTGCTACCCTCTATTTTGTTTGAATTAAAAGCAAATTCTCTCTGAGTTAATCCGTAAACCCCTGAGCGAATACCATGTGCTCTCTCATACGCAAATGTATTAACTAATCTCTGATTGAACATAAGGACACCTCCTATCTTTATTAAAATAGTTTACCATAGACCTTAGAATTACATTCCTATCTGAATTATCAAAAGTTAAAACTGCTTTCATAATAGCCTCTTATTCATCATTTATTATACCATAAACCTAAAATAATGTGTAGACTGCCTCTTAAGAAATACCACTTATCTGACAGAAAATAATAGAGATAAAAAGACCCTCAAGTCTTGAAACTTAAAGGTCTTTCAATTCAACTACTTAACTTACAGTTGGGTAATATTCTACGCTCTAAGGCACCCCGTTACCCACGGAAGTTAAACTTACAGTTGGATAATATTCTGAACGTTATCCACGTTATATCTAAACGAATTAACTCCGATAATTTTCTATCTCTAAATGTAATCTTAATATACAAAGATTACATTATTAGTCTACAGTATGAGATGGTATTCCTGAATAATCACCATCGCCCATTGTAATATTGCTCCACGGAACATCAGTCGAAGTACCTCCAGAGTACTGACCGTTATCCCAGTTCGGATTTACCATACTGCCACCACTGCTACCACCATTTCTGATACAGTCGTCAACTGATTTCTGCGCTTCGGGGGATAAGTTCTTGTACCAATCCTGCTCTCTTACAGACTCAAGAGTGAAATCTGAACCGTCAGAAGTGGTGCTTGAGGTTGCAGTATCGGTCTCCTCTGGCGCAGGCTCCTCACTCACAGACTCCTGCAGACCACCACGCACCGTATCTAAACCCTCACTCGATACCCATACATATGAGCCGTCAGCATTGGATACCTTGAACAGATTGGTATCTGTACTCATACCCAAAACAGTCAACTCCGTGTCATACGGAAAAGTATCTGCTACCTCAGACTCGGAACTGTCTTCACTGTACGCTGAAATACCGTCCTCAGAAATGACATAGTAAGTACCTGCCATTGACTCGTCAAGGGTCTCATCAACGGAAACCTCAGTCTCAAGCTCAATACCCATATTCGCAAGACCGTCCTCTATGGTCTCAGCTACCATGGTCTCCGTAACCGCTACAGTAGACGCAGTATCTGCAGGGGCTTCTGTCTTCTTACCACATCCAGTCGAAAATACCAACGGAACGGCAATAACTGATACAGCTAAAAGTGCCTTAAACTCATTTCTTTTCATAATTAACCCTCCTTGAAAAATTCTATCCTATTTACTACTCTCTTTTGAAAACATAAACTTGACTACAATTAAATTATAATCTTACCTATACTTTTATTAAGTATAGCTTAACATATAACTAACTTAATGTGTAGACCTTCTCTTAAAAATATTCTTTATCTTAAAAGAAATTTCTGAACTGTACCTACATTTAATAACCTTATGTCACTTTTGCGCAAACACTCAAATACCCGTTTGTACTTCCTTATCACATTAGCAGGATAACCCTCCGTTTGCATTGCACCTAAAAAGTCTACGTAATCCTCACCATAATTTGTTTCTAAACTAAACCACCCGTTCTCGTAATCCTTTATCTTCAATACTTTTGTTAATATACTTGGAGTGGATATACCTATAGTCTTTCCTTGACATGACAAAGAAATTGACTTATCTGAATTGTTAAAATTTAATACTGCTCGCATTAGTCACAATCCTCAAAATAATCACAATTGCTGGCGATTAAACTTTTATCTGTCCATATTCTTACCATAAAAACATTCTCTCCTACATTACCAAAATCTCACTCACTTTATTAGCGTACCACTTCTGCTCTTTCATAAAATACCCGATAAGTGGCTCTATATTACCAGTCTGAGCCAGTATTAAATCATCTATATACTCCTTTGCATTTGCACGTCTAATGATAAATGGTGTTACACCGTGTGTAAGACACTCCCTGAACATAATCATCCTACCTACACGACCATTTCCGTCCTGAAAAGGATGTATTCTCTCGAACTCAACATGAAAAGCTGCGATACTTCTCAAGGTCTTTACATAGTACCAGTAATCTGACATGAGTTTTTCCATTCTCAAAGGTACTTCATTTGGCATTGCAACTTCAATACCACGAAATGAAAAGTTTTTCTTTGTCTTATAATTGCCTATTGCATAATGCTTTGATATGTCATCGTAAACACCCTGTTTAAGGCTTTTGTGCGTGAACTTAATCATGTCTAAATCTAAAGGCACATACAAAAAATCTAACATGGTGTCAAACATAACAAAGTGACCCATTACTTCCTGAATGTCCTTTACACTTAAATCTCTACTACTCTTAATAGTTCCAGTATCAAATAAATGGGTGACATTATCAAAGGTAAAACCGCTACTTGCATGAAGAAAAGTTGAGTTATACGCAAATTCTCTCTGAGTGAAACCCCAAATACCACTCTTGATGTTGTTTGCTTTCTCTATCATTAAAGCTTGAAATAAATTCTGATTGAACCCTATATCATTCATTTTATACCTCCTCAAACTTTACAGAATCAGAACCCAATACAATTTCTCTCAAATTATTATAAGTTAACATTAGATTTTAGGGATTTCTCCCAAACAAAAGATACTGATTTGAGCCATCAAAAGCAATATACCCTCTTTCTTCAGTACCTAATATTACATCAGCATTATCTATAACAAACAGCTTACCACTTGATAACCTTAATAACTTCAAAATATCATCGTTCTTATTTCTCCAACTTAGCATACTTAAGTAAGTAAAATCCAAAACTAAATCATGTAACAACTCTCATAACCTTGTTTTGCCAACTCCCGAATTTTCACTGACGACTGTCATGTTATCGGTAAACTCCAACAGAATATGTCTGCCACAGTAATTAACATCTATCTTATAAGCTACAACTGGCTCTCTTATCACGGATACCCCTCTCTACCTCAACCATACTCGTTATAAAACCATTATCAGTCTTTTTGGTTTTGAACTTATACACACTTCCCATTGCACAAGGCAAATATTCAAAACTGCCACTCCTCGACATGACTACCAAATACTTGTCTGAATTTGCAAACTCCACTTGAAATGCTTTTGTATAAATATACTCCACATTCTCATCCACAAAAAGTATGTCATATCTTGAATCCGTTAAGTCTAAATTCCACCTCGAATCTTTACTTAATACCCCAAAGTTTAGGTCGCTATACACAACATACCCTGACTTCCTCTTGTCCGTGGCATACCCCTGTAGTGCATTTATCAGCATTGTCTTTCCCGTTCCACTATTTCCCTTTATTACAGTTACCTTTCTCGTTATTTCTAACTCATAGTCAAAACGCTTGCCATGAACTGTAATAGTATGCTTACCTGTCATCAGCTGTTCCTCCTACAAATTCACACATCTTTAATACCCAGTCTTTAGGGGAATTTATCTCGGAATTATCATTTAAGCATATAGCATGAATATCTAAACCATCAAAGGTTAAATCGTACCCTGATAATGTTACCTCAACATCTTTTATCTTTGATATCTCGCATATCCATCTTTGACAGTTCTCCCCACACACAATTAAATCAATGGGGAACTCATCACACTTATACATGCAAATCAATGCTTTTACACCACCTGATAGCCTTTCGGGTGCTATATACCCTAAGATTGGGCTTTTAATTAACTCGTCAGCAACTACGTCTGAATTGTCAACACTCTTAATCATTTCTTTCACAAGTGGGTCTGCAAACCACCCATTCTCATACACATTATTAAAGTACAAATCTATGTCTAAAATACTATCTTCGCTAAAACCAAAACGTACCTTAAGCATAACTACACTTCCTTACTAAAATTTTGATGACTTAGACAATTTCATACATCTTCTGCAGGAAATCGAAGTTTTCTCTTATGAAAATGCGAAACTTCTTTGAGTCTAAATCAGCGAGTCTTACCGCTAAATAAGTAATAACACCGAGGTCACAAAAGTAAATATACCCCTTCTTGATGTATATAATGCCTGCACTCTTAAGTTCGGTGAGAATTCTATTTGCTTTACCTCTTGTCATGTTACACTCAACTGAAGATAGGGCATTGAATAAACGGTCTGAAAGACCTATCATGTCGCCTAAATCCTCTCGCTCAATGGCTACCTTTAATACAGCTAACAGCGTCTTAATCATATCTATCTTTAATGTGCTATATCTAAATCTCTTTGTCAGCATCGATACCCATTCCTGCACAATGGTTTTGATTTCCTTTGAAGCCTCACCAATCAAACCACAATCTAAATGGCATCTAACGACGTTTGGAAAGCCACCTATGGCAAAATACTCCATAAGTGAAAGGCTTTTATCCTCCTCATCACTGTTTGCACAAAACTCCTTAAAACTTAAAGGAGTAACTACTACATCACTGTCTGTTACTTTATTTAACATATCTCCACAAATTATAACCCTACACTTAGTATCCCAAGAAGCACTGTGAATTATAGAATAGTCTACCTGAACATCGTCAAGGACAATCAACTTTATCTTTTTCGCATCAAACTCAGGTATTAGATAACTCATAAAATCCTCGAGTTTGAAGAAAATGTCTGTACTCTCTCGAAACTCTTCATAACTTTTTGAAATTTTTGGGTCTAACATGTTTATCATATAAATACCCTCGGTGGAGTCAAAAACATCACTTATAAACTGCTTCACTAATGTAGTCTTACCTGTATGCTTTAACCCTCTTACGCATAATACTTCACCTGCTATATTTCTATTATACCACTCATGCAACTTTGACATTGCATCTCTCTTCAATAATGGTATATTTTTATCTGCAATATACTCCTTCCAAGTCTTCTTAGGATAGAAACCGTTCTTCATCTTTCTCACTTCCTCAAATGACTCCCTTAAATCCTCTTTCATACTCTCAATATCAGCTATATCCTCGTCATCTAAGGGCGGATTTTTCGGAGTTATCCTGTCTATCTTTTCTTTATTATCACTCAAAAACTTGTTAAACTCTTCGTTAGAAATATCCATTTGATGACCCCCATCCTGACACCTTCGTATCATTTATTACTGATATTATAACATACTTCTTGAATAGTTACAAGATGAAATGACAAAATAAAAAGAGGTACTTACCACTAAAGTAAGTACCTCACGATTTAATTAGGACTACCACTCAAGATTTATTGTAACATCTGCGTTCATCAATGGATTATCCGCATACTCCAACTCAATTAAGTTTGTATCATTATCCAAGCCATAGACTAACTGCCCCGAAGCAGTATGACCTGGAGTTACAGATGTAGCATACTTAGTAGTTAAAGGATAGGTATCAAGTGCCTCTCCATCTGCATCAAATGCATTAAAGTTTGACGAGTACACATTCACCTCATTATTCTTATAACCCCCAAAGGTGTACTCATAATCGATATTCTCCACCTTAAAGTCAATTAAAATAACTCGCTCAGGGTCTTTATCAGAAAACATATTTCTTTCTGATGTTTCCTCAATATTTATGAAAGTTATGGTATACTCTCCACTATCTGTCTGTATACTTATCACATCGCCCACATGATACACATCTGAGATAACTTCGGCTGACTCTTCTACTTCTACATTTCCGCTGTCAGTTGACGCATCTGAGTAACTACTATTGTAACTTGTAACATGCTTATTATTCTCAGTTGCCTTATTTCCTGCATATACAATCACAAACAACATACAACTAAGTAATACCCACGCTCCACCAATTGCAACTGCGGCAATAGCTAAGCCATTTTTCTTACCCTTTGTTCTTACCAAGTCTATAATACCCAATATGATGCCTGCGATGTACGTACACCCTATCAGTGACAATACAAAACCTGTGATTGCAAGAGCTGACTGACCCTTCTTTTCTGGTTCGCTCTGCTGATTACTGCTGTACTGTGGCTGACTATAAACCACACTCTGATTAGGTGCGGAGTCATACTGACTCGTGTTACTACTACTCTGGTCTTCAAAATCCTGGCTATACCCAATGTTTAACGGGTACTGATTACTGCTATTCTTACTCATAATTAACTCCTCCCAACAAACTACAACAATATTATCCAAAACCAAAAGTTAAATGTACACAAGAGGTACACACCTGAGATGACTATGGCTGCTATTGATAAGCCATGCTTATACTCTCTGTGGATTACCAAGTCTATTATTGCAAGGATTAAACCTATCAAAGAGGTTCCAAACAATATAGACAAGACAAACGCAAGTATGCTCATCCAGTGAAACTCAGGTTCTTTTTGGACATATACAGGTTGTCCACCTGTCGGGAACGACTGAGAGTTAACGTAGAAAACGTTCTGAGGAATTCCATTTGGGTTCCTCTGGTCTACATAAGAAACTCCATTAGAGTTACTTACATTGCCCCCCCCCCCCTAAGGATATATTCCCTGCATCGGGATTAGGACACTGCGGATTACAGTTACTTTGGTACTGATTATAAGGTTCTGCCATAGCAAAATCCCTCCTTCATAATATTTTATAATAAATACCCTAACAATTGGGGTACTATTACCGCTTTACACACATCTCAACATCATTTCTACTTAACTATCTTAAATAGATTTTACCATTTTCTTCCAGTATAGTCAAGTACAACTACTTAAGATTGCTACTTGAATAAATACCTCCACCAAACTTAGGTACACTTCCGATCCGTCTTTTACGCTTACGTACCCTTCTCAAACACATAATACCCAACACTCCTCGAAAACTACCTCTTACAGACTCTTCAAAAACTTAGCAGTAGCTTTCTGTTCCTTTTTGAAAAGGGTAACTAACTTAGTAACCCTGTCATCACTCTTATCTGCCAGTATTGCATCGTACTCATCCTTATTTTCATAATGAATTATTATTGGAGATATGTCATAGTACAAGCACTCTCTGAACAGTATAGCATTACATGCACAACGATAACAACTAAATACCCCTAAGGAGTCTGCTAAATCAAGATATAACTCCGCAAATATCTTTAGGAACTCCTCATTAAGTCTGCCTATATAGACTGCTCTTTTCAGTCTATTGAACTTTATGGCATAATCACACAAAATTGAATATATGCTACTCTTAACCTTTGAGAAATCTTCCTTGTCATTATCAGATGCAAGCAATATATCACATATAACTGAAGCATGTAAAGGAAATATCAACGTACTCAGCATTCGATGATACATTGACTGGTACATAACTAATTCCTCACTGAAACTTGACTCCTTAAACAATTCCCTCTCAGCCTTAATGTATGCATCGCAACTCTCAAGTATACTTGACCCATCTACACTAAAACCATCAAGTCCATAGGAATTTTTAACCAGTTCTGAAAAAAGACGGTCACAAGCATCACTGGTAGCAGTAAACTCCTCCGTATCAGCACAATCACTTGCCTCTGAAATTAACCACTTTCTCATTTCACTTACTCTGAAAATAGTAAACAAATCCTTATCTTTGCCAAACAAAAACTTAAACATGATACCCAGTCTCCTCCGACTTTACCACACTATCTTAAGACTTCTTAAGTACTCAGCAGTAACAATCTGTTCCTTCTTGAACAACTTAACTAACTTATCATAATTTTCATTGTTTGCGTACCCTAAATCACTGAAATACTCTGAATTACTATCTATGTGAATTATTATCGGAGATACCCCTAACGAAAGGCACTCCCTGAACAGTAAAATACGACTTATGTCCAAACAAGCAGTTGATATGCATTCTGTAGCATGTCTGAAGCGAGAATGAAACTCCACTAATATCCTCAGAAAGCTTTCATTGCTTTTATCCGTATTAAGTAACTGCTCCCTATACCAGTCTAAAACAGACTGAATAGCAGAACTGTGACTATCAAAAACAGACTCATCGAATACACTCCCACAGCTTACAAGTAACTGCTTTATCAAAGATACACTCAAAGGTAAATTGCAATGAAATGCCATTAACTTAGCCATTCTAATGCAACCCAAGACATACCAAGATGCATCTTCACTACCTTTTCCATTCAGTAATGATGCTTCGGAATAGTCTGCGCATATTCTCTTCACTACTCCCTTATCAGTAACCTTATCTACAACGTTACATGACTGACTTACCAACTCTGCTAAAACATCTGCGCATATGTCATCAGTTGTCACATTTCCATACCCATATGATTTACTTCCTGAAACTGCACCCATCAAATACAAATACTGTCTTAAATGATGAACCTCAATAGGTGTTAACAAACCTCTGCTTTTTCTGATTGAGAACTTAAACATAAACTACCCTCCGCATGCCACTACTACCATTACTTAACTTGTTTTGAGCATCTCCTCTATA